>OBLT010000702.1_pt1 | contig 21495 bp, 18 predicted proteins | sample 1518721 | NCBI WGS metagenome assembly OBLT01 (sample SAMEA3539307, study PRJEB22396) | soil metagenome | biome: tundra; feature: field; material: soil | place: USA | collected 2010-05 | depth 0.15 m | reverse complement strand
TGTCGTCAGCTCGTGTCGTGAGATGTTGGGTTAAGTCCCGCAACGAGCGCAACCCTTGTCGTTAGTTGCTAACAGTTCGGCTGAGCACTCTAACGAGACTGCCGGTGTTAAACCGGAGGAAGGTGGGGATGACGTCAAGTCCTCATGGCCCTTATGCCCAGGGCTACACACGTGCTACAATGGCCGGTACAAAGCGTCGCTAACCCGCGAGGGGGAGCCAATCGCAAAAAACCGGCCTCAGTTCAGATTGCAGTCTGCAACTCGACTGCATGAAGTTGGAATCGCTAGTAATCCCTGATCAGCAGGCAGGGGTGAATACGTTCCCGGGCCTTGTACACACCGCCCGTCACACCATGGGAGTCAGTTGCTCCAGAAGTGGCTGTGCCAACCCGCAAGGGAGGCAGGTCCCTAAGGAGTGACTGGTGACTGGGGTGAAGTCGTAACAAGGTAGCCGTAGGGGAACCTGCGGCTGGATCACCTCCTTTCTGGAGACATGGGAGAACCTTCGGGTTCTCTCTAGTCTGGTCATTCTCAAGGATACGTTCTTCTCGATATTGCTGTTCAGCTTTGAGGGACTGACAGGCGCCATGGCAATGGCCGTGAGCGTTTGGCAGTAAATCATGAGCCTGGGCCTGTAGCTCAGTTGGTTAGAGCACACGCTTGATAAGCGTGGGGTCGAAAGTTCAAATCTTTCCAGGCCCACCGCATCGGGCAGTGTGACCGGGGAGCCCCAGGAAGATCTGGGGCGTTAGCTCAGCTGGGAGAGCACCGGCTTTGCAAGCCGGGGGCCGAGGGTTCGAACCCCTTACGCTCCACCGATACTAGACCTTGTTATTTCCTTCCTCCTCGAACGCTGACTCGTTTGCTTCCATACAGAAGAAATCGAGTCAGTGGTCGAAAAGACTCTGAAGCTCTCTGAAAATTGAAGAATAGAAGATGACGCGAAAGCGTGTCTTGAGAATGAAAACGAGCGTCGAATGGAATCCAGAGATTGCAGCTCGCTAGACGAGCTTCGATCTCGACCTTGAACTGCATCCGCTAGGCCGGCATAGCTGGTCGAGCTAGGTGCGGGAATTGGAACCTCGTAAGAGGCAACAATTCGAGACGGCGTGTCGCGATAATTGATGGTGGCGAAGACCACCCAACTTTCCGTGAAATCCTGAGGTTCCACTTCGGTGGAAGCATCCCAGGGTTCACAAAACGCGTGAACGCAGCCTGGCTCTGCCAGGCGAAGCTCATCGCGGGAGGCGCGGAACCCTCTTAGGGTTCCGCACTCTAAAAGGTTGGCGGTCAAGCTACTAAGGGCACACGATGAATGCCTTGGCGTCAGATGGCGATGAAGGACGTAGTTAGCTGCGAAAAGCTCCGGGGAGTCGCAAACAGGCTTCGATCCGGAGATCTCCGAATGGGAAAACCCGACGGGAGTCATATCCCGTCACGGCTTGGTCCAATTCATAAACCAAGCAGAGCCAACGGGGGGAACTGAAACATCTAAGTACCCCTAGGAAAAGACATCAACCGAGATTCCCCAAGTAGTGGCGAGCGAACGGGGATGAGCCTAAACCGAATGCATGCAAGCCTGCCGGCGTTGTGCATTCGGTGTTGTAGGGCTGCTTAGGGAGCACGGCAGTGTTCCCGAGAAGTTACCAAACCTGTCCCTAGCTGAACCGTCTGGAAAGTCGGACCACAGCAGGTGATAGTCCTTTAAGCAAAAGGGGCAGGACTTCTTAGCAGTTCCTGAGTACCACGGGGCTCGAGGAACCCCGTGGGAAGCTGGGAGGACCATCTTCCAAGGCTAAATACAAGCTGACGACCGATAGTGAACAAGTACCATGAGGGAAAGGCGAAAAGAACCCCGGCTAGGGGAGTGAAAAGACCCTGAAATCGTGTGTCTACAAGCCGTTGAAGCACTATGCCCTTCGGGGAATGTGCGACAGCGTACCTTTTGCATAATGGGCCTGCGAGTTATGGTCGGTAGCCAGGTTAAGCCGTTAGGCGTAGCCGTAGCGAAAGCGAGTCCGAAATGGGCGTTTAGTTGCCGGACATAGACCCGAAACCTGGTGATCTATCCGTGTCCAGAGTGAAGGGAGGGTAACACCTCCTGGAGGCTCGAACTCACTACAGTTGAAAATGTAGGGGATGAGGTGCGGATCGGAGTGAAAGGCTAATCAAACTAGGTGATAGCTGGTTCTCGCCGAAACCTATTTAGGTAGGTCCTCGGGGAACTCTGTATCGGAGGTAGAGCACTAGATGGGCTAGGGGACCTACCAGTCTGCCAAACCCAACGAAACTCCGAATACCGATACATTTATCCCGGGAGCCAGGCAGTGGGAGCTAAGTTCCATTGCCGAGAGGGAAAGAGCCCAGATCGTCGGCTAAGGTCCCTAAGTTCATGCTAAGTGGCAAAGGAGGTGGGAGCACACTGACAACCAGGAGGTTTGCTTAGAAGCAGCAATCCTTTAAAGAAAGCGTAATAGCTCACTGGTCAAGTGAACCTGCGCCAAAAATGTAACGGGGCTTAAGCATGGCACCGAAGCCACGGGTTCAAACAGTCTTCGGACTGTGGGAGCGGTAGGCGAGCATTCCAAGGGCTGTGAAGCCGGACTGTAAGGACCGGTGGAGCGCTTGGAAGAGATAATGCAGGCTTGAGTAGCGATAAAACGAGTGAAAAACTCGTTCGCCGTAAGCCCAAGGGTTCCTGGGTAAAGTTAATCTTCCCAGGGTTAGTCGGATCCTAAGGCGAGGCCGAAAGGCGTAGCTGATGGCAAGCAGGTTAATATTCCTGCACCGTCATCGATGGTTTTCACAGGAGGGACGGAGAAGGGTAGCTCATCCCCAGATTGGATTGTGGGGTTCAAACCCGTAGGGGGTTCCTATAGGACTCGAAAGAGACAAACGTAGGGACTTAACCCCGAGAGGTAACGAGGAGGATGCTTTGCGTCCACGAACTGAGTGATCCCAGGCTTCCAAGAAAAGCTCCGGTGAAGTTAACCGCGATGGCGTCCGTACCGCAAACCGACACAGGTGGGCGGGATGAATATTCCAAGGCGCTTGAGAGAACCCATCCTAAGGAACTCGGCAATATTCTACCGTAACTTCGGGAGAAGGTAGGCCGGTGGCCGTGAAGAGCGAACGCTCCGAGCGGACATTGGTTGCAGAGAATTGGGGGTAGCGACTGTTTACCAAAAACACAGGACTCTGCTAAGACGCAAGTCGACGTATAGGGTCTGATGCCTGCCCGGTGCCGGAAGGTTAAGTGGAGGTGTCAACCGCAAGGCGAAGCACCGAATCGAAGCCCCGGTAAACGGCGGCCGTAACTATAACGGTCCTAAGGTAGCGAAATTCCTTGTCGGGTAAGTTCCGACCTGCACGAATGGCATAACGACTTCCCCACTGTCTCGGGATGGGACTCAGTGAAGTAGCACTAGGGGTGAAGATACCCTTTACCTGCGGCAAGACGGAAAGACCCCATGAACCTTTACTGTAGCTTGGCACTGATTTTCGGGCTTAACTGCGTAGGATAGGTGGGAGGCTTTGATCCGGGTCTCTTGGGATCCGGGGAGCCAACGGTGAAATACCACCCTGTTGATTCTGGAAATCTAACCTACACCCGTTATCCGGGTGGGGGACAATGCCTGGTGGGCAGTTTGACTGGGGCGGTCGCCTCCAAAAAAGTAACGGAGGCGCGCGAAGGTTCCCTCAGGCTGATTGGAAACCAGCCGTTGAGTGTAATGGCACAAGGGAGCTTAACTGCGAGACAAACAAGTCGAGCAGATGCGAAAGCAGGTCATAGTGATCCGGCGGTTCTGTATGGAAGGGCCGTCGCTCATCGGATAAAAGGTACTCTGGGGATAACAGGCTGATCACGCCCAAGAGTTCACATCGACGGCGTGGTTTGGCACCTCGATGTCGGCTCATCGCATCCTGGGGCTGAAGTAGGTCCCAAGGGTTTGGCTGTTCGCCAATTAAAGCGGTACGCGAGCTGGGTTCAGAACGTCGTGAGACAGTTCGGTCCCTATCTGCCGTGGGCGCAGGATTCTTGCGAGGCCCTGCCCGTAGTACGAGAGGACCCGGGTGGACGGACCGCTGGTGTTCCAATTGTCATGCCAATGGCATCGTTGGGTAGCTATGTCCGGAATAGATAACCGCTGAAAGCATCTAAGCGGGAAGCTAACCTCCAGATCAGGAATCCCGAGGCGCAAGCCTCCTAAAGGCCCGTTGGAGACTACAACGTTGATAGGCCGGGTGTGGAAGCGCTGCAAGGCGTGGAGCTTACCGGTACTAATCGGCCGTGCGGCTTGACCGCCATTATTTTCACTGCTGAATGACATTCGCGTGAGCGAAGGCGGGCTCTGCCCGACTGAGCTCTTCGCGGGAGGCTCGGAACCCTCTAAGGGTTCCGAGTAAGACAGCAGGCGCAGACTGCCGTCTCAAGGGGTCGAGGTCGAAGCTCGGTGAACGAGCACGACCTGGATTCAATCCGAAGCAATGCTTCGGACGACGAAACTCGGTTTTGTTGCTCAAGACACCAAAAGATTTCCGGCGGCCATACCGGAGGGGCCACACCCGATCCCATCTCGAACTCGGAAGTTAAGTCCTCCAGGGCCCATGGTACTGCAGGGGAAACTCTGTGGGAGAGTAGGTCGCCGCCGGGATTAATTTCCACGCGGGAAGAGGTTCAAGTCTCTTCCCGCGTTTTTGCTTTCTGGGGAGTCGGTGTCTCGTCCGAGCCGGCCAAACGCGCCAGATGGCGACCGAACTTCTCGGCGATGAGATGCTCGATGCAGTACGTGGTGCCGGCCAGGCGATTGCGCTTGCAGTTGACCTTGCGGCAGCTTGCCTTGCGCTCCTTGATCTCACCGAGCTGTTCCTCAAGACGAGCCATGCAGTAGGGACGCATGGTCGCTGGGTGGTCGATGTCGCGCAATTTGCGGGCACCGGACGGCCGCGGGCGGCAGAGGATGGGCGGCGCCTCGCCCTCTTCGGGCCAGATGGCGAGCCACGTCGAACCGCACTCGGGGCACTGCCGCAATTCCTCCCATTCCGCGATGTCGACCGCCTGCCAGCGCATCACCGAATCGTCTTCGATGGTGGCCCAGTCGGGACGCTTCCCACAGGAACAGCTTGCGGAGGCGCCCGGCTTGCTCGGCATGGGGTGCAGGGTACCCGATCTCTTGGCCCATGGGCAAAGCCTCGCGTTGAAGGCGACGAAATCCGTTGCCTCCGTCTATACTGCCGCCCATGTCCGTGGCGAACGATATTCTTCACACTCTCCGCGAGCGCGGTTTCGTCCAACAAATCAGCGACGAGGCCGCCCTAACGGCCCAGCTTGCCAGTGGGCCGGTCACTTTCTACGCGGGATTCGACCCCACAGCTTCTAGTCTGCACGTTGGAAGCATGATTCCCCTCATGGCCATGGCACACCTTGCACGGGCTGGACACAAGCCGGTCGCCGTCTTGGGCGGGGGCACCGCCATGGTCGGCGATCCGAGCGGCCGGACCGAGTTGCGCCAGATGATGACGGTCGAAACCATTCAACAGAATCGGCTATCCATCGAGCCTCAGGTTCGCCGCTTTCTCGTCGACGCGGGACAGAATGCCATGGTGGTCGACAACGCCGAATGGCTGGCTCCCCTCAACTATCTCGGCTTTCTGCGCGACATCGGCCGCCATTTCAGCGTCAATCGCATGCTCGCCGCCGAGGCCTACCGGCAGCGCATGGAAAAGGGCCTGTCCTTCATCGAATTCAACTACCAAATTCTGCAGGCCTACGACTATCTCGTGCTGTATCGCAAATATGGATGCACCTTGCAGGTGGGGGGCGACGACCAGTGGGGCAACATCCTGGCCGGAACCGATCTCATTCGGCGCTTGCACCAGGCTGAAACCTACGCGCTCACCTTTCCGCTCATCACCACCGCGGCCGGCGCAAAAATGGGCAAGACGGCGGCCGGGGCGGTCTGGCTTTCGGCGGAGCGAACCAGCCCCTTCGACTTCTACCAATACTTCGTGAACGTCGATGACCGGGACGTCGTGCGCTTTCTCAAACTCCTGACCTTCGTGCCCATGGACGAAATCGGTCGCTTGCAGGCGTTGGAAGGGGCCGAGCTAAGAAGCGCAAAGCAGATCCTCGCCTTCGAAGCCACAGCCATCGTTCATGGCAAAGAAGCAGCTGATGTGGCCCAAGACGCCGCCAAAGCGGCTTTCGGCGGCGGCGGCGGCGGCGGCGATCTCGTCCCCACGCACGCGGTCTCGGCGGCCGACCTAGCCAAGGGTGTCAAGGCTGTGGATTTGCTGGCGGCAACCGGCCTCGCGGCGTCGAAGAGCGCCGCGCGCCGTTTGGTTGAGCAGGGCGGGGTTCGCCTGGGTAGCCGCAAGATGACTTCCGTCGACGATGTGGTGCGATCCGATGAGATCGCCGCCGATGGAACCCTCCTTCACGCAGGGAAAAAGCACGTCCGGCGCATCGTGGTTGAAAAGGACCCTAAGAGGGTCCTTTAGATCCCCGGCGATGGTACGCCACCAGCAAAGTTGGTGGCGTACCACGCGTCCCGAAAAGCTTCTCGCTATAGTTCTTTGCGCATCCAGGTCGCGGTCTTGGACCTGGCCATTTGGTATTCAACAGTCGCGGCGACGGCCGGAGCGATGCTTTTTTGGTCAATGATGTCGAAGCCCATCTTCTCGCCCATGAAGCCCTGCGCTCCGTCGGTGACCAAATAGAGATGGAGCGCGCCGTCCATGCGTGCCTTCTTCATCGCCGCATCGACAAGCAGGTAGCCGAGCCCCTCGCCTCGCCGCTCGGGCGTCACGGCCAACATGCGCAACAGGGCATCCTCCTCGACATGTTCGATGGCGACACAGGCGGCGATCTCGCCACCCTCCGGGGAAGGCATCACGAGAAACTCGCTCCACACCTTATCGAGAGCGGCATGGGTGATGCCTGCGCGGTCGAGAAGTTGTCCGATCTGCACCTTGTCGGAAGGTCGCGCCGGTCGCACGGGATCGCCGAGACGGGCCAGCAGCAGGTCATGCAAACCACCGAAGTCGCCTGAGCTCATGATGACGACCGTGTCGCCAGGGGCAGACCGCCGTGCCAGGTGCTCCGCGGTGGCCTCGGCGCCCGCGATCACGCGCGCTGGGATTTCCTGGCCGCGCAGATCGGAAGCCAGCTTTTCCACATCCAGGCGCTCGCCTTCGGGCACTTTTTCCGGGGCATAAAGGGGCACGAGCACGACCTCGTCGGCCATGGCCAAAGCCTGGGCGAAGTCTTGCTGGAAAACCGAGCGTCGACTGGTGGCGGAGCGTGGCTCGAAGGCAACGATGAGCTTGCCCGGACCGTGGCGACCTTTGAGAGCTCCTAAGGTTTCGCGAATCGCCGTTGGATGGTGGGCGAAATCGTCGACCACGGTCACGCCGAAGGCGATTCCGCAGACCTCTTGCCGGCGCTTCACACCAAGGAAACGTCGCGAGGCGCGGGCGATCTTCGACATCTCGATGCCCAGGCAGTGGGCCGCGGCAATCACGCCGGTGAGGTTCTCCATGTTGAAGATACCGGCCATGCCTGTGTCGAGGGTAATCATGCCTTTGCCTTCGAACGCCAGGCGCAGGATCGAACGCCCGCCGAGCTTGCGGCCTGTCACCTCGAAGGTCCACTGCGCATCCGTGCCCGGCCGGCCGTAGGTCGTTACTTTGCAACGCGCGGACCTGGCCACATCCACGGCGCCGGGGGAAGCCGCACAAACCACAAGGTTGCCGTCGGGCGGGATGAGCGCGACGAATTCCCGGAAGGCTCGTTTCACCGCCGCCTCGTCCGCGAAGATGTCCGCGTGGTCGAACTCGACCGAGGTCAGAATCACAAGTTTCGGGCGGTAGTGAAGGAATTTGGATTTCTTGTCGAAAAACGCGGTGTCGTACTCGTCGCCCTCGACCACGAAGTCGGTCCCGTGGCCGAGCCGCCAGGAGCGCCAAAAATTGATGGGCACGCCGCCCACGAGAAACGAGGGATCGCGCCCAGCCTCGGAGAGAACGAAGGACATGAGCGACGACGTCGTGGTCTTGCCGTGCGTTCCAGCCACGACGATGGAATTGCTGTCCGCGAGGAAAAGCTCGGAAAGCAAGGCCGGAAAGGACACCAGAGGGATGTTGCGCGCTTGCGCCGCCAGCACTTCGACATGGTCACGGCGACAAACGTTGCCGACCACCACGCGGTCCGGATCCCAGGCTAGGTTCTCGGCGGAAAAACCGGACATGACCGGGATGCCGAGCTCGGCCAGCTGGGTCGACATGGGCGGGTACACGTGCTCGTCCGATCCGCGTACCTCGTGGCCGGCCGCGCGCAGAAGTCCAGCAAGGGATCCCATCCCGGTGCCGGCGATGCCTATCAAATGCAGCTTCATGAGATCGCTAGTGCCCTATCCGGCATTCTGCCGCGCCCGGTGGGAACTCGGTCGCGAACTTCTTCACTTCGAGGGAAAAGGTCGACTCGAAATCCCGCAGCAGGCCGCCGTTCTCCGCGGCCTGGCCGCCCGAGGTCGTCCACTTGAGCCCGGTGACCACGATCGAGCCACAGGCATCGAGGCGCCCACGCTTACGCTGGGCAAGCCAACCCTGGCCCCACTCGCGCGCCAAGGCGAGGTCGCAGCCGCGCGCACCGGTACCGCAGGCGATGTCCACGATGTCGTACCAGTAGTGCCCGGCCGGGCCGTATTCGCTGATGTGAACGTGGGGCGTGACCCCCCTTCCGCTTTCCGCCTCCTCGCTGTCCATGTGGAAATCGTGAATCAGGCTCACCTGCAGATCGACGTAGAAACAGGCTTCTTCTGGACCGGTTTGCTCGAAATGCCCGGCCGAAGGCGAATCCAGAGCCACCCGTCCATTCGCCGCCGACATGCGGATCTCGATGCGCTTGTGGCCAGGTGCAGGTGGAGGATCCCCGGCATCGTCGCGGGACGCGCGGCAGCGGCAGGTTGCGCCTGCACAGTGTTTCCCGGCCAGGACCGGGACTGGTCCGCGCGGATGTGCACCTTCCTCACGAATGCGGCGAGATTCTGTTGTCCCGGTTGCGCACGCTGGCACAAGAAGCGCGAGCGCAAACGGGAGATACCATGGACGAGCTGCCATCGCGAACGTAGGATACTACGCCCGTGCTTCAGACAACTCACAAGATTCTCTTCCGTCAATCCATCCCTCTTGCGATGGCTCTTGCGATTGCTCTTGCGGTCGGCGCAGCCGCATGTGCTTCCAGCGAGGACAGCAAGCAAGTCACCTATTCGCTGACCGCGAAACAGAACTACGATCGCGGTCTGGAGGAGCTGAAGAAGGAAAACTACGCCGAGGCCGCCCACTACTTCACCTACGTGAAGCAGAAGTTCCCCTTCTCGAAGTACGCCGGCCTGGCCGAGCTGGCTCTGGCCGACACGGAATTCGCGCGCGGCAATTTTCAGGAGGCGATCGATTCCTACAAGAGCTTCGCGCGACTTCACCCCACACACGAAAAGGTCGAGGACGGCTACGCAGCCTTTCGCATCGCCGAGTGCTACGTCAAGGAAATGCCGGAGGACTGGTTCATCCTGCCGCCCGCCTATGAAAAGGATCAATCCTCCGTGCGCGACGCCCTTCGCGAGATCGATAGCGCGCGCGACAAGTTCCCCAATTCGCCCTACCTCAAACAGGCTACCGTCTATCGGCGCCAAGTCCTGCAACGGCTCATCGAGCACGAGGTGTACGTGGCTCGTTTCTATCTCGAGCGCGGCCATCCCAAGGCGGCCATCCTGCGCATCGAGGGCGCCTTGCGCCGCTATCCGGATTCGGGCCAGGAGGGCGAGCTCATGATCGCGCTCGGTGAAACCAACCTCGACCTCGGCAATCCCGCGCGCGCCAAGCAGCTGTTCGAGCGCGTGGTGAGCGAGTTCGGCGACGACCTACAGAAGAAGCGGGCCGAGCTGTTCCTGGATTTCATCAAGCGACGTTTTGGTGACAGTCCCGTCGACAAGTCGGCGAACGGGTAGCGGGAAGAAGACCTAGCGGTGGCTGGACGTGAGACACTGACCAGTCTCTATGGCCAGATTCGTTTCCAGTCCTGAAACCTTCTTTGTCGAGGAAATCCCCGCCTATCTGCCCTCGGGCGAGGGCGATCATACCTACGTGTGGATCGAGAAGCGCAATCTCACGACGCTGGATGCCGTCAACCGACTGGCGCGCGTCCTCGGGGTGGAGAATCGCGACGTGGGCTACGCGGGCATGAAGGATCGCCGGGCCACCACCCGGCAATGGTTGAGTTTGTCGGGCGTGGATCCGGCGCGCGCCCAAGAAGCCAACGTGGAAGGTGTGCGCATTCTGGCCACCGGGCGGCACAGAAACAAGTTGCGCGTGGGGCACCTGCACGGCAATCGCTTCGAAATCTGCCTGGGCGACGTCGCCGAGAACGAAGGCGAGGCCATTGCGAACGCGCTCTCCGAACTGGCGATGAGGGGCGTGCCCAACCGCTACGGCCACCAGCGTTTCGGCAGCGCGGGCGACAACGTCGAGGTCGGCTTGGCCGTGCTGCGCGGTAGCCGGCGCGAACCGGACCATCGTCGGCGCAAGCTCTTGCTCTCGGCGGTGCAATCGGCGGTGTTCAATCGCGTTCTCGATCTGCGCTCCCAAGGGGACGGATTGCTTACCGTGCTCGGCGGGGACATCCTGGAAAAAGTCGTCTCGGGCGGGCAGTTCTCATCCACAGACATCGCCACCGATCAGGCACGCGTGGATGCGGGTGAAGTCGTTCCCACCGCGCCACTGCCCGGGGGGCGCGTACTCGCCCCGGAACCCGGGAGCGCGGCACGCGCCCTCGAGGATCGGGCGCTGGCTGAGCTCGGCATCGGCCCCGACGAGCTTTGCCAAGTGGGACGTTCGCTGCCGGGGACGCGGCGGCCGGTTGTAGTGAGGGTCACGCTCGACGCACCAGCCGTCACCCCACAGGCGGGCCACCTGCGTCTGCGCTTCTCGCTGCCACCTGGGAGCTACGCCACCGTGGTGCTCGATGCCCTGGGCGTCGAGCAGGGTAGACAGGACGAACCTATGCTAGTTTCGGACACGGAGCCGGCCGGTTAGCGTGGGTACCGGCGGGCTTTGCCTGACGGTACCCATCGCAGGAGTTCGAAAGAACCCTCCCAGGGTTCTTTCTTCGGAGACATCATGCGCATTACCGAACACATTCTCGCGTTCACCCTTCTTGGATCGGAGTGGGTCCTGTGGCTGCTCGTGCTCTTGTCCATTTTTTCCGTCGCGGTCATGGTCGAGCGTGCTATCGCCATGTCGGGCCGGCTAGCTGATTTCGAGACACTGAGCGCGCAGCTCCACAAGGCTCTCACCGCGGGTGACAACAAGGCCGCGCGCGAGATCCTGGGCGCGCCACACTGCCCCGAGGTTCGGGTGGCGCTGGCCGGCCTCGACGAGCTTTCCCGCGGCGCCACCGCGGCAGTCGAGGCCATGGCCAGCGCGCGTTCACGTGAGCGCCTCGCTCTCGAAAAGCATCTCGGCGTCCTGGGTACGCTAGGTAACAACGCGCCCTTCATCGGTCTGTTTGGCACCGTGATCGGCATCATCAAGGCCTTCGCGGATTTGGCGAAGAACCAGGGCGGCGGCGCCGCGGTGGTCATGTCGGGCATCGCCGAGGCACTTGTCGCGACGGCCGTCGGCCTCATGGTCGCGCTACCCGCGGTGGTGGCGTTCAATATCTTTCAGGGCCGAATTCGCCGCACCATGGGTCGCGTGGATGCGCTCGCGCACATGATCCTGACCGGTACGCGCGACGAGACCGCCAAGGGACCGGACAAGGGCGAGAAGGTCAAAGGAGGCTAGTCGTATGGCGGGCGCCGCAAGCCAGTTCGAGGATGACGACTCGGGACGCATGATCACCGAAATCAACGTGACTCCGCTCGTCGACATCACGCTCGTGCTCCTTATCATCTTCATGGTGACTACGACCTACATCGTGAATCCGTCCATCAAGGTCGATCTGCCCAAGGCGGTGACCGGCACCGATCAGACGCGCACCACGCTGGCGTTGACCTTGACCAAGGACGGGCAGCTCTATCTCAACGGCGACCCCTCGGACGAGGCCCAGGTGGCCAAGCAGATCGCGGCCGAGTTGCCCAAGAATCCGGACCTGCAGGCCATCATCGCCGCCGACAAGGTCGTGTCCCATGGCAGCGTGGTCCACATCATCGATTTCGTGAAACGCGCGGGCGTGCGCAAATTCGCCATCAACGTGGATAGCGCGGCGTCGGCGGCGCTACCGGCCGCCGTGCCGGAAACCAGCGTCGCTCCCACGCGGTAGACTCAGCTCCACCATTCAAGGAGCGTTCGCAAGGAGCGTTCGATTGACAAACAGCGCTTCATCGGTTGGCAAGCACGCGCATGCGCCTCTATGGGGGGCCACGGTGGCCATCGCGCTGCACGCGCTGGTGGCCTTCGGGCTCGTGCTCGTTCCCCAACACGGCCTGCGCAGCGAGCGCCCGTCGACCGTCGAAGTGGATGTCGTCCCGCCCAAACCCGCAGAGCCGCCGCCGCCCGAACTCCCGCCGCCGCAGCCCGATCCGAGGCCTCGGACGGTGGTGCGCAAACTGGTGGAGCACATCAAGCCGCCGCCACCCATGTCCAACCAGGAAGTGAAACCAATCCCGACCACCGAGGAGCCAGTAAAGCCCGTCTTTGGGGTGACCCAAGATTCCGTCGTGGCTGGCGAGAGCCCGGTCGCGGTTCCGGTTGGCAATACCCTGATGACGAAAGATCGGACCTTGGCCAAGGCGCCGCCGCCACCCTTGCCCGCGGCGCCGCCCCCGCCAGCCTTCACACCCGTCGACGAGGAATCCGTGGCTGAATTCCCCGAGGCGTACGTCAAGCCCAAGCCTGAGTACCCAGAGGTCGCACGACGCATGGGCCTCGAGGGCAAGGTTCTCTTGAAACTTGGAATTGACCGCAAAGGATTCGTCAAGTCCGTTCGCGTCCTCAAGAAGGCCGGGTATGGAATGGACGAAGAAGCCGTCAAGGTGGCGTGGCAGTACCGATTCAGGCCGGCCCGGCGCCCGGACGGCGAGGCAGTCGATTTCGTCATCACTTACGGGTTCACCTTCCAAAATCCTGCCCGCTAGCATGGGCCGGACGTTCCCGATTAGACAGGATCGGCAAGCGCAGTTATGATCGGGCGGAATCGCCATGCGCGTCGTTCGATGGGTCGGTCTCGTGGTTCTCTTCTCGCTCCTGGGCAACGGGACGAGCGTTCGGGCACAGTCGAGCGGCGCCGCGCCGGTCCCGCCCAGGATGGATCGGTCGTTCGATGTCCAGCTCTTTCATCCGGCGGTGGGCGCGCACAGCTTCATCACCCTCGATAGCGCCGAGGTGCTCGAACACCGCCTCTGGCACTTCGGGCTGGTCGCGAACTACCAGCACCAGCCCTTCTCGTACACGCTGGGTAGCTCCGATGCCACGGTCAGCCCGGCCACGGTCGTTCCCGTGCGCGACCTGGCCATGGCGGAATTGGTCGCGGCCATCGGGATCCGCAACCGCTTTGAAATTGGCGCGGCCCTGCCCCTGGCGATGTCGTGGGGAGGCGACGGCTTCGATGCCTATGGCCAGACCACGGGCGCGACGGAAGCCACAGCGTTCGGGTTCGGTGACTTGCGCGTGGAAGGCAAGGGCGAGGTCGTTGGCTTCGGCACCGATCGGGCGTTTCTGCTCAGCTTGTCCGCCGGGGCCACCGTGCCCACCGGCGACAAATCGACCTTCCTCGGCGAAAAGACCGTCAGCGGGCGATTGCGCGCGCTGCTCGAATACCAGCACGGCGAGAACCTGCGTGCGGTCGCCATGGTGGGTGGACTTTTTCGCGAGAAGTCCGTGTTCCTGGGCACGCCCGAATCAAACGCTGCGCTCTACGGCGTGGCGGGCGAGATCAAGCCAACCGACGAAATCGGCGTGCTCGCCGAGGTCACAGGCCGAGTGGCCTCGAAGTACTCCGACACCAACCCGGCGGAATTCGACGCGGCCATGCGCTTCTACCTGCATTCCATGCTCAACCTGATCATGGGCGCCGGCTTCGGGCTCAATCAGGGCATCGGCAGTCCAGTCGTGCGCGCCTACGTTGGGCTTGGCTGGGCGCCCGACTTCCGCGACCGCGACCACGACGGCATTCCCGATGTGTACGATCGCTGCCCGGACGAGCCCGAGGACCATGACGGCTTCCAAGACGATGACGGCTGTCCCGATCCCGACAACGACGGGGACGGCATTCCCGATGCGCTCGACAAGTGCCCGAACGAGCCCGAGGACAAGGACGGCTTCCAGGACGACGACGGTTGTCCCGACCTGGACAATGACGGCGATGGCATCCCCGATCTCAACGATGCTTGTCCCAACGAAAAGGAAGACGGCAAGGGCAAGCGGCCGACGGATGGCTGCCCAAGCACCTCGGAGGACAGCGACGGGGACGGCATTCCGGATCCACTCGACAAGTGCCCCGATGAGCCCGAGGACAAGGACGGCTTCCAGGACGACGACGGCTGTCCCGACTACGACAACGACGGGGACGGCATTCCCGACACCTACGATGCTTGCCCGAACGAGCCCGAGGACTTCGACGGGTTCGAAGACAACGACGGTTGCCCTGATCCGGACAACGATCACGACGGCATTCCCGATGTGAAAGACAAGTGCCCGAACCAGGCCGAGACCCTCAACAACTTCAAGGACGACGACGGTTGTCCCGATGGTCCGCCCCTGGTTTCGCTGGGCGAAAGCGATGACAAGGTGTTCATGGAGGAGCATATCAATTTCTTCCCGGGACCGGCGGGAAAGCCTATGCTCACCACCAACAGCCATATGCTGATTGGCTTGGTGGCGCGCGTGCTCAAAGGCCACGTCGAGGTGGCCAAGGTTCGTATCGACGTGCACGGCAAGGATGCGAGCAAAGAAGTCACACAAGAACGCGGCGAGGCAGTGCTCAGCGCGCTCGTCAAGAATGGCATTGATGCGCAACGGCTTAAGGTCGCTGGACTCGGGCCGGGCCCGAACCGCGTCGAGTTCGTCATCGAAAGCCGAGCCCGGCCCAGGCGCTACCTTGCGCCCATCCCAGCGGTCGTGCCGGCCGATGGTTCAGCAAGCGCATCTCCCCATCCAGACGCGCCGTCCAGCGACGAACCTCCCGCTGCCGCCCCCGCCAAGGAGGCCCGCTAGCGCGAAATCCCCGGACGCGCTAGCGTACGTGCGATGAAGCCTCGCGGCTGGAGCGCGACCGACGTCGGTCTTAAACGCGATCACAACGAAGACAGCTTCTTGTGCAACGACGTCCTCGGACTCTACGCCGTGGCCGACGGCATGGGGGGCCACCTCGGCGGCGAGCGGGCCAGCCGCATGGCCGTCGATGTGCTCGAAAGGGAAATGACCGAACGGCTTGCGCCCGCGCCGGACAAGGCCAACCCTGGCGCCGTGGCCTCAGCCCTCAAAGAGGCGACCTCGCTGGCCTCGCAAGCGATCTACGACAGCGCGCAGGAGACGCCCGATCTGGCCGGCATGGGCACGACGCTCACCGGGCTATGTTTTCACGGTCAAAGCCTCACCTTGTGTCATGTAGGCGATTCACGCGCCTACCTATTGCGCGATGGCCGCGCCCGCCAGCTCACCGAGGATCACTCGTGGATTCAAGAGCAGGTGCGCGCTGGCTTGCTCTCTCCCGGCGACGCCATGGTGTCCCGCTTTCGCAACATCATCACGCGCTCGGTGGGGTTCGAGCCCACCGTGGCTCCCGACCTTTTCACCATGCCCGTCGAACCAGGAGACTGCTACCTCATCTGTTCGGACGGACTTTCCAACTACTTCTCCGTCGACGAAATCGGGCGCATCCTAGCCAGCCAGTTCTACGGCGAGGCCGGCCGAGCCTTGGTCGAGATCGCCAACGAACGGGGGGGCGACGACAATATCACCTGCGTGATCGTCTACGTTGCGAACACCTTGGGCGGTGCTAGTCAAGGACCTTCTTGATCAGGTCCTCGATGCGCGTGCGCGGCACCGCGCCCACCAGTTGTCCCGTGACCAGACCGTTCTTGAACAAGAGCAAGGTCGGAACGCTGCGAATCTCGAACTGGGTGGGAACCCCGGGATTGTGGTCGATGTCGCACTTGCCGACGCGGATCTTGCCGGCATAGGTCTGGGCCAGCGCATCGAGGTGCGGCGCGATGGCTTTGCACGGACCACACCAAGTCGCCCAGAAGTCCACCAGCACGGGCAGCGTGGATTGGGAAACCTCGGTCTGAAAGTTGGCGTCGGTTACGTCGAAGGTGTTGGGGCTTGCCATGCAAAAGTCTTAGCACGGAATATCCGAGTTTGTGCCCATGGCAGAGCGATGCTAGCCTGTCGCCACACGCGCCAGCTTTTCAGGCGGAAATGTCCGTCAAGGTCTTCATTCCTCAAGATGTAGTCGATTCGTGGGTCACGACCGACAAGGTCGAGCTATCCGGCGAGGTCCTGACGTTTCGCGGTTCCCGGCTAGCGCTGCGCATGGTCCCCGGCTACTACTTCGATCATGTCGCCGGTGGATCGGACGAAGGACACAACCTGCTCGGCCGGGCCAAGCTCAAAGCCGCCATCAACGCCATGGGAGCCGAGACCTACATGAACTCCGTCATCCTCGGCGAGACGGCCTACGAGGTGGAAGCAGGCTTCGTGGCCAAGGCGCTCGATCCAGCTTGCACCCGAGCCGCGCTGGCCGCGGCCCTGTCCACGGCCGGTTATCGAGCCTAATGAAATCCATCGTCATCGGCACCCGAGGCAGTCTACTCGCTCGCTGGCAAGCGGCCTTCGTCGCCCGATCCCTGCGCGCCGCTCATCCCGACCTGGTCGTCGAGGAGAAGATTATCGTAACCGAGGGCGATCGCCTGTCCTCGGGTCCGCTATGGAATGCCGGCGGCAAAGGGCTGTGGGTTAAGGAGATTGAAGCCGCGCTCTTGGCGGGCGAGATCGACATCGCGGTTCACAGCATGAAGGACGTGCCGGGGGAATTGGCCGCAGGTCTTGCCCTGGTGGCGATCCCGCCGCGCGCCGATGTCCGCGACGCTGTGGTAAGTCGCTCGGGCAGCGGGCTCGACGGTCTGCCCAAGTCGGCGCGCATCGGCACGACCAGCTTGCGCCGTGCCTGCCAGCTCAAGGCCATCCGCCCGGATTTCGAAATCGAAATTCTGCGCGGCAACCTCGACACCCGCCTGCGCAAGGTCGCGGATGGTGTGGTCGACGCGGCCATCTTGGCCTGCGCTGGGCTCGACCGGTTGGAATTCGCCGGGCGAATCACCGAGCGGCTGCCCATCGAGCGCATGCTGCCCGCGGTGGGCCAGGGCGCCCTCGCCATCGAGGCCCGATCCCACGACGAGAGGGTGCGCGGCCTTGCCAAGGTCTTGGACGACGCTGGAACCGCCCTGGCCGTGACCGCGGAGCGCACTTTTCTCACCCGTCTGGGCGCGACTTGCCGAACGCCGGTCGCCGGCTACGCCCGCCTGGAGGGCGAGCAGGTCGTCATGCTTGGACTTGTTGGCCGCCCGGATGGCTCCGAGCTCATCGCCGACAGGATTGGCGGGCAGCCAAGCCAGGCCGCCGAGCTCGGCGTCCAGCTCGCGGATGCGTTGCTTGCGCGCGGGGCCGGGGCGATTCTCGCCGAATGCATTTGATGCGACACAACACCTCAGTTTTTGCGCTTTCCTGCCGAAGGAGCCTATGATCGATTCTGAGGCACCATGCGGCTACCCGTCCGCGCGATAGCAATTACAAGCATTGTACTGATGGCCTCGTGTGCCCATCGGCAGTCGAGCCAAGTCGAGGTCGACCAGCTTCACCGGTCCATCGAGGCTCTGCGCGCGCAGAACGCGGTCTACGCCAAGCAGGTGGAGGAGCTCGAGAATCGCCTCTTCATCCTCAGCGACCAGCTCGACAGTCGCAAGGTGAACGACGAAAAGGCGGAGATGCCCAAGTTGCCGACCGTGGCCCTGCACCCGGCGCCCATTCTACCCGCCAACATCGTTCCCCCTGGCACCGAGAGCGCCTCCGAGCCCGAGGTGGAATACGCGGGCGAGGCGGCCAAGCCCACCGCGCACCGGCCAGTGCTGCGCCTGCGTGGAGATTCAGCCGAGGTGTCCATCATCCGCGAAGCGCCGCCTCCTCGCGAGCCGACGGGCGCGCCGATGGTCCGGATTGTCCGAGAAGGGACGCCGCGTGTATCCCGGGACGACAGCGCGGAAGCCGTGGCCGCCTATCGCAAGGCCTTCGAGGCCTTGCGCGCGGGCAAGCACGATGAGGCCGCGCAAGGGTTCAAGGAATTCCTGCGTGCCTATCCTGCTTCCGACCTTGCCGACAACTCCCAATACTGGCTTGGCGAGTGCTACTACGACCGCAAGGATTTCGTTCAAGCGGTACGGGAGTTTCGTCGAGTCATCGAGCGCTACCCGAGCGGCAACAAGGTTCCCGATGCCCTGCTCAAGGTCGGATTCAGCTACCTTGCCCTGGGCAGCACCGAAGCGGGCAAACAGACCCTGTCTCAACTGCAACGATCCTATCCACGGCATGAAGCCGCTGTCCTGGCTGGCGCCCGCCTAGCCGAACTGGACAGCTCCACCCCTGAGCGTGCCGCGGGCGGGTCGACCGCCAAGGCGGCTCCCACTGCCAAGGCCACACACATCCCCGAGGAGGCCCCGTGAGAGCCCACCCATTCGTGCTTGCAATCGCCACCCTGTCGCTCCTGCCCAGCGTGGCCAGGTCGGACAACACGGACGTCACACGGATCTCTCCCAAGGTTGAGGCAGAGCGCGGTGGCCCTGCCGCGGATCCGGGCGCCATCGATCCGGATACGAGCGCAGGCCAGCCGCCACCGCCGAGGATAATCGGTTCCAAGACCCTGAACAGCGGCGCCAAGGATCCCGGCGAGCGTCGAATCGAGAACACAGCCAATGGCCTGAGCGCGCCGGGCAGCCTCTTCGGTCCAGACCCAGGCGCGCCCGCCGCTGATGTGAAGGACAAGATTTCGGCCGCGCCCGCAAGCGGTCAGGCTCCCGAGCTGCACGTGGTTCAGAAGGGCGACACGCTGTGGTCGCTGTGCTCGAAATACTTCAACGACCCATGGCGCTGGCCGCGTCTGTGGGCTGCCAATCCCGTCATTACCAATCCCCACTGGATCTTTCCCGGCGACGTCATTCGTCTGGGCAGCGGAAGTGGTTTCGTCGCGGCTCCCACACCCAGCGCAACCGCGGCACCGGCCCCTCGCCAGGGGCTGACCTCGGTGAATCGCATCGCTGGGTACCTTGGCAACGGCGTTTTGCTGCGCGAGCTCGGCTTCATCGAGGCCAAGGATCTGGATCAGGCCGCCACCATCACCGGCTCGCGTGAAGAGAAGATACTGCTTTCCACGTCGGATCAGGCGTATCTCCGCTACCCCAAGGGAACGAACTTGCATGCTGGCGAGCGCTATTCGGTGTTCACCACCGATGCCGACCAACCGGTGGTCGACTCCATCACGGGCAAGACCTATGGCTACCTGGTGAGAATCCAGGGCGACATCGTGGTGAATCAGATTGCAGAAAACGACGTCGCGCGGGGAACCCTCGCCGACACCGTGGTGCCCATCGAGCGTGGCTCGCGCATAAGTCCATTTGTCCACCAGTTCAAGCGCATCGAGCCGCGGCCTAGCGAGGTCAATCTCGAGGCGCGCGTGATCGCCACCTTCGAGCCGAACATTTTGCTCGGCGCCGGTCACTTCGTAGTGCTCAACCGCGGCAAGCGCGATGGCGTTCAGGTTGGCAACCGCACCTTCGTCATTCGGCGCGGAGACGGCTATCGCGGCAACCTGGAAAGCTGGGAGATCCATGACCCGGAATCGCCCAAGGAAGTCGTAGGCGAAATCTTGGTGGTCGATGTGCGCGACGACGCTTCCGTAGCGTGGATCGCCCGCAGCACCAAGGAACTGAAAGTCGGCGAGCTCACCGAAATGCGGAAGGGTCACTAACCCCTGACCAAGGCCTGGCGTCCGCGGATGGTGCGCTCGGTCACGCGAATGGTGCGCCGGGACCAGATTGCAAGTCCCCTGGATTACGGGAACTTTTCCACAACTGCTTGATCTTCTTTGGGGCAGGCGCTATCAGCTTGCGACTCCATGCAGTTGGTCGGAAACCCAGAACAAGTTTTGCCGAGAAGGTCAGGGATGGCTTTTTCGCAGGCAAGACAACAGGACAGGTTCTCGGTTCAAAAACCGGTGGCGAGACAGATCGCCCCAGGCGATGCGGTCTTTCCCCCACAACTGCGGCAGATACCCTCGCCGCCGAAGTCGCTGTGGTTTGTCGGACGAATGCCGCCCTTAGGGCAAAGGCTGGTTGCTATCGTGGGCGCTCGGGCCGCTACGCGCACAGGCTGCGATCGCGCGCATGCCATCGCCGGGGAGCTGGCGCGCGGCGGGGTTGCGATTGTTTCGGGCGGCGCCTTCGGGATCGATGCGGCCGCGCACGAAGGCGCCTTGGCCAGCGGGGTGCCCACTTTCGCGGTCCTTGGCTGCGGCACAGACGTCGTCTACCCAGATCGGCATGCGACCCTGTTCGCGCGCATCGCCGCCTCGGGGGGCTTGCTCTCGGAATACCCGCCGGGGACCAAGCCGCGCGCGGGCCAGTTTCCAGCCCGCAATCGCATCATCGCCGGACTTGCAGAGGCCGTGGTCGTGGCAGAGGCGGCCATGCGTTCCGGCGCGCTCATCACCGCTCGCTTGGCTCGCGAATTCGGGCGTGCCCTTTTCGCCGTTCCTGGCAGCGCGGGAACGGACGCCTATCTACGCGCGGGCCTCGCCTTTCCCGCGACTTCGGCCGTGGACATCGAGCGCGTGCTGGCTGGCGGGCAACCCCTGTCCATGACGGCAAAGCCCGCGTCGGGGCCGCTCGGCGCCGTACTCGACGCCATCGCGGGCGGGGCGGAAACACCTGCGGGGCTGTGCCATCGTTTGGGCGTGAGCTTGCCTTCCGTCTTGGCGATTCTGGCCGAAGCCGAGATAGAAGGTTTTGTACGACGAGCGACTGGCAACACTTATGAGGTTATTGGACGTGCCTGCTGAGAAAAAGCCTCGCACCAAGAGCACCAAAAAAGCAGCTGGCGATAGCGCTGGCGCCAAACCCGCCACGGCGAAGGCCAAACCCGCTGCCGCGAAGGCCAAGCCCACCGCCGTGAAGGCCAAGCCCGCTGCCGCGAAGAAGGAGGCGAAACCAGCGCGCACCCCGAAGCGCGGGGGCGGCACCTTGGTCATCGTCGAATCGCCGGCCAAGGCCAGCACCATCAAGAAATACTTGGGCGCAGGGTTCGAGGTGAAAGCGTCGGTCGGACACGTCAAGGACTTGCCCAAGGCCACCATCGGCATCGATATCGAGCACGATTTTCAGCCCGAGTACGTCGTGATCGACAGCAAGAAGAAGATCATCTCGGAGATCAAGACCGCCGCCCAGAAGGCGG
>OBLT010000699.1_pt1 | contig 21530 bp, 17 predicted proteins | sample 1518721 | NCBI WGS metagenome assembly OBLT01 (sample SAMEA3539307, study PRJEB22396) | soil metagenome | biome: tundra; feature: field; material: soil | place: USA | collected 2010-05 | depth 0.15 m | reverse complement strand
GCCTCCATATTCATGCGCGCCGAAGGGCAAAGGAACACCTCTCCGAACTTCAGTGCGTTCGGAAACCTCGGCCACGTAATCATGCAGCGGGCGTTCAGGCGTATTCATGAGTGCGGCGCGCGGATCGGGCCTTACCGCCGGCTGGCCTGACGACACGGACGACATCGGACCTTTGGGGCGTCGCATTCTTTTCGGTTGTGTTGCCTTTTGTATTTGGCCTTTTTTATTCATTCTGTTACCTTTCGAAATCTAATCACCGCTGCCACAGGATATGAGCTGTTGACGCCGAGTCGAGTGACATTCAAGAGCAAAGTTACAATTATTTATCCCGGCTTGCGCGCAGTCTGTTCCCGCCATTATGGAACAACTTGCTATGTCGACCTTCTTTACTGGGTGCATAAGATGCTCCGATGCTAACGCAACTCGCCCCTACAAGCCTTACAAAGGTTTCACTTCAAAGTTGAATCCGCTGTGCAATTCAACACCATCGAGTACGATTTGACTACGTTTCCCACCATTATGTGGCGGAAGTTTTGTCAAATTTAAGGTAGTTCAACTGCAATTCAAGTTCCAGTTCGTTTCGAAATGGCTGATCGCCAAAACGAAGGGGCTGCATTTGCAGCCCCTTCGGTTCTTCGTAACTGATCTACACGATTGGAACGCTTCTGGTGTTTAGCCCGGGTACCTGTGCTTTAGACAGTTAGCCCGGGTAACCTTATCAGGCGCGACCGGTTTCGATCACCTTCTGTCATGTCCGCGGTCACCGAATAGATCGGTCATCACTTGCACGTTCCCGTCACAGGCGTGATTCAGGCATGGCAGTTCGAATGCCGACTCGAGCGACTTGAGCAGCGAGAAGTGGTTGTATGGCGTTGCACTTTGCTTGCCAGCCACGCCGTAGTTGGTGTCGACGATCAGCACCACCTGATTGGTATTCGGCGCTAGGCTATAGTCGTTCTCGTCCCAAAGCACGACGATCGCGTTGTGGCCTTCGCTCCAGGCAGGCGATTTCTTGATCGCGGTCACGAGCTTCTGGACTGCCACATCGCCGCGCTGGATCAAGGCCGGATTCAGGCCGGCTTGTGTACCATCATCGCTCGGGTCATAGTTGCAGAACGGCCCGGCATTGCCGCGTCCATGCTGATCGTTGCACTGGTTGGGTGCGATGAAGGAGAAGGCCGGCACGTTGCCGCTGCCCAGATCGGCATACAAACCCTTGGGCCCGTCGAAACCGACTGTGTGTGCTAGGCTGAGGCCGGGGTCACGCCCTTCCTGGACACTCCGGAAATAGACGAACGGGTTGTGTTTCGCGGCGTAAAGACTGACGATCCCGGCCGAAGTCAGCGGCGGAGTCAGCGCAGGCAGGATTTTGCTGAAATCCGTGTTGTTGGTATAGAACCCGTCACTGTAGTTCACCAGGTCTGCACCATTGATCGGCAAATCCTCCTGGTAGCTTTTCCAACTGCTCCGCGCCTCGAAAAGCTGATCGGCAATCGTTTTGCCGGAAATGTTTGCCACTGCAGGGATAGACTGGATGCCGTCGATGTTGTTCAAGCCGGGCGGTCCCGACTCGTTGCTGGCGTCGACGGCAGGAGTCGCGGCGTCGGTGCCGGTACCCGAGATCGGGCAAATGTCACCAGTAGGCGGATTGTCGGTATTGGTGATTCCCGTGACGAGGTTGTTGGCGCAGGATGCGTTATGCCAGTCCGAGTTATGGTCGCTTTGCACACCGAAGTTGGAGCCGCCGACCACTTCGAGGTAGTTGGTCAGGCTCGGGTGTCCGATGCCATAGTAATTTGTCGCCAGGTTGGCCGAGTGCGCCAGATCATTGACGAACGGTGCGTTGGGGTTATTCATGATCTGGCTGTAGCCGTGGTTCTCCATCATGATCACAAAGACGTGATCCAGATGACGTACGCCTTCTGGTACTTTTCCTTCTTTGGCGAAAACCGGGCCCGCAAGTGCGATGCCCAGCATACCTAGAACTGCAATGGATTTTTTCATGATGATGATCTCCTGTATTGGTTTGCATTGTGAGATGCTGCTGTCTTGATAACCGAGCTTGGAAAATGAGAAAACGATCATGGAAGCTCGAAAGCATTATTGAGCGGCTTAATGACAGGCAAATGACAGGCAAATGAAAGATGCATGAACCAAACGGACTATTCGGGGGAAGACGTATACTCCTGATCTCACTGACATGAGCGGTAGCGATGTATTGTTAATGGGTCGAGAGCTGCCTCTCATAATCAACACAGAACCTTGGAGAGAAAAGTCCCCATCGTAAAGAAAGATGGGTTAGACCATTTCTGACCCAACCCATTGACTTGTTGGTGCGCCAATATCAAATTGGAACTACGATAATCCAGTGCCCAGACTTGTCCGAACCGGCGAGCCAACCACAACTCGAATGCTGAATGTCTGCTGGCACATTTCGGGCGGACGATCAACTCATCTCAATCACTCTCGCCACATCGCCGCGGCACTCCGAGCATAAACCTACCAGCAACAAGTCGCCTGCTTTGACAGCTCCAGAGAAATTGCTAATCGTGACCTCATGGCGGCATTTTCCGCACCAGACATTCGAGAGCAGTAGCTTTTTGCTATGACTGGGGATGGTTGCCCACAGTTTAGCTGCGGTGGCGGTAAATTTAGGGATGGATTCGATGGTCATAAGTTCAATTTTCATTTATCGCAGGTTACGCACGGACTCGTCAACACGGGTTGATTGCAGAATTGGTATGCAGTGGGGATGGGCGATGCTTGTGAACTGCCGCTTCCGAAGCAGACGATGAATGCTAAGGATGAAGGCTTTCGTCTAGCCGGAAAATAGTATGCGCCTTCATGCCCAGTATTCACCCAGCGAGGGGGTCACCAATGAAGACGTCGCAGCAGTGAGCTCTTTTTCTGCTGGTGGGATTGCATGCGATGCAGGATGTCATCCAGTGTTTGGATGGCCTCGATAATATGCGCCCCCTTGTTCAGCATGACGCATTCGGCACGCACACCCATCGCCGCATCGGTAATTTCAGCACGGCTAGGCTTGCCGCTCTTGGATAATCCCTCCAGTACCTGAGTAGCCCATATAACCGGTAAATGCGCCGCCTCGGCCAGCCAAAGAATTTCTTCCTGCAACTCTGCCAATCTTTCATAGCCGCACTCCACTGCCAGATCACCGCGAGCAATCATGACGCCGACGGTTGGTGAATGCAGTAATGTAAATAACAGTTCCGGCAAATTCTCGAATGCAGCACGCGTTTCGATTTTCAGTACGATGCCAAGTTTCCCGGCATCAAGGCGTTGCAGATGCTTTTGCAATAACTCAATGTCAGCGGGATTCCGGACGAATGAAAGCCCGACCATATCGGCATGTTGCACGATAAATTCCAGATGCTCGATGTCCTGTGCCGTCAGGCCATCCAACTCAAGACGACTATCCGGCAAGTTGATGCCTTTAATTGCCAGCAGTTTCTCCCCGCCTTCACTAGCCTGCGTGATTTCGACCACCATTTTGTTTTTGCTGACACTGCGGATAACGCCGCCGATTCTGCCATCGTCGATCAGGATGCGTTCGCCCGGTTGGACGGTGCGAAAAACCTCCGACAGGGAACAGGCAATGCTGGCTGCGCGCAGTAAACGTCCGCTGGCATCGAATTGGGCCGGCTTGCCCGGCAACGGTTCACGCGTGATGATTAGACTGTCTCCAATGTGTAGACGAATCGATTCGGGTAATGGAGGTAACGCCCCGACCATACCGGTGTGACCTACCCGGCGCGGATGTCCGGATATGGGCACCCGCAGGAGCTTTAGTTCTATACCAGGCGTGACATAGGTGGTTTGATTGGATTCAGCCCAAAAGCCCGCGCCGACCTGGTCAACAACTTGCAGGGTGCGCAATGACCCCCGCGCGTCGGTTAATTCAATGATGTCGCTCGACGCCACTTTTGCAAGCCAATCCCCATATACAGGCAGGCAAGCATCGGCGGGGGCCGGGCTGGGAGAAGCATCGCCTTCGGGATGCAGCCATATTCGCGCGGGGGCAACCACGTTGCCGTACATATCTCGCTGTGGTTTCCATTTGAGTACAGCAGGTCCTTGAGCAATTTCTCCGGTGCGCAATTTGGGACCGCCTAAGTCCATCAGGATACGGCAATGCCTTCCTGTTTCACGACGTGCCAGATTGATTTGCTCAATCATGCGTGCCCATATTTCAGGATCGTCATGCGCGCAATTGATACGCGCACAATCCATACCTTGAACGAGCATGTCCTTGATCAATGAATAATCGTCCGCCACTTCACCTGGCATCGTGACCATAATGCGGACTCGGCGATGCGAGGGAGGCTTGCCAAATAAATTATTGGTATTGCTTTCAAGCTGAGCTGCACCCGCCGCCTCTGTGTTGGGCAATATTTTGTCAGCTGAATTCTTACCTAACGCGCAACGCAAAAGATCAATGATGGCATTAAGATGGGCGAAGACATGAGATTCCATCCGACCTAACGATGAAAGACCTACTGCCCCCAGTCTTTCCTGCAGCGAACGCATATCCCGTCGCCTCAGGCCAAGGTAGTGAACCAGGTTAATCGTGCTGGCCAGATGGAGTGGATTGACGTGTTGCAGGGTTGTCGCAGACAACTGCTCAAGCTCTTTCAGTTCACTCCGCAACTCCTCCAATTCATGCAGCAAGCCGGCATACGGATGCAGCTCTCTAGACTTGCGTGAACTTGATTGCTGTTTGCTCATTAGTCCAACGATTATCAGCCATTTATATTACATTCGTATTACAAGAGAATTAGATTAAATAAATATGACGGATCACTAACTTCACATTATTAATCGCACAGAGCATAATTATAATTGACTATCAAAGACCATTCCCCGGGAACAGGATTTACTTGGCATAGTCGGACATATTTGTTGCCCAGATAATTTTTAATTGCAAATCTTCACCACAATCTTTCGGTTCGATGAAAGGCAGACAATTTCATGGCCACCTTGAATGACACTAAGTTAGAGCCCGAGCATCTTAATGCCATCGAGGCGCTCGCCGAAGAAATTGATTGCCCCGTTGAAGAGGTAAATAACATCTACGCTTCAGCACTTGGAAGTCTCAGATCAAGCGCTCGAATCCAGGACTACCTGATCGTGTTGGCCAGCAAGAAAGTGCGTGACGTGTTGCGCCATTAAGAGTGGTCGCATAGTTCTCAGGTAAGCCTGGTAGCGCACGGAAGCCAGTCCGCCAGCGTTACATAGTGTTCCCCAGACGTAAAGTTTGAAGTATTTTCCGGCGCGCGCCCTTCTTGGCTAATTCTATTAACAAGCAGTTCGGTATCCGTTGTGTTTGGTCCGCCAGCTGATCGAGAGTCAGATACAAGCTCTGTCTGCTCGCTTGGGGCACGACATGCCGTGGGCGAAGGCGTGCGGTTTTGTCCGAGAGCCGGATGGGGGAATATCTGTATTCCCGGTTCGATCAGCGGGGGTGTGGAAACGGGGTTATGGTCAGGCTACTTGGGCACCGTCAAACGAAAGGGGCGGACACAGATAAGTCCAACCTAACGCTACTGCGCCACATCTCTACTCTACCGGGGTTGACCTCTTGGCTTGATAGACACTGACGGACATTCTGCTATTTACCCAGCCCGACTTTAGCCTTTTCTGCGACCTTGGCCTTTAGGGGAGCCTTGGCCTTTTTAGCGATCTTAGCCTTTTCCTCTTTCTTCGCTTCTTCCTTATTCTTCAAACTATGCATCATTTTGCGCCATTCTTGGAGTTGTTCATCTTCCAACTCCAACTGTATAGCCAACGCTTCTTCCTTGCTTAACTTATCTTTATGTAGTCGGCGATCTAGCTTGCCGCCCATTCTGGATAACAAGCGTTCGGTTTCTTCCTTGGTCAAAAGCTTAACTTTGGCTAAATACTTTGGCTTATTGATTTTCGTCATTATTAATTTCCTCCTCTATTTTGCGCCACTCATCTGGGTGCTTTTTTACTAATCGGAGCAGACTAGCTTTTCTGAAAATCATTCGCAAGTGTAATGTGCACTGTTGCGTGCACTGTCCGCTTATCCCCCAAACAAAAGAGTTGATGAATGCAGCAACCGAACTGCCCCTCTGAACATGGTAAGTGTTAATTATTGCAACGGCGTGAATTTTTTGTTTCAAATCTGCCGTGAATATATGAAACCGAATGCCGCATTGACAATGAACACCTTAGTAACAAAAACGTCACGCCGCACGGGTAGTATCACTGGTTTACCTAAGCCAGGTAGGGAGTTGCCAGATGGTTAATAGCGGACACACTTCAAAGCAGTATGACGCAGAACTCGAATCTGTGCGTGCACGCGTGCTACTGATGGGCGAACTGGTTGGAAAACAAGTCCGGCTCGCCATTGCTGCACTGAGCAGAGGCGATGTAGAACAAATTGATCGTATCATCGCCGATGACCACCACGTCAATGCGCTGGAAGTAGGCATAGACGAAAGTTGTAGCCAGATCATCGCACGCCGCCAGCCAACGGCGAATGACTTGCGAATGGTGATTATGGTGATAAAAACAATTACTGATCTCGAACGCATCGGCGATGAGGCAAAAAAGATTGCGATCGCAGCCAAGAACCTATCGCAGAAAAAAAACCTCACCCTGCCGCGTTTCGATAAAATAAAAAATGTGACAAATCTGACGCTGAACATGCTGCGACAGTCGCTGGATGCTTTTGCCAAACTGGATACTTCCGCTGTCGCGCAGGTAGTACGCCAGGATGAGCAGGTGGACGAGGAATTCCGCGCTGTCATACGTTATCTCGTAACCTTCATGATGGAAGATCCGCGCACGATTTCCAGCGCGCTGGAAATCCTGTTTGTCGCCAAAGCCATTGAGCGCATAGGCGACCATGCCAAAAACATGTCCGAATACGTGGTCTACATGGTAAAAGGGCGCGATGTGCGCCATATCACTGCGGAGGAAATTGAGCGCGAAGTGCAGCAATAATTTGTAGTAGTTTCGATTTGATGTGGCAACCTGACAGGTTGTTTGAAGACTCGCTTTGCGAATATCTCTGCGCGTATATTTAGTAGCGTCCGTTGGCACGGTAAATGTAATTTCTTAGCTCTGTGGATTGGCTATTCGCGCGCCTCACGATACCATGCATGTTACGCGCCACGCCCCGCATGACACGATATATGATCATCGGATGGGAGTTGATCAAGCTTTCAAACTTGTCCCGTTCCAAGCTCAATACTTTGGTAGCACCCACTGCGTAAAGCGTTGCACTGATCTGCGCAGCGGCACCACCAACAAACGTGATCATACCTGCCAGATCACCGGGCTTAAGCACATGAATGATGGATTCTCCATCTCCACTTTCGATCTTTACCTCAATATCTCCATATGCAAGAACATATAAATTGTCCGGTCGCGCATCTTCCGGCTGGACTATGACCTCGCCGGATTTATATTCTTGAACATCAAACAATCCCTCGATAATTTGCACTTCAGCATCACTCAACTCATCGGTAACTGTTGAAGTGCGTAGCGTATCAATTACTAACGACATTTCATTCCCTCCTTCGCGTGTTTACAATCACCTTCCATATTGATCCACAGAAGTTGTTTGACAGCATATCGCCCCAAACCAAAAAATATACACTAACACAATGGTGTTGCAGAAATATTTCGGTGGTCAGGTAAAGGAGTGAGCGATGGTTGTGCCTGCAGCTGCGGCACAAATAAGTGTCCACCCACAATTTTGCAACCTGACAATTCTGACTTGCCGCATGTGGACGACCGTCGTGTTGGGCGGCCACTTACCCGCCAGCCCCAATTCAAAGCAATGGTAAACGTATGGAACCAAGAACGACCAAAGGCGGTTTACCTGCCCTTGGTTTTACTTCTATTCTAAGCAGCCATTAAGCGTTGCAAACCCAACTGGCTATCGACACTTACAGTGCAGAAAGCCATCCGAGAGTCGTATAGAATTCGACATCTAACTTGGATACGTTGTCGTTAGAAACATTGTTGTATTTGTCGCTCATTTTGATACTCCTTATTAGATTGATGAATGCAGCAACCGAGCTACACTCTCAGAACATGGTAAGTGTTGGGTATTGCAACGCAGTGAATTTTTTGTTTCAAGACTATTGTGAATATATGAGACAAAACGTTTCTTTGATAATAAAAATCATGGTCGCGCAATCAACTCGACTTCTCTAAATAAAATCCTGAACACAGAAATAACTGTAATAATCCTGTAATACAACTACCCTAACATGCACTCCGCAGCAAAGCGTTGTTGGTTTAATTGGCAGCCAAGCAGCCGCAAGCAACAAACTCAACCCAATGGAGACATTATGAATAGCAAGCTGAAGCAACTCATCATCGGCATCACTGCTGCCACTGCGGTAGCTTATACCGGCGCAAGCCAGGCAACCGACATCACCGGCGCGGGTGCCACTTTCCCTTACCCCGTATATGCCAAGTGGGCTGATGCTTACAAGACGCAAACCGGTATCGGCCTGAATTACCAATCCATCGGTTCCGGCGGCGGCATCAAACAAATTGAAGCCAAGACTGTGGACTTTGGCGCATCCGATATGCCCCTCAAGCCGGAAGATCTGGAAAAGAATGGCCTGATGCAATTCCCCACCGTGATCGGCGGCGTGGTTCCGGTCATCAATGTGAACGGCATTGATGCCGGCACCTTGAAATTGGACGGGGCTACACTGGCCGACATCTACCTGGGCAAGATCACCAAGTGGAATGACCCGGCACTGGTGGCGCTGAACAAAGACCTCAAGCTGCCCGATGAAAATATCACCGTGGTACACCGCTCCGATGGATCAGGCACCAGCTTCATTTTCACCAACTACCTGTCCAAGGTTAGCGCCGAATGGAAGTCCAGTGTCGGTGAAGGCACGGCGGTTTCCTGGAAGGCCGGTACCGGCGGCAAGGGCAACGAGGGAGTGGCTTCTTATGTGCAACGCATCAAGAATTCCATCGGCTATGTGGAATACGCTTACGCGTTGCAGAACAAAATGAACCACGTACAAATGAAGAACCACGACGGTCTGTTCGTTCAACCGGAAAGTAGCGCTTTCCAGGCGGCAGCAGCCGGCGCGAAATGGGAAAAGGCACCGGGCTTCTATGAAATCCTGACCGATGAAGCCGGCAAAAATAGCTGGCCAATCAGCGGCGCGACGTTCATCCTGATGCACAAAGTGCAGGAAAAGCCTGAAACCGGCAAGGAAGTGCTGAAGTTTTTCGACTGGGCTTATGACAAGGGCGACAAGCTGGCATCCGACCTGGATTATGTGCCGTTGCCGGAAAACGTGGTGAAGCTGATTCGTGCCGCATGGAAAACACAACTCAAGGACGCAGCAGGCAAGGCTGTCTGGAAATAAGCTAAAGGAGCGTGGCTGGCACAGCACATCCTTAAGTTATAATCGCGGGGGCTGATGCCCCCGTTATTTTTTAACCGGGCCAGTTACTTTTATAACGCAAAAAGCATACAACCATGCCGATGTTTTCACACGAAGCGCGCCTTAAACGACAAGCGGTGTTCGACTTGCTATTCCGCAGTCTGACGCGTGTCTCCGCATTTGGTGTATTGGCATTATTGGTAGCAATCATCGCCTCACTGTTGGTGGGCAGCATGCCCGCCATCCATGCTTTTGGCTTTGGTTTTCTGACCAGTTCCGATTGGGATCCGGTCAACGATAAATTTGGCGCGCTGATCCCTATCATCGGCACGCTCATCACCTCGGGCATCGCCTTGCTCATCGCGATTCCGGTCAGCTTTGGCATCGCCATTTTCCTGACCGAACTCTCGCCGCGCATTTTGCGCCGCCCCCTCGGTATCGCAATCGAATTGCTGGCGGGGATCCCCAGCATCATCTATGGCATGTGGGGGCTGTTCGTGTTCGCCCCGCTGTTCGCCGATCATGTCGAGCCGTGGCTCAACAAGCATGTCGGCACCCTGTCTTACATCGGCCCGTTCTTCTCCGGCCCGCCGATGGGCATCGGCATGCTGACTGCCGGCATCATTCTCGCCATCATGGTCATCCCGTTCATTGCTTCGGTGATGCGCGATGTGTTTGATGTGGTGCCCGCCATGCTCAAGGAATCCGCTTATGGACTCGGCGCGACCACCTGGGAAGTGATGTGGCAGGTGGTATTACCCTACACCAAGGTGGGTGTGGCTGGCGGCATCATGCTGGGGCTCGGGCGCGCACTGGGCGAAACCATGGCCATCACCTTCGTGATCGGCAATGCCCATGAGCTGAGCAAGTCGCTGTTGATGCCGGGCAATAGCATTTCCTCCGCATTGGCCAACGAATTCACCGAAGCAGTAGGCGATCTCTACACTTCCTCGCTGATCGAACTCGGCCTGATCCTGTTCTTCATTACCTTCGTGGTCCTGTCCCTCGCCCGCTACATGCTCTACAAGCTGGGGCAACTCGAAGGACAGGCTGCGTGAACGCCATGCTGAATCTATACACACGCCGCCGCATCATCAACGCAGTCGGCCTCACCATCTCGGTGCTGGCCATGCTGTTTGGCCTGTTCTGGCTGTGCTGGATCTTGATAACCTTGTTGGATAAAGGGCTGCTCGCGCTCACCCCGGTGGTGTTCGCGCAAATGACTCCGCCGCCGGGTAGTTCAGGCGGCCTGCTCAACGCCATCGCCGGCAGCCTGGTGATGACGCTGGTCGGCACCCTGATCGGCACGCCCATCGGGATATTGGCCGGCACCTATCTGGCTGAATTCGGCCAGCGCGGCTGGATGGCGCCGATCACCCGCTTCATCAACGACGTGCTGCTGTCCGCTCCCTCCATTGTGATCGGCCTGTTTGTGTATGAGGTTTATGTGGTCAGGGTCAAACATTTTTCCGGCTGGGCAGGCGCGCTGGCCTTATCCATACTGGTGATTCCGATTGTGATCCGCACCACCGAAAACATGCTGCGCCTGGTTCCCAGCACATTGCGCGAAGCCGCTGCTGCACTCGGCGCACCGCAGTGGAAAGTGATCAACTTCGTCACCCTGCGCGCCGCGCGCGCCGGTATCATCACCGGGGTGTTGCTGGCCGTGGCACGCATCAGCGGTGAAACCGCGCCGCTGTTATTCACCGCGCTCAACAACCAGTTCTGGAGCAGCAACATGGATCAGCCCATGGCCAATTTGCCGGTGGTGATTTTCCAGTTCGCCATGAGCCCCTACGAGGACTGGCAAAAGCTTGCCTGGGCGGGTGCGCTGCTGATCACCGTCAGCGTGTTGATACTCGATATCCTAGCGCGCGTGCTGTTCCGGCAAAGCGCCACTACTCATTAACAAGGATTGCAAATGAACATTGAAAGCATCGCCAATCCGAAGATCACCATCAAGGACCTGAATTTTTATTACGGCAATTTCCGCGCGCTTAAAGACATTAACTTGAGTATTGCGGAAAAAATGGTGACCGCATTCATCGGCCCGTCCGGCTGCGGGAAATCCACCCTGCTGCGCACCTTTAATCGCATGTATCAGCTTTATCCCAAACAAAAAGCCACCGGGGAGATCATGCTGGATGGTGCGAACATCCTGGACAGCAAGCAGGATTTGAACATGCTTCGCGCCAAGATCGGCATGGTGTTCCAGAAACCCACGCCGTTCCCGATGTCCATCTATGACAACATCGCATTCGGCGTAAAACTATACGAAAACCTCAACAAGCATGACATGGAAGCCCGCGTGGAATGGGCGTTGCGCAAGGCCGCGCTATGGACCGAAGTGAAAGACAAGCTCAAACAAAGCGGCACCGGGCTTTCCGGCGGCCAGCAACAACGCCTGTGCATCGCCCGTGCGATCGCCGTCAAGCCGCAAGTATTGCTGCTGGACGAACCGACTTCGTCACTCGACCCGATTTCCACCGCGCACATCGAGAAACTGATCGATGAACTGAAAGAAGATTTCACCATCGTGATCGTCACCCACAACATGCAGCAAGCCGCGCGCATATCCGACTACACCGCCTATATGTATCTGGGTGACCTGATCGAACTCGGCGAAACCAGCGCCGTATTCACCAACCCGAAGCGCAAGGAAACTGAGGACTACATCACGGGAAGGTTCGGCTGATTAACCCGCTCTCCATCAACGGAAAAGCCCGGAACAAGCCGGGCTTTTTAGTTCTGCACATCAACGTCGTGGTTCGCTCAAGCGGATTGATTGCTTTTGCGATGGCGAACGAATTCAAGCAGTGCGGGCAGTAAAGAAATCACGATAATGCCGACGATAATCAGGGTGAGGTTGTTTTTCACCACAGGGATGTTGCCGAACAAATAGCCCGCCATGGTAAGGCTGGTTATCCACGCCACACTGCCCAGCGCGCTGAACAACACGAACAGCCGATAACGCATCATACCAATGCCCGCCACAAACGGCGCAAAGGTGCGAATGATGGGCAGGAAGCGCGCAAAGATGATGGTCTTGCCGCCGTGTTTTTCGTAGAAAGCGTGGGTCTTGTCGAGGTGCTCGCGCCTGATGAGCCTGGCGTTGACGCGGTTAAGCAGGCGCATTCCGACCAGCCGACCGACCCAGTAGTTAGTGTTGTCGCCGCTGAATGCCGCCAACGCCAGCAACGGTGCAAGCCACTCCAGTTGCAGTGCCCCCATTCCGCACAGCGCACCCGCCACAAACAACAGCGAATCGCCGGGCAGGAAAGGCGTGATCACCAGACCGGTTTCGCTATAGATGATCAGGAACAGAATGGCATACACCCACACGCCGTATTGCTGGGTAAGTGCCAGCAGGTGTGCATCCAGATTCAGGATGATGTCCAGAAATGCGGTCAGTAAGTCCAAGAGGCATGCTCCATAAATTCAATAATGCGAACACCCTCTCCCCAGCCCTCTCCCGCAAGCGGGAGAGGGGGAGGCGGATAATCAGGGCAATACTTCTTCGGTTTCAGTCTTCTCAGGCTTGATGAAATCTTCGCGCGACACGCCGAACAACATCAACAGCGGGCTGGCAACCAATACCGAGGAGTAGATGCTGAACAGGATGCCGATGGTCAACGCCATGGCGAAATAGTGCAGCGTTTCGCCGCCGAGGAACAGCATCGCGCCGACCATCATCTGCGTGCAGCCGTGGGTGATGATGGTTCGCGACATGGTACGGGTAATGGCATTGTCAATGATCACGGACACTTCGGCCTTGCGCATGGTGCGGAAGTTTTCACGGATACGATCGAACACCACCACCGATTCGTTGACCGAATAGCCCAGCACCGCCAGCACCGCCGCCAGCACGGAGAGCGAAAATTCCCACTGGAAAAAGGCGAAGAAACCGAGAATGATCACCACGTCATGCAAGTTGGCGATAATGGCGGACAGGCCGAATTTCCATTCGAAGCGCAACCACAGATAACCGACGATACCAAGCGACACCAGCAGCAGCGCCAACTCGCCGTTGTCGATCAAGTCTTTGCCGACTTGCGGGCCGACGAATTCCACGCGGCGCATTTCCACACTGGCATCCTGCTTGCGCAAACCTGCCATGACCTGTTCGCTGAGCTTGGCTCCGGCGAAATTCTGCTTGAACGGCACTTGTATCAGCACGTCATAGCTGGAACCGAAATTCTGCACCAATGCATCCGGCAAACCGGTCTCGGCGAGTTGCGCGCGCACCTTGGCGAGATCGGCAGACTGCGCGTAATGCACCTCCATCACCGTGCCGCCGGTGAAATCCACCCCGAAATTCAGTCCTTTGGTGGAGAGAAAAAATATCGCAAACAAAAACGTAACCAGCGAAATCGCGGTGGTATAGCGTCCATAACTCATGAACGGAATGTCGTGCTTGATCCTGAAAAATTCCATGTTGTTTTCCTTAGCCTAACGTGCATGACAAGCCATGCACGTTTCCCTCACCCTAACCCTCTCCCGCCAAGCGGGCGAGGGAACAAACGTCTCGCTACGCGAGTTTTCTTAGCCTATTGCCACTTTGGTGAGCCGCGCCTTGCGGCCGTAAATCAAATTCACTATCGCGCGCGAAATCATCACCGCGCTGAACATCGAAGTCATGATACCCAGACACAGCACCACCGCGAACCCTTTGATCGGACCCGAGCCGAACATGAACAACGCAATCCCGGCAATGAAGGTGGTAACGTTGGAGTCGAGGATGGTGCCGAATGCCCGGTCATATCCGGCATGTATCGCGGCCTGAGGCGTGATGCCGTTGCGCAGCTCTTCGCGGATACGCTCATTGATCAGCACGTTCGCATCGATCGCCATGCCCAGCGTCAGCGCGATACCCGCCATACCCGGCAAAGTAAGCGTGGCTTGCATCATGGACAGCAACGCCACCAGCAACAGCAAATTCGCTGTCAGTGCCAGCACTGAAATCGTGCCGAACATCAAATAGTAAGCCATCATGAATAGCGCAACCATGATGAAACCGATCTTGGTGGAATTAAAGCCGCGCGTGATATTTTCCGCACCCAGGCTGGGTCCGACGGTACGCTCTTCGATGATTTCCATGGGTGCCGCCAGCGCACCGGCGCGCAGCAGCAGTGCGGTGTCCTGCGCTTCAACGGTACTCATCTGACCGCTGATCTGTACGCGACCGCCACCGATTTCTTCACGGATGACCGGGGCCGTTACGATTTCGCCTTTGCCCTTTTCAAACAGGATGATCGCCATGCGTTTGCCGACATTCTCGCGCGTCGCTTCCTTGAATAATCTTGCCCCCACGCCGTCCAGATTGATATGCACCGCCGCTTCATTGGTGCGATTGTCGAAACCGGGCTGTGCGTCGTTGATGCGTTCGCCGGTGAGTATCACCTGCTTCTTCACCAACAGCATCCGGCCTTCGCGATCCTTGAACATCTCAGTGCCGAACGGTGCGGCCGCACCTGCGCTGGCCTGATGGGTTTCATCCACCATGCGCACTTCCAGAGTCGCGGTACGTCCCAGAATATCCTTGGCACGCGCCGTGTCCTGCACCCCGGGCAGCTGCACCACCACACGATCCGCGCCCTGTTGCTGAATCACTGGTTCGGCCACACCCAGCTCATTCACACGGTTGCGCAAGGTAACCAGATTCTGCTGCACCGCGGAATCCTGGATGTGCTTCTCCGCTTCCGGCTTAAGGGTGACGAGCAGGTTGTATTCGCCGCGTTCATCCGCACTATTCAGCGCGAAGTCGGAAAAACGCTGTTTGATTTCAGCTTCGCCCTTGCTGCGTGCACCGGAATCGCGGAACTTCACCAACAACACTTTGCCGTCGCGACTCACGCCTGAATAAGCGATATTCTGTTCGCGCAGCGCGCTGCGTATATCGCCGGTGGCCGCTTCCAGTGCCTTGCTCAGCGCGGCATTCATGTCCACTTGCAACAGAAAATGCACCCCGCCGCGCAAGTCCAGACCGAGATACATCGGCAGCGCATTAAGCTTGGTCAGCCACTGCGGCGAGCGCGGCAGCAAATTGAGCGCAACCACATAATCTTCGCCCAACTGGGCGACCAGCACATCCTTGGCCTTCAGTTGGCTGTCGGTATCGGCAAAGCGGGCTTTGACGCTATTGCCGTCCAGCATGACCAGTTCCGAATTAAGGTTGGCCGCCTTCAGGACATTTCCAACGTGCTCCAGCAATGCGGCATCCGCTTTCAAACTGGTGCGCAACGGCGACACCTGCACAGCAGGCGATTCGCCGTAAAAATTCGGCAGGGTGTAAATCAACCCTGCCAGCAACGCGGCCAGAATAAGCAGATATTTCCACAACGGATATTGATTCATTACAACCTCTTGATAACTGAGTTCGTGTCCGGCCGGCGACACGCGCCCGCGAAATTAAATTGGGGCATCTTTAAAAATTCAGAGTTCGCCCAAATGCCCCACAAGGGGGCGCCGATCCGCTACGGGCAAAAGCAGCCCGTGCGGAATCGTCAGCAAGGCGTGGAAAAAATTTCGCAGCGCCGCATATGATTAATATGTCAGCAAGCAATTTTTTACGCAACGCCGCATAACCAGCCACTTGGTTGCCGTTTGTTGGCAACTTAGTGGAATGGCTAGTTGCTCCATCAGTTGGGATGAAATCTGGGTTTTGAGAGGTGCCCATTACTTGATAGCCTTGATCGTTCCCTTCGGCAACACGCTTTGAATCGCGCTCTTTTGCACCGTCACTTCGAGGTTTGTAGCGATCTCCACGCCGACGTATTGCTCGTAAACTTTGCTGACACTCCCGACTTCACCGCCAGCCGTCACAACTTCATCACCGCGTTGCAGTGCTGCAATCATGGCTTTCTGTTCTTTGCCGCGCTTGGACTGCGGGCGCAATATTAAGAAGTAAAACACCGCGACCAATGCGATCAGCGGCAGGAAATTCATAATTCCGTTATCTGACGCGGCTGCGGCCGCTTCTGCGTAAGCATTACTGATAAACATATTTTCTCCACGATAAATCAAAAGGCGCGCATTCTACCATGAAGCCGCAGCTGCTCACTCATGTCCGGCACACAACTGCATCAACACTCCTGTCTGAACCGGGAATTGAATTAAAATACCCCGACATCGCCCAGCGTATGCCAAACATCAAATATTCTTTACCTCTTGTCTTGAACACATGAACCTCATCATCCAAGCCACTCACACCATAGATGCAACGCATCTCGACCATCTCGCCAAACTGGCGCAGAGCAGGCAATGCGAGCAGATCGCCGAGCGCGCCTATCGCTTGACCGCCGCGCAGGCGCATACCGGGATTGCGCCCTACTGTCTTGCGAACCGGCTTGATTACGGCTTCGTGGCGCGCGGCCGGAAGCTTGCGAATTTCGGGCTGATGGTGATGGACATGGATTCAACGCTGATCGCCATCGAGTGCATCGACGAGATCGCCGACATGCAGGGACTGAAACCTCAGGTCGCGGCGATCACCGAAGCAGCGATGCGCGGCGAGATAGACTTCGCCGAAAGTCTGCGCCGCCGTGTCGCACTATTGGAAGGGCTGGACGAACATGCCTTGCAACGCGTGTATGATGAACGTTTGCGACTCTCCCCCGGCGCGGAGACCCTGCTTAAGGCGCTGCAAACGCATGGCATCAAGACACTGCTGGTGTCCGGCGGCTTCGTATTCTTCACCGAGCGCCTCAAGGCAAGACTAGGCCTGGACTACACCCATGCCAACACCCTTGAGATCGCCAACGGCAAGCTCACCGGCAAGGTGCTGGGCAAAATATTCGACGCGCAAGGCAAGGCCGACTGGCTGGTGAAGATCCGCGCAGAACTTAAACTGAAACCGGAGCAGGTCATCGCCATGGGCGACGGCGCGAACGACTTGAAAATGATGGCGCAGGCGGGCATCAGCATCGCCTACCATGCCAAGCCGGTGGTGCGCGAGCAGGCCAGCTACGCGCTGAATTTTGTCGGACTGGATGGACTGGTGAATTTGCTGGCGCACTAGCAAATGCGGAAGGCATTATTACCGGAAAGACTGTGCAACATTTACCCGGAAATCCGTCTTTGAGTACTCTTGCAAGAATTGTACTTCAGAACTAAATCCACTTAGCTTATCTTGCGAGTTAAGTCAAACTATCTAGTCCGAAATATGACTTGCAAAAAAAATTTAACCTCCTAGAATTAGTTCAAATTAAGGGGAAAACTACTACATATAGTGGTTTTGAGTTTTTCGGGCTAAAACAGCCGTGCATTCAAGGAGGTTGTATTATGCTTGTTACAGAAAGTGTTTTGTCTTCGACTTCCGCCCGCAACATTTCCGAATTCTCCGCTTTGCCCAACATGCCGTCTGACCAACACAAGGCGTCCCCCCGCAATGATCCCGCGATTCAGTTTGAGCCGGCGAAGGCTCCCATAACTCCTTTACAGGACGACCAAATAGCAGGCAAATCAGCTTTCAAAGGAACAACTGCTATGACGCAAGAAATCAGCACCGAAGTATTGTTGGAGAAGTACGCTGAACCCGGCGAGACCTCCGTTGAAGATGTGCGCCGTCGTGTGGCGCGCGGATTGGCGCAAGCCGAAAAACCGGAACAACGCCCCCAGTGGGAAGAAGCTTTCTTCTTGGCCCAGGAGAACGGATTTGTTCCCGCCGGCCGCATCAACTCGGCAGCGGGATTAAGTAATCAGGCAACCCTGATCAACTGCTTTGTGCAGCCGGTGGGAGATGCGATCTCAGGCATCAGCGCCGGCAAGCCCGGTATCTATGATGCCTTGCAGCAAGCCGCCGAAACCATGCGGCGCGGCGGCGGTGTCGGCTACGATTTTTCGTCGATCCGTCCCGAGGGGGCTATAGTCAAGGGCACCAATTCCCGTGCCAGCGGGCCGATCTCCTACATGCGCGTGTTCGACCGCTCCTGCGAGACCGTGGAATCAGCCGGCGCACGGCGCGGTGCACAAATGGGTGTACTGCGCTGCGACCATCCGGACATCGAGCGATTCATCCATGCCAAGGACCAGGGCGACCTGCGCAACTTCAACATCTCCGTCGGCGTGACCGATGCATTGATGCACGCTTTGGAGAACAATCAACCATTCGAACTGGTGCACAGCGCAGAACCTTCCGAAGCGCTCAAGGCGCAAGGTGCTGTCCAACGCGCCGACGGCAAGTGGGTATATCGCAAGGTGCAGGCCGCCGATCTGTGGAAGCAGATCATGGAGAGCACCTACGACCACGCCGAACCTGGTGTGCTGTTCATCGACCTGATGAACCGGGACAACAACCTGTCTTATTGCGAAGAGATAGCGGCTACAAACCCCTGCGTCACCGCCGATACCTGGGTTATGACAGACCAGGGCGCGCGCCAGGTACGCAATCTGATCGGCGAAACATTTTCTGCTGTAGTCGACGGAAAATCCTATCCCACCGAATCGCAAGGTTTCTTTCACACCGGCGTCAAGCCGGTGTTGCGCCTGAAAACCGCCGAAGGACATTCATTGCGGCTTACCGCAGACCATCCCGTGCTGCGCATTTCGCGCATGACGCCCTATATACGTAAAACTGAGTGGGTCAAAGCTGGCGAACTCCGTAGCGAAGATCAAATCGTATTGCACGATCATCGTGCCATGAGCAAGTGGAGCGGCGCACATAACGAAAACGAAGGCTATCTGATTGGCCTATTGATTGGTGACGGCACGCTCAAGAACGACAAAGCTGTGCTCAGTGTCTGGGATGCCGTCGCGTTGAAAGTCGCCAATGCCAGAGAAATATATCATGGCGACATGCCTCCATCCGCCGGAGTTGCAGGTGTCATGTATGCCGCCGAACAAGCCGCACGCACTCTGCCGCACCGCTCTGATTTTCAAGGCTGGCAAAAACCCGTTGCAGGTCGCGGCGAATATCGTTTGGCGACAGGCGCATTGCGCACATTGGCACTGGAGCTGGGGCTGACGCCCGGCAACAAGCGGTTCACTGCTGCAATGGAAACCGGCTCGTCCGATTTTTATCGCGGCGTATTGCGCGGCATGTTCGATGCCGATGGTTCGGTGCAAGGCTCGCAAGAAAAAGGCATCAGCGTTCGCCTGACGCAGATCGACCTCGGCAACCTGGAGGCCGTGCAGCGCATGCTGCAACGTCTCGGCATCATCGCCACCATCTATCAAAATCGCCGCCCCGGTGGCATGAAGTCATTGCCGGACGGAAAAGGTGGTTCCAAGGAATATGCCTGCCAGGCACTGCATGAACTCATCATCAGCGGCGAGAACATTGGGCGTTATGCCGAACTGATCGGCTTTGCGGATAGCGACAAGATGGACAGGCTGAATGGCTTGCTGGCTAACTATCAGCGCAAGCCGAATACTGAACGTTTCGTCGCGACCGTGCTGTCATTGGAAGATGATGGTGTGGAAGATGTATATGACGTGACCGTTGCCGAGGTGCATGCCTTCGATGCCAATGGCTTGTACGTCCACAACTGTGCAGAGCAACCGCTTCCCCCTTATGGCTGTTGCTGTCTGGGTTCTATCGACCTGACGCGCATGGTGAAAAACCCGTTCTCTGCACATTCAAGTTTCGACCACGAACCGTTCAAACAACTGGTGCGCGTCGCGGTGCGCATGCTGGACAACGTGCTGGATGTCACCGCATGGCCGCTGCCGGAACAGCAACTGGAAGCGCAGAACAAGCGCCGCATCGGGCTGGGCTATACCGGGCTGGGCGACGCGCTGGTGATGCTGGGCTTGCGTTATGACACCGACCAAGCGCGCGCGTTTGCCACCGACATCACGCGCATCATGCGCGACGAGTCGTATCTCGCCTCTGTGGATCTGGCCATCGAACGCGGTGCGTTCCCGCTGCTGGATGCTGACCAATATCTGGCCGCACCGCGCTTCGCCTCACGTCTGCCCGATCAGATCAAGGACAAGATCCGCGAGCATGGCCTGCGCAACAGTCACCTGTTGTCGATCGCGCCGACCGGGACCATTTCGCTCGCGTTCGCGGACAACGCCTCGAACGGCATCGAGCCGCCGTTCTCGTGGTTCTATACGCGCAAGAAACGCATGGCCGAGGGTGGCACCAAGGATTACGCGGTGGAAGATCATGCCTGGCGTATGTACAAGCATATGGGCGGCGACATGAACAAGCTGCCGCCCGCCTTCGTCACCGCTCTGGAGATCTCCGCGCTCGATCACATGAAGATGGTGGCCGCGGTCGCGCCGTTCATCGACACCTCGATCAGCAAGACGGTCAACGTGCCCGCCGACTATCCCTATGAAGATTTCAAAGGTCTCTACACCGCAGCGTGGAAGGCCGGACTGAAGGGCCTCGCTACTTATCGTCCGAACAATGTGCTGGGCTCAGTTTTATCGGTCACGCCGGAAATCAAGCAGGCGAAGACAGAAGATCAACCGCAGGACCTGGTGTTCGACCAGGACAGGCGCATCGTGTTGGAAGCGACACCGAAACCCGCGCTCGCTTCATTGCGTTGGCCGGGCCGCCCGGAATTGCCGAACGGCAGCTCAGGCTGGGTCTCCCAGGTGGTGAAGCATCCGCTCGGCAGTTTCGTGGTATTCATCTCGCATACTGAGAACGGACACAATCATCCGTTCGAAGTTTGGGTGAACGGCTCGGAGCAGCCGCGCGGACTCGGCGCGCTGGCCAAATCCCTGTCGATGGACATGCGCACGCTCGATCCGGTATGGGTGCGCATGAAGCTGGAGATGCTGATGAAGACCGCCGGTGACGACGCCTTCGACATGCCGATGCCGCCCGATGGCCAGATGAAACGCATGCCCAGCCTGGTGGCCGCGTTCGCGCATCTGCTGAAATATCGCATCGAAGAATTGGGCGCGCTGGAAGCAAGTGCGGATGCAACCACGCCGATGATGGACGCGCTGTTTGCGAAGAAGGAACCCAAGACCGGCACCGATGGCACGATGAGCTGGACAGTGGATATCTCCAATGTCGGCAGCGGCGATGACTTCGTGCTGGGACTGAAGGAACTGGTGCTGCCGGACGGGCAACGCCGCCCCTACTCGATGTGGCTGGCAGGCGTCTATCCGCGCGCGCTCGACGGCTTGTGCAAGGTATTGAGCCTGGACATG
>OBLT010000698.1_pt1 | contig 21549 bp, 19 predicted proteins | sample 1518721 | NCBI WGS metagenome assembly OBLT01 (sample SAMEA3539307, study PRJEB22396) | soil metagenome | biome: tundra; feature: field; material: soil | place: USA | collected 2010-05 | depth 0.15 m | reverse complement strand
CCACCGAGGTGAGCAAGAATATGACTATGGCGAAGGCGCGTTTTGAAGCGGGCATGCAGTTGTTGCGCAAACAGGAAACTGTGGATGCCAATGAAATTGCGGCGTTCGGCTATTGCTTCGGCGGTGGCGTGGTGCTGAACATGGCGCGCATGGGCGAGGATTTGAAAGGTGTGGCGAGTTTCCATGGCGGGCTTGGCACGGACCATCCCGCCCAGCCCGGCAAAATCAAAGCGCGCATCATTTCATTCAGCGGCGAGGCCGATCCGGTGATAGGGGCCGACAAAGTTGTCGCATTCAGGAAGGAAATGGAAAGCGCGGGAGCGAATTACCGGGTGGTCACTTATCCCGGCGCAAAGCATGCCTTCACCAATCCGGATGCTGATGAATTGGGCAAAAAATTCAACATGCCGATTGCCTACAACGCTGAGGCTGACAAGGATTCATGGGAGCAGGCTAAAGTGTTTCTAAGTGTAGTGTTCGCCGCGAAGTGAGCCCTTTGCAACTATTATGTCATTGAGAATCCTGTTGTGAGTTTTTCCGGTCTGATCGCGGACTATGGCTATGTTGCGCTGTTTGCGGGTACCCTGCTGGAGGGCGAGACAGTGCTGATACTGGCTGGTTATGCCGCGCATCAGGGTTATCTGCAACTGCATTGGGTGATCAGTATCGCGCTGCTCGGCGGGTTCCTCGGCGATCAGTTTTATTTCTGGCTGGGAAGGTGGCGCGGCGCGTGGGTGCTGTCCCATTTCCCGCGACTTGTTCCGGTGTTCGAGCGCACCAACGCACTGATAGAGCGTTATCATGAGGTGCTCATCGTGGGCATCCGATTCCTCTATGGCTTGCGCACGGTAGGACCTTTGGCCTTTGGTATGAGTGCGGTACAGGGCTGGCGCTTTATGCTATTCAACGCGCTGGGCGCGACCATCTGGGCGGTTGGCATTGGTGGTGCAGGTTATCTGTTCGGGCAGGCGATTGAACTGTGGCTCCCTGATTTGAAGCGGGTCGAAGAGGTGTTGTTATTCGCCATTCTGTTCGGGGGTTTGGCCTTCTGGGGTTGGCGATGCTGGAAGTTTTACCGGTAAGTGCAGTAAAAATCTTGTTACTGCGAACCCATGTTGCGCGCTAGCGCGACATGGGTTCGCAGCGTAAGGGAAAAGATATTTTGCACTACTGCCTGAATTTTTCACCTTGTGGTTTCGACCGTTGCTTCGCTTGCGAACTCGGGTGAGCCTGCGCCGCAATTGCAAGGTTTCTCGCGCTACTGCGAGAAGAAATTCTTGACCTTGTTCATCCAGGATTTTGCGCGCGGGTTGTGGCGTTCACTGTCTTTCTCGTTGATGTTTTCAAACTCGCGCAGCAATTCCTTTTGCCGCTCGGTCAGATTCACCGGTGTTTCCAACGCCACGTGGCAATGCAAATCACCATGACTGGAGCTGCGCACGCCCTTGATGCCTTTGCCGCGCAGGCGGAATATTTTGCCGCTCTGGGTCTCGGCGGGAATCTTGATCGAAGCCACTCCATCCAGCGTTGGAATTTCGATCGAACCACCGAGCGCGGCAGTGCTGAAGCTGATCGGCATCTCGCAATGCAGGTCGTTGTGGTCCCGCTGGAACACCGCATGCGGTTTGGTGTGTATCACCACATATAAATCGCCGGGAGGTCCGCCATTCGTGCCATGTTCGCCTTCTCCGGAGAGGCGGATACGATCTTCGTTATCCACCCCGGAAGGGATTTTTACCGACAATGTTTTGTGTTGCTTGATGCGCCCATTGCCGTTGCAGTCCTTGCACGGTGAGGTGATCATCTTTCCGGTGCCGTGACAGCGCGGACAGGTTTGCTGGATTGAGAAGAAACCTTGCTGCATGCGCACCTGACCATGACCGGCGCAGGTGGTGCAAGTGGTTGGGCTGGTGCCGGGTTTTGCGCCGGTGCCCTTGCAGGTTTCGCATTCCGCCATGGTGGGGACGCGAATTTGCGTCTCAGTGCCGCGTGCGGCTTGTTCCAGTGTGATCTCAAGGTTGTAGCGCAAATCGGCACCGCGTTGCACATTGCTGCGCCCGCCGCCACCGCGTCCGCCACCAAAAATGTCGCCGAAGATGTCGGAAAAATCAAAGCCCGCTGCCGCGCCACCTGCACCGAACGGGCTGCCGCCGCCCATCCCGCCGGCTTCAAATGCAGCATGACCATGCTGATCATAAGCGGCACGCTTCTGCCCGTCGCTTAATGTCTCATAAGCTTCTTTGGCCTCCTTGAAATGTTCCTCAGCTTTCGGATTGTCCGGATTGCGGTCGGGGTGATGCTTCATTGCCAGCTTGCGATAAGCCTTTTTGATTTCTTCGTCCGAAGCGTCGCGGTTGACTCCGAGAACTTCGTAGTAGTCTTTTTTGGGCATAGGGAGCTTGTAGCTTGTAGCCGGTAGCCGGTAGCCGGTAGCAGTTGTCTTTGCTACCCGCTACGCGCTACCCGCTACCAGCTTATTTCTTATCCTTCACTTCGGTGAACTCCGCATCCACCACGTCGCCTTCGTCCTTCTTGGCCTCAGCGTGCTCACTGGCCTGTGCGCCTGCTTCACCGGCTTGCGCCTTGGCTTGTTCGGCGGCGTACATTTTTTCACCCAGCTTTTGTGCGGCAGTAGACAGTGCTTCGGCCTTGGCTTCGATGGCTTCCTTGTCGTCGGTCTTTACCACTTCTTCGGCTTCCTTCAAGGCGGCTTCGATAGCAGACTTTTCCTCTGCACTCAGATGATCGCCATATTCCTTCAGCGACTTGTGCGTGGAGTGGATCAGCGAGTCGAGTTGATTGCGCGCGGTCACCAGTTCCACCGCCTTGCGATCATCTTCGGCGTGGGCTTCGGCATCCTGCACCATCTGTTTGATCTCCGCTTCGCTCAAGCCGGAGCTGGCCTGGATCTTGATCTTGTTTTCCTTGCCGGTCGCCTTGTCTTTTGCCGACACGTGCAAGATGCCGTTCGCGTCGATGTCGAAAGTCACTTCGATCTGCGGCATACCGCGCGGTGCGGGCGGTATGTCGGACAGATTGAATTGCCCCAGGCTCTTGTTGCCGGAAACCACTTCGCGCTCGCCCTGCAGCACGTGAATGGTGACGGCACTCTGGTTGTCGTCGGCGGTGGAGAATACTTGCGATGCCTTGGTCGGGATGGTGGTGTTCTTCTTGATCAGCTTGGTCATCACGCCGCCCATGGTTTCGATACCCAGCGACAAAGGTGTCACGTCGAGCAGCAGCACGTCCTTCACTTCGCCTTGCAGCACGCCACCCTGGATCGCGGCACCTACTGCCACGGCTTCGTCCGGGTTCACGTCCTTGCGCGCTTCCTTGCCGAAGAATTCCTTCACCTTCTCTTGCACCAAAGGCATACGGGTCTGGCCGCCGACCAAAATCACGTCGGCGATGTCGGACGCGGAAACACCGGCATCCTTCATGGCGATCTTGCATGGCTCGATGGTGCGCGCGATCAGGTCTTCGACCAGACTTTCCAGTTTTGCGCGGGTGATCTTCACTGCCAGATGTTTCGGGCCGGCAGCGTCAGCGGTGATGTAAGGCAGGTTCACTTCGGTTTGCTGTGCGCTGGACAGTTCGATCTTGGCCTTTTCCGCCGAATCTTTCAGGCGTTGCAACGCCAGCACGTCCTTGCGCAGGTCGATGCCGCTTTCCTTCTGGAATTCTTCCACCAGATAGTCGATCACGCGCATGTCAAAATCCTCACCGCCCAGGAAGGTGTCGCCATTGGTTGACATCACTTCGAACTGATGTTCGCCTTCGATCTCGGCGATGTCGATGATGGAAATGTCGAAGGTGCCACCGCCGAGGTCATACACCGCGATCTTGCGGTCGCCTTCCTGCTTGTCCAGGCCGAAAGCCAGCGCAGCTGCGGTCGGTTCGTTGATGATGCGTTTCACTTCCAGACCCGCGATGCGCCCGGCATCCTTGGTGGCTTGACGCTGTGAGTCATTGAAGTAAGCAGGAACGGTGATGACCGCTTCGGTGACGGGTTCACCGAGATAGTCTTCGGCGGTCTTCTTCATTTTCATCAGCACTTGCGCGGAAATTTCCGGTGCGGAAAATTCCTTGTCCCGCACCCTCACCCATGCGTCGCCGTTCTTGGCCTTGACGATCTTGAATGGCACCATGGCGATGTCTTTCTGCACCATCTTCTCGTCGAAGCGGCGGCCGATCAGGCGCTTCACGCCATATAGCGTGTTGGTCGGATTGGTGACGGCCTGACGTTTGGCGGGCGCACCCACCAGCACCTCGCCGTCTTCCATATAGGCGACGATGGATGGGGTGGTGCGTGTGCCTTCCGCGTTTTCGATCACCTTGGTCTTGCCGTTTTCCATGATGGCCACGCAAGAATTGGTCGTGCCCAAGTCGATACCGATGATTTTTCCCATGATGCTTTCCTTTCAGTTGAATACTTAAAGATTGAATGCTGTTGTTGCCTTGCCGCTTAACATCAGGGCGGCGCTGGATATTTCAAGACCCTAACCTGAAGAACCGTCGCGAGCAGGTCAAGATGCAAGGCGCCGCGCAGCGAACGACGAGACATACCGTTCTGGTAGGCGAGGAGTGAGCGAGCACGCAACGCCGCAGATTGTCCGCGCAGCAGGTTATTCTTTGCCTTTTGCCACCATCACCAGCGCCGGGCGCAAGACGCGGTCATTCAGCGCATAACCCTTTTGCATCACGCTGATCACGGTGTTGGCGGGCTGGTCGCTGTCCAGCATGCCGATGGCTTGATGTTTGTGTGCGTCGAACTTCTCGCCGATCGGGTTGATTTCACTGATGTTGAATTTTTCGAATACGCCGGATAGTTGCTTCAGCGTTAATTCCATACCGCTCTTGAAGCCTTCCACCGTCGCGGTTTCCACCGCCAGGCCGGCTTCCAGACTGTCTTTCACCGCCAGCATCTCATTGGAGAAACGCTCCACGGCAAATTTATGCGCCTTGCTCACGTCCTCGATCGCACGGCGGCGGATATTCTCCCCTTCGGCCTTGGCATACATCCATGCGTCATAGTGTTCCTGCGCCTTGCGCTCGGCTTCCTTGAGCATCTCTTCCATGCTGGTCATGACATCCGCGGCGCTTGCCGTGGTTGGCTTGGGTTCGATCTGGGGTTCGATTTGCGGGTTGGTATCGTTCTGTTCCATGCCGTTCTCCAAATTTCAATCTGCAGCTTATGGGGGTTAAGCTTGCCATTTCAAGAGTAGGTGAAAATTATTTTTACCGCGTGAGATAATGCGCGCCGTTTGGATGTTGCACCGTTATGTCTACTCCCAAGAATTACTACTGGCGCATCGCCGGATTCTATTTTTTCTACTACGCCTTCGTGGGGATGTTCGCGCCCTATTGGAGCCTGTACCTCAAGTCCATCCACTTCGACGCCATCGAGATCGCCATCCTGTTGTCGGTGCAGCCGGTGATGCGCATGATCGCGCCGAACATCTGGGGCTGGCTGGCCGATCACACCGGCAAGCGCTTGCTGGTGGTAAAGATCGCCGCAACCATGAGCGCGGTGTGCTACCTCGGGGTGTTTGCGACCACCAGTTTCTGGGGCATGTTGCTGGTGCTGGGGTTGATGAGCTTTTTCTGGAGCGCCTCGATGCCACTGGTGGAGGCGACCACGCTTACCTATCTCGGCAAGCACAGCGCGCGCTACGGGCGCATCCGCTCGTGGGGCTCGATCGGCTTCATCGCCTCGGTGGTCGGGTTGGGCTACGCGCTCGATTATATGGCCATCGCCTGGTTGTTGTGGGTGGGCGCGGTGATAGAGATCGGCATTCTGTTGTTCGCCCGGCAGATTCCTCCCACCGAAGTGCTGGCGCATCACACCGATCGTCAGCCGGTCAAACAAATCGTCATGCAGCCGCGTGTGATCGCTTTGTTCAGCGCGTGTTTTCTGATGTCCGTCGCACACGGCCCTTATTACACCTTCTACTCGATTTACCTGGTCGAACATGGCTACGCGAAAAGCGCAGTGGGTGGCTTGTGGGCGCTCGGAGTGATCTGCGAAATCGGCGTGTTCTTCCTGATGCCCTGGCTGGTGCGCCGCTTTGGTTTCACCCGCATCCTGCTGATCAGTTTTAGCGCTGCAATCGTGCGCTTCATGCTGATCGGTTGGGGCGTGGACTACCTGATACTGCTGCTCATCGCGCAAGTGCTGCACGCCGCCACCTTCGGCGCGTATCACGCCGCTTCGGTGGGACTGGTGCACGAGTTCTTTCAGGGGCGGCATCAGTCCAAAGGCCAAGCCCTGTTAGGCAGCCTTACCTACGGCGCGGGCGGCATGTTGGGCGGCTTGGCGAGCGGCCCGATCTGGCAGCACTACGGTGCCAGCGTGCTGTATTCATGCAGTGCGGGTGTGGCATTGCTGGGGTTGTTGCTGATATTGTGGAAGTGGGGCATGGCGAGTACGCAACAGGCGACATAAGGGTAGGGGCGAGATTCACCTCTACGAGGTAAATCGCGCCCTTACGATATGCCAAACCCATTTTATTATTGACCGCTTATTTCTTTGACGAAGTATCCCGCCTTCTGTCGCTGGTATTTTGTCTTCTATCATCAAGATCTGGATAGCGCTCCGCTGTATTTTGCCTTCTGTCCCCGGTTCTTTTTCGTCTGTCTTCTACTTGCTGTTTCTTGTCATCGGTTTCGGGGGAAGCCCGATCAGAACCCGGAGTCTGTGGCGGAATGCGTTGCAACATGCCGATGTCGGCATTGTGGGCAATCACATATTCCGCAAACAGGATATTTTTTTCAACCGCCTCAAGGTACAGATTTTGTCCGTTAAAATGCTTCTCAACATAACGATAAGCTCCATGTAACGTTTCATCCATGCGCTTTTTCGCGATTCGATAGAACCCCGGGGTTTTTACCACCAGGTCTTGCGGGGAAGCAAAAATGACTTGCTCATTGCCTTGTGCGTCGCGTTTTATTGCAATACCGCCCAGAACAAACTCAGTGTATAGCCGGCCGTAGCATTTTTCGAGATAACAACGATCCGCCATTTGTGCCAATATGTCTGCCGAAGCCACCAGATTGCCGATAGCCCGGTACGCAGGGGAGGGCACCAGGATGCAATCTACCGGCACTTCATAGCCGGTGTAATGCACCACTTGCGCTGCCGTTTCTGCCAGATTGCCCAGGCCTACTCCCTGCATATATTTCTTCAATAATTCCGCGCTGCGTGAAACATGAATCGGGGTGAATTCCGCGCCTTGCCTGTCATCTTCACTGCCCCGCTTGCGCAGATAACCGCTGTCATGAAACAGCGCCAGCAAAATGCCAAAGATAAATAGTTCCTCGCCCAGTCCCTCGCCACTCTTTTGCGAGCGCTCGTAGCCGTCCATCAAGCGCGCACAGGCCAGTGTTACATCCATTATATGTTGCAAATCGTGATAGCCGGTATCGCACGCCGCATAGCCCCGATGCTCGCCGCGATAAAGCTGGGTAATGTGGTTCATCGCATTCCGCAAGGTGCTGACACGTGCGCTGGGGAAGAGATTGAGAAAAATGCTCTCCACCGCGTCACCAACCGAAGCAGGATCGGTCACGTTGACGGCGTTGGCCACATCAAAGTTATTTCGACGAAATTTTGCATCATTGTTCTGCATGGCAATATGCTAACACGAAGCTGAATCCGAGTTGTGCTCGAAGTATTGTCTGGGTTTTCAAGGAGAAATATCTTCTTCGTTTGCTAACGATCTTTCAATTTTCCGCAGAGATATTTATCTGTTATAGCGTAGCTTGGCTTAGGCTTATGCCAAGCCACGCCTGTTGTGGCATAATCGTGCGCTCTAAAAACGAGTATCAGGCAAGCGAAATAACATGAAAGCCAAGCGAAATAACATGAAAGCGCAAACTCTTTACGACAAACTCTGGAATGCTCACGTGGTGCGGCAGGAAGCCGACGGCACCGCGTTGATTTATATCGACCGCCATCTGGTGCATGAAGTGACCAGCCCGCAGGCCTTCGAGGGGTTGAAGCTGGCCGGGCGCAAGGTGTGGCGCACCGCTTCGATCCTGGCCGTGGCCGATCATAACGTGCCGACCACCGCGCGCGCGCAGGGTATCGCCGATCCGGTCTCGCGTTTGCAAGTGGAGACGCTGGACAGTAATTGCGCCGAGTTTGGCGTGAACGAATTCAAAATGTCCGATGTGCGTCAGGGCATCGTGCATGTGATCGGGCCGGAGCAGGGCGCGACCTTGCCGGGCATGACGGTGGTGTGCGGCGATTCGCACACCAGCACGCACGGCGCATTCGCCGCGCTGGCGTTCGGCATCGGCACGTCCGAGGTCGAGCACGTGATGGCGACACAATGTTTGTTGACGAAAAAAACCAAGGCCATGCAGGTGTTGGTGGATGGCGCGTTGGGCAAGGGTGTCACCGCCAAGGACATCGCGCTGGCGGTGATCGGCAAGATCGGCACGGCGGGCGGCACCGGCTATGCGATAGAGTTCGCCGGCACCACGATACGCGGCCTTTCCATGGAAGGGCGCATGACGGTATGCAACATGGCGATCGAAGCCGGCGCGCGCGCGGGTATGATCGCGGCGGACTACACCACCATCAACTATCTCAAGGGTCGCCCATTCACACCCCAAGGCGAGTTGTGGGACAAAGCAGTGGCTTACTGGCACACTTTGCATAGCGATGAGGGCGCGCAATTCGATCAGTTGGTCAAGCTGGATGCTGCGCAGATCAAGCCGCAAGTGACCTGGGGCACGTCACCGGAAATGGTGGTGGCGGTGGACGGGCGCGTGCCTGATCCGGCGACCATGAGCGATGCGGTCAAGCGTCAAGCTGCCGAGCGTGCGTTGCAGTATATGGGCTTGGCGGCGAATACGCCGATCGCGGAAATCAGGATCGACAAGGTGTTCATCGGCTCCTGCACCAATTCACGCATCGAGGATTTGCGCGCCGCGGCGGTGATCGCGCAAGGCAAACACGTCGCGGCGAATGTGAAGTTGGCGATGGTGGTGCCCGGTTCCGGTTTGGTGAAACGACAGGCCGAGCAGGAAGGTCTGGATAAAATCTTTATCGCGGCGGGTTTTGAATGGCGTGAGCCGGGCTGTTCGATGTGTCTGGCGATGAATGACGATAAGCTTTCACCGGGTGAGCGCTGTGCCTCGACTTCCAACCGCAACTTTGAGGGGCGGCAGGGGCAGGGTGGGCGTACTCATTTGGTAAGTCCTGAAATGGCTGCGGCCGCAGCCATCGCCGGGCATTTTGTTGATGTGAGCAAATGTTGAAAGGAGCGGGCATGAAAAAGATGGCGGCTTTGTCGATGACACTGGGGTTGGTGGCGCTGGGCTTGCTTGCTGGCCGCACTGCGTTTGCTGATGACAGCATCGTTGATCGTGCAGGTAAGGGAATCAAGAAAGGCGGTGAGGCTGCCGGTCGGGGCATCGAGAAGGGTGCCAAGGCGGTAGAACCGGGCATCAAGAAAGGTGGCAAAGCAGCAGTTAAAGGTATCAAGAAGGGTGGCGAGTGGATGGGCCGTGGACTTAAAAAAACAGGCGAAAAATTGGAAAAGGCAGACAAGACATAATGCAAAAATTTACCGTGCTGGATGGCGTGGTTTTGCCCTTGGATAGGGCCAACGTGGATACCGACGCGATCATCCCCAAGCAGTTTTTAAAGTCGATCAAGCGTTCCGGTTTCGGCCCGAACCTGTTCGACGAATGGCGTTATCTCGACCACGGCGAGCCGGGCAGGGGTAATTCCAGGCGTCCGCTCAATCCGGATTTCGTGCTGAATCAGCCGCGTTATAAAGGTGCGCAGATTTTGCTCGCGCGCGCGAACTTCGGCTGCGGCTCGTCGCGCGAACACGCGCCTTGGGCATTGGAAGATTATGGTTTCCGCGCCATCATCGCGACCAGCTTCGCCGACATCTTTTATAACAACTGCTTCAAGAATGGCTTGCTGCCGATCCGTCTGGCTGCGGAGCAAGTGGATGAGTTGTTCAAGGCGGTGGCTGCCCATGCCGGCTACAAGCTGGCGATCGATCTGGAGCAGCAAACCATCAGCGCGCCGGACGGCAAAGTGTATAAATTTGAAGTCGAGACGTTCCGCAAACATTGTTTGCTGAACGGCCTGGATGACATCGGACTGACCTTGCAGCATGTGGACGAGATCAAGAGTTACGAGGCGATGCATCGGGCTGCACAGCCGTGGCTTTAATTTAGGTGAAACGTGAAATGAAAAATGCAACCCCCTCTGCTCCCTCGCAAGCTCTCCTCCTTGTCAGGGGGAGATGGCTCCTCCCCTGACAAGCCTGTCCTGAGCTTGTCGAAGCGGGGGAGGTTGGGAGAGGTTTGTTATTGTCGTTCACGTCCTATGTATTTATTAGGAATTTGAAATGAAGATTGCAGTATTGCCGGGTGACGGGATCGGACCGGAAATCGTCGCGCAAGCGGCCAAAGTGCTGGAGGCGTTGCGCAGTGACGGCCTGAAGATTGAACTGGAATACGCGCACATCGGCGGTGCCGGGTATGACGCAGCCGGGGATCCATTGCCGGACGCGACGCTGGAGCTGGCGCAGGCATCGGATGCGGTGCTGCTCGGTGCGGTGGGCGGTTATCAATATGATGCGCTGGCCCGTCCGCTGCGTCCTGAACAAGGTCTGTTGCGCATACGCAAGGGCTTGAGCTTGTTCGCCAACCTGCGTCCCGCACTGGTGTATCCCGAGTTGGTTAATGCTTCCAGCCTGAAGCCGGAATTGGTGTCGGGTTTGGACATCATGATTTTGCGCGAACTGACCGGCGACATTTATTTCGGCCAGCCGCGCGGCATACGCACGCTGGACAACGGCGAGCGGCAGGGCTTCGACACCATGCACTATAGCGAGTCGGAGATCCGCCGCGTGGCGCATGTCGGTTTTCAGATCGCGATGAAACGCAACAAAAAGTTGTGTTCGGTGGACAAGGCCAATGTGCTGGATACCAGCATGTTCTGGCGCGAAATCGTGACCGAGGTGGCGAAGGAATACCCGGCAGTGGCGTTGTCGCACATGTATGTGGACAACGCGGCGATGCAGCTGGTGCGTGCACCCAAGCAATTCGATGTGATTTTGACTGGCAATATTTTCGGCGATATCTTGTCGGACGAGGCGTCGATGCTGACCGGTTCCATCGGCATGTTGCCATCGGCTTCGCTGGATGCGAACAACAAGGGCCTGTATGAGCCGTGCCACGGTTCGGCACCGGATATCGCCGGCAAGGACATCGCCAATCCGCTGGCAACGATTTTGTCGGTGGCGATGATGATGCGCTACACCTTTGCGCGTGAAGACATCGCGCAGCGCATCGAGACTGCGGTGCGCAAAACGCTGCAACAGGGATTGCGCACCGCGGATATCGCCGAAGCGGGCAAACAGAAGATCGGCACGGCGGCGATGGGCGACGCGGTAGTGGCAGCACTTTGAGCTACTGGCTACCAGCATAATATTTGAGAGAGAAGAAGCATGAGCAAGCAATATGACGTTTGTGTATTAGGCGCAACCGGAGCGGTGGGAGAGGCGATGCTGTCCATACTGGAGCAGCGCAAGTTCCCGGTGCGTAATTTTTATCCATTGGCATCCAGCCGTTCAGCAGGTTCCACAGTGAGCTTTAAAGGAGAAGACCTTACCGTCATCGACGTGGAAGGTTTCGACTTTTCCAAGACACAGATCGGTTTGTTCTCGGCAGGCGGCAGCGTATCGGAAAAGTACGCGCCGATCGCCGCGGCAGCCGGTTGCGTGGTGATCGACAACACCGCACACTTCCGTTACGACCGCGATATTCCGCTGGTGGTGCCGGAGGTGAATCCGCACGCCATCGCGCAATACAAAAATCGCGGCATCATCGCCAATCCGAACTGCTCGACCATCCAGATGCTGGTGGTACTCAAGCCGATCCAGGACGCGGTAGGCATCGCGCGTATCAATGTGGCGACTTATCAGGCGGTGTCCGGTACCGGCAAGGAGGCGATCGACGAACTGGCTGCGCAAACCCGCGCGCTGTTCAACCAGCAAGATGTCGAAGTCGAGGTGTATCCGAAGCGCATCGCTTTTAACGTGCTGCCGCAGATCGATGTGTTCATGGAAAACGGCTACACCAAAGAAGAAATGAAGATGGTCTGGGAGACCCGGAAGATCATGGAAGACGACTCCATCGTGGTCAATCCGACTGCAGTGCGCGTGCCGGTGTTCTATGGGCATTCCGAAGCGGTGCACATTGAAACCCGCAAGAAGATCACCGCCGCGGCGGCGCGTGCCTTGCTGGAAAAGGCTCCCGGCGTGATCGTGCTGGACAGGCGCGAACCGGGTGGATACCCGACACCGGTCGATGCAGCGGGAAACGACGCGACCTATGTCGGGCGCATCCGCGAAGATATCTCACACCCAATGGGCTTGAATCTGTGGGTGGTGAGCGACAATGTGCGCAAGGGCGCGGCGTTGAATAGCGTACAGATCGCGGAAATTTTAATTGCGAAATACTTCAGTTGAGACATAATGCGAAGAATATTATTAGCTTGTGCTGATAACTCTATGATGTTATTTTATATTCTCCAATAAATAATGTGAGGGTGATCGCGTGCGAAAATCACTACTAAAACTAAAGCGACTAGCCATTCGACTAGGCTGTCAAAAGGCTTTGCATAGCCATTCGGCTAAGTCACCATCCGAAAAGCTTTTGGCCGGGCACCCGAAAGACGGTGACATAAGCCGCTGGTTAGCTTTACATAGCCATTCGGCTAAGTCACCTAAAGGCGGTGACATAAGCCGCTGGTTAGCTTTGCATAGCCAATCGACTAAGCCAGCAAAAACGCTGGCAAGTCGCTGGTTAACGACAGCCAAGTCGCTGGTTATACTAAAACTGCTCGGCGTTGTTGCCGCTTTGATGCTGTCCACAACAACTGTTTCCGCCGTAGGGTTGGGCGGAATAAATGTGGCTTCTGCTTTGGGGCAACCGCTTAAGGCCGACATAGAATTAGTGGCAATCAGCAAGGCTGAGAAAGACAGTCTGGTCGCCCGTCTTGCCTCACCCGAAGCCTATAAGAGTGCCGGGCTGGAATATCCTTATGGCAACAAGTTCAAATTTCAGATTGAGAGTCGCGCGGACGGTCAACCGTACATCAAGGCGAGCAGCGCGCAACCAGTCAACGACCCTTTTGTAAGTCTGCTGGTTGAGCTGACCTGGTCTTCCGGCAAACTGTCCCGCGAATATACTTTCCTGCTGGATCCTCCCGGTTATGTGCCGGAACAACCTGCTCAAGCGGAAGTGCAGGCCGTCGCGCCGGAAGTGCAAGCTGCCGCACCCGAAGCAGCCGTGTCGGCCGTGCCGGCCGTGCCGGAAGAAACCGCAGCCACTCCTGTGGAGCAAGCCGCTCCGGTAGCCGCAATCACGCCAGCGGAGCAAGCCGCTGCATCGGCAGTGCCAGCCGCACCGGCGGAAACCGCTGCCAAGCCTGAGGAACAAGCCGCTCCGGCAGAAACCGCTGCCAAGCCTGTGGAACAAGCTGCTCCGGAAGCTGCAGCGGTGCCAGCGATTAAAGAGTGGCTTACGGTTCAACGCGGCGACACGATGTACAAAATCGCAGAACAACACAAACCGGCTGATATGAGTCTGGAACGTATGCTGGTCGCGATGTATCGCATCAATGCCGACCAGTTCGACGGCCGCAACATGAACCGCATCAGGGCCGGCAAAATTCTGCATTTGCCCAGCCAGCAAGAATTGATGAGCGTGTCACTGCCTGATGCGATAAAGGAGATTCATGCCCAGGCAGCCGATTGGAATGCTTACCGGCAAAAACTGGCCAGTGCAGCCGCAGTCAGCAATCAATCGCAAGCCGCGCAGCAAGTTGCTACCGGCAAGATCAGCAGTTCGATCGCCGATATGGCTCCGGTGGCAAAAGAGTCCGCCAAGGAGGTGCTGAAACTATCCAAGGGCGAAGCTCCTGGAGACCAGGTCGGGACAGGTGCCGGTGGCAAGTCCATGTCCGAACAGGACAAGAAAAATGCTGCGCAGGAAGATGCAATTGCCAAGAACAAGGCCTTGAAGGAAGGGCAGGAGCGCACCGCACTGCTCGAAAAGAATCTCCAGGATATGCAGCGCCTCGCCCAATTGAAAACTGAGCAAGCTGCACTGGCACAACCTCCAGTCACTGCAGCGGCTAAATCTGCTGTCAGTGAAGTGACGGCAACGAGCGCGGTCAAGCCGGCACCGGTTGTCCAGCCCAAGCCAAAACAGGCCAAGCCGGAACCGTCCCTGCTGGATCAGGTTCTGGACGAGCCGCTTTATCTGGCTGGTGGTGCCGCTGCCTTGCTTGCTTTGGGTGGTCTGGGTTTTATGGTGTACCGGAGAAAAAAAAATTCTTCTGATGAGGACAAGGATCAACCATCAGCGGATGTCGGTGAAATAACGGGCCGCATGGCCGCGCCAGTTTTTCCTTCTCCTGAGACTGGCGATTTCACCAGTGCGGCTGCTGCCCAGGCTATGGCAGCTTCCCAATCGGATAACGTTGATCCGATCAGTGAGGCAGATCTGTTCCTTAATTTTGGCCGTGATGTCCAAGCTGAAGAAATACTCAAAGAAGCTCTGCAAAACACCCCGAACAATCACCAGATCCATCTCAAGTTGTTGGAAATTTATGCTAACCGAAAGGATACAAACTCCTTCTCGACAATTGCGCGCCAGTTGCAGGATTCCGGTGATGAAGATGCATGGCAACAAGCCATTGCTATGGGCCGCAAGCTGGAACCGAACAACCCGATGTATGGCGGTGCCGGAACTATAGAGAATGCGGGTAGCGCGACCATGCAAATGACGGCTTTCAGTGTAACTCCGGAACCAAAAAATGTTCCGAAGGCACAAGCATCGGCTCTCGATTTTGATTTTGATTCGGGCGCGTCAGCAGCCAAAGAGGAGCCATCGCCGGAACAGGACTTTTTGAGCAGCGCAGAAATAACTTCGGTTATGTCAGCTGATGGCAGGCTTGCCGCGCAAGTCGCGAAAATGGATTTTGACGTTACATCCGCCAATACTTCGATGCATGGGGCTACCGGGCAAGGGGGCGCGATGGATTTTGATGTCACCTCTACCCATCCTTCGATGGGTGCGGCTGGCGGGCCAACAGAAGCAGCATCGCCAATTTCGGATGATTTTGTTTTCGATGTGACGGGCAGCCATTCATTCAAGCCGGCAACGGCCCAGCCGGAAATAAGCAAGCCCGCAGAAGCTGGCGGCGGAATGGCGTTCACGCTGGATTTCCCGGTTGAAAACATAGCCGGGAAATCTGCGTCTGTGGCACAACCTGCTGCAGTCGGTTTGGCGGGTATCAGTTTGAACTTTGATGATGCCGCAGCACCAAGCGGATCGACAGCAGGAAACAAAGACGATCACTGGCAAGACGTCACAACGAAACTCGATTTGGCCAAGGCCTATCACGAAATGGGCGATACCAGCGGTGCACGTGAAATCCTTGAGGAAGTCCTGCGCGAAGGTGATGCCGAGCAACGCAAAGCCGCGCAAACCCTTTTCGATCAACTCGGTTAATCATGCGCTTTGTATAGCCATCTGACTGGTGGAACAACTAGCCATCCCACTAAGCAACCCAAAAACGGTTGCTAAGTGGTTGGTTATAAGTTGGCAAACGCGTTGCATAGCCATTCGGCTAAGTCACCAAAAGACGGTGACATAAGCCGCTGGTTAACGCCAACCAAGTCATTGGTTAACGGCAGTTCAGGATTGGGCTGCCGTTTTCTTTTGGAATGAGGCTCCGGAATGAAATTTCATCCTGCCGCGCAGATCCTGACTTGGTGTTTGTTGGTTGCAATTATGCAATTCTTGACACTTGAAATCTTGCTGGTTGCGGCTGGTTTTGTTTTGCTATTTGCATTGTTGCGATCAGCTCACAAGCTCATGCAATTGTTGCGCCGCACCCGCTGGATCATGCTGTCGTTGTTGTTGATCTACGCTTACAGCACGCCCGGACAACCGCTGTTGAACGCGCTCGGAATATTCAGTCCGAGCCGTGAAGGACTGAGCGATGGCGTGCTGCAACTCACTCGTTTGCTGGCCGCATTAGCCGGATTGGCGATATTGCTGGATCGGCTGCATCGCCAGCAGTTGATCGCCGGTCTGTACACTTTGTTAGCTCCATTGCAGTTGATAGGCGTGTCGCGTGAACGAGTCGCGGTGCGCCTGGCATTGACGCTGCATTATGCCGAGGTCGCGATGTTGCGTGAGACGCACACATGGCAAGATAACTTGCGCAGTTTGTTTGAGCCGCATGACGAGACCAGCAAGCAAATGGAACTGACGCTGTATCGTTTTGGCATCAGCGACGGGCTGTTGGTGGGTTTTGCGCTGCTGCTGTTATTCGAGACGCTGCGATGAGAATCGCGCTCGGTGTGGAATATGACGGCTCTCCGTTTTGCGGCTGGCAGAGCCAGGCAGAGGGTCAGACAGTGCAGGACACACTGCAGCGCGCCTTGAGTCAAATTGCAGGTGACCAAATTACAAGTGAACAGACTGCCGCTGAGCATATTTCAGTCATCGCGGCGGGACGCACCGACACCGGCGTACACGCGCTCGAGCAGGTGGTCCATTTTGACACCCAAGCCGTACGTCCGCTGACCGCATGGGTGCGCGGCGTGAATGCTTTGCTGCCGGACAGCATCGCGGTGCGCTGGGCGCATCCGGTTCCGGATGAATTCCATGCGCGTTTTTCTGCGCATGGTCGCAGCTACCGCTATCTGTTGATCAATCGAGCCGTGCGCCCTGCTATCCATGCGGGCAAGGTGGGCTGGTTTCACGCCCCGCTGGATGTCACCGCGATGCAGATTGCCGCGCAATGCTTATTGGGCGAGCATGATTTCAGCGCGTTTCGTGCAGCGCAATGCCAGGCAAAATCGCCGGTCAAGCACCTCCACCAACTGGATATTCGCAGGCAGGGCGAGATGCTGATATTCGAAGTGAGTGCCGATGCATTTTTGCATCACATGGTACGCAACATGGTCGGTTGCCTGGTGTATGTGGGCAAAGGCAAATATCCACCGGCTTGGCTGGCCGAGGTACTGGCCGGTCGCGAGCGCAGTCTCGCCGCACCGACCTTCGCGCCGGATGGCTTATACTTGCGCCGGATAAAATATGAAGCGAAGTGGGGATTGCCACAAATGGAACACGATGTTGTATCGGGAGAAATGCTGTGACCCGAGTAAAAATTTGCGGTATCACGCGCGTGGAAGACGCGCTGGCCGCCGCTCACAGCGGTGCGGACGCCATCGGCCTGGTGTTCTATGAACGCAGCCCGCGCCATGTCAGCATTACACAAGCAGCACAACTGGCAGCCGCGCTGCCGCCCTTCGTGTCCGTCGTCGGGTTGTTCGTGAATGCCGAAGCCGCTTTTGTGCGCGAGGTGTTGGCTGGTGTGCCACTGGATATGCTGCAATTCCACGGCGATGAATCTCCTGAATTTTGCGCGCAATTCGCCAGGCATTATCTCAAAGCGATCCGCGTAAAAGCCGGGGTGGATTTGTTACAATGCGCGGCGCGTTTTCACATTGCCAAAGGTTTGTTGCTGGATGCCCATGTGGAAGATATTGCGGGGGGCACGGGTGCAACCTTCGACTGGGCATTGATCCCTCACCGATTGCCGTTGCCGGTGATATTGTCCGGCGGGTTGGATGCGGAAAATGTCGCGGCAGCAATCAAACAAGTGCGGCCCTACGCGGTGGACGTGTCGAGTGGTGTAGAGTCGGGCGGCGTGGAGGCGAGCAAAGGAATCAAGGATGCGGCGAAGATCGCTGCGTTCATCAACGAGGTCAAACGAATAGATGTACAACTATCCCGATAGCACCGGCCACTTCGGCCCCTACGGCGGAATTTATGTCGCCGAAACCCTGATGGGCGCGCTGGAAGAGCTGAATCAGGCCTATGAAAAATATCGCAACGATCCTGAATTCGTCGCCGAGCTGAATTACGACCTCAAGCATTTCGTCGGTCGCCCCAGCCCGATCTATCACGCCAAGCGCTGGTCGCAACAACTCGGCGGCGCGCAGATATTTCTGAAGCGCGAAGACCTCAACCACACCGGTGCGCACAAGGTGAACAACACCGTGGGGCAGGCCTTGCTCGCCAAGCGTATGGGCAAGCCGCGCGTGATCGCCGAAACCGGCGCGGGCCAGCATGGTGTGGCGACAGCCACCGTGGCGGCTCGCTACGGCATGAAATGCGTGGTGTACATGGGCTCGGAAGACGTCAAGCGCCAAGCGCAGAACGTCTATCGCATGAAGCTGCTCGGTGCGACCGTGGTGCCGGTGGAGAGCGGCTCCAAGACACTCAAGGATGCGCTCAACGAAGCGATGCGCGACTGGGTGACCAACATCGAAAATACTTTTTACATCATCGGCACGGTGGCCGGGCCGCATCCATATCCGATGATGGTGCGCGATTTCAATGCTATCGTCGGCAAGGAATGTGTGGCGCAAATGCCGGAGATGGCGGGCCGCCAGCCGGATGCGGTGATCGCTTGTGTCGGCGGCGGCTCCAATGCGATGGGTGTGTTCTATTCCTACATCGACATGCCCGGCGTGAAATTGATCGGCGTGGAGGCGGGTGGGCACGGCATAGCCAGCGGGCAACATGCCGCACCGTTGACCACCAACAGTCCGGTAGGCGTGCTGCACGGCAACCGCACTTACCTGATGCAGGATAAGGACGGCCAGATCATCGAGACGCATTCGATTTCCGCCGGGCTGGATTATCCCGGCGTCGGTCCGGAACACAGCTGGCTGAAAGACAGCGGACGCGCGGAATATGTGGCGATCAACGACGACGAAGCCCTGCGCGCGTTCCATGATCTGTGCCATCTGGAAGGCATCATCCCAGCATTGGAATCCAGCCACGCGCTGGCTCACGCCGCGAAAATTGCGCCGACCATGAATAAGGATAAAGTGTTGCTGGTGAATTTGTCCGGGCGCGGCGACAAGGACATGGCGACGGTGGCGCGCGTTTCTGGTATTGAATTTTAGGGGTATCGAATTCCAGGAAATATTATGTCGCGTATACAAACCACTTTCGACAAGCTCAAACAACACAAGCGCAAGGCGCTCATTCCGTTTTTCACGGCGGGTGATCCTGATCCGAAGTTCACCGTGCCGCTGCTGCATGCACTGGTTGAAGCGGGGGCGGATGTGATCGAGCTGGGCGTGCCATTCTCCGATCCGATGGCGGATGGCCCGACCATACAGCGCGCTTCCGAGCGCGCCCTCAAACATCATGTCAGTCTGCATCATGTGCTGGATATGGTCGCCGAATTTCGCCGTAGCAATACCGGCACACCCATCGTGCTGATGGGCTATGGCAATCCGATTGAAGCGATGGGTTGGGAAACCTTTGCCAAGCGTTGCGCCGAAGTCGGCGTGGATGGTGTGCTGACGGTGGACTTCCCTCCGGAGGAAGGTCACGAGGCGTTTGCGCATCTGGAGAAACACGGCATCGATCCGATCTTTCTGCTTGCCCCAACCAGCACCGATGCGCGTGTGGCGCGTGTCGCCAAGCAGGCGCGCGGCTATGTGTATTACGTGTCGCTCAAGGGTGTGACGGGCGCGGGGAATCTGGATTTGTCCGCCATCGCAGAAAAAATTCCGCATCTGCGCAAGCATATCAAGCTACCCATTGGTGTGGGTTTCGGCATCCGCGATGCGGCGACTGCGCTGGCGGTGGCGAAGCTGTGTGATGGCGTGGTGGTGGGCAGTCGTATCGTGCAGGAAATCGAAAACTCGACCGAGCAAAATGTCGTTGCCAACGTGAGCAAGTTGGTTAAAGAATTAAGGCAGGCTGTAGATAAGGCATAAAGGAGAAAATATTATGAGCTGGTTCCAAAAATTATTACCACCAAAAATCAAACGTCGCGAAGGCGACATCAAGAAAAATGTGCCGGAAGGTTTGTGGCAAAAATGTCCATCCTGTCAGGCGGTGTTGTATCACTCCGACCTGGAAAAAAATCAAAGCGTTTGCCCCAAGTGCAATCATCATCACCGCATCACGGCGCGTACCCGTCTGGATTTGTTGCTGGATGGCGAAGGTCGTTTTGAAATCGGTGCGGAAGTGTTGCCGATAGACACGCTCAAATTCAAGGACAGCAAGCGTTACTCGGATCGCCTGATCGCTTCCAAGCTTGCCACCGATGAAGACGATGCACTGGTGGTGATGCAAGGCAGTATTCATGCGCAGCCGGTGGTTGCCGCCGCATTTGAATTCAGCTTCATGGGCGGCTCTATGGGCTCAGTGGTGGGCGAGCGTTTCGTGCGCGGCGTGCAAGTTTCGCTGGAGCAAAAATGCCCGTTCATCTGTTTCGCCGCCAGCGGCGGCGCACGCATGCAGGAAGGCCTGTTGTCACTGATGCAGATGGCGAAAACCTGCGCCGCTTTGACGCAACTCAGCCAGGAAAAGCTGCCGTTCATCTCGGTGCTGACCGACCCCACCATGGGCGGCGTGTCCGCCAGTTTTGCCTTCATGGGCGACGTGGTGATCGCCGAACCCGGCGCGCTGATCGGATTTGCCGGCGCGCGCGTGATCCAGCAGACGGTGCGCGAAACTTTGCCGGAAGGTTTTCAGCGCGCGGAGTTTTTGCTGGAGCACGGCGCGGTGGACATGATCATTGACCGGCGCGAGATGAAAAATCAACTGGCGACACTGATCACATTGCTGACCAAGCAGTCGGCGGTTGCGGAAATTGAGGCGGCTTAAGTAGAGCCAGCGTCTGTTATGAGAATAGTAAAAGTATTACTCATTTTTATTTTGACACTTTTTTGGGGTGTCTTTTCACTGGTTTTGTATTGGGGTCAAAACTCCAATTTCTCTATAGCGGTTGTTACATTCATATATGGCCTGCTTGTATATATCGTATGGCCAATTGGCACGCCGTATGCTGATATGGGAGCTAAAAGGTTATTTATTGGAATGGGGGCTGGTTTCTTTTTAGTTGCTCTCAATGTTTTGCTTAATAACGAGTGCCCTAATTATCCAACCTATCTGATGATTATGTACCCGAAGCAAGGCATATTCGCTGGTGTTGTTTTGTTGACTTGTCATTATTTTGGTAAATATCCAACTTCTTTGCTATTAATTGGGCTGGGCTGCTACTTAATTTATCTGGGGTACACGATAAAAATAATACGTAACCCTGCATTTGGAAATCCACGCAAACCTGCGTAAGTAACGTAGGGTGGATAAGCGCAGCGCATCCACCTTTTGCCCGGTGGATGCGCTGCGCTTATCCACCCTACAAAACCAAATGCCCAATACTCTGGCCGACTGGCTGACCTACCTCGAATCCCTGCATCCCAAAACCATCGCGCTCGGCTTGGAGCGCGTGGCGCAAGTCAAACAGCGGCTGAATCTTCAACCTGATTTTCCGGTCATCGTGGTCGGCGGCACCAATGGCAAAGGTTCGGTGTGCGCGATGCTGGAAAGCATATTGCACGCCGCCGGATACCGCGTCGGCTGCTACACCTCGCCGCATCTGCTGCATTACAACGAGCG
>OBLT010000697.1_pt1 | contig 21553 bp, 3 predicted proteins | sample 1518721 | NCBI WGS metagenome assembly OBLT01 (sample SAMEA3539307, study PRJEB22396) | soil metagenome | biome: tundra; feature: field; material: soil | place: USA | collected 2010-05 | depth 0.15 m | reverse complement strand
ACCACCAATGCCTTCATGCCCTCGTTCCAAATCACCTATCAGGGAAACACAGCCACCTCGCCAGCCAATCCGCCGCCCGTCATCTCCGGCACCAATTACGTCGTTGACACCAATGTGCCGCCCATGTTCACCAACACCGTATATCTCTATACGACTAACTATATCATTTCACCGTATCTGCCCACCGCCTACGCCAGCAATGTCCTCGTCGGCTCGCTGCGGTTGGTTTCCGACGCGGTCGTGCATCCCTCGGCCATCACCATGCGCGCAACCTATGTCCCTCGTTACATCCGCCAGATTCGGCTGGATTACCGGGCCAACTGGCCCTGCACCGCCAGTTTGGAATCCACCAACCCAGGGGAGCAGCTTTACGGCTGGAGCCTCACGCAAACCAACGATGGCACGGGCGGACAGTGGGCGCTGCTCACCAGTTCCAACCAACAGGTCCTGGCTTCCAGCATCCCCTTTGCCTCCTTCGGCCCACTGCTCACCTTTACCTTCCGCGACGTGCTGAACGCCAGCAACGCCTTCAGCGTTTTTGCCTTGGACAACACCATTTATACGAACGCCGGCCAATATACGAACACCGGCAGCCAGAGCTTCGTGTTTGAAAACACCAACGCCTTCCTCACGGTTTATCCCGTGCTGCCTCATGGCACGCCCGTGCCCTGGCTGATCCAATACGGATTCACCAATGCCAATGCCTGGGCCGGTTACGAAACGAATGATCTGAATGGCAATGGCCTGTTAATCTGGCAGGACTATCTAGCGGGGTTGAATCCGACCAATGCCAGTTCCGTATTCATCGTGCGAAATGTGTCGCCGACCGGCTCGCCGGTCCACTATCAGATCACGTTCAGCACCGCCTTGAACCGAACCTATCGCGTGGAAACCTCCAGCAATCTCCCGGCCTGGCAGACGCTGCAGGATGGAATTGCTGGAACGGGCGGTGACGTGACTATCCTCGACACTCGCAACTTGACCGGAACAAGCCGCGCGTATTACCGCGTGGCAGTTTATTGACTCGCAAGCGTCGTTGCGAAGCACGCGCGGCGGATGCCTTTGCTCAAAGCCTGACCAAAATGCGTCCAACCTGCTGGCGGTGGACGACGGGTGAACCTTCCGTCCAGATGATATAATTGGAAACTGCGATTTTCTGTGCGACGGGCAGTTGCGCGAGAATGCGCTGGTGGATATGATCCGCGTTCCAGCCTCTGGCCAACAGGCGTTCCCGTTGCGCGGCGGGCGAACAGGCGACGCAGATGATTTTGTCGAAATGGGTTTCGGCACCGGTTTCAAACAGTAGCGGAATGACCACCATTGCCAGCGGATAATTTTCTTGCCGCCACAGTTCGATCTGCTTCTGCCAGCGTTCGCGGATGCGCGGATGCAAAATGGCCTCCAGTTTTTTCCGCGCCCCGGCGTCGGAAAAAACGAGCCGGGCCAGCTCGTCGCGTTTCAACCGGCCATCGGCGGCAATAATGTTGTTTCCAAACTCATTTTGAATTTCCGCCAGCGCGGGCTGGCCCGGCAGGACGAGTTCATGCGCCAGTTCATCGGTGTCCACCACCCGCGCGCCGAGCTGCAAAAAAAAACCGGCGGCGGTGGATTTGCCCATCCCCACGCCGCCGGTCAAGCCGCAAAGTTTCATGGATCACGGACCCACCACGGCGCGATAGAACCGCTTCTGATAATTGGTGGTGTCGAAGTTGGTGAAGGTGAACGGCGCAAAGTTGGTATAGACCGGAATCCAACTGGTCAGGTTGGTGGAGGCCTGAATGATGATGTTCGCACCGACGTCATTGGACACTGAAAGCTGGAAGCCGCCGCCACCGCCCAGGATGAGGCGCGGCGCAATCACCGGCGGCGTCGTGACGGCCACACTGGCGATGACGCTCACGGAATCATCATCAGGATTTGGGTCCATGGTGGTGGCGCTCACCGTGGCCGCGTTGGTGTAGGTGCCGGTCAAATTCACCTGGAAGTTCAAAGTCATCGTGCCGCCTGAACCGACGGCCAGATTGCCCAGGCTCCAAATCAAGCTGCCGCCGTAGTTGGTGATTGAACCAATCGTGCGATTGGATGAAACCAAGGTCACCCCGGGCGCGAGCGGCAGACTGTCGGCCACAAACACGTTGCTGGAAAGCGACGGGCCATAATTGGTCACGGCCAGGGTCATGTGCCACAACGATCCGGGAGTCACCGGGACATTGGTCGCGTTGGCAAAAAACTGACTATTGACGGTCGTGCTGACATACACCTGATTGTCGGCGGCCAGGCCGACCGGGTTGGCTGTGGTCAGATTGAGATACCAACCGTTGTAATTGGTGCCGCTATCCGACGCGGTGTCATCCTGGATATACAGCAACCAAAAACCGTTGGGGTTGGCGCCATTCATCACCGAGAGGGTGTTCCCCCACGGTTGAAGCGGCGGAGGGATGAGCGTGCCAATGGTAATCGGAAGATTAGTGGCCGAAGTCAGGGCATTAATAAGATTGGCGTTAGGCGTCCCCAAGCCGGTGCAGAGGTCATAGTTGGTCACCGCAAAGAACTGGTTTGGACTTAGCGACCAGGTATTATTTCCGGTGGTGGTGTCTCTAAAGACATTCGTGTAGAACTGGCTGTGGGCCAGCGCATACAAAGCGGGGTTGATGAAACCAACCGACGCGTGACCGGTGTTGGCCGCCTGTTGATTGACCAAGGCGGTGAAGCCCGCCCACAACGGCGCGGCGCAACTGGTGCCACCGGTGCCCGGATACAACACACCGCCATCGGCGATGACGAGAACATTGTCGCCGACCATTGCCACATCAGGAATATTACGGAAGGTCGTCGAGCCGCCATTGGCCGTCATGCTGGCATTGGTCTGCCACCAGGGGATTGCATAAAAACTGCTGATCCCGCCGCTGCTGCCAATGCCGTCGTAACCGGGACCAAAGACCAACCCCCAGTTCCAAACAGTTTCCGAGACATAGGCACCGCCCGGCCCGGTGGTTGACAAGGTGGTTGCACCAACTTGAGTAATATAAGGATCGCTGGACGGAAAGCCGAAGAAACCGGGATTGTCCACCTCTCCCGGCAAAAAGGCGTCACTGTCGCCCGAGGCGTCGAAGAAGGTCTGGCCCTGCAAAATCATTTCCTTGAAAATCTGATCGCTGGTGGCACTGGGACCACCTGTCCACCCCCAGGAACAACTAATCTGCCGGGCAGAATTGTCCAACGCGATTTGATTCAAAACCACATTGGGAAAGAAATTGAAGGGATCGCCTTCATAAACCAGCACCTGGCTTAATCCGGGTGCCATGGAGACGACCATTTCAATATCGAGCGAAACCTCCACTTCGCCGCCGGTAAAAGTTGGGAAGCCGGAGAATCCGCTCAACAGGATGTTCGTCAGCGTGACATTGGGCAGTCCGTTGAGACCTTCATACTGGGCAATGTCACTCGCGAAATAGCCATCGAACTGAACCAGGGCAACTTTCTGGCCGGCACCGGTCTGGGCTGCCGCCGGAACATAAGCCGCCCGGAAGTCGTTGCCCATGTAACTGCCAAACGGCCCGGAGCCCAGCCTGGCAACATTCGCCGCCGGAGCATTGGTGGCATTCGGGCGAACATGCAGATGGGTATGCGGCCGCGAATAGTTGTTCAGGCCGCTGACATCCAAGATGGACAGGTTGGCGGGCACCGAAGGCTCAGTGTCCGGGGCAAAAAACTTGCGGTTTTCCGTAGGATGCTGGTAAGTGTGCAGGGCGACCTTGAACGCCTGCTGCACCTTGTCCGCCTTGCCGCTGACCTCGACCAACATGCGGTTGGAAGATGTGGCGGTGACGGTCAGGCCGTTCGCCTGCGCAAAACTGATTACCGCCTGATAGTCCGCTTCGGTGGGGGCGAACTGCTGGGTGAATTCCTCCGGCGTGAGATAATGCTGGTAGCCGGGACTCGCCGGGTCGGCAACCTGGCGGAGCTGATCCTCCAAGGCCGCTTCGTTGCGCAACTGCAAGCCGATGGCGAGGTGCAGGTCATTGGTGGCCGCGACCTCACCCGTCTTGGCCAGTTGCGCCACCACGGAAGGCACATGACCTTTCAGCGTCTTGCTGGCAGGCATGGCGGCCGCCAACGGCCAGGCGGTGCCGGCCAGCGCCAGCAAACCAAGACCCACTTTGAAAAACATCTTGCTCATAAAACCTCGATATAAAAATTTGGCATCACGGGAAATTCTTGACCGGATAAAACTGCGTTGACTTGTTGGTGCCGGTCACAATCTGGCCATTTTGCGGCAGCGGCAAATAGGTCGTAATGTTGGTGGAGTCGTCAAACGTCAGGGTGACATGTTTGATGATGTTCGCGCCGCCGGCGTGCGCCATGATCAGCGTGTTGGTCGTCGGCGAGACCACCAGCACATCAATGTCCGACGGCTTGGTGTGCGACAGGTTGGTCAGCGTCACCGTGGCCTTGATCAACGAACTGCCCAGGCCGCTGACGTTGATGAGGGACGGATACGGCGAGGCCGCCGCGTTGTCGTTGATGATGATCGCATTGGTGTTGGCGAACGTCGTCGTCCAAGTGCCGAGGGTATAGACAAAGGTCGCCGGGCCGATGAACTTGCCGTTGTCGTAAAGCTGGAAGGTGGGCGAGATGGTCAGCCCGTTGGTGCCTTGCGCGGTGAACGAGAACGGCTGGGAAACCGAGTGCCCATACACGCTTAAATGGCCATAGGCTCGTGAAGCCGGGCTGGGGGAGGCGACGCCATTAGTCGCCAGCAGATAGGCTACAAGGTTGGTCACATCCAACCCGGCACTGTCTCGGAACGCAAAGAGCACGGTGACCGTGTCATTGGAACCAATAACGCCGTTGGCCATGTCGAAGGCCGAGGAATTGGCGGTCAGTTGCGAACCGGCCGGGACGACAAAGCTGCCGCCGGTTTCCAGAATCGTCAACGTCGCGGCACCAGGATCCACCACCTGCGCATTGGTCGGGTTGCTCAACAAGAGCAAAGCGAACAGATTCGGCTGCACCTGCGTGTTGGCAATGAGCGCGACATTGAATGACTGGCTGGTCACGCCATTGGTGAACACCAGCGTGCCGTTGGTCGGATAGAAATTCTGGCCGGCAACCGCCGTGCCGTTGGTGGCGAGATAATCCACGGACACCACGCTGTCGGTCGAACCCGTGCGATAGACGCTGATCGTCGCGAAACCGGCGTTCTCAAAGGCGCTGTAACTGGCCTGGGAGAAGTGCAGCCCCGCATTGCTCTCGGCAATGACCACCGCCTGCGTGCCATACGGCGTGATCTGGCCGGGCGCGGTCACATTGGTGAGCATCACGCTGAAGGCATGGTCGCCGGACACCGACTGATTGTTGATGATGGGCACGATAAAGGTGTTGGTGGCATTGCCATTGGTGAACACCATGGTGCCGCTGACCGCGAGATAATCGAAGCCCGCCTTGGCCGTGCCGTCCATGGTCGTATATTTCACGGTGAGGGGATTGGTGGCCGACAAGCCCGCCTCGATGCGCGGATTGGCGCAGACCACGGTGATGATCGCGGCCCCGGCGCTCTTGCTCACGCGGGTCGCGTTAGTGGTGAAGCTGACCCCGGCTTCCGCGTCTTGAATGATGACCACGGTGTTGCTGGGTGCGATCAACTGGGCGTTGACCGGGCTGGACAAGTTCACGCCGAAGATCAGGTCGCCGGTGGCATTGGTATTGTGAATCAGCGGAATGGAGATGGACTTGAACACTTCACCCAAACCGAAGTTGAGCGTGCCAAAGGTGTTGGAGTAATTGACCCCCGCCACCGCAGTGCCATTGGTGGTGGCGTAATGCACGCTCGAAACAATGCCGGAGTTATTGAACCGCTGCACCACCACGCTGACCACACCGGCGTCCTCCGGCGCGCTGTTGGTGGCGAACGTGAAGGCGAACACCGCGTTGGTGTTATAGATGATCAAGGTGGTGTTGGTCGGCGCAACCAAGCCGGCCCCGCCCGTCGGATTGGACAGGCTGACCGACAAACTCACCGCCGACTGCGCGACCGGGTTATTGATCAATGTTATATCCGCGGTCGCGGTCGTTTCACCATCGTTGAAGGTCACATGGTTGGTGATGGCCACATAATTCACACCGTCCTGGGCCGAACCTCCCTGCACCGTGGTATAGGTTGCCGACACCGAGCCGGACGTTCCATTGGTGCGCCAGACCGTCAAATGGGCAATGCCGTCGCTCGCATTGGCGGTAAAGTTGGTCGCGGCAAAGAACAGGTTGCCGGGCGCCTGCACCGTGTCAATGATGGTCAGGGTCGCATTGGAGGGCGATGCCAGCGTGACATTCACAGCATTGGTCAGCGCCATCGTCACGGTGCGGTTGCCTTCCGGCAGGAGGTTGTTGGTGATCGCAATCTGGATGATCACATTGGTTTGACCCGGATTGAAGGTGATGAGGGCATTGGTCGGATAATAATCCGTGCCGATCACGGCGGTGCCGTTGGTGCCGGTGGCAAAGTTCACAGTGCAACTGCCGCTGGTGCTGCCCAGCCGGATGACATGAATGTCCGCAAAGCCATCCACGGCGTTCTTGGGCACGCTCGGGCTGGCCGATTGGAAAAACACCAGGCTGTCATCGTTGATGATGGTCAGCACGGCATTGGCCTGGTCGCCCAGACCGGTGCCGGGCGTCGGATTGGACAGCCCCAAGTTGACTGTCAGATTGGTGGTGATAACCATATCGTCCATGACCGACACATAGATGGTCTGGAAGACTTCGCCCACCGGGAAATCCAGAATGTTGGTTTTCCCAATATAATTCACGCCGTTGGCCGCCGTGCCATTCGCCGTTGCAAACGTCACTAACACGTCGCCGGAACCATCGGCATTGGTGCCGCTGGTGCCGCCGGTGCGCACGACGGTGATCGCCGCGATGCTTCCGTTCTCATCCACCTGATAGCTGGCCGACGTGAACTGGAACGCGCCGGAACCGGTCATGGAACCGCCGTAAATCCGGGCGATATGATCGCGGGGCTGGCCATTGTATTGCGTGAAATCACCGCCGATGACCATGTTGCCGTCCGCCGGCTGGATCACCAGCGCATTGACGGCGCCGTTGGCGCCGACCCCAAAGTTGATGCTGGGATCCACCGCGCCCGTGGGCAGCACCCGGGTGATGTTGCGGCGGTTGACCCCGTTGGCAAACGAGAACTGGCCGGCCACCATGATGCGATTGTCCGCCTGCACGGCGATGCTGTTGACCGTGCCATTGATGCCGGAATTGCCGGCGGCGGTGAAAGCCGTGTCCAGCGTGCCGTCGGCATTCAGGCGCGCAAGATGGTTCGCCGCCACGGCGTTGACATTGGTGAAGTCACCGCCGATGAGAATGCTGCCATCCAACTGGATCGCAATGGCCCGCACCGCATTGTTGAGCGAGACATTCTGGTTGAAGTTCGTATCCAAGGAGCCATCGGGATTCAAGCGCACCAGATTGCCCACGACGGAACTGTTGAAGTTGGTGAACTGGCCGCCCACCAGCACCTTGCCGGCGTTATAGACCGAGTTGGTCGGATAAACCGCCACGGCATACACCGTGCCATTGGCCCCCTGGCCGACGGCAAACGACATGTCCACCGAACCGCTGTTGTTCAAACGCACAACCCCCGGCGAGTTGGTGCCGTTGAACGTGCTGAACGCGCCGCCGACATAAATCCCGCGGACCCCGTTGACAAATGCTTCCGCGAGCGCAAACACCGTGCTGTCGGCGCCGGAGCCGGGATTGAAGCTCGTGTCCAAGCTGCCATCCGTCATCAACCGGCCAATCCGCTGCCGGACAAACCCGTCAATTTTGACAAAGGCTCCGCCGACCACAATACGGTCGTCCGTCTGGCTGACCACCGCATTCACGGAACCGTCCGCACCCGCCAAGCCGCTCAGGAATCCGCCGTCCAAAGTGCCATCCGTATTCAGCCGCGCAATCCGGTTTATACCCGCGCCATTGACCACGGTGAAGCTGCCACCGGCCACAATCTGACCATTGGACTGGAGGGCCAGAGCCAGCACGCTGGCATCCATGCCCGCCGTCGGATCAAAGGACGGATCCAGCGAGCCGGGTGTGTGGTTGTAAGATTCCGCATCCACCAGGTGGACGAGCGAATTTGTGGGCGAACCCAGGAACACACCACCCGACGGATTATTGCCCAATGACAAGGACACCCCGAAGTAGAAGCTGGCCGGCAGCGGATTAGTCTTGCCATCGTCCAACAGCCGAACATTGAAACTCTTGGTGACCTGGCCGGGCGAGAAAGTCAGCGTGTTATTATTAGTGGCCACATAGTTGGTGCCGGCAAATGCCGTGCCGTCCACCGTTTGGTAACTAACCGTCGCCGAGCCAAGGGCGGAACCGCTGCGCGTGACGGTGATGGTGGTATAACCGCCGTTTTCATTGGCCAGATAGCCCGGCGAACTGAACTGGAACGTGCCGTTGTTATTGTCATTGTGAATGGCCAGGAACGCCGTGGTGACCGAACCGAGCAACGACGGCGTGTTGGTGCCGTTCAAAGTCGCACTGAACAGGCTGGCCTTGAAGATCAAGTCCGGTCCGGGCGAATTATTATTTATCAATGGTATGGAGACGGTGCGCGGGGAAACATCGCCGTTGTTCCAAGTCAGGGTGTTGGTGGAGCCGGTATAATTCACGCCATTGATCGCCGTGAGGTTGGCGGTGCCGTATTGCAGGATCAGCGTTCCCTTGCTGCCCACCGTGCGCGTCACCGTAAAGGAGACGACTCCGTCGCTCAAGTTGGCCGTGTAGCCGTTGGTGCTGAAATTCAAGTAACCCGGGAAGTTGGGGTTGATGATGCGCACCGCCGCATTGGTCCGGCCGAGCTGCGCGTTGCCGCTGCTCAAGTCCTGAATATTATACAACTGCACGTTGACCGTCTTTTCCTGGGCGGAGATGGAGCCGTTGTTCAGGATGGTGACCGGGAAGGAGCCGGCGTTCTGGCCGGAGGCAAACGTCACCACGCCGTTGGTGGGGCGGTAATCCACATTCAGCACCGCCGTGCTGCCATTGGTGGTGGTTTGATAATTCAACTGCACCACGCCACTGATGCCGTTGGTGCGGGTGATGGCCACCAAGGCAGTGGAACTGATGGCCACATAGTTCGGCGAGGCAAAGCCAAACACGCCGTCCTGATGCGTATTGTCAATCACCGTGAGCGGCGCCAGCGATTCTCCCAGCGCGATGCCCAGCGGGATGTTCTGGCCGCCGAGATAGAAGTTATCCACGGCCGGATTGGCCATTTGGAGCTGCGCGCTCAAGTTGCCCGACGACTGGCTGGTGTTGTAAATATTGATGTTCACCGACGCCGGACCGTTGATGCCATAACTAAAGATTTGTCCATAACGGTCTTGCATCAGGCCGTTCGCGCCGAACAGTCCGTCACCATGCATGCGGGTAGGCCCGGAATACTCCCAAGCCAGTGGATACCGTGGCGGCGTGGAGTTATATGAATAATCAATTCCGCTCTGCGCCAGGCCCGGTATCACGGAGAAGTTTGCGCCAGCATAACCCAGTTGGCCGTTCGCCCGAAGCAGGTTGATTGATTCCGTTGACTGTGTTCTGTTGACGGCATAACTCGTGGCCACCATGCCGATGTTACCGGGGCCGGGAGTTGCGCCGCCAATCAACCGGGCCACGTTGCTGCGGTTGCGAACACCATCGCGAGACTTGGGTTCAAGATTGCCAAAAGTGACGTTGGCTCCGCCCTCGGATACCGACAAATCGCTATTCGTCGTGCTGGCAATCAATCCGCGTTCCTGTTCCAAGGCCGCGCGGGAATGCTTATCCGCCTGCCCGCCGCCGACTTCCTGGAAGGAACCGCCGATAATCACGTTGCCATCGCCCTGCAAAGCCGAGGAATAAACCGTTCCAGGCGCATCAACGAAGAAAATACGCGGCAGACCGGCATACTGATTGTAAGCCGTGTCCAGGAACGAGGTGTCCACCGTGCCGTCGGGATACAAGCGCGCAAAGCCGAGGCGATGCGTGCCATTCATCAGCGTGAACGGCCCACCGGCATAGATGAGACCCGACAACGGCTCGAGCGTGATGGAATTTACCAGGTTGTCGGCTCCCGTGCCGTTGAAGAAACCGGAGTCAATCGAGCCATCGGCATTGAATCTCGCGAGGTGGTTCAATGGGACTCCGCTCACGTTCTGGAACGCGCCGCCGGCAATAATCTTGTTATCCAATTGCCAGGCCAAGGAAAGCACCGAGTTATCCGGCCCCGTGCCCGGTCTGAAGGCGGTGTTCAACGAACCATCCAGGTTCAAACGGGCTATGTTCGCATAACTTTGCCCGGCCACGTTGAAATGACCGCCAATGACCAGCCCGGAATCCGTCGGCACGCTGACCGTGGCATTGTAAAACCACGCCGTGCCAGCATTGGTAGAACCACCCTGGTTCATGACAATGGTCAGGTTGGAAGCGGTAAGCGTAGGCGTCGGGCCAAATGGGATCACCAAGGTGCCGGCGCCGTTAGTTTGGCCCGTGTCATATAGCAACACGCCGGTTCCCGCAGCCGTGTTGGTGGTGCCGTAGAATATCCGCATGTCATCGGGCACAAAATACATGTCATAGTTGACCGTCAAGGTTCCCGATGTCAATGTCACCAGATTGAGCACCTGCACATCTTCCTGCGGGCCACCGGCGGCAGAGTGGTTGAAATTCAGCACCGTCGGCGGCGGCTGGGTCAGCGCATAAACCGGTCCGGTGATAATGTTGCTGGCATTGAATGTGGTATCCAATGAACCATCGGCATTCAGCCGCGCAACATGATTGGCGGCCGCTCCATTGTAGGTGGTGAATTCGCCACCGATGATGACTTTGCCGTTCGGTTGCACAAGCACGCTCCAAACCTCGCCGTTGGCGCCCGCGCCGACCGCGAACGTGGTGTCCAGCGATCCGTCTCCATTCACCCGGGCAATATTGTTGCGCTGGACGCCGTTGTAGGAAGTGAAGCTGCCGCCAATCACCACCTTGTCGCGGAACATGCCCACCGACCGGATAAATTCGCTGCCGGGGAACACATTGACGCCCGAACCTGGATTGAATGTTGGATCAAGCGACCCATCGAGATTCAGGCGGGCGAGACCATTGACGGTGTAGGTATTGGTGCCGTCGGAATAGGTTGCGAACGCGCCGCCAATGATCGCCTGATCATTCGTGGCCAGCGCCACGGAATAGACTTCACCGAACGGGTCGGTGCCGGGATTGGGCACCGTCGTGTTCAAATTAAGGCTATTCGTGTTGAAGGACAGATCCACGGCGAAGTCTGGATTGTAGAGTTCATCCACCGAGCCAGCCAGCGGCACCGTGTCATCCGGCAGAATGGTGACCGTTGTTTCCGCCACCATGCCGGCTTCAATTGGATTACCGTCCTTGTCCTCAAGATAGATGCCGATGTGAACGTCCTTGGCGAACTCGTTGAGGCGGTTGTTTTTCAGGTTAAAGTGAATTGGCTGGGAATAGAAGGCATCGGCGCCGTTTCCGCCGCCGAAGGTCAGCGTGCCGTCGGTGCCGTCAAAATCAGAATTGGCACCGGTAATGGTGGCGGACGTCGCCGGGGTGGGCACGGCATAATCAGAGCCTGGCTGGAGCGGAAACTCGTTGTTCGGGAACGGCGCGCCACCCTTGCTCAAGTAATAGTTGTCAAAGCGATAGTGAACGGTCACCGACGAGCGGTTCGTGCCCGAGCGGTTGACATAAACGGTCACCGCGGTATTCGGGTTCCAGTAGTCGTTCATGTCGCGGGCCACGCGGTAATTCTTCTTGCCGAAGTTAAAGACCCCATTGGTGGGGAACAACGTTGTGACAACCACATTGGTCGTGGCCGGCGTGACATTGGTGTTGATCACCTGCGATACGGTCGGACCTTTGGGGTCAATGTCACAATCCAAAATACGGCACAATACCTTGCTGTTGGGCTGATCCAGTCGCGGAGCCGACACCAAACCCGATTCGCCGGGGTCACGCTGCGGATTGGAGAGCACGACCATGAAATCGCGGTTCGGCCGGGCCTGGCCGAGTCCCAATCCCGTCAAAGAGTCATCGTGGATCGGAATGATAATCGTTTTGCTCATTTCATAGTCGTCAAAGATCAATGTCCCCTGCACCGGAACATAGTCACCGGTTCCAAAGAGACTCAAATCAGCCTGGCCCGGGACATCGCCGTTGGTCAGGAGATTGGTATCCACGTCGGCGGTGGTATAGTCAACGCTGACACGGCCGGACGAGCCAGCCACGCGCGCAATGGTCACCAAAAGTCCCAAGTTATCGTAGGTATGAGCCGTATGGATTGTGCTCTCTTCCTCATCAGCGGGGAACACTCCGCGAAGGCGATGGAGGAATGTTGAATTGAGTCCGTCGCCTTCAGATTCGGCGCACTCATACAACAAGATGGGGCTTCCATTTGTGCCGACGATGCCCGTCTGATCCACATTCTCCGTGGCAAACCGGAAGACCCCGGCAGGACGATAAGCCCAGTTCAATTGAATTGGACCGCGGCCGATGAAGATCGGAATAATGACGTTATTCGAGATAGTGTAGCTAAGACCCGACTTGGTATCCGCGGCGATATAGTAAGTAGCGCCTCCCTTGGCGTTAAACCGCAGTCCGCTCGGACCGGTTTGAGGCTGAAGGTAAGCACTCAAAACGGGTTGGAATGTGCCATTGTTGGTGAGATAAATCGGAATGATAGTAAAGTTGGTGATGTCAAAGGTATAACCAATGAGTAAAAGGGTTTGATTGGTGTTGTAGATGTGCTGCGCGACTTCATTCACTTGGGACGGATACAAATCATCATTCGCCGCCACCTGGTTGAGACTGGCCAGGTTGTTCCCGGTAAAGACCCCAAGCACTGTGTCCATTTTCGTCCCGCTGGAATCAAAGCTGCCAATGGTATCGAGCGCCACTTCGCCATCCGCGCCTGCGGGCGCAGTCCACTGGAACCACACCGGGGCCGACGGCGCCTGGCCGGCAATGAGCGGATCGCCCGTCTCCGGCACGCCGAAGGTGTTATCGGCATTGGTCGAACCCCAGAAGCCGCTGATGATGATCGGCGTGGAGAAACTCAAGCCCGAAGGCGTGTTGATCCCGATAATCGTCACCGTTTCCACCGATGGGGGCACCAGCACGCCGGGGGGCGTCGGACCGGACAAGGTCACATCAAACGTCCGGTTGGTCTGAACCTGATTGTTCAACAAAATCGGGATGGTAATGAAGTTGACAAAGTTGCCGTTGGTGAACGACAGCGTTCCGCTCTTGGCTGTATAATCGGTGCCCGGCACCGCCGAGCCGCCGCCCGTCGAGTATCTCACGGACACCGGTTCAATATTGGTGTTGGAGCAGATGACCGGCAGAATGACGATGCCGGCATTTCTGGCCACGTTGACGGCACTGGTGAGGAAGCTGATGCCGGCGTCGGCGTCATGATCGGTCACGACGGTGTAACTCGGCGAGGTCAACTGCGCGCCGCCGGTGGGATTGGCCAGGCCGACGGTGAAGAACAAGTCGCCCGTAACCCGCGGATCGTGCAGCGTGGTGATGGCGATGGCTTTCACCGCTTCACCCGGATTGAAGGTCAAGGTGCCATTGAAGACCGCGACATAGTTGGTGCCCGCAATGGCCGTGCCGTTCGTAGTGGAGTAATTAACCGTGGTGGTGCCATTGGTGTTGTTAAAGCGGACCACATTCAACAACACGACGCCAGCCACCGGGCCGGAAGGCTCGGTGAACGCATTCGCCGCCGAGGCAAAGGCGATGCCGGTGTTGGTGTTCAGGATGGTCAGGGTCGCGGTGGACGGGCTGGTCAGCGTGGCCCCGCCGGTGGCATTGGTCAGCAGGATGAACAAGGTTTCCGGCCCTTCCGCCGTCGGCGTGTTGATCACCTGCACGGGGAAGGTCTTACTGATCTCGCCATCGCCAAAGGTGAGCACGCCGTTGGTGGAGATATACTTGATGCCGGACACCGCCGAGCCATCCTGGGTCTTGAAGTTGACCGAGACCGTGCCGGATGAACCGAAGGTGCGGATGACGGTAATATAGGCGTTGGTATAACCCACACCGCCGCCTTCGGTGATGACATAGCTGGGCGAGTCAAAGGACAACTGGCCGGGCGCGTTGACGGTGTCAATGATGGTCAGGGTCGCGTTGGTCGGGCTGGCCAGAACCGAGCCGCTCGCATTGGCCAGTTGCATCGTCACGGTGCGGTTGCCTTCGGGAATTCCATTGTTGTTGATGGGAATATTGACGGTGACGTTCGAGATCCCTGGGCTGAAAGTGACCGGCTGGCTTACCGGCGTGTAATCCGTTCCCGGCACCGCCGTGCCACCGCTGGTCGTGGTAAAGTTCACCGTGACGGTTCCGTTGATGCTGCCCTGCCGGACAATGTTGATGGCCGCCATGCCGCTGACAATGTTCTTGGGCACGGAGTAAGTTGCCGAAGAAAAGCTGACCGTTGTGTCATCATTGATGATTGTCAGCACCGCCGTGGGCTGGTTGCCAATTTGCGCCGGCGCGGTCACGTTGGAAAGCGCCAAGTTCACGGTCAGGTTGCTGGTCACAACATGGTCATCAATCACCGGAACGATGAACGTCCTGATGACTTCACCCATCGGAAAATCCATGACATTAGTGACTCCAATGTAATTGACGCCCGCAACCGCCGAGCCGTTGCTGGTGGTGGCGGTCACAAAGATGTCGCCGGTCGGCGCATTGGAGGTGCCGCCCGTGCGCAGCACCGTGATGACCACGTTCGTTCCATTTTCGTCAACTTGATAATTGCCCGAGGAAAATTGGAACGCGCCGGAACCGGCCATTGAGCCGCCGAAAATCCGGGCCAGGTGCGCGTGCGCCTGCCCGTTGTAATTGGTGAACCCGCCGCCAATAATGATCTTTTCATCGGGAACATTCGCCGGATAACCCGCGATGGTGTCCTCCTGAAGGACGATGGCCGCGACAAAATCATTCGCCCCGGTGCCGAAGTTGATGGTCGGATCCACCGTGCCATCGGGATTCAAGCGCGTGATCCGGTTGCGGGTGACACCGCTACAGGTCGTGAATTCGCCGCCGAGCACAATCCGGGTGTCGCTCTGAATGCCGATGCTGAACACGGCGTCGTTGGCGCCCAGACCCGGAACAAACGAGCCATCAACCGTGCCGTTGGCGTTCAGTCGGGCAATATGATTAAGCGGGACGCCGTTGATGTTGGTGAAAATACCACCCACTAGTATTTTGCCATCCAACTGCAAGGCGATGGCGCGAACCGAGTCACTGGCTCCGCTGGCGAAGGCATTGAAGTTGGTGTCCACCGAGCCATCCGCGTTCAGGCGGGCGATATGATTGAAGTTGGTCGCCCCGTTGACCGTGGTGAAATCACCACCAATGACAATCTTGCCGTCGCTCTGCACCGCGAGGGCATAGACCGTGGCATTCGCCCCAGCCCCGCCGAAGTTAAAGGTGCTGTCCGATGTGCCATCAGAATCGAGCCGGCCAATGCCATTGAAGGTGGTGCCGCTGATCGAGGCAAACGAGCCGCCCAGCAAAATCTTGCGTTGACCACCCACAAAGGTTTCGGCAACAGCATAGACCGGATTATCCGCGCCGGAGCCGGGGTTGAACAAACTGTCGAGCGTGCCATCCGGATTGATCCGCGCGATATGACTTCTCGCCACGCTGTTGAAATTGGTGAAGAAGCCGCCAAGCAATATCCGTCCGTCCGACTGGAGGGCAATGGCCCGCACGGAGCCGTTGGCGCCCATGGACGACGACGGCAGGGAGAAGCCGGCGTCCAGCGTGCCGTCCGTGTTCAGACGGGCAATGTGGTTGCGGGTCACGCCGTTGGCCATGGTGAAATCACCACCGGCCAGCAGCTGGTTATTGCTCTGAAGCGCCAGGGCATAAACATTGTTGTTAAACCCGGCGGCGGGGTTGTAAGTGGTGTCGCCCGAACCCGGCGGCTCATTGACTGAATCGCTGTCAATGATATAGAGCGTTGCATTGGTGGGACTGCCCAGCGTGGCCAGCGTTACCAATCCATTCGTGCTTAGTTGCAGGTGCAGGTCTTTCGGTCCGGCGGGGACGTTGACGGCCCCGTCTTCAATGACCGGCACGGGGAACACCTTGCTGACCTCGCCATTGGTGAAAGTCAGCGTGTTGGTCGAGAGAGTATAATTCGCGGGATGCACCGCCGTGTCATCCAGCGTGGTGAAATTGACCGTAACCGTCCCGATGCTGCCGCCGGTGCGGATCACCGGGATGAGCGCATAGCCGCCGTTTTTCCGGACGGAATACACCGGGGAGCTGAACCGGAAACTACCCGCCGAATCCACATTGACGATGGTCAAAGTGGCATTGGTGCCCCCGAATACGAGCGGCCCGTTGGTGGGGGATCCGTTGACCTGTGAATTGGTCAACTGTAGATAGGCCACCAAGTTTGGTGTCACCACGCCATCATCCCGCACCGGAATGGTAATCGTCCTGGAGGTGGCATCGCCATTGTTCCAGAAAAGCACGTTGGTGCTGCCAGTGTAATTAGTGCCATTGAACGCCGTTCCATCGGTGGTGAGCAAGGTCACCCCGAGCGTGCCGGTGCTGCCGCCCAAACGATTGACGGTGATGACGGCCGGACCGGCATTTTCGTTGACCGGATAGTTAGTCACAGAAAAACTGACATGGCCGGGGGCATAGTTGGGATTGATGAGCGTCAACACGGCATTGGTCAGGCCCAAGGTTGCGCCGCCGCTCGGCGTGTAGAGGCGCAAATTTACCGTCTTGTCCGGCTGGATGGAGGTGTAGTGGCTGCCGGTTGGCACCGTGAACGTCGCATTGGTCTGGCCGATGGCAAACGACAGTTGATTCGTTGATCCGGTATAATCCACACCATTGGTGGCGGTGCCGTTGCTGGTGGCATACCAGACGGTCACGGCGTTATCGCTGCCATTGGTGCGCGTGATCGTGATGGTGGCAACGCTCCCATTTTCAATTACATAATAAGTGGGCGAACTGAAACCGAGGATCCCGGGCTTGAGGTTGCTGTCTATGATGGTCAGCGGGGCGGAGCTTTGCGCGCCCAGCGCCGCCCCCACCGGAATGTTTGCCCCGCCCAAGGTCAGCTTGCCGATCGGGGCGGACAGTCCAAAGTTGGCGCTCAAATTGCCGCTGATGTTGCCGGGGTTGAAGACATTGATGGTTACAGCCGGATTCCCCGTCGTCGCTCCCGCGCCTGTCCCCGGCGTCAAAGCAAAGTTGGGGCCGGAGACACCAAAATCATACATCCAGGCATTATTATACCAGGCCGTGTCCCAAACGGGGTTCGCCGTCGAAGGTGAAAAATCCGTCCCGGCGGTGGCAATGCCCGGCCCCGGCGCGGCGGTGGTGACGGAGAACGTGGAGGAAACAATTCCCAAGTTGCCGTTGATGCGGGTCAGCGACACATAGAGCGAGCCGTCGCTGTTGTTCACCGAATAGTTGTTGTAAAGCAACTCCATGTTGCCCGGCCCGGGTGTGGCCCCGCCAATCACCCGCGCCACGTTGATGCGCGGAAGCATGGCATCACGGGTCGCGCCGCCACCGACTCGTTCAAATGTGCCGCCGATGATGATGTTGCTGCTCGTCAAGAAACTGGTTTCCGGCGCGATGGCATAAATGGCGTTGCGTGTGTTGTGAAACGGAAAAATTGGAGAAACGACGTTTGCGTTGAAATATTGATTGGGCACACCGGCGTAATGATTGTAAGTGGTGTCCATGAAGCTGGTATCCAGCGAGCCATCCGTGAATACGCGGGCCAGGCCCACCCGCCGGGTCTGGTTGTAGCTCATGAAATCGCCGCCAATCAGAATGTTGCCGTCGGGTTGAAGGACGATGCTATAAACCGTGTCCGCAACCGCAGTGACTGGATTTAGCGTGCCGGCTCCCGAATGGAAGGTCAAATCCAGCGTGCCGTCGGTATTCAGTCGCGCCAGGCCGTTGTAATTGACAAGATTGTAATAAGCGAATGAGCCGCCAATCAAAATTTTTCCGTCGGCCTGCACCGCAAGGGCATGAACCGGGTCGGTGACGAAAGTCTCTGGATTGAAAGCGCCGATGCCGGGAGTGAAAGTCGGGTCCAGCGAACCGTCCACGTTCAACCGCGCCACCGCACCGCTGTCTTCACCGGCCACCGTGTCAAAATCGCCGCCGATAATGACGCGACCGAAAGCATCCACCGCCACCGCGTCCACAACGCCATCCGGGCCGGCTCCGGGATTAAAGGTCGGGTCCAGCGAACCATCGAAGTTCAACCGCGCGACGGCATTGACGCTGGTTCCATTGTAACTCGTGAACTCGCCGCCGATGACAATCTGGCCATTGGGTTGCAAGGCCACCGACCAGACCCGTGCGTTTGCACCCAATCCTGGATTGAAGGTGGTGTCCAGCGAACCATCGCTGTTCAGGCGGGCGATGGCATGACGGTTAAAACCGTTGAACGCCGTGAAATTGCCGCCGATGATGATCTGTCCGTCCGGCTGGAGCGCCAGCGCGGCAATGAAATCATTCGCCCCGCTGTTATTCCCCAAATCAGAGCGATTTCCCTGAAACGTCGGATCCTGATACCCATTGCTCAACACCCGCACGATCCGGTTGTAAGGAGTGGAGTCATAAGATATGAAACTGCCGGCAATGATGGCCCGGCCATCGGGCTGTTCCGCGACGGCATAGACCGTGCCGCCGTTGCCCGGCGTGGTGCCGGGATATAGGAGATTCGGCGGAACGGAATCAGTGGCGCCGTTTTTATTCCAAGTTCGATCCGCCGCACCCGCCGGCTGCTGACCGGGAAATTGACCGCCAGCAACAGACGCATCATCGAAGAGAATCGTCAGGTTGGCTGAATTAACTTCGCCCAGCGTGTTGCCCGGAGCGGCGGTGGCGGGAATTGGCAGCGGATTATGCAATTGAATCAGCAGATCCTCATTATTTTCCATCAAGCCGTTATTCATGATGGGAATAGTAATTTGCTTGGGAGCCACATCGAAGGCAGCCCACGACAAGGTGCCGTTGGTCGTTATAAAGTCGCTGCCGGGCGTGGCATAATCGGAACCGGCCTCAAGCACAAACGTGTTGGCCTGGCCGTTTATGAACGACTGCTGCGCAATCGCGCCATCTTGAGTCGTGAGAAAATTACCATTGGGCGGAGTCATGCCGAAGGGAAAAGTGGTGGTCCGCGCCGGATCAATGGTGTAATCCACGGTAACCGCATCCTGCACATTGGTGCCGCCGCGATACACGCTGACGACCGCGTTGCTGCCAGCGACGTTCTTTCGCACTATGAAATACGAGCGTTCCAAATTGAAGATGCCCGGCCCTATGCTATAATTAGGATCCGCTCCCGTGCCATAGTTGCGGCTTAACGCATTGATTTGCGCGGTGGCACCGGCAATAGTGGGTGCGATGATCAGATTGGCATCCTCCTGCGGATCCAGTTGCGGATTGGAAAGCGTGATCGTCGCCAGGCCGGGAATATTCGCCACCACCGGCGCATCCGGTCCGCCCGCCTCGCTTACCGGGACAAGGATGTCCGCGCTCATCTGAAAATTGGCGAACGGGATGGTGCCGGTGGCCAGCGTAATGCCGTTGGCCGACGGGACCGTCGGGTTGCTGGTCAAAGCATACGAAAAGAAATTGGTTTGACTAATGATTTCATTGCCACTGGAATCAAAATTGTCGCTGAACCCCAAGACGAAGCTCCCCAACGGCGGTATGTTGGTGGGCACCGGGATCGGAACCAAGGGAGAACCAGCGAAAGTTCGCGCGTAATTGGTGGAGTTCAAGTAGGAAGAAGCCACATTTGCGGTGTCACCCGGCGAACCCCAGTTTGTGCCGGAAACCAGCAGGTTGGTGGAGAACAATCCATTGATATAAATACTATTGGTCGAATAGATGTATCCGGTCACTATATTGGTGTAATAATAATTGGTCCGAAAATACGGGCCATTGAAGGCGGTGGAAACGAAGGTGATGGTAATGTTGGTTCCGTAAAAGTTCGTGATGTAGTTGTTCGTGAAAACCGTCGCGAAATTGGTGTAAACGAATCCGGAGCCGTTGGTATAAGTCGAACCATTGGCGGAATTGGTTCCGCGCACCCGGACGCCGTTTTGCAGGAAGCCAAAAAAATTGGTGACAAAACTTCGCTGGAAGCCACCAGCGGTGACGTTGCCCACGACCGTATAATTGGTCAGATACGGCAAATTTGCCGGAGTTGGCGACAACGGCCCGCTGGACACCGGAGTTGTGCCGGCACTAATCCCGCTGAATACCTCCGTCGCCGTGTTGGTGGTCCCGTAATAAAGCGTGGCCGTCTGAAAACCCCTGGCATAAGACTGGTAACTGCTGCTGACAACAATGTTGGTGACGTAATTGTTCGTGGCGGAAATGATGGGCGGCAGATTGGTGTCAGCAAAGAGCACAACAATGTTCGTCCCAAAATAATTGGTCGTGAACGTGTTTTGATAAGTCTGGGCTGTCACCGCATAATCCACCGACACCCGGCCATAAGCCGGCGGCGGGCGCGTGACCGTGAGGCGCGCCCCAACCAGCTCCGGATGAAACGCGGGGACACTTGGGCCGACCGTGCCGCCATCCGGATTAAGGGGCGCGGTGGAATCCGACTGGCTCACGGTATAGGTGCCCTGCGTGAACTTAAACGACCCGGAAGACAGGCTCGGGAAGCTCGCGTTCCAGTTCAGCACATAGGCACCCACGTTGTCACCGGGAGTTCCGTCGTCAAAACTGTTCACCGAAATGTAATACGTCTTGCCGGCGACGACGTGAAAATTCACCTGCGCGGTGTGCTGGTCGGCGCTGGTAAAACTGTCATTGGAAATGAGGTTGGTCAGGCTGGCGTCGCATAGGCCGCCGACGGTCGTCCACACCGCCAAAACCGTGTTGAATGCGCTGCCGGCGGTGTCCAATTCCAACGTGCCGCTGGCCGGGGCGGTCCATTTGAACCACACAGAGTTGGCGATGGGATCAGGATTGAACGCGGGATTATCGGTGATGAGGGCATTGGTCTCGCAGGTTTCCAAGGTCGCCGATGTGTTGTTGCCATTGGTGCTGCCGGAACTGCCGCGAAGGGTGATCGCGCTGGCAAAATTATCATTGGTCGGCGCGGCGCCGGCGAGGCTGGCCGCCAGCCCAACGGCCAGGATCAGCGCCGGTTTCAACCAGCGGGCGGCGCGCGCGCGGCGGGCCGTCATCAGACTTCGCATAGGCCGCCGACGGTCGTCCACACCGCCAAAACCGTGTTGAATGCGCTGCCGGCGGTGTCCAATTCCAACGTGCCGCTGGCCGGGGCGGTCCATTTGAACCACACAGAGTTGGCGATGGGATCAGGATTGAACGCGGGATTATCGGTGATGAGGGCATTGGTCTCGCAGGTTTCCAAGGTCGCCGATGTGTTGTTGCCATTGGTGCTGCCGGAACTGCCGCGAAGGGTGATCGCGCTGGCAAAATTATCATTGGTCGGCGCGGC
>OBLT010000696.1_pt1 | contig 21553 bp, 18 predicted proteins | sample 1518721 | NCBI WGS metagenome assembly OBLT01 (sample SAMEA3539307, study PRJEB22396) | soil metagenome | biome: tundra; feature: field; material: soil | place: USA | collected 2010-05 | depth 0.15 m | reverse complement strand
ATCAACGCCTATTTGCTGGCCGAGGCGCAATCGATCATCGGCGAACTGAACGCATTCTGGGAAACGCCGGCCGACCAAGCGGCGCAAACGATCGCTTCGCTGGCGGAGCATCACGCCAACACGCTCGCGCGCACGTTTGGCTACAAGTTGCGAACCGGCGGCGTCACGGCAGATGCGTTCCCGCATTCGCAGCAAATCGCGCGCGCCCTGGTTGAATCGGCGAAACACGAAATCCCGATCAAGTTTACCGCTGGCTTGCATCATCCGGTGCGGCAATTCCGCGACGAAGTGAAGGCGAAGATGTACGGCTTTCTCAATGTGCTTGGCGCAGGAGTGCTCGCCGCGGAACACCGATGGGATGAAAAACAGACAGTCGCAATGCTGGATGACGAGGATACGACCTCGTTTTCGTTTGATGACGATCGTTTCGCCTGGCACGGATGGAAGATCGACACGAAGCGGATCCAGGAGCGAAGAAAATTAGTGACTTCATTTGGCAGTTGTAGCTTTGACGAACCGCGCGAAGATTTACGCGCTCTCGGATTTTTGTAAGGTAGGGATGGCTCTCCGAGCCGTCCGACGAATTCGACGGACGTTTCGGAGAAACGTCCCTACCTATTTAAATTCAAATGAAATCCTTCATCGACGTCGCGCCCGATTCGCATTTTCCAATTCAGAATCTGCCATTCGGAGTTTTCAAACCGCGTGATATCGTCTCTCGCGCTCCCCGGGTTGGCGTCGCGATCGGTGATTACGTTGTCGATCTTTCTGTCCTCGAGGAAAAGGGGCATTTCCGCTTGCCGGAGTTTAAAGATCGGCAGGTCTTCTCGGAAGATTCTCTCAACGCGTTTCTCGCGCTCGGCCGTCCCGCCTGGCGGAGAACGCGTGAGGTCCTGCAAAATCTTCTGGCCGCGGACACGCCGATTCTGCGCGACGATTCCATGTTGCGCTCACGCGTTTTTCACGCGCAAAAAGATGTTGTGATGCAACTGCCGGCGCGCATCGGCGATTACACGGATTTTTATTCGTCGTATCACCACGCGCACAATGTCGGCACGATGCTGCGCGGCCCGGAGAACGCGCTCATGCCAAATTGGAAATGGCTGCCGGTCGCTTATCACGGACGAGCCAGTTCGATTGTTGTCAGTGGCGCCGATGTGCGGCGACCGCAGGGTCAAACCAAACCGCCGGACGCGGTCGAGCCGGTCTTTGGTCCGAGCAAAAGCTTCGATTACGAACTGGAAATGGCATTCCTCATTGGGCCGGGCAATGCGCTTGGTCAGCCAGTGCCGATTGGTCGCGCGGTCGATCACATCTTTGGCATGGTGCTGATGAACGATTGGAGCGCACGCGATATTCAAGCGTGGGAATACCAGCCGCTCGGTCCGTTCCTGGCCAAAAACTTTTGCACGAGCATTTCGCCGTGGGTCGTGACACTTGATGCGCTCGAGCCTTTTCGCAAAACGCTTCCGCCACAAGATCCCGAGCCGCTGCCATATTTGCGGATGGCGAATGATTTCACCATCGACATTCATCTCGAAGCGCAATTGCAAACCGCAAAATTGAGCGAGCCACACGTGATCACGCGAACGAATTTCCAAAATCTTTACTGGAGCATTTCGCAACAACTCGCTCATCACACCGTCAACGGCTGCAATCTTCAGCCCGGCGATCTCTTGGCTAGTGGCACGATCAGCGGACCGACCGAGGATTCGCGCGGTTGCATGCTCGAACTGACCTGGCGCGGCGCGAATCCGTTGAAACTGCCCAACAGCGAAACGCGCAAATGGCTGGAGGACGGCGATACGCTTGCCATTACCGGTTGGTGCGAAGGCGACGGATATCGAATTGGTTTCGGTGAGGTAAGTGGGCGCATAGTTCCTGCATGAACGACGCAGGGTTGGTTTCGCCGCAGGACCGACAATCGCCTTTGAACGTCAGCGCGCGTTTTGCCCGCGCCATTTCCTGGATCGGTCATCCGCTGGTGTTTGTAACGTTGTCGGTCGGCGTCGTGATCGCATTGCGGCTGCCGAACCGGGTTGGCGTCACCGTTTTGCTAGCGCTGCTGCTCTCGGTGATTTTTCCGACGGCGTTGCTGCTGTTTCGCGGTGTCCGCTCGGGCCGCTGGAGCGATGCGGACGTTTCCGTGCGAAAGGAGCGCAATCGTTTCTATCCCATGGCGATTCCGATCTCGGCCTTGGGTGTTTCCATGCTTTGGTTCTTGCGCGCGCCCGCCTTTATGGCGCGTGGGGCATTTGTCACTCTGGGTTTGCTCGTGGTCGCGGCGATTGCGAATTTTCGCATCAAACTTTCGCTGCACGCGCTTTTTGCATTTTATTGCACGGTGATTCTCTTTCGCGTTCAGCCAGCTTTCGGTGCGATCGCATTGGCGCTCGCTCTGTTGGTATTTTGGTCGCGACTTTATTTGCAACGGCACGACGTGCCAGAAATGTTGACCGGAACTTTGCTCGGTATGGCCGGCGGCGTGGTGACCGCCTGGTGGCCATAGATCAAATGCAACTGTACGAACCGCGCTCATTCCGATTCATCGAGCTATTGTCGATCCACGGATGGCGTATGAAGCTCTATGGGATCGCGTGGCAACAGGAGTTGCCGCGGCCGGAATTGCTCGAAGCAGCGAAACGCGTTGCCGCCGATATTTTGGGGAACGAGACGGCCAATAACTACAAAGTCGGCTTCATTGGCGCGCACGACGGACGAAATGCTTGTTTCGTTTTTGTCGATTTCTGGGGCAACGAGAACGAATTGTTTCATCGAGTCTATCTCTCGCGTCTGAACGAACCGCAGTCATTGATGGTGGCGAAGAGTTTGGATTCGTCGGTCTGCGTTTGGGATTTACATCTGCAAAACTTCGAGCGCGAAGCCTGGATCAAACACATTCTGCGCAAACCGACTGCTCCGGATTTCGACGCCTATCTGGCCGAGCACTTGCACGAGGACGCTTAGAATCGCGCCGTGTCCTAGTTTGGATTTAATTCTCGGAATACGAGTTACGGCAACGGTTTAGTAACTTCGAGCACGACCCCGAAAAAACATTCGCGCGATGCAACTTCGAATGACATGGTCGAAGCCATGAACCCGCCCGAAGAGAACATCGAACAACCACGCATCCTTCACGTCGAGGATGATCCGGATTTCCGGCTGCTGATTGCGGCTTCTCTGCGCGAGTTCGGATATGTGGTGGCGACGGCTGGAACGGTCGCGGAAGCGTTACAATTGGCCAAAGATGTAAAATTCGACTTGTTCATCCTCGACGTGCGACTGCCCGACGGAACTGGCATCGAATTGTGCCAGGAGTTATCGGAACTGCAGCCGAATGTCCCTGTGCTTTATTACTCTGCCTACGCAGAAGAGGCGGAGCAGAAAGCGGCACTATCCGTCTGCGGAGATGCGTATCTGAAGAAACCAGTCTCCCCCGCCGAGCTTGAGCAAACAATCGCCCGACTGATTAGAGAAAAACCCAAATGGTGAAACAGCCTAAACTTGTCGAAGCGAAATGGCCCGCTTGTTGGTTCAAGTTTAGATTGCTTCGTGGGTTCAGCGCGCCGGCGGCAAGGTTTGAGGCTTGGCGTTAGCGCGTTTGAGCAAGCCGAACAGGTCGCTGTCGGTGGAGAGGACGAGCGTGGTATCTTTGGTGAGCACTTTCCGATAGGTCTCCATGCTCTTGAGGAAATTGTAGAATTCGGCGGCTTGCGGGTGCTGGGTATAAGCCTGCGCATAAATCTCGGTCGCTTTCCCATCGGCTTCGCCGCGGATTTGCTGCACCTGCCGGTAGGCAGTCGATTGAATTTCATTCAAGTCGCGCTCCTTTTGTCCAGCGATACGTGCCGCTTCTCCTTCGCCTTCCGAGCGAAACCGCTGCGCAATCTGCCGGCGTTCGCTCATCATTCGCTGGTAGATTCGATCAAGCACGTCCGGGTTGTAATTCACCCGTTTGAGCCGGAGATCGAGCAGTTCGATGCCGAACTCGGCTAGTTTCACGGCCGCTTTCGCCTTGATCTCGTCCTCGATTTTCAAGCGTCCATACTCGATGGCGGGAAGCACCCCGATCGTTCCCAGGCCGGCCGAGGCATTTTTCAGATTTTCGTCACGCAGAGGTTTGCGGTCCTTGTCGGTGCGCACGATCTCGATCAGATCATGTTTGGCGATGGCGTTACGCGTCTCGCTTCCTAGAATGTCTTCCAAACGCGATTGGGCGCTCCGTTCATCGTGCAATCGCACGAAGTACGTCTTGGGGTCATTAATCCGCCAACGGGCGAATGTATCGACGTGAATATAAGTCTTGTCCCGCGTGGGAATGGCAACGGGCGCGCCATCCCATTCCAGGAAGCGTTTATCGATCCGATTGACGTCTTGAATGATGGGAAGCTTGAAGTGCAGTCCCGGGTCCGTGATTGGATCGCCGACTGGTTTGCCGAATTGCGTAATGATGACCTGCTCGGTCTGGTAAACGGCGAAAAAGCATCCGAGGAAAATGCGCAAGACGATCAGCACGAGCACGATCGCCACAAGTGAAAGACAGCCGCGCTTGTTCATCGTTTCTCCAAAGATTTTCCGGTGAGCGGCAGCAGCGGCAGAACATTGCGCATCGAATCGTCGATAATAATTTTCTCACCCGTATTCGGGAGCACGTCACCCATTGTTTCGAGATAGAGCCGCGTGCGCGTGATCTCCGGCGCTTTGATGTATTGCTGGAGCATGGCGTTGAACGATGCCACGTCGCCTTGCGCTTCGTTAACTCGTTTGAATCGATAGCCTTCCGCACCGCGAATTGTTTGGTCGGCCTGTCCCTTCGCTTTCGGCACGGCTTCGTTGTAATCGCCGTTCGCGATGTTGATCGCGTTCTCGCGATCCTGCTGAGCTTTGTTCACCTCGTTGAACGACGCTTGTACCTCGGCCGGCGGGTTGACGTTCTTCAATTGCACTTGATCGACGCGGACACCGAGCTTGTAACGCTTCGCCAGTTCCTGCATTCGCGCGAGCGCCGAAATTTCAATGTCTTGCCGGCCGATCGTAATGACTTCATCCACCGTGCGGTCGCCGATCACTTCGCGCATCGCCGCTTCCGATAAATCGCGCAACGTCTGGCCGGGATTACGGACGTCGAAAAGGTATTGCTTGGGATCGTCGATGCGGTACTGCACGACCCACTCGACCAGCGCGGCGTTTAAATCGCCCGTGACCATCGACCTTTCTTCTTCCACATCTGTTGCCGGCTGGTCGACGTTTGTGTACCCCGGAGTAACGAAGCCGAACTCAAGTTTCAACTGTCGCCTTGTCGGCAGAACCGTGACCTGATCGATGCCGAAGGGAAGTTTGAATTGCAGACCGGGCTCGACTGTTTTCAAAAACTTTCCGAAACGCAGAACCACGCCTTCCGATTCCGCCTGGACCGTGTAACAAGATGTCCACCCCAGAGCAATCAGTAGAATGATCGCGATGACGCCGGCGATCAGCCGCACGGGAATATGAGGCAGCTGCAAAGTTTGAATGGCGGGCGGCTGATTGGTCATCGCGGAGAATTAGAGATGTGTCTGCTGGAGCGTAGACAGATCCGCTCGTCCGAGGAAAGAAGAAAACGTGTTCTTATTTTCGACCCCGGGTTCATATGACATATACAATCTTTACCTTTTTGCCGCGTGGAAATAGGCTGCAAGATGCAGTCTATTTCTTGTGCGGGTCGTCAGCTTCCTTGCCTACGGGATAGTTTTGCCGCTACCTTTGCTTTACTTTGGTACGTTCTTTATCTCCTCTTTTTTCAGATGTCCTCCCTGAAGCCACGCCAACCAGCACTCGATTTTTGTTGCTAACAAAGTGTTAAAATCATACAAAAAGAAGTGCCAATGAAGACATTTGCGTTATGGAGTTGCGCGTTTGTGGCGGCACTTTTTCTGGGTTTGGCTCACGCCAGAGCGGATTTGATTACAAACGGCGGGTTTGAGACCGGGGATTTCACTGGCTGGACACCGGGAGCGAACTCGTTTCCCGAAACGGTGCAGACAAGTCCGGTGCACAGCGGCACTTACGCGGCCCAAATCGCGGGTTTCTCTACTAATCCCGATACTCTTTCTCAAACGATCTCGACAAGCGCGGGTCAGCTTTACGATCTGAGCTTTTGGCGTTCTCTTACTGCAAGCGGCCCAACCCAAACATTGACGGTGTCGTGGGATGGAATCCAAGTTTTTTCTGAGACGAACCCGGGTCCGCAGCCTTACCAGATGTTCTCAGTCGACGTGATAGGGACTGGAAGTGACACGCTCCTTTTCACCTGTGCGAATGATCCGGGCCTGACCTATCTGGACGATGTTTCCTTAACGCCAACGGTTGTGCCCGAACCGTCGACGCTCGTTTTTCTAGGCGGTGGCGCGGCTTGTCTTGGACTTATTGGCGTTCGCCGTCTCCGTTATAAGAACATCGTCGCCTAGGGAAGAGACCTAACCCTGTGGTCCAGCGCACGACTTTATGGCGTTGCGTTCCGATGTTAACCTTAGCTAGGACGCCCGGCATGCAGTCATGTGCGCCTCCCAGAGCCGTCGCTGATCTTGGGTCTCGTTAGGTCTATGCGCGAACGCAACCCGCTGGAAGCATTCCTTCCCCGCAGCAGTTCCGTATTCGTGTTCATCCCTGTTGTCGCCTGCTACGGGTTCGCTGTCACGGCACTGCTTGGAGTGATGGTTGCCGTTTTGCGTTTCCCACCACGTCCTCCGAGTTTTTGGGAATCCCACGGCGATCCGGCAGCGCATCTGATCGAGGCTCTCGCGTTCGCACCGCTGTTTGAGTCATGCGTGCTTATTGCTATCATCGAGTTGCTGCGGTGGCTGAAGACGCCGACTGTGGTCCAGGTTCTTCTCGCAGCGGTAGCCGTAGCAGCTCCTCACTCTTACACATGGGGCTGGGAGCCGTATGCGTTCATTGTCGCACCGAGCTTTGCTATTCAGGCCGCCTCATATATTTACTGGCGAGCGGTATCGCGGACGCGAGCTTTTGCGGTGGTCGCATCGATACACGCGCTGCATAATCTTGTGCCAGCGTTGGCAATGATTGCATATGCTACCGGAAAGACCTAACCCGGCGATGGAGCGAACGGCCACCCGTTGCGCGTTCACATCTTACGTCGCTACAACCCGTGCGTTCCGGTTCACGCTCGCTCTCGGTGGCCGTCGCTCATCTTGTTCTCGTTAGGCGGCAGGAAAGAGTGAGTGCGCCTTGAAGATCTTTGAGACAGAGCGGCTGGTTCTTCGCGAGTTATGCATCGATGATGCGGTATTCATCCTCCAGCTCGTGAATGAGCCGTCGTGGCTGCGCTTTATTGGAGATAAGGGCATCAAGACGCTCGAAGCTGCTCGGAATTATATTCTGAAAGGCCCGGTAGAAATGTATGCCCGGCTAGGCTTTGGGCTATGGCTCGTAGAGTTGAAAGAAGGGAGCATTCCCGTTGGCATCTGCGGCTTGATCAAACGCGAGTCGCTTAAAGATATAGACATCGGCTTTGCTTTTCTCCCTGCCTACTGGAGAAGAGGCTATGCCTTTGAGTCGGCTTCAGCGGCAATGGCGTATGGGAAGAAAGCGTTGGAGCTCAAGAGAATCGTCGCCGTCATGTCGCCAGACAATTATGCTTCAGACCGGCTGCTTGAGAAACTCGGTTTTCGTTTTGAGCGCATGGTCCGGCTTTCCGGCGATGCACCGGAGATCAGGCTGTATGCGGCTGCCGTCTAACAAGGCGCTGCAGCTGGCCGATTTCATACGACATATAATGTTTTTGCTTTTTTTGCAGGTGCGGCTTTTGTCGTCATAATACGTGCTGCTTCGAAAATTCAAATTCAACGGACGATGAACACGAGAGTTGCAACGCAGGCAGTGGAGATTCCGGCCAAAACAGGGCAGCCTCCTCAACGCATTCGTTACGCTGACGATAAGGCGGTCGAGAAGGCGCATCGGCGCGCGATCAAAATGTTTGCGCGCATGTTTCGTAAACTCGCAGAATAATGGGGTTTGAGTGGCCCGGCTTTCCTGTCAGAGGTCTCCGGCTTCGTTGTTCATTGCGTGTTGATCGTAAATTGCTTGATTCCTTCGGCAATTGTTTCAAACCGTCTGTTTGCCTCGTCATTAACTGAAGTCCCGAAAGCATTCGGGATTGGTCACGAAGGGTTCACCGTGTTTTAATCCTGAATGACATGGGCCTATAGCTCAGCGGTTAGAGCAGGGGACTCATAATCCCTTGGTCCCAGGTTCGAATCCTGGTGGGCCCACTGACAATTTTCGATTTGCGATTTCCGATTGCAGATTTGTTGCGGGAGCGTTCTTGGTGCTAACCAGCCAAAATGGAGTGAATAAGCTCCTCCGCCTTGGGAATAACCGGTGAAAAAGCTGGGTTTTACCTGTGAGAATCCGTTGACAGTGCGAGGGAAGGTGACTAATAATACCGCGTGTTAAAGAAATTTATCCCGCAGAAGCCAATGTCGGCGATCGGTGAAGGATCGTTGGCGGCACCTGAGGAAACCAACCGCGCCGCTCACAGCGAGCAATCAAGACAATCACAATCAACAACCGACTATCAAAAATTTATGGCTGAACACACTGGAAAAGACATCTTATCGAGCGACGTGGAAATCAAAGGCTCGATCAAATTTCAAAAGGAGCTGCTCATCGACGGAAGAGTCGAGGGCGAGATTCATTCCGAAGGAGTGTTGACGATTGGTGAACACGCGGACATTCGCGGTGAAATCAAAACGAAGTCGATCACGGTTTTCGGCAAAGTGCAGGGCAACATCACGGTGAGCGAGCGTTGCGAATTGAAATCAAAATGCACGTTGCAGGGCGACCTGAAGGCCGCTCGGCTCGTGATCGAGGAAGGCGCGACCTTTGTCGGAAAATCCGAAGTGACCAGCGGAATGAGCGTTTCAACGGGGAAACCATCCAGTGGTGCTCGGCCGGAAGTTGTCCGTCACGATGAGCCGGTCAAGACCCCGGCTTTCGGTGGCGCTCGCGTGTAATGTTAAATTAGCTTGGCTACCTCCGCGAACTAGTGCCCTCGAAGCCGTTGCCTGCTAAGGCCAGTGTGGAATGTCCGCACTGTGGCTTTAAGCAGATGGAGTATGCGGCGGCGAAGAGCACGATGTGCCGCCAGTGCGGCAATAGTTTCTCGCCATCGGCGCCGAAGCCCGGACTAAAGTTTCGGGCGAAAGAGGCGGCGGCGCCTGCGCAGGAGTCCTCCGGTTTTCGGAAATCTGAAGGCTTTTGGAGTCGGCAACGAAGTCGCAGCGTCACGTGCTTCGAATGCAAGCGAAAACATGAAGTCAGTGACGCGGCCACATCGACAAATTGCCCGGGATGCAGCGCACACATCGATCTGCGCGATTATAAAGTCACAACGAGCTTCAGCCGAAGCATTCGCACCCGCGGCGACCTGCATCTTACTTCCAAAGGGGATCTCAGCAGCACGAACGTCGTTTGCCGTTCCGCGCTGATCGAAGGAAAATTGCGCGGAAATTTGCAATGTTCCGGGCCCGCGACCATCAACTTCGTCGGGAAGATCCCTGGACGGTTGACTGCGCAGCACGTGACCGTAGAACGCAAAGCGGACGTCCAGTTCTTCAGGCGAGTCCGCGTCTCCAGTATTGAGATCAAGGGAAGAATGCTGGGCGAAATCATAGCGGAAACGAACGTGACGATTCATAAGAACGCGGTGCTCGAAGGGGATGTTACCGCGAAAGCGATCACAGTTGAAAAAGGCGGAATCTTTTCTGGCCAGTTGGTGATCGGCAAAGCGGATTTCACACAAGCTGAATTGTTGCCCGAGCAGAAGCCGGCTGTGGCGAGCGAAACCACGCCCGAAGCTGCCGCCCCTGTTGCTCAGCCGCTCCCTGCAACTTAAATTTCAGGGATGCAAAAACTGCGACCTCGCAGTCCCTACGAAAAACTGGGCGGATATGTCCATCTGCCGCGTTTGATCGATAAGGCGAAGCTTCACCGCAAAGGCTTGCTCAACGGTTACAACTACAAAACCGTCGGCTTCGACAAACATTTTCTCGCGTTTCTAAAACTGAATGGCGACGCGTTTGAAGAAGCCGCCAATCGATTGGAGGACGACAAGGCAATTTTGCAATGGGTTCAGGAAAACGGCATCAAACATTCAAACGAAGAGGTCGAACACTGGAACAAAGAAATGATTTCGCGTCATCCGGATACGGCGGCAAAGAAGGCCCGTTTCACCCATTTTCTAAAAGAAGCCGGCGGCGATGGCCGAAAGGATATTTGCACCTACTTCGATTTGATTGAGTTCGACGAAGGCCGGTTGAAGTAGCGCTAATTACTGTAGCGGCGGTCTATGACCGCCGAATCTATTCCTAACCTAGGGCGCGTTTTCGGGGCTACAACTTCGCGAACATCTTGCTGGCTTCCTCCAGCGTTTCTTTGCTTCCGATATCCAGCCATTTGCCTTTGATCTGGAAAGTCTTCACCGGTTTGCGCGTGTAAAGCCATTGCACGAAACGTCCGGGTTGGTCGGGATTGTTACCGGCCGCGACGTAGGTGGTGAAAAGGGGAAGAACTTCGCGGGAGTAATAATAAAGCGCGATCGCCGCTAAAGTGCTCTTGGGCTTTTCCGGCTTCTCTTCGAAGTGCGTAATGATCCCCTCGGCGTCGACGCTGATGTTTCCGTATTTCTTGATCGCTTCCAGGCTTCCGACGTCGTAGACGGCGACCGCAACTTCTGACTGTTTCGCGCACTCGACAAAATCAGTGAGCGGCTCGCTGAACAAATTGTCTCCAGCGATGACAATGAGGTCGCTTTTTTTGAGATCGTCCTCTCGCGTGAGAACCAAATTAATATCTCCAATCGCGCCCAACTTGTCATCGTCGCTGGTGGAACCGTCGTTGATGATTTTGAATCTGAAATTCGAGTGTCGATTGCGATAGCCGTCCGCCCACGCTTGGAAGGCGGCTGCGAACTTGTCGTTTGTAACAATATAAATCGTTTCCAAATCTGGAACGGCCGCGAGACTATCCATTACCCATTCGATCATCGGCTTGCCGGCCACTTTCAATAGTGGCTTGGCCTTGGTCAGGGTGAGGGGATAAAGCCGTGTCGCATAACCGGCGGCGAGAATGAGTGCATTCATGCGAAGGTTCGGTCGGTCGCCGCAGTTCCTAGCGCGGCTGCCTGAAGATGCTTCTGCAGAGATGAAATTCTATGAGAGTCCGTGACTTTGCCGCGGGTCGCTTCATCAACAACGTAGAAAGTATCGATCGCCGCGCCGGTCTGCGTGCTGATGCGCGACAACGCGATGTGAACTCCTTCACGCCCGAGACATGAGAGCAATTCGTGCAGTAGGCCGATCCGATCAGGCGTTTGCACCTGGATCAATGTGTAAGCCGGATGCGCCTTGTTATCCAGGACGATGCTGGTCGGGAATTCCGCTTCTTGAGCGAGGCGATGGCGATGCTCGCGGCGTGCTCTTTCCATTAACGGACCAAAATCGAAACTTTCGTTCTCAAGGGCGGCACACAAGGTTTTTTCCACCAATGCGAGATCCTTGGAATCAGTGACGGCGCGTCCCTTGGTGTCGCACACGCGGAAAACATCGAGAACAACATGATCCGCGCGCGGAAAAATATCGGCGCTCAAGATGTTGATGGGAACGACCGAAAAAGAACCGGCAATCTTCGCCAGCAGATGCGGACGATCCCATGTGCAGATGGAGAAGATGGTGTGTCCTTGCTTCGGAAATGCTTCCCAAGAGATTGCCGGCGCAAGCGGGCGATCGTTAGTCCCCGATACATTCTCGAGAAGCGATCGAAATAACTTGAGATGCGTTACGATCTCCGGAACTCCCGAGGCCCTAAAGTAATTGTCCGGCATGAGATCGAAATGCGCTTCGATCTCGTCGGTATAATCGCCGGATAAGTGTCGAGCGGCATCGGCGCGCGAACTTTCGCGCTCAATCTTCGTTTGCTCGTGATACGCTTTTTGGTCGGCGAGATATTGCGAAGCGGCCTGAAAGAGTTCCCACACCAGCGATTCCTTCCAGTCCGACCAGGTCTCCGGACTCGTTCCCTGGCCGTCCGCCAACGTCAGCAACATCAGCGCGTCCAGGTTCCTTTGGTTTTTCACGATGTTCGCAAACTCCTCAACCGTCGCCGGATCGTCGAGATTTCTCTGCTGCGCGATATTTGAAAGAGTCAGGTGATGGTCGACCAAAAGAGTGAGCGACTTGCGCTGTTCGGATGAAAGTTGCAGCCGCGTTGCAACTCGCTGTGCGAACAAAGCACTCGCTTCGGAATGCGGACGGGCGCCCACGGCTTTGCCGGTATCGTGAAGGAGCAACGCCAGATAAAGAACGAACGGATCTTCGAGCGATTCGAGCAATCGCCTATATAAAATTAGCTTGGGATCCTCCGTGCGTGCCAGCGCATCCAGTTTATCGATGCAAACCAGTGTGTGTTCGTCCGCCGTGTAGCGATGGCAAAACTCATGCTGCACCAGGCATGTGAGTTGGCCGAATTCAGGAATATAACGCCCGAGAAAGTCCACCCGGTGCATCATCCGGAGAACGCGGCCGGTTTCGCCTTTGCGCGTTAGAATTGCCTTAAAGCTTTCCCGCGGACCCTTTGCATATCGATACGTTCGCGTGACTTGTCCGAGACACCGCGTCAACAAATCTTCCAGTTCAGGGCTAAGATCGACACGTTGCTCTTGGGCGAGTTGAAACACCTGCATCATTTCTTCGGGATTCTTTGCAAAGAGGTCCCGCTGGCTCGCGTGAAGTTGCCCGTTGCGCGTGTAAAAAGATCCTAAGTGTTTCTGGTCGCCGCGGCGTAACGGAAGAAACCCGAACAGGGATCGAGTTCTCGTTGTGGAGTAACCACTTGCGAATTGCTCCGTGATCCGCTCGGTCACACGAAAAATGTTGCGCGTGTGCTCATAATAATCCCGCATTAGTGCCTCGCTGCGCAGTTGCGCGCTTTTTTTGGAGTAATTAAGGCGCTGAGCGATTTGTTCCTGCAAGTTACGGTGCAAAACATCGGTGGCGCGCCCGGTCGCGTAGTGCAGATCGGTGCGAACGCGCAAAAGGAAATCGTAGGCCGTCTCGATCCGTCGTTGATCGGTTTGACTCAGCCAGTCTCTGCCAACCAAGTGTTTTGTCGTAAGCGAGCCCTCCTTAAAATAAGACATCCAAAGCAGGTTCTGATAATCGCGCAGGCCGCCGCAACCGCTCTTCACATGCGGCTCCTGCAGATAAACGCTGTTGCTGAATTTGTTATGCCGGGCCGCCTGATCTTGCATGCGCAATTCCGCGTATTCGCGTTCGTAACCGGCGACACATTTCGACCGGAACTCTTCGCGAAACTCATCCGCCAGTTGGGAATCACCGGCGAGATACCGCGACTCGAGCATCGCGGTTTTCGTAAGCATATCGCGGTTTGCCTGCGCGATCGCTTCTTTGATCGAGCGAGTGGAATGTCCCACTTTGAAACCAATATCCCAAAGCAGATAGAGGATTTGCTCTACCACCTGTTCGATATATGGCGAAATCCGGCCCGCGCTCTGCCGGTGCAAAAGCATGACATCGACGTCGCTGAATGGATTGAGCTCGCCGCGGCCGTATCCGCCGAGGGCGATGAGTGCCAGCGCCGACTCACTCGCACCGGTTCCTTTGCGAGCCGCGGTGGTCGCGGCCGTAAAGGCATGCCGCAATAAGACATCGACGAGATCGACGCGGCGTGCGCAAATTTCCCGGCCACCGCCGCCCGCCTGATGACTCAAACGCAAGCGGTGCTCTTCGATCTTCAAAAACCTTTTGTAGACCGGGAGAACTTCAGTGGGACGCTGCGCACCGGTGACAGCGAGCTGATTCTCTGCGTGCGCCAGGACCTGTTCGAGATGGCGGGTCATTTACAAGATCGAGCTTAGCGCGGGTGTGCCACAGCGCCAGCGGAGGTATCGAGATGCTCGCCGGACGAGCGCTGGTCAAAGCTCGATCGCGTAACGCTTCATTTTGTTATAGAGAGTCGGCCGCTGAATTCCGAGAAGTTGCGCCGCTTTCTTCTTGTTTCCGTGACATTGCGCCAGCGCCTGCAGAATCGTCGCCCGTTCCACGTCGTCGAGACTTTGCACGCCTTGCTGTGCCGCAGCGGCGCGCTCCGTTCTTTGCAGCACGGTCGGTAACCGGACTTCGGCTGGCAGCTCTTTTACGCCGACAAGATCTTGGCGGGCCAGAACGACCGCGTATTCCATTGCGTTTTGCAGCTCGCGCACATTTCCCGGCCACGAATAATCGACCAGCTTTTGGAAAGCATCCGGTGCAATGGCCGGTTCCGATTTGCCAAGTTGCTGCGCGAATTGTTTCACGAAAAACGCTACCAGCGGTGGAATATCTTCCTTTCGCTCGCGCAGGGGCGGGACCTCAATTTGAAAGGTGTTCAAACGGTAATACAAATCGGTTCGAAGCCGATTTTCCGATAAAGCTTGCGCAACCGGCCGATTCGTCGCGGCGATGAGGCGGAAGTCGGCTTTAAGTGTCCGGGTGCTACCGAGAGAGCGGTATTCCCTTTCCTGGAGCACGCGCAAGAACCGGGTCTGCAAATCGGCCGGCATTTCCGAAATTTCATCCAGGAATAGCGTGCCGCCACTCGCTTCGGAAATCATTCCGGGAAAATCGTTTGTCGCACCGGTGAACGCGCCTTTCATGTACCCAAACAGCTCGCCTTCGATCAGCGTTTGCGGAAACGCCGCGCAATTTAGTTTCACCATCGGTTTTTCCGCTCGCCGGCTGCGAACGTGAATGAGATTTGCGATGACTTCCTTGCCCACTCCGCTCTCACCGGTGATCAACACATTTGCTTCCGATGGCGCCATCGCGTTGATCAACTCCTCGATTTGCTGCATCGCTTTGCTTTTGAAAATCGGCACCGCCCGTGTCTCAGCTACCTCGAGCCGTTTCTCGAGCTGCTGAGTCCTTTGCCTGAGTTCTTCGGTTTCACGCAGGAGCGATTGCTTCTCCAGCGCCCTGTCCATCAGGCTGAGCAGCTCTTCCGATGCGTAAGGTTTGCTTATGAAATGATAGGCGCCGCGCTTAATCGACTCGATCGCGTTGCTCAACGTATCGTGCGCGGTCAAAATGATGACCTGCGTGCCAGGATGCTCGGTCTTGATCTGATCGAGCATTTCCAGCCCTTCCGCGTCGGGCAATTGAAGATCGAGCAAAACCAGCGCCGGCGATTTGTCCTTGAGCAGCTTGCGCCCGGCTGCGGCCGTGCCGGCAGTTTCGACCTGATAATTGTGCCGGCTCAGCAGCGCCTCGAGCGTAAGCAGGATGGGACGCTCATCATCGATAATCAGGATCCGCCGGTTCTCGACACCCATATTCAAACTTCGCCGAAGACGGGAAGGGGACGCCCGCAACGTTCATCTGTCGGCGCCAGAAATTGGCAACGTGATGGTTGTGACGAGTTCCGAGGCTTTCGGGTCGTATTGAGCGCGCAATTCTCCGCCATGAGCTTTGAGAATAACCCGCACTCGATTTAGGCCAAGGCCATAATGACCCTGCCCCACCTTTCCGATCGGTTCGCGTCCCCAATTCTCCGTCGATAACTCAAAACGCGCTTTCGGTTCGCTGAGAGTAAAGACAAACTTCTCGTTGTTGATCCTGGCATCAGCGGCGAGCGGTCCTTCGCCACGTTCGTGTTGAAATGCGTTCCGAAAAATCTCCAACAAGGCGAGCTGAAGCAACTGAGGATCGATCGAGACCATCGCGTCACTGGTTTGATTTTCCCAATTCACCGCCGCGCTTTCCGCCGGAAAATCCTTGAGAATCTTCTGGCGAACGTCCTCGACAAAGTCCGAGACACGATATGGCATCATGTTTGGACTGATCTGGCCAACCGCGGAAGAGATTCCTTCCAGTGTTACTGCTAGTTTTGAAATCAACGCACGCAGACGTTTGACTTCCTCCTTGAGCTCCGCGTCTTCCCCTGTCAGCTCGCTGACAAAAGCGGCTTGCAATCCGGCTGCGTTCAAGTCGTTCCTAAGGTCATGGCTGAGCTGCCGCACAAAGCGGACAATATTGTCCCAGGAAACGTTAATGTCTGATTGATTTCCGGGGGGCGCGGCCGCAGCCATAAATGTTTGGATGTCGATCAAAAACCTTCCCGCATCATTTTGCGAGCGAAAATTTGTCGTCCCCTGCGTCCTCGCCCTTTGAAGTCTTGACGGCGGGATCATTGCTCGCAAGATGGCGCAAGGCATGAAACACATCTTCCGGGTCGGCATCGAGGGAATGCGCAATCTCTTCGGCGGTTTTGGCTGACTTTGATAGTTGGCCGCGCACTTCACTCTGCAATTCCAGCAATTTCGTGGCCGCCTTCTTCCCCGCCTCCACTCCGGGCTGGTGATAGGCATTGATGTTTACCAGCGAGCCATAGAAACCGACTGCGCGTTCATAAAGCGCAATCAGCGCACCGACATGGAACTCGTCCACGCTGGTAATACTCAACGTGATCGATTCGCGTCCGCTGTCGTAGAGCGCGGATCGCGTGCCGCGCAGAAAACCCTGGAGGTAATCGCCGCTCGTGAATCCCGGTTCGACTTCGAAGGGCGCACCTTCTCGATCTTTGCCTACCTCGATGAACGTCACGAAAAAATTCAGAACACCGTCGCGCAATTGCTGCACGTACGCGTGCTGGTCGGTCGAGCCTTTGTTACCGTAAACGGCAATGCCTTGATGCACCACGTTGCCTTGGAGGTCTTTTTCTTTGCCTAACGATTCCATCACCAGCTGCTGCAAATATTTGCTGAACAGCGCAAGCCGATCTTTGTAGGGCAGAATGACCATGTCTTTCTCGCCTTTGCCGTTTCCGGCGTAATGCCACATCAAAGCGAGAAGCATCGCGGCATTTAGCGTGGCGTCATGGGCGCGCGTCCGCTCGTCCATCGCAGCAGCGCCCGCGAGAAAATTATCGATCTTAAAGCCCTGAAATGCCATGGGCGCGAGGCCGACCGCGCTCATGATGGAAGTGCGGCCACCAACCCAATCGTGCATCGGAAAACGTATGAGCCATTCGTTCTTCTCTGCGTATTTATCGAGATTGCTTGCCTCTCCGGTGACGGCGATCGCGTGCTTTCCAAACGGAATTCCTTTGGCTTTGAATTTTGCTTCCGCCTCCAGCATCCCGTTGCGCGTTTCCTTCGTCCCGCCGGATTTTGAAATTACGATCGCCAAGGTCTGCGAAAGAAGATTGTCGATCTTGGCGAAGGTCCGATCGAATCCGTCTGGATCAGTGTTGTCCAAAAAGTAAATGTCCATCGGATCGGCGGACGAGCCGAGAGCCTCTGCGACAAATTGCGGACCCAGCGCCGAACCGCCAATCCCGATCAAAAGAACGTGCTCGAATTTCTTTCCGTTCGCGGCCACGATCTTTCCGGAATGAACATCGGCCGCGAACGCCTTGATGTGCTTGTTCGTCTCTTCGATGTCGCGCCGAAGATCGGGATTCGGAGCCAGCGCCGGATTGCGCAGCCAATAGTGGCCGACCATGCGGTTCTCATCCGGATTCGCGATTGCGCCTGCCTCCAACTCGCGCATGGCCGCAAACGCCTTGTCGATTTTCGGCCGCATCTTGTCGAAGAAATCGTCGCCAAATTTCATTCGGCTGATGTCGATCGAAAAATCGACATCGTCGTAACGCAGGAAGTACTGTTGGAAGCGCTGCCAGAGCGAGGATGACGCCATGTCTCAGTCCTAGCGGGAAATTTCTTTCTTCGAAAGACTTATCTCGACGGTGTAACCGCTTTCCCTGGGCTGTTCTTAATCGGTATCTCCTGCTGCGGAGCAACTTCGTATTCTGGTTTCGCAACGCCCATCAGCCAATGGTCGAACCAGCCGACGATGTGCTGCAGCCGCTCGACTCGATGCCACGGTTGACCGGAGCGCGAAAGCTCATGCGACTCGTTCGGAAAACGAACCATCACCGTAGGAATTTTCCGGAACTTCAATGCGCGAAACATTTGCTCGCCACCGGCTCCTGGCGGCGTCCGATAATCCACCTCGCCGAGAATAAACATCATCGGCGTCTTTACGTTCTTTATATAAGTGATCGGCGACCGCACCTTGAAATCCTGCTCTTCATCAAATGGCGGCCCCTTGAACCACCTCGGCTGAAACAGAGTAAAATCCGCCGAGTACCACCAAGCGCTCCAGCTCGCGATGTCGCGTTGGGCTACCGCTGCGGCGAAGCGCGTTGTTTGTCCGACTACCCAATCGGTAAGCAATCCGCCGCCGCTGCCGCCGGTCACGCCGAGTTTCTTGTCGTCGATGTAGCCGCGCTTGATCACTTCATCCACGCCTGCCATAAGATCTTTGTAATCGTCGCCCGGATAGTGATACTGAATCACGTTCCCAAAATCCTGGCCGTAAGTCGTGCTCCCACGCGGATTCGGATAAAGCACCACGTAACCTTTTGCCGCCATCCATTGGAACTCATGCTCGAAAATATAGCCATAGGCGCCGTGCGGACCGCCATGAATGTTCAGGATCAGCGGATATTTTTTTGCCGGATTAAAGCCCGGTGGTTTTTGGACCCACGCCTGAATCTTTTTACCATCGAAACTTTGATACGAAATCTCTTCCGGCTCGGGCAGATTGAGCTTGGAGAAAAGTTCGTTGTTAATGTTCGTTAATTGCCGCGGTTCGCTGCCGGGGCCATCCATCGAGAACAGCTCGTTAATTCGCGTCGCCGTCGAAACGGTATAGATAATGTTCGAAGAATTTGTAGATGCGCGAAAACGGACAACCGCTTGATTGCCGTGCGTCAGGTCGGTCGGTTTACCGCTCGCAACATCAAACGACGCGAGAATAGTTCGGCCTTCTTTTCCATAGATCTCAATCAAGCTGCGGCCGTCCGACGACCAGATCGGAACGTTGCCCCCGCCACCGCGTGGAGCAGCGCTGTCCCCGAAGACTCCGCTGCCCAAATCGTAATCAAAATCCGCGGTCAGATTCCGCGGCTTCGCGTTCGCGGTAAGATCGGCTACCCACAAATCCGGTTCCGTATATGAATTGACCGGCTGTGTGGTTGAAGCAATGAATGCTATCTGTTTGCCGTCGGGGCTGAGCGCCAAGTCGCCCACGTCCATGTCAAACGTATTGAGCTTTGTCGCGTCGCCGCCGGTAAGGCTGATCGAATAAAGCTCGGTCTTCCCCGATTCGTAGTAAGGCTCATCGACGCGCAGCGAAGTAAAATAAATTCGCGAACTGTCTTTCGACCAGACCACCCCGCCTTCATCGAAACGGCCGAAGGTGATCTGCTTCGGTTGCACTTTTTCATCCGCGCTGTGCGGCGCCGGGATGGTCCAGATATGCTGCGGATGTTTCGGATCAAGATAGCCCTCGTTGTCTTCCCGATAAACCGCGTGCGTGATTACATGGATATCGCTCTCATGTTCCGCCTCGCTCTCCGCTTTCTTAACTGCTGCATCGGAAGCATTCCCGGTTCCTTTTCCGGGTGAACTGGATGGCGAGGAACGAGCCACCCCTTTCTCGTTCTTAGGCGACGCCGAAGCCTCCGCGCTCACTGCCTTCTTCAATTCCTCTTCCTTGCTCTTCTTTTTCTCCTGCTTCTCCAGATCCTCAGCGTTAGTGGAACTAGTGAAAGCGATTGCTTTCCCGTCCGGCGACCATTTCGGATCGCCCGCGCCCTTCGGCAAATCGGTAAAGGAAAACGAATCGCCACCCGCCATTGACAGGATCGACAATTGCGGCGCCTCCGGCTTGCCCTCTTTCTCGGTCGCGCGAACAAAGAGCAGATATCTTCCATCAGGCGACCAGCGCGGAGCGCCATCATGCTTACCAGTCGTCAATTGGCGAGGTTGATCGCCGCCTGAGATCGGCACCGTCCAAATCGAAGTGTCGTAGCCCTCCTTCTTCTCATTCACCGTCACGCGCACAAACGCCACGCGCGACCCATCCGGCGAAACCTGCGGATCCCCGATCCAGACAAAATCGAAGAGGTCTTTTTCAGTGATGTTGCGCTTCTGAGCGAAAGCGGGGCTGATTCCGGCGGCGGCAACAAGCACATAGGTGAGAAGTGTGCGCATGGATTCCTTTCAGGAGCGATTGTTGATCTCGTCTTACATGTGCTCGATGACATTATCGCCGAACTGCGAGCATTTAATTTCGGTGGCGCCTTCCATGAGACGCGCGAAATCGTAGGTGACGCGTTTGCTGGCGATCGCGCCGTTCAGACCTTTCAAGATTAGATCGGCCGGTTCGGTCCAGCCCATGTAACGGAACATCATCTCGCCGGACAGAATGACCGAGCCGGGATTTACTTTGTCCTGGTTCGCGTATTTCGGCGCGGTGCCATGGGTTGCTTCAAAGATGGCGTGACCGGTGATGTAGTTGATGTTGCCACCGGGCGCGATGCCGATGCCGCCGACCTGCGCGGCGAGCGCATCGCTCAAGTAATCGCCATTCAGGTTGAGCGTAGCGATGACGTCGAAATCTTCAGGTCGCGTTAGGATTTGCTGCAGCGTGATGTCGGCGATGGCGTCTTTGATCACGATCCCGGCGCCAGGTTTTCCCATCGGAATCTTGCACCACGGCCCGCCGTCGATCTCTTCCGCGCCGAAATATGACTTCGCAATTTCGTAGCCCCAATCGCGAAACGCGCCTTCGGTGAACTTCATGATGTTGCCTTTGTGCACCAGCGTGACGCTCTTGCGTTGATTAAGGATCGCGTAACTGATCGCGCTGTGGATCAAACGCACGCTCCCAGCACGGCTCACCTGTTTGATGCCGATGCCGACCATAACGTCGGTCTTTTCCGGCGCGCCGACTCTCTTCCAGAACTCTGCCGCTTTCTCTTTGGTGCCGAAACGAATCTTCTCGAACTCCTTCGGAAATTCTTTGGCGATAAAATCGAGCACCTTTTGAGATTCAGGCGTGCCGGCGGCCCATTCGACTCCCGCGTAAATGTCCTCCGTATTTTCACGGAAAATCACCATGTCCACTTTTTCCGGATGTTTCACGGGCGACGGGACACCTTTGAAGTAATGCACCGGCCGCAGACAGACGAAAAGATCGAGAAGCTGGCGCAGCGCGACGTTGAGTGAGCGAATCCCACCACCGATTGGCGTCGTCAGGGGGCCTTTGATGCCAACCAAAAATTCGCGAAACGCTTCAACCGTGTCGTCCGGCAGCCAGCTGTCGAACTTGTCCTTCGCGCTCTGACCGGCAAAGACTTCGAACCAGGAAATCTTCTTTTTGCCTCCGAAGGCTTTTTCGACTGCGGCATCGAACACGCGGACGCTCGCCGCCCAAATATCGGGTCCGGTTCCATCGCCGCGAATGAACGGAATAATCGGCCGATCCGGCACGTTTAATTTTTCGGCTCTCGTGATTTTCTCCCCGGCTGGCGGAGTAATGTCTTTGTAAGGCATAGAGACCGAAAGTGTAGCGGCGAGTGGGGCACCCGCAAGGACGCAGAGCGACAGACGTGTCGCCCGCAATCCTGCAGAGGGGTAGAGATCTTGACG
>OBLT010000695.1_pt1 | contig 21571 bp, 23 predicted proteins | sample 1518721 | NCBI WGS metagenome assembly OBLT01 (sample SAMEA3539307, study PRJEB22396) | soil metagenome | biome: tundra; feature: field; material: soil | place: USA | collected 2010-05 | depth 0.15 m | reverse complement strand
AACGTCGCCATGTTTAGTAAGGCGGTGATCCGCGTCGGCAAGACCGCCGCCGAGGCTCCGGTGAAGGTGGAGACCGCCTACCCTAAGTTCCGAACCACAGTCATGCGGCTGTCCGACAGGGGAGGCAAGATGTACATTGCCGAAATCCGCCTGGGCGGCACGACAACCAAGCTGGTTTTCAGCGAGTAGCCGGCATGGCAGACCTCCAGGCCAGGACTGAAGGCCTGCCATCCTCCGGTAAGGCGCTCCGCGCACGTCGCGCGGGAGACCGGCGGCCTAACCCCTGGCTACTAACCCGCCTTAACCGGAGGGGCCGTGTTGGTCCGGCGGTCCTTGCGCGCATCCTCATCCTGCTTGGCGAGCGAGGAGCGGAGCTTCAGGAGATCCTTCAGCGCGTCGTACCAGAAGGAAGCGCCGAGACTCAACAGGATCCACGTGAGAAGCATACCGCGCCACGAGTTGCTCAACAAATCGGTATCGAAGCTGACCCAGGAGCTCGGATGCAGAAGACGGCGAGGACCCTGCGAAGACTCGGGCGCGCTGTTGAGCATGTTGGTGTCGGGCTTTCCCGGAACGGAGCGGAGTTGCAGCGCGCCGAGGCGACGCGAAGTCAGCACGAGATGATCGACGGGGCCGCTGTCCACTTTGAACTTGAACTTTTCGTTTTGCAGCTTCGTGGCAACATCGGACAGGGAGCAAGGGGTTGGATCTGGATCGACCTTGGGGTTGAGGACCACGCTGCACGTGCCTTTCTTTGCTCCGGTGAACACGCCGAGCGCAGTATTTCCGCGGTGCGGGCTTGATTTCATTATCTTCAGTTGCGGCGGCGCTAAAGCTGTTCAGTTCGTCATTGTGACGACTGGTTTTCGCGTTTCTCCCGCAACATTGCCGCGACGTTCTGCTTCAGCACTAAATCCCCGGCTGGACTGGCGTTGGTAACAATAGGCGGAATCCCGGCGGGCTGTTGGAATGTGACTGCCGCCCCCGCCGGCAGACCGGTGATCTCGATAGCCTCGAAACTCTCGTACGCATCGCCGTCAAGCTGCTGGATGAGCCCCGCGAGACCGACTTTCAGACGAGTGGCCCGCGCGTTGGACAGCCACATCCAGAATTGCGTAAGAGCCGATACGAGGGGGCTCAACAAGACCATCACGACGGCCAGGCCAATGAGTACGTCGATATACTTGAGGATTTCCATGTATTTGTAGATTGTATGTCAGGTCTTGGTTTTCAGCATCTCCCGGCGCGGATTTGCGGAACCTCCAGCAGCCGCACACCTTCGGCGGGACGCTCCACCGCGCAGACCATGGTCTCGACCATTTGCTCCAACGTGACCAGCCCGAGCCGGCGCGCCGAGTCGCGGGTCTTCGGCAGAGCGCCCAGCACCCAGTATATGGGCAAGATCAGCAAGGGCCAGCGGCGTCCGGGGCCCAGCACGTACCACGGCCGCAGGATGGTCGCGTTCAATCCGCTGGCGCGGATGGCTTCCTCGGCTTCGACCCGCGCCGCGACGTATTCGCGCATGATGGGCGCGGGGTGCGCCACGCCGACGTAGATGAAGTGCCGCACGCCCGCATGGACGGCCGCGGAAATGGCGGCTTTGGCGGAGGCGAGATCGACGCTTCGGAATTCGTGGGCTTTCGCCGGGCTGGGATGCGAGACGCCCACCAGGTGGACCAGCGTGTCGGCGGGGGCGATGAGATCGCGGAAGCTGGAAGCCTCCAGCGGATTACCGGTCACGCCATCGCACCCGGCCTGGACGCGGCCTTCCGACCCCGGGCGCGCCAACCCGCGTACGGAATGGCCCCGTCGGATCAGTTCGGAGGACAGGCGGCGGCCCATGAAGCCCGTCGCGCCGGTGAGAAACACGCACGCCATTCTTCGATCATACGGCGGTTCGGTCCGCGCCGTTATTGATCGCGCATCATCTTCTGCATCTTCTTCAGGCTGCTCTTGATCTCGTCGGTGGCGTCGGCCATCTGGTTGGTGTCGTAGATGACCCGCGGAGTCAGGAAGACAATCACCTCGTCGCGAGCCTTGGCAACGCTCTTGGAGCCGAAAATGGCGCCCAACAGCGGGATGCGATTCAGCCCCGGAATGCCGTTGGAGTCATGGCTGTCCTGGTCCTGGATGAACCCCCCGATCGCGACCGTGTCTCCATCCTGAACCGTAACCTGCGTGCTGAACGAACGCCGGGAGAACGAGGGAGAGCCGATACCGCCCGTCGTTGCGCCCAGCGGAGCGCTGACGTCCTGATCGATCATCATGGTGACCACGCCGCTCGAATTGATGCGCGCCGTGATGGACAGGGTCGTGCCGGTGCTGCGGTTGCTCACCGTGCTGCCGAACACGTTGGTTCCGCTTGACGCAACGCCGCCTACCACGCCTTGCGAGGTGAGGACCGGAACGTCCTGGCCCACGTTCATCACCGCCGGGACGCTATCCGTGGCAATAATGCTGGGCGCGGCAATGACTTTTGCGTTGTGGTTCGTCTCGGCCAGGTTCAACTGGCCCAACAGCTCTAAGGCGTGGCCGACGAGCAAACCCTGAGTGACCGCCAAACCTCCGGAGCCACCGCTCGCGTTGAGGGCGCGGGAGAATGGACCGGTATTTGCCTTGTCCAGGAAGGATTGCAGGCCCGCCGTGTAGGAGCCGTTCAGTTGCAGTTCGTAGATCTTGGCGACGATGAGGACCTGCCGCGGCGGCACGTCGATCTGGCGCAGCAGGTTCTGGATCTGCGCCCACTCCTGCGGCGTGCTCCGCACGAGGATGGTGTTGTCGAATGGATTGGGGATAACGCTGGGGCCCCTGGCGTAGGACCCTTGCCCCGTGCCTGCCAGCCCCAGATAGGCGCCGGTGAGATCGCCATTGGGCCCGGTTGCCGGAACCGGGTTGGCATTCGATCCGACCGCCGTGGAGATGGGAGGCGTGAAGGGGGACGCGCCGGACTGATTGGCGCCCTGGGCGCCGCCAGCGTACTGGTTCCCATAGCCCGTGTTGCCGTAGCCTGTGTTGCCGTAGCCCGTATTACCGTAGCCCGAATTGCCGTAGCCCGAATTGCCGTAGCCTGTATTGCCGTAGCCTGTATTGCCGTAGCCTGTATTGCCGCCATAGCCCGAAGCGCCGCTGCCTATCCCGCCGCCGGCAGCGGCGGCCAATCCCACCATCGCCATGGGGTTACCGGTCAGAACCGCCATGATAGCCATCGCTACCGTCTCGGCTCGGCCGTATTTCAAACGGTAATAGTACAGGTCCACCGAGCCGGCCGGCGTCTTGACGGCGATATCCAGCTTGTCGATCCAGTTCTTCACTTCGACGAAAATGCCCGGGTTGGGCGCCACCGCGATGATCGTGTTGACGCGGTCCACCGGAATGAATTTCACCGACGAGTTCTTGTCTGAAAGAGCATAAGCCTTGAAAACCGATTCCAGTTCCTTCACCAGGTCGGACGGCCTGCTGTTGCTCACGTCGAAGAGCTTCACACGCTGGCCGGCGAACGTGTCGCTATCGAACATGGAGATGAGATCCATGGTTCGCTTCATGCTGCGGCTGTTGTCTTCGATCAACAGCAAGTTGGCCGGGTCGTAGGTGGAAATCTGCGCTCCTTCGCCCAGGAACTGCTGGAGCAGTTTCATGATTTCGGCGGCGTTCGCGTATTTCAGGAAAACCAGGTTGAGGATCATGCGCTCGTCGTCGGGGAGCGTCTTGGGGTCGGCGTTGACGGTGGGGTCGAGGGGAAGCTGTGAAACCGATTTGACCGGCACGATCCGGTAGAGATCCCCCACCTGCACCATGGCGAAACCGTTGATGCGCAGAATGGTCTCCAGCAGCGGCATCTCATCCACGGCCTTGATCTCGCCGTACGTATAGATGGTGACGGACCCCTTTACGGACGGATCGAGGATGTAGTTGATCTTCAGCCGCCTGGCCAGGATTCTGATCATTTCCGGGAGAGACGCGTCGTTGAGCTCGAAGGGGGTGATATCGCTGAGGCGCGGCGCGGCCACCTGCGGTTGCGTCACGACGGGAGGCGCGGGCGCCGGCGCCGTCTGCTCTGGCTGCGATTGCGGCGGCGGCGGCGCCGGCGGCGTTTGAGCCGTGAGCGCGGCGGTTCCGGCCGATCCGGCAAGAATCAAGCAAAACAAGAAGTGGCGCATTTGTTAATCCTCAGTTCCGATTTTCTTCCGCGATCGCTACTTTACCTGATTCCACTGGCATTCGACGCCGAATGGCGACCGCTTCATCGCCTTGCGATATCCATCAACCACCGCGCCGTCCTCATAGCTATCGTTCGCGACGCAGACCTTGAATCCGGGAGCCATCTCCGCGCCCGGGCCCGCTTGGGACTTGGGCGGCGGCGCGACGCCCGGCTTGGCACTCGCCGCGGCCGCGGAAGGCGCGGAAGCGCCGGCGCCGCCGCGGTCGAGCAAATCGTCCAGGTTCTTCCGGATGATCTTGTCTCCCCATTCAAAAGCTAGTTCCTGGCTGGTCGCTTCAAGCAGCTTGAAAGGGCCGATCATCTCCCCAGGATGGACCGCTTGGTGCGCGGCGCCCGCCGTCGCGCTCAGGATCACGATCGGGCCTTCCCCCGGCAGCCGCATCTGCCCGTGATAGAACGGGAGGGGCGGCACGGGCACGGGGGGCGGCGCGGGCGGAGTCTCGATCACCACGGTGGAGTTGCGCGATTTGTCCAAGAGCATCTTCTGCGCGATATCCGCGTAATCCATGGGCAGCACCGGCGGGGCCGGAGGCAAAGCTGCCAATTGCGGCGGAGCGGACGGCGCCGCTTTGCGGCTCAGAATGGCATACTCGCGCTCCTTGGCCGTCTGCCACTGGCCGCGCACGCGCACGCCGGCATAGATCGCGGCGGCGATCAGCGCTATGTCGAGGATCAGCAGTTTGCGTTTCAAAACGCGGCCACTCCCTTCTTCTCCGGAAGGAGCTTGCGAGGCACGGCCGCCGAAACGACCAGGCGCACCTGCACGTTCTTGTTCTTATCGTTGCCGCCGGAGATCTGGATCTCGTTAGTGGCAAGAATCTCGGGCTGGTTCCCGACGGCCGCCAGAAGGTTCACCAGTTGGTCCATTCCACAGGAGAAGGTCACGGTCACGGAAACCTCGCCGTAATCGTCGTTCAGCGCCTTCTCGCGAAACTCCTGGGAGCCGCGAATCTCCACCTGGTTGGCGCGCGCGGTATTCTGTACCAGGTCGAGCAGCGCAACCTGCGCCTGTTGGTCCGTATCCGCTTTGAGCAGGCCCTTTTCGCGTACGCTCAATTCGGCCGCGGCTTTCTTGTAAAGTTCTTCTTCGCCGGGGACGGTGGCCGCCACCTTGCGCAAGTTTTCGAGCCGCCTCTCGGCCGCCGGGATGGAATCCTCCCGTGCCACTACTACGGGCGCGCCGCGGTCGCCGAAGAAGCCGTACTTCAACACCACGAGTACCGACAGAACCAGGATGATGTAGAGTGCGCGCCGGTTCATTTGCCGCTCTCCCGCGTGGCGCTGATGATAAAGCTCTCGCCGCCGGTGGCGGAGGGCTGGTTGTAGTCCAGTTTGGAGTTCCGGAACAGCCGCGAGCTATCCAGGATTTTCCACAGCGCGGTGGCCTGCGGGGTCTCGCCCTGTAGGCGGACGGATTCGCGGGTGATGTCGATGGAACGGGTCCAGGCCGGCGATTCGATCAGGCGCGTGAGCTCGTGCAGAAGGTCCAGGTCCCGGCGCGTCTGGGCGCGGTATTGGTCGAGCCACTGAGCGCGGGAAAGCGCGTGGCTGGCGTCCCGGCTGAGCGCCGCCGCACGCTGCTGCCGCGGCAGGAGCGCCGCGATTTCCGCATGCACGCGATCCAGATACTGCCGTTGCGCCACCCGGGACCAGGCGGCCGCGCCACCCAGGATAGCCGCCAACAAGACCGCGAGCGCCACTGTGGGGACCCACATGACCCGCGAGCCGAACCGGCGATTCTCCGGCGGAAGCAAATTTGCCGCCGGCGCCAGCCGGGGAAAAGCCCCAGCCAGCGCCGTTGCATACGGCAGCGCGTTGCGGGAAAGATCGTTTTCCACCGGGTTCCAGTCCGGTTTGGGAAGCGCCTCTTCGAGCTTCAGAGGGGCGGTTTCGGGCGGCAATCGCAATTCGGAGAGCGCCAATGCCGCGGCGCGGTCCTCCGGCATCTCAAGTTCCGCGGAGAAGACCGGGCGGGAGGAACTTTCGCCGTACACTTCCACGGCGCCAGAGGTAGAGCGGCCCAGCGCGACGAACCCTTCCGGATGTCCGGCGCCGTTCAGCCCGATGGCGGCATGCAAGGCGGCGGCCTGGAAGGTGAAATTCGCAACCAGAATGCCGGCTTCGGTAAAGAGCTGCAAGTAACGGTCCACGGCGGAGCGCCGCGCGATTCCCACCATGGCCGCGCCCGGTCCCACTGGAGACCAGCCCCATGCCACTTCGTCTTCGCCGTAGGGGTGCAACGAGTCCAATTGGAAGCGGATGGCGCCTTCCATGTCGCGGTTGGCCACGCCGGGCAGCGCAACCTGGCGCACGACGACCTCGCGCCGGGGCAGCAGCACGGTGGCGCTCAGATAACTCGCGCCCAGCGATCTCAAAAACTTCGCGTACTCCGATCCCCACTCAGCCGCCGGCCGCCCGGCGAAATCGCGGATCGCAAGGCGGCCCAGCACGCGGATGCGGCCGGGCCGCACGCGCGCCGCCACCACATCGAGATCCTTACCACCGATCTCGATTCCCACGCCCGAGCCAAACTGCATCAGCTTCCGAAGGTCCTTGGGGATTGCGATTTCCAGTGGCATGGCGGGGTCAATTGCTCCAAGCCGCGCCGTACCACCGCAGGATGTGAATGGAATCGAGGCCCGTGGGCATGTACTTTACCTGCGCCGCCAGCGTGCGTCTAAGATCGGAGAGCCGCCCATCGGCGAGCCGCGGGCGGGCCGTCGCGCGGAACGTGAAAATGGAATTGCCTCCCAGGCGCAAGCGGTTCGCGGATGCCCCGACGGTTTCCAGAAACGGCTGGAGCTGCTCGACCGAAAGCGGCGCGGCGTTCCGGCGTTCCACAAGGGCCGCGATGGCGTTGGGACTCAGGCCGACGGCGGCCAGGACCGCCGGCGGAGCCGTGTTGGCGTCCACACGGTCGCGAGAGCCGAACACCGAAAGGCAATTCGCCAAGCCCGCGCGCGGAATCAGCCGCTGGGCGTCCTCCGCGCCGGGTTCCGTACCGGGCGCGTAGGTTCCGTAGAAGATATCGGGGGTGACGCCTTTCACGAGCAATAGCTCCTCAATCTCTTGAAAAGACGCATGCGGCGGCCGAAAAGACGGCGTGAGGGAGAGATAGTACGCGTCGAACTCGGGGACGCCCACGGCTGGACGGCGCCATTCGTCTATGGCAAGGGCGATCTCCCGCGCGCGCTCCGGATCGAGGCCGAGTGCGACGCCCAAGCGGTAGAGTTCCGCCGGCGGCGAGAAATTGACGTTCAGCTTAGCCGTTTCGGGGACGATCTCGACCCGCGCGACGCCGCTGGGGAATTCGTAGTCGACGTGCGCCGCCCCTGTAGGAATCGAGCGCCGGTTCGGATACATGGCCGACCAGAGCAATTCCATGGAAGCGCGCTCGATGGCCCCGGCCGCCAGATAATAGCCGCGTGCGCCATCCGTGGCGGTAGCGGCGCGCTCCGTCTCTCCGCGCACCGTGGAGGAGAGCGAAAAAGCGATCGCCGCGAGGGCCGCCGAGAGCCACAGCACGGCCAAGAGCGCGCTACCGTTTGCATGGCTATTTCGTGACGAACCCCTAGTCGGCATACGGGGCTCCTGGGGTGCGGAACAGCCGCACCGGCGCGGTCACGGCAATCGGCTGCAACCGCGTTCCATCGGGTTCGAGCGGGGCCATCTCGACCCGAACCCCGCGAGGCCAGCCAACGGCGGACCAGGCAGCGGTCCAGACCGGCGGCAGGCCGGGTTGCGGGGCCGGTGAGAGATAGGAGAAGCGGCAGAACTCCAGTTGGTCGGCCAGCACAAACGATTGCGGCCCCGCAAAGACCGGAGCGAACTGCGGCGTCATGGCGCCCGTGAAGGGGTCGGGCGCGAACCCCAGGCAAAACCTTCCCGCGGCGGGCGGACCGGTGTAGAGGACCTCATTCACCACCAGGCGAACGCCGCGTCCGCCTTCGCCTGGAATCACCGCCAGCTCCAGAATTTGCGGCATGCCGCGCCAGCCCTGTTGCAGCGAAAAAGTGGAGACCAACCGCATGGCCTGCGGCTCGCCCTGAAAGAAGCCGATAGTTTGCGCCGCGGTTTGGGGGGATCCGGTACAGGGAGCTGCCACCGGCATCATACCGTCGATCTCCTCCAGCAGAATCCGTTGCGCGCCGGCCACGCGCCGGTTTTCCATGAGCTTGGCATTGGTTTTGCTAAACGTGTTCAGACCGATCCGCATGGCGAAAAGCATGGCCACGGATAGCAGGCTAAGCAGCGTGACCGCGATGAGGACCTCAATCAGGGTGACGCCGGATTGTGCCCTTCTCCTCATTGCGCCACCGCCGTCTGAGGTATGTCTTCCGGCTTCAAGACGTGGCGCCGGTAGGCATCCAGGCTGAAACTGTGGCGCTGGGCGCCGTAGATCCACCAGATCTCCAGTTCGATGCGGTCCAGCGCTAACTGGCCCGGAGCGGGAACCGGCGGCATTTCGAAAGCGCTCAGACGCGCGCGCCAGCCCGATTCGACGCCGCCGCCGATGCTGGCGTCGAATGCGCCCTGCAGGTCCACGTTGCGCGGCAGACGGTCGTCGAGCAGCAGCTCGTTCATTCGCAGTTGCGCCAGTTGGACCGCGCGGTCGTAATCGCGCAGGCGGGCGGCGTTCCGCACCGCGCCGGCAAGACCGGAGAGCAGACCCACCACCGCAATGCCCATGATGGTGGTCGCCACCACCAGCTCCAGGAGCGTAAATCCGCGCCTACCCATCACCTTGATACGACGCTTTCCACGCGCGGAAAGCCGGTCATGGGGTCGAGCCTTACAATGCGGCGCACACCGTGGCGGTTGGCCATCTGAATGCCGATGCCCGGGACCGTGGCGCCGGGCATGAGCACGATGCGGCGCACCGGATCGGCGCCTTCGGGGAGGGCGGGCAGCACGGCCTCCAGGGTGATGCCATCCGGCAATTTCAACTCGCGCGTGAAGCCGGGCTCGTTGGAGTAGAGCGTGAGAAGGTTTTCGCCGGGGGAGATCACCACTTCCATCGGTTCCTCGCGGCGTTCCGCGCGGTTGACCGCGCCGTTGAGGAAACTGGCCACCGACTGCGTGGCGGAAGCCAGGCGCACGCTATCGATGCCCGCCGAGGCCGCGGGGACAGAGATGCCCGCGAGCAAGCCGATGATGGTCACCACCACCAGCATCTCGATGAGCGTGACGCCGCGCTTAGGGCTCGTCACGAAATAACCGTACCAACCGCTCCCTGACGGTCGCGGCTCCGCCCCCGATTCCGAGCCGCGACCGTCAGGGAGCGGTCCAGGCGCGATGGCACGGTTACTTGTTGACAAGCGCTTACTGGTTTTTCCAACTAACAATGTCGCTAGCCAGCCCTTCCCCGCCCGGTTGCCCATCTAGGCCGTAGCTGACGATGTCCGGCTCGTCGCCGTGCTCGCCGGGGAACTTGTAGACGTAATCGTGCCCCCAAGGATCTTTGGGGATGTCTTGCGGCATGTACGGACCGGCCCACTGATTGGCTTCCTGCGGCTTGACGCGCAGCGCCTGCAACCCCTGCTCGGTGTTGGGGAACGTGCCCGTATCCAGCTTGTAGGATCCCAGCGCCGTCATGAAGTTAATGATTTGAGACCGCGCCGCCGTGACTCTGGCCTTATCGGCATTCTTCCACAGGGCTGGTCCGACCAGCGCCGCGAATAGCCCGATGATCACAACGACCACGAGCATTTCGATCAAGGTAACGCCCGCCTGCCCACTGCTTCTTCTTCGTTGGTTCATTGCTTACCCCGCCACTTCGTTGATGCTCGTAATTGCGAGCAGCATGCTTAAGATCAGCGCCCCTACCACCACGCCCATCACCAGAATCACAGCCGGCTCGAACACCGAAGTGAAGCGCCGGATGGCGGCGCGCGTGTCGTTCTCGTAGATATCGGCCATGCGGGCGAACATCTGGTCGAGCCGGCCGGTCTCCTCGCCCACCGCCAGCAAATGCGCAGCCAGCGGCGGAAAGATTGCCGCTTTGCGCATGGGCGCCGCGATGCCTTCTCCGCGCTTGACGCCCTGGATTACGCCCCCGAGCGCCCGCGCGATGGTCTTGTTGTTCAAGGTGGCCGCGGAGATGGTGATGCACTGCACCAACGGCACCGTGTTCGCCACCAGCGTCGCCATGGCGCGCGCGAAACGCGCCGTTTCGGCTTTCAGAAGCGCGTCGCCCAGCATGGGAATCTTCAGCCGCGCGCGGTCCCACCACGCTTGCCCCGCGGGGGTTCGCGTGTACGCGCGCCAGCCCGCCACGCCCGCGGCCACCGCCAGCGCGGCCACCCACCAATAGGCTCGCACATATTGGCTCGCCGCCAGCATGATCGCGGTGGGCAGGGGCATCTGCATGCTGGAGCCTTCGAAGATCGTGGCGAATTTCGGCACCACGAAACCCAGCAGAATGGAAATGGAAGCCAGACCCACCGTCGCCAGCAGCGCGGGGTAGATCATCGAGGAAATGATGTAGCCGCGCAGGTCGTCGCGCGAGCGCTCGAAATCCGCCAGCCGCTCGAAGATGGTGGCCAGCGCACCGGAAGCCTCGCCCGCCCGCACCATGTTGATGTAGAGGTCCGAGAAGTACTCCGGGTGCGAGGCCAGGCTGTCGGCCAGCGACCTGCCGCCCTTGAGGACGCGCAACACGTCGAGCACGATGAACCGGAAGCCGGACTTCTCGGTCAACTCGGCGCCGATGGTCAGCGCGCGGTCGAGCGGCACCCCGGCGTTGAGCAGGATGGAAAGCTCCTGCGTGAAAAAGAGGACGTCGCGGCGCCGGCCCTTCCCGAACGACGGCAGCTTGATCTCGAAGGAGGCGCCTTTGGGCGCGGTCCCGACGTAGATCGGCGTGAGCCCTTGCGTGCGCAGCTCGCGTGCGACGAACTTCTCGTTATCGCCGGCCAGGCTGCCGCTGCGCACCTTGCCGTCGGCCGCCACCGCCCTGAAGAAGAACGTCGCCATCAGAGAGCCGCCGCGCCGGGCGCTACAACCGATGCTCCGCGACATGCGAGGTTTGACACGTCCACCGCTCCTTGAGATTAGACGCGACGCGGCGCCGGAAAGTCGGACGCCGGCGCCGCCAGACTCAGCCGGTCTTCAGGCCGCGATTTCCCGGAACACCTTGGGATGCAGTTCCGCGAGGCGGATCAGCGTCTTCGCCGCCCCGCTCGGTTCCCGGCGTCCCTGCTCCCATTGCTCCAGCGTGCGCTTCGACACCCCGAGCAGAGCGGCGAACTGCGCCTGTGTCAGGCCGGCCTCCAGCGTGCTCGAACGACCGGCGAACCAGGCTCGACCGAGATCCGCTTGCCGCCCCCAGCCTTGATTTCGCGTGCGCCGTCCAGAACCTCCTGCCAGATGTCGCGCCCAGCCTCGAATCGAGTGAGCGCACGTCCCGTGATCTTCTTGCTCATTCTCGAACGCCTCCTTCAGGCTCACACGCACTACCAGCCTACGCTTCTGGCGTGCCCACGTCAAAAACACGAGTAGTCGAGTAGTCGGGACTTGACGCCGAACTGCGAGTGTGGCGTTTTCGGTGCTTGACGGCGCGGTTCCCGATATGGGAACCTGAAGCCCTGAGGATTGTGTCCGTGAAACGGATTCGCGACTTCATAGAACGGGCGCCTCACGCCGCGGATGCGATGTGGCGTTGGGCCGATGCGATCGAATCCGCCACTTGGCGCAATCCGGGCGATCTGAAGGCAATGTTCGCGCCGGCATCCTTCGTCGGCGACCTCACGGTTTTCAACGTTGGCGGAAATAAGTACCGCATCGCCGCGTTCGTGCACTATCGAAAGCAGATCGTATTTATCAAGAAAATTGGCACTCACGAAGAGTACGACAAATGGGATCTCTAACCGCAACGATCGACCTGAAGCGTTACGGGCGGCTGCTGGCGAAAGCGGCGCCGCGCGTCATCGCGACGGAAGAAGAGAACGGGCGCGCGATCGCCATCGTGGAATCCCTGGTGCAGAAGGGCGAACGCAGCATGACGCCCGAGGAAGACGCGCTCCTCGATCTGCTCACGAACCTGATTCGCGATTACGAAGCGATGGCGTATCCGCGGCGGGAAGAGTCGAGTCCGCACGAAATGGTCGCGTTTCTCCTGGAACAGCGCGGACTCGCGCCGAAGGACCTGTGGCCCGTGATTGGATCCAAGGGCCGGGTTTCGGAGATCCTGGCCGGTAGGCGGTCCATCAGCAAAGAACAGGCAAAGAAGCTCGCCGAGTTCTTCCAAGTTCGGGCGGATCTGTTTATCTGAGCCGGGAACCCTGCGTTTGGAAGACGCCGGGCAAAAGCCCGGCGGCAGGCTGAAAGCCCGACCCCAAAGGCCCCCTCAGAACTCCTGCGTCACGCGCATCACTTCGTCCACCGTCGTGACGCCGTCGCGGATCTTCTTCCAGCCGTCCTCGCGCAGGTTTTGCATGCCGTTGCGGCGCGCGGCTTCGGTGAGTATGCTGGCGTCCGCGTTGCGCATGATGAGCTTGCGCATCTCGTCGTCCAGGTCCATCATCTCGAAGATGCCGACGCGCGACGAGTAGCCCGTGCCGTTACATTCCGGGCAGCCCGCGCCGCGGAACGACTGGACGGTTTCGCCCTCGGGCGAAAGCGCCGGGCCGGCGGGCTGCTTGCAGTGCTTGCAGATGACGCGCACCAGCCGCTGCGCCAGCACGGCCACCAGCGACGAGGTAATCAGGTAGTTCTCCACCCCCATGTCCGTCAGGCGCGTAATGGCGCTGGGAGCGTCGTTGGTGTGCAGCGTCGAAAACACCAGGTGGCCGGTGAGCGCGGCGCGGATGGCGGTATCGGCCGTCTCGCGGTCGCGGATTTCGCCCACCATGATCACGTCCGGGTCCTGGCGCACGATGTGGCGCAACCCGGCCGCGAACGTCAGCCCGATCTGCGGATTCACGTGGATCTGGTTGATGCCGTCCATCTGGTATTCCACCGGGTCCTCGATGGTGATGATCTTCTTGTCCGGCAGGTTGATGCGCTTCAACGCCGAGTAGAGCGTGGTGGATTTGCCGCTGCCGGTCGGTCCGGTCACCAGGAAAATGCCGTGCGGCAGGCTGGTGAAGTGCTCCATGCGCTCCAGCATGCGCCGGTCGAAGCCCAGCCCCTGGAGGTCGTAGAAATCGCCGGCCGAGCGGTCGAGCAGGCGCATGACCACGCTTTCGCCATAGAGGGTGGGCAGGGTGGAAACGCGCAGGTCCACTTCGCGGCCGAGGATCTTGATCTTGATGCGGCCGTCCTGCGGCAACCGGCGCTCGGCGATATTCAGCTTGGCCATCAGCTTCAGGCGGGAGGTGATGGCGGCTTTGAGCTCGCGCGGCGGCGGTTCCTGGGAAAAGAGGATGCCGTCCACGCGGAAGCGGATGCGGAACTCCTTCTCGAACGGCTCGATGTGGATATCGCTGGCGCGCTTCTCGAGGGCATCCGCGATCATGGCGTTCACCAGGCGGATGACCGGAGCCTCGCTGGCCATATCGCGCAGGTGCTCCAGGTCGGCCGTGGCCTGCTCGTCTTCGCCCTCCCCAACCACCGTCTGACGCTCGGCTTCGCCGTAGTACTTCTCAATTGCGTCGAAGATCTCCTGCTCCGCCGCCAGCGCGGTCCGCACCTCGAGACCGGAATACGCGCGCACCGCCGCCACCGTCTCGAAATCCAGCGGGTCGGCCATGGCGATGGTGAGGGTGGAATCCGCCAGCGACACCGGATAGGAGCGGCACTGCCGCAGAAAGCGGTGCGTGAGGCCTTCGATTTCGGGGGCCGCGGGCGGCGGCTGGTCCACCGCAACCACGGGGATACCGAGCTGAGCCGAAAGCACGGCCAGAAGGTCGCGCTGCGCGATCAACCCCATATCCACCAGGATCTTGCCGAGTTTATCGCCGCGCTCCCGCTGCAGTTCGAGCGCACGCTCCAGATCCTCCGCCTGGATGCGGCCGCGCTCGATAAGCATCTCCCCCAGGCGCGGAATGCGCACGCCGGTTTCAAACTGCGCCGCGGTGGTTTCCGTGGGGGTCACTTATTGCTCTTCCGTCTGAATGTTGCCGGCGAGCGCCGAGGCGCGGTCCGCCGTCATCACGATCTGGTTCGGCAATCCGGTCCTGTCTTCGTAATCCAAATAGAAAAGGCGCACCGCCACCACCACCTTCTCGTTGGGCGGCAAGGCACTGAGCGACTTGGCGGCTCCGATCAACATCTCGCTCATCGCCTTCCTGAGAGCGGGAAGGTGGGCCAGCTTGCGCTTGTGGACCGCTTCGGCCTTTTCCTTCGTGTAGGCGCCCGTGAACGGGCCGAACTTCGGCGCGCTGGCGAGGCTGACGGCGGTTGTGAAAACCAGGCCGTAGCCGTTCAAATAGATCCCGGAACAAGCGCCCATTGCCTCGAAGGGATCGGCTGAATCGAGATGTTCCAACTTCCGTTCGAAGTCGCTCTCGATCTTCGCGACCGCGTTGAAGTCGAGGCGCTTCATGGCAGGGGCGGGGGGCGGCTGAACGGGGGCCGCTACCGCCACTGGACTGACCTGGCTGGGCGGTTCCTGTGCGGAGCAGGCCATTGCCAGGGCCAGAACCGGCAAAACTACGGCGGTTCTCATTGGGGTCCTCCCGCACCGGAACTCTCCCGGTACGCCGCCACGGCCACGCTCCTCAGGCGCCGGTCCTGGTATTGAATATAGTCCGCGGCCGACGCAAGCATTCTACTGTCTTCCCGTTCGCGGTTGAGGAAATCGACCACCAATTTCTCCGTTCTCGCCGACTGGCGCGCTTCGCTCTCCTGCACGGCCTTTTCGACGGCGGTCCGGATCTGGGCCCGCACATCCGCGGTGGCAACTGATGCCGTAGAAACCGGCGAGGGAAGCCCCTGAGGCTGTCCCGCCGGCCGGGTCAGCGCGGACACCAGAATCGCTATGGAAAGCATGGCCGCCGAGGCAAATCCCAGCCGCGCGGCGGAACCCCAGAAGGCGGCCCACCAGCGCCGCCAGGGCGCCGGTTCGAATACCTTGTCGGAGACGAATGCGATGCGCTGCGGAATCTCTTCCTCGCGCAGCGCGAACAGGGACGCTTCGGTGTGCCGCAGCCGCTCCAGTTCTTCGCGGCACTGGCGGCATTCGCGAACATGCCCCTCCACCTGGCGCCGTTCCGAGTCCGGCAATTCCTTCAAGAAATAGTCGTTTAAATCGAATGGCGAGCAACTCATGATACGCCTCGTGTTCCTATGGGAGCCAGCTCGGCCTTGAGGAGTTCGATCGCGGTGTACAGACGAGACTTGACGGTGGAAACCGGGCAGGAAAGAATCTCCGCCATTTCCTCGAACTTGAAGCCCTGATAAATCTTGAGCACCACCGCCTCGCGCTGGTCCGGCGAGAGCCGGCCGAGCGCGCTGGCGACGGCCAGGCTCAGTTCGATGGGAAAAACGGAGCTTCCGCCCACCGTGATTCCGGTTCCCGTACCCTGCGGCTCCAACCCTTCCACATCGCTTTCGGGCTTGCGCTTGCGAAACATGGAATAAGCTTCGTTGTGCGCGATGCGGTACAGCCAGGGAGCGAACCGCTCCGGGTCGTCCAGTTTGCGAAGGTTCTGATAGGCTTTCAAAAACACGTCCTGCGCCAAGTCCAGAGCGTCCTCGCGGTTCCCGGTGATCCGCAGCAGGTAGTTATAGACGCGCTTCTCCCACCGGGACACGAGGAGGTTATAGGCCTCCACACCGCCCCGCGCGGCCTGCCGGATCAGGTCGGTATCTTCAACCGCCCGAAAGATCAAACTCTGGCTCCTTGTGACTAGACGCGATTCGCCCGCAAAAAGACGGCGGCCGGACCGGGCATGCCCGGCCCCTACAGTATTGTTTCAGAAATCCCCCCCAAAGGTGATGAAGACGCGTCTGCCCCGAGGGGCGGGCGTCCCGCCCGCGGACCGGCGTCCCCGCCAGTCAACCGGCCGAAGACCGGAGCCATCTCGCCACACATTCCTAGAGCAAGATGTTAGGATCGTTTTATCCCAGGAGATATCCATGGAAAACGCTCCGTCTCGTCGCAATTTTCTGGCGGCCGGCTTGGCTTTGCCCGCTGCCGCGTCGGCATCCCGTTCCTCGGGAGCCGGACAATCGCAAACCCAACCGCCTGTCCGGTCGTCTTCCGGCGCGGCGCTGCAGTACAGGATTCTTGGAAAGACCGGCTTGCGAGTCACCACCGTGGGCTACGGCTGCATGATCACCTCCGACCCCACCGTGATCGCGCGCGCCGTGGATATGGGAATCAATTACTTCGATACCTCCCGCAACTACCAGAACGGCCAGAACGAGCGCATGGTGGGCGCCGCGTTGGGAGCCAGGCGGAAGGACATCCTGCTGGCGAGCAAGTCCAGTGACAATCCCAGTACTGGGCCGGGCATCCTGGCGGAAATCGAAACCAGCCTCAAGGAACTCAACACCGACCACCTGGACGTCTGGCATCTTCATGGCCTCAGCAACCCGGCGGAGATTACCGATGAGTTGGTCCAGGCCGCGTTCAAGGCGAAGGCGCAGGGCAAGATCCGTGTCGTGGGAGTGAGCACGCACAATCTGCCGGCGATCGTCGACCGCGTGCTGGAAGCGAAAATCGAAGTCGTACAGCCGCAGTACAGTTTCGCTTCGGCTCAGAGCTACGGCCCCGCCATCGAGAAGCTGCACGCGGCCGGCGTGGGCGTGATCGCTATGAAAGTGATGGCCCGGGCCGGCGGACGCGGCGCCCGGACGGCGCGGCCTCCCGCTTTTGCCCCCGCGGCGCTGAAGTGGGCAATCAACAATCCCGCCGTCGCCACCACGGTTCCCAGCATGACGGATATCGACCAGCTCGAGCAGAACTTCAGAGCGATGGCCGAGCGCTTCACCGACGCCGACGCCCAGATCCTGTCTGCCCGCCTGGATGAAATCGGGCCGTACTTCTGCCGCATGTGCGGCCAGTGCGCTGGACAGTGCCCGAAGGGTCTGCCGGTAGGCGACATGGTGCGTTTCGTCATGTACGCCGACGGATACGGCCAGTTCCCCTTAGGCCGGGAGCATTACCTGCGCATGTCCGCCGAGCGGCAGAATGTTCGTTGCCGCGACTGCGAGACCTGCGCCGTTCACTGCCCCAACGGAGTGCACGTGGCGGCGCGGTTGAGCCGGGCCCAGCAGCTTTTTGCGTGCTGACGCTCCTCCTGGGGCTGTGCCCGTTTGCGACCCTGTTGGCGGCCGCCGGGAATTCGGCGGTCGCCGCTTGGTGCTGCCTGTCGCCCGGTTGAACTCGCTCGTTTTCGCACAGGCTGCGCGGCAAGGGCATTGTGCCCTTGCCGCCGCCAACATCCTGTTTCGACGGGACGCCGCCAGGGTCGCAAATTCCGTGCGACCCGGCCCGCGAGGCGAAGCTCACCGCAACCGAGATGGGAACGCACGTTACGAGGCGCCCGACCCGGAGACAAGACTTCCGTCAATATCGTGCGTGTAGTTTCCATGAACCCCGTTATCGGCCGGAATGCGTCCGAGTTGGAGTACGCAGGATCCGACGTCCTTCAAAGGTTGAGGACTCTATTGCGCGAACCTGCGGAAACGGCTGACGAGGCGGGCCAGCGAGGCCCCGGCCAGGCCGAAGACTACGGAGACGAAGACAGTGATCACGAAGTTTTTCGAGATCCAATAATAGACGCTGTGTCCGTAAAGCGCAGTCGACGCGCCCCAGTAACGGAGAATATTGACGCTGGAGACGAGAATGCATACCGCATCTGGAACCAGCGCCGCTTTGACGGAAGCGGCCGTCGCCCCCCGGATTCCGGAATTCTCACGCAGGACGGTCCACGCTCCGGCCGCGAAGAGAAACAGTTGGCCGGCGATATAACCGCCCAAGAATTCCGGATAAGTGACAAGCCCTTTACCGGCAACTAATAGCAGGCCGGCTGTCCACAACGCCAGGCATAGGGAGCAACTTTTCCACGGATCGCGACGGAGATGCTGCCGTGCGCTACTGGCGAGAATGTCGGCGATCAGGGCCGGTGTCAGCCGCTTGTGCGCGAGAATGCCGCCGAGTTCAGGGCCATACTCGTCGCGCCAGGCGCGCGGGTAACTTCGCAGCAAGAGATCCCGCAAAGTCATACAGCTCGTATCCTCCTTAAGCCGAAGCTCGACAATCGCCGCATCTTTTCAAGCTGAACGCGCAGGTAGCCAAGCCCAGCGGAGGTGATGCGGTAAGGACGCTGGCGGCCGCTCGTTTCCATGGGCTCGACCCAGTTCTCATCCACCAAACGCGTGATGGCAGTGTACAACGTGCCCGGGCCGAGTTGGACGCCGGCAAAGGTGGAGACGTCCTGCATTACCGCGTACCCGTGCTTGGGTCCACCCGCCAAGCTGGAGAGAATCAGAAGTTCGGGATCCGTTGCCGGCCCAGATGCCGTCTTGCGCGCCATATTACGACTTACAATATATCGTAATTCGAAGTACATCGGCAACGGGAACGATATGTGTTGTCGGAGAAGTCGCCCAACGCGGCGTTCAAGGGCGCGGGCGAATAGCCCTACCATCGGCGAGTCCTCAACCACGCGCCCGTCACGAATACCCCGGCCACTCCACGCCCGATGCTAGACTTTCCTTATCAATGTCCAAAGCGACGCACTTGGAGTGTAGTCTGTGTAATCGAAGGCTGGAGGCGGGGCAGATTGCCAACCTCTGCGATTGCGGCGGCCCGCTGCTGGTGCGGTACGACCTGGATACGATCCGGCATCGCTGGAGAAGACGGGAAGTTGGCAAGGGCCCCGCAAGCATGTGGCGTTATGCGCCGGTCCTGCCGCCCGCGGAGGAATCGGTGGTATCGCTCGGCGAAGGCTGGACGCCGCTCCTCCGGGCGCGCCGGCTGGGAGCCCGGCTCGGCGCCGAATCGCTGTGGGTGAAGGACGAAGGCGTCAACCCGACCGGTTCCTTCAAGGCGCGCGGCCTGGCGTGCGCCATTTCGATGTGCGTGGAGCTGGGAATCCGCAAGGTGGCGATCCCCTCGGCCGGCAATGCGGCCAGCGCCCTGGCGGCATACGCGGCGGCGGCGGGAATCGCCTCGCGCATTTTCATGCCGCGCGACGTGCCCCAATCGAATTATCTGGAGTGCCGGGCCTACGGCGCGGACGTCACGCTGGTGGATGGCCTTATCGGCGACTGCGGCCGCCTCTCGGCCGAGCTCTGCGCGGCGGAAGGCTGGTTCGACCTCGGCACGCTCAAGGAGCCCTACCGCATTGAAGGCAAGAAGACCATGGGCTACGAAGTGGCCGAGCAGATGGACTGGGAGCTGCCGGACGCCATCTTCTACCCCACCGGCGGCGGCGTCGGCATGATCGGCATGTGGAAGGCCTTCGACGAGATGGAGAAGCTGGGTTGGATCGGCTCGCGGCGGCCCAAGATGATCGCGGTGCAGGCCGAGGGCTGCCAGCCGGTAGTGCGCGCTTTCCAGGAAAACGAGCCGCGCAGCCGCTTCTGGGAGGATGCCCACACTTTGGCAGCGGGCCTGCGCGTTCCCAAGCCGCTGGGCGATTTTCTGGTGCTCCAGGCCGTGCGCGCCAGCCACGGCGTGGCGCTGGCGGTGAGCGACGAGGAGATCCTGGACGCGGGCGCCGCGCTGGCCTCCGAAGAAGGAATCTACGCCGCCCCGGAAGGCGCGGCGTGCGTGGCCGCTCTTGGAAAGCTGCTGTCCTCCGGCTTCCTAGGGAGCAACGACCGCATCGTGCTCTACAACACCGGATCGGGGCTAAAATACCCGGAAGCGTACTCCACGCGCTTTCCGCGAACCGCCGCCGGCGAGCAGGACAAGCTCGGCGGCCTGATCACGCCCAGATGAAAGACCTCGCTCTGGCGGCCCTGGATTGCGTGACGCGCCGCGGCGTTTCGTACGCCGACGCGCGCGCCGTGGAGACCCGGGGGCGCGAGATCACCACCAAGAACGGCCGGGCCGGCCACGTCTGCGGCTCCGAATCGGCGGGGATTGGAATTCGCGTCCTGGCCTCGGGCTGCTGGGGATTCGCGGCTACGGACAATCTCTCGAAGGATGGCATCGAAGCCGCCGGCGCCCTGGCCCTCCGGATCGCCCGCGCCAGCGCCGAGGCGCGCAAGGGCGACGTTCTGCTTGCGCCGGAAGAAAAGTACGAGGCCGCGTGGGCTTCGCCCTGCCGCATCGACCCGTTCTCGATTCCCGTGGACCGCAACCTGGACGCGCTGCTGGCCGTGGACCGGGAAATCCGGCGCCAGCCGGGCGTGAGCCTGGCCGAAACCTCGATGGTTTTCGAGCGCCGGCGCCAGGTGTTTGCCTCCACGCTGGGCAGCCTCATCGATCAGACCCGCTACGCCAGCGGCGCCGGGTTCTCGGCGCTCAGCTACAAGGATGGAGACATCCAGAGGCGCTCCTACCCGAATTCCTTCGGCGGCCAATACCAACTGAAGGGATACGAGTTGGTGGAGGAGCTGCGACTGCTCGAAAACGCCCCGCGGGTGGCGGAGGAGGCGGTGGCGCTGCACCAGGCGGACCAGTGCCCCGAAGGTGAGTTCGACCTGATCCTCGACAGCTCGCAGCTTGGCCTGCAGATTCACGAATCCATCGGACATCCCATCGAGCTGGACCGCGTGCTCGGCAGCGAGGCCAATTACGCGGGCATGAGCTTCCTCACGGTGGACCAGTTGGGGCGGCTGCGCTACGGGTCGGACATCGTCAACGTGGTTTGCGACGCGCGCCTGGAGCACGGTCCGGGCCTGGGAACGTTCGCCTTCGACGACGAAGGCGTGCCCGCGCAGGCCGCCGACATCATTCGCAACGGCGTCTTCATGGGATTCATGACGTCGCGAGAGACGGCCGCCGCCGTGGGCCAGAAGCGTTCCAACGGCTGCATGCGCGCCGATGGATGGGAGCGGCTGCCGCTCATCCGCATGACCAACGTGAGCCTGGAGCCCGGCGCGCAGTCGATCGAGGAAGTCTTCGGCGCGGACCACGGCATCTACATGGAGACCAATCGGAGCTGGTCCATCGACGACAAGCGCTACAACTTTCAGTTCGGGTGCGAAATCGGGTGGGAGATCCGCCACGGCAAGCGAATCCGCATGCTGAAAAACCCCAGCTACAGCGGCATCACCATCGAGTTCTGGAACCGTTGCGCCGCCATCGCCGGCCCCGAGCACTGGACCCTCTGGGGCGTCCCCAATTGCGGAAAGGGCCAGCCCGAACAGGTGATGGGAACGGGCCACGGCGCCAGCCCCGCGCGGTTCCGCTCTATCCGCATCGGGAGCGCATATGGGGCATGAAAACGCGGGCTATTGCGAGTGCATCTTCTCCCAGGTGGTGGACGCCGCCCGCGCGCTCGGCGT
>OBLT010000694.1_pt1 | contig 21591 bp, 15 predicted proteins | sample 1518721 | NCBI WGS metagenome assembly OBLT01 (sample SAMEA3539307, study PRJEB22396) | soil metagenome | biome: tundra; feature: field; material: soil | place: USA | collected 2010-05 | depth 0.15 m | reverse complement strand
GTTCACAACAATGGGCTGAGCTACGCGCATATCGAGGTCTCCTCATCATAAGATGAGTCTCGATGCATAATAGACTCTATTCTTGAGACACTACACTCGGCACGTGCCGACTCCCAAGGAACAAATAGTGTTCCTTCTCTTCCTGTCTGGCCCAGGCCAGTTGCACGCTTCAGGGGACTGGTCCTCCCCCTATGGAACATTGGCGATTTGCACCAGCGACACAGCACGGGATATTTGGCTCGAACTGAGGTCGGAGTTTTCAACGAAGCTGGGATCGAAGCTCGTGCTATCCCAGGGGCAAAATCGAGAGCTAGGGCACTCGGCTCTGGGGCACCCGCAGGATTTGACTATAGTTCCAGCAGCAGGCTGGGACGGGAACGCGATAAACTGTTGTTTTGATCTTGTGCTCAGGGTCGATTCTTTCCCGCCCGCGAAAATTGGAGCAACCAGATGCCGCTTAAGTTGACAGTCAACAATGTGGTCACGACGGTGGACGTGGCGCCGGACACGCCGTTGTTGTGGGTATTGCGCGACGTGCTGAACATGAAAGGCGCCAAGTACGGGTGCGGAATGGGCATCTGCGGCGCATGCACCGTGTTGTTGGCCGGAAAGGCAGTGCGCTCCTGCATGACGCAGGTGAGCACCGCGGCGGGCCAGCCGATCACAACGATTGAGGGGCTTTCACCCGACGGCCTGCATCCCGTGCAGGTGGCGTGGGAGGCGCTGGATGTGCCGCAGTGCGGCTACTGCCAGGCTGGCCAGATCATGGCGGCCACAGCACTGCTGGCGCACACGCCGCATCCGACGGACGCGGAGATCGATACCGCGATGAGCGGCAACCTTTGCCGCTGCGGAACGTATCCACGGATTCGTCAAGCCATTCACCAGGCAGCACAGGCGGGCGCACCAGCGCACAAGAGTTAATGGAGGACTGGCTGATGAATTTGAATCGGCGATCTTTTTTGCAGATGACCGCTTTGGCGGGCGGGGGTTTCGCGCTCGGACTGTATGAAATGCCCTGGGCTCAGGCACAGCGCGGTGGAAGGCTTCCGAATCTGATACCGGCTTCGTTCATTCGCATCGCGGGCGACGGCACGGTAACCCTCATGGCCAAGTCGCCGGAGATCGGCCAGGGCGTGAAGAACACGCTTCCCATGATGATCGCGGAAGAGCTGGACGTGAACTGGAAGGACGTTCGCGTGGAGCAGGCGGACCTGAACGAACAACTGTATGGCGGCCAGTCTGCCGGCGGAAGCACATCTACACCAAACAACTGGCAGCCGTTACGCCGAGTGGGCGCGGCGGGCAGGCAGATGCTCATAGCTGCGGCGGCGGCAAACTGGGGCGTGGATGCGGGGGGGTGCACCACGCAATCCGGGCGCGTGCTGCACGCGGCTTCAGGCCGGTCGGCCGGGTATGGCGAACTGGCTGCCAAGGCTGCCACTTTGCCCGTACCACCGCTCGATCAGGTCAAGCTGAAGGACCCCAAGGACTACCGCATCATTGGCAAGTCGCAGCCCGGCGTGGATACGCACGCCATCGTTACCGGCAAGCCGCTTTTCGGCATCGATGTTTCCCTGCCTGGTATGTTGAGCGCAGTGATCGTGAAGAACCCTGTGTTTGGCGCCAACGTGAAGAGCGCGAACATCGATGAGGTCAAGAATCTGCCCGGCGTGCGCCATGTGCTGGTGATCGAAGGTACGCTTCAGTTGGGGTCATTCATCCCTGGGGAGCCGGGGATGGAGCCGGGAGTGGCGATTTTAGCCGATACCTGGTGGCAAGCACAATCGGCCCGCAAGAGCCTGAAAGTGGATTGGGATTTGGGACCCGGCGCGACGCAAAGCAGCGAGGGTTTCCAAAAGAAGGCCGCGGAGTTGCTCAAAGGGCCGCCAGCCAACACGGTACGCAGTTATGGCGATGCGGATGGCGCGCTGAAATCTGCCGCAAAGGTGGTTGAGGCCGTCTATGCGTATCCGTTTATTGCCCATGGCACTCTTGAGCCGATGGGAACGACCGCGGTTTACAAGGAAGGAAAGCTGGAGATGTGGGCGACCAGCCAGGCCCCTCCGGGCGGCCGTGCTTTGGTGGCCAAAGCGATGGGGATTCAGGAGAGCGACATTACCGTTCACATGTGCCGGATCGGCGGTGGCTTCGGGCGGCGCCTGATGAACGACTACATGGTGGAGGCGGCGTGGCTGGCCAAGCAGGTGGACGTGCCGGTGAAGCTGCTGTGGGCGCGCGAGGACGATATTGCCCACGACTCCTACCGGCCCGGCGGAACCCACGGACTGAAGGCCGGATTGAATGCGCAGGGCAAGCTGGTGGCCTGGAAGCAACACCTGATTACCTACGGCGATGGGAAGCGCATTGTGTCGGGCGGCGGCATTGGCGCTGACGAATTTCCCTCCGGGTATGCGCCAAATTATGGGCTCTACACAACGGCGATGCCGCTTATCTTGCGCTGTGGCCCGTTGCGCGCGCCGGGCGGCAATGCTTATGCGTGGGTGGGGCAATCGTTCCTTGACGAGCTGGCAGCCGCGGCGGGACGCGATCCGCTGGAATTTCAACTGGAGATTCTCTCCAGCACTCCGATACCCATCCCCGGTCAGGAGAACCAGCCCAAGGGACCTCGGGACCTGAATCCCGAGCGGCTTGCGGGAGTGTTGAAGCTAGTGGCGGAGAAGGCTGGGTGGGCCAACAGCAAGAAGGGCACGCCGGGACGGGGCTTTGGTATTGCCGCCTACTTTTGCCATCAGGGCTACTTTGCCGAGGTGGCGGACGTGAGCGTGGACAAGAGCAACAAAGTGACGGTGAACCACGTTTGGGCCGCAGGAGACGTGGGCAATGTGATCATCAATCCGCAAGCGGCCGAGAGCATGGGCTATGGAGGAGTGGTGGACGGCCTGAGCCAGATGGCGCAGGAGATCACGCTGAATGAGGGCGCGGTGCAGCAGACCAACTTCCACCAGCATCCGTTGATGCGTATGAGGCAGGTACCTCCGATCGAGGTGTACTGGCGGAAGACGGACTTTTCTCCGACCGGGCTGGGCGAGCCGACGCTGCCGCCGATTTTGCCGGCGGTGAGCAACGCGATCTTCGCGGCTACGGGGAAGCGGATTCGGACGTTGCCGATGCAGAAGAGCGGGTTTAGCTGGGCTTGAGTTGATCCCAGGCCTCAGAAGCGAGACCCTTCGACAGGTTCAGGACAGGCTCTGGGGCACCCGTCTGGACAGCGAGTCAACGGACTTGTAGTCTTGCGACAAATTAGTTCTGTCTTTAGCAGGCAAAAAGCGAAGCCAGCCTTTCGGGGCTGGCTTCTTTGTTTATGGGCCAATTTGATGGCAAAGCGGCGCAGGAATTGGTTGAAAAGCTTCCGCGCCCTGCCGGAGCGCTACGCTGGGTGTAGCGGCGAGTGAAATGTCGGAGATCGAGTTGGCTGTTTGGTTTCGAGGTTACATGCGTCCTATTTGAGTAGACGCAAACCATGGAAAACTTGTGCTTCGAAAACCAGGTGGCAAACAAACGGGCGCGCGTCTATTTGCTACTGAAAGAAACCGGTCGAGTGGCCATATGAGGCTCAAGTCATGAGAAGGAGCGTACTGGGCTCCGCCAGACAATGACGGAATGAATTTGGTTTCCAGTTCATGAGGAGGCTTGACGTTCTCAACATCTGACCGCTTGACCTGCGTTGTAGGCCAATGCCAATGTCGATCCAGAAGCACGCACACGCAAAGCCCGAGCTTTGAATCTTCTGGTCGTTCCATGGGTTCTCGAAAACACCTGGCTCGTCGGGTTTGATCTCGCATTTCAAAGGGAAGCATCGCTGCTGGTCCGGTCGCCTCCGAGATGAAGTCGAAGAATTCCTCTCCGACGAGAACATCGATGGCCGGCTCATCGGCGGAGAATCGACGAATGTTCAGTTCTGGACCGTAATAGACCTCGCCTGTCTTTGGGTTTCTTCCGATGGCGCGTGTCTTCCCCGTTTGAGTGATGGTCATCACTCTGGATTCCGCACGATTGGCTATCGTTCCCAGGCTACGCACTTCCCCGTCTGGTTCTGCAACCGCTGCCGTTATCGTTTCGGCATGGACATCCAAACCCAAAAATCGTACCTTTCCCTTCATGACCGGCATCCTCTCCGCTTGTGGCTCTGAACTGTGTTTCTGTCTGAATCACAGCCTAACCCACGGTTAGCGCATTGGTGTCGGTCACTCCATCTTGACTAAATGGACCTTCATGTCAACATGGTGTTAGCATCAACTTTTCTGGTTTCCGATTGCCAGCTTCCCAAGCGTTCTCCCACTTTCCCTTGTCTGCGGATCAGAGGTCCGTAATGACATTGCGGACCCGGTCTAGGTGCATTGAAATCCGTTGACGAGTTCCGCCCTTAAATGCTCAACGGTCGACTGTCTGGGAAAGCCTGCCTGTCGGAGAATGCACGGTTTCTTCAATGAGGGAACTGGGTCGGCAACTGCGGACACATTTACCTTTATCGATACTGGCTGGAGCGCAATGAATTTTGAAAGCGACGCCTTCATCAGCTACGCGCATCTCGACAACGTTGAATTGATCGAAGGCCAGAAGGGTTGGGTTACCAACCTGCATCGCGCTCTTGAAGTGCGTGTCGCCCAGTTGCTCGGCAAGCAGCCGCAGATCTGGCGCGATCCAAAGCTTACGGGCAACGATCGTTTTGCCGAGACGCTGGTCGAGAAGCTGGCCCACGTGGCTCTCTTGATCACCGTGGTGTCGCCGCGTTATGTCAAGTCGGATTGGGCGCTGAAGGAGCTGGACGCGTTCTCACAGGCTGCTCAAGGCCAGGGCGGTCTCCGTTGTGAGGACAAGCTTCGCATCTTCAAGGTGCTCAAGACGCCGGTTCCAATTGATAAGCACCCTGAAGAGTTGCAGTCTGTCCTGGGCTATGAATTCTTCAAGACTGATCCCGATTCCGGCAGAATCCGTGAGCTGAATGAGATCTTCGGACCGGAAGCGCAGCGCGATTTCTGGTTGAAACTGGACGACCTGGCGCACGACATTTGCAACCTTTTGGAAAAGCTCGATCATCCGGAGGCGTTGCTCACTTCCCAGGCCACTGGCCAGGGAGTCTTTCTGGCCGAGACCACGAGCGATTTGAGCGAGCAGCGCGATACCTTGCGAAGGGACTTGCATGAGCATGGTTACCTTGTATATCCGATGCGCCCGTTGCCTCACGAGGCCTCAGAACTGAGAGCCGCGGTAAGCGATGATCTGGGAAAGAGCCGGCTATCCGTGATGCTCGTGGGCAAAAACCAAAGCTCGGTTCCCGAAGGCAGCAAAGAATCGCTGTTGGAGATTCAGAACCAGTTAACCATCGAGAGGGCGGGGCGGGGAGAATTCTCGCGCCTGCTATGGATTCCGCCGGGCTTGCAGGTCGAGGATGAACGGCAGCTGCAGTTTATTGAGCGCCTGCGCATGGATCCCGGCATGATGGCGAGCGCGGATTTGCTGGAGACATTCTTCGAAGATCTGCGCACGGTGATCCGGGACAAGCTCAAGCGCCCTCCTGAGCCGAAACCGGCTACTGCGGGACATGGCCCTGTTCCGCAGGTTGATGCCGCCGGGCACAAAAGCCTCTACATCATCCACGATGAACGTGACAGCGAAGCGGGATCTGAGTTGGCTAGACATTTGTTCGATCACTTTGAGGTCATGCATTCAGTCTTCGAAGGCGATGAGGCGGAGCTCCGCGAGTATCACGACGAGAATCTCCGTCTCTGCGATGGTGTCCTCATCTTTTATGGATCGACGAATGAGTTGTGGGTGCGCCGTAAGCTGCGCGAAATCCAGAAAGCTCCCGGTTACGGGCGCACCAAGGCCGCCCCGGTTGTAGGAATCGTTCTGGCGCCGCCGCGAAGTGCGGAGAAAGAGCGCTTTCTCACCCACGACGCCATGGTAATGCCCCAGTTTGCGGGGTTCGATGCGAACTTGTTACAAGGTTTCATCTCCAGGTTGAAAGCCTGAAAGAAGGGATTGAAGCGTCGATGAGAACGAAGACACTGTCAAACCCCTTTCCAGGCTTGCGTCCCTTCGAGGCGGATGAGGAGCATCTTTTCTTCGGCCGGGAGCATGAGATTGACGAGCTACTCAGACGGCTTAGAACCACCCGTTTTCTGATGGTGATGGGCAGCTCCGGCACGGGAAAATCCTCGCTGGTGCGCTCCGGGCTGATTCCCGCGCTGCAAAGCGGTTTGATGCTCAAGGCAGGTTCAAGCTGGCGCATCATGGTCTGCCGGCCGGGCGATGATCCCATCGGCAACCTTGCCGCTGCAATGGATACAGCGGACACGCTCGGAACTGGCGAGGAACTTGCCAGCACCAACCGCGTCCTGCTTGAAGCTACGCTTCACCGAAGCTCGCTGGGAATCGTGCAGGCCGTCCGCCAGGCGCAGATTCCTGCGCAGGATAACGTCCTCATCGTTGTCGACCAGTTTGAGGAGCTATTCCGTTTCCGGCGCAGCGATCGCGGCGGCAACCCTAGGGACTTGGCGGTGGCTTTCTTCAAACTCCTTCTGGAAGCTACCAGACAGCAGGACATTCCCATCTATATCGTGCTCACCATGCGCTCGGACTTCCTGGGCGACTGCATCGAGTTTCAGGGGCTTCCTGAAGCCGTGAACGACGGTCTTTATCTGATTCCGCGCATGACGCGCGACGAGTTGCGCTCCGCCATTACCGGCCCTGTCGCGGTTGCCGGAGGGGCCATTACGCAACGCCTCGCGCTGCGGCTCCTGAACGATCTTGGCGACGATCACGACCAGCTTCCAATGCTGCAGCACGCTTTGATGCGGACCTGGGATCACTGGGAATCGCGCCATGAGGAAGACCCGGGCATGGACATTGCAGATTATGAGGCAATTGGAGGTCTGCAAAAGGCCTTGTCTCTGCATGCGGAGGAGGCTTATCAGGATGCAAGCTTCGAGCGAGGCCAGCAGATCACCGAGAGAGCTTTCAAGGCGCTGACTGATACCTATTCGGATCCGCGTGGGGTGCGCAGGGCGACTCCCGTTCATGAACTCGCTGCGGTCTGTCAGGCTTCCGAGGCGGAGGTCATCCAGGTCGTCGAGATCTTCCGCAGCGCCGGCCGTTCATTCCTGACGCCGCATGCAGGCATTCCCCTTCACTCGCATACGATTGTGGACCTTTCCCACGAAAGCCTGATGCGTTGCTGGACGCGGCTGATTGCCTGGACTGAAGACGAACGCGAGTCTGCCGTCAGCTACCTTCGCATTGCCCAGGCCGCTTCCTGGTGGAGGGAGTCAACTGGCGGACTTTGGACCGACCCTCAGCTAGAAACCGGCCTGCAGTGGCGCCAGAAGAACCGGCCCACTACCGCTTGGGCGGAACGCTACGACGCGAGCTTCGCGCAGGCCATGGACTTTCTTGACCGCAGCGCCCGCCAGCGGGAGGCGGAACGCCAAAAGGAAGTGGCGAGGAAACGCGCCCGGCAGATCGCGATTTACGCGCTGACGGCCCTGCTATTGATGGTCGGAACACTTACCTGGTTTGTTTACCAGCAGCGAGCCCGCGCTGAGCGATACCTCGCACTCGCCAGGAAGGCCGTTGACGAGAGCCTTTCGTCTGCGGGCGCGCAACAGTCCCGGGAGGCGCCCGATTCGCCGGAGATGGAGGAGTTTCGCGGTCGGCTTCTGGACAAAGCACAGATCTTTTACCTAAGCTTTGCCCGGCAGGAGCCGCGTAACGAGAACCTTGCCGCTGAGATGGCCATGGCGCACTCGCGCCTCGGCGATATAGACCGCCTTCGCCAAGTACGTCCGGACGCTGTCAAAGAATACGACCAGGCTATCGCACAGTTTGAAAAGCTTTCTCAAGCGCATCCCGGCAACCAGGAGTACCTGGAGCATCTTGCCTACTGTCACAATTGGCTTGGTGAGACACTTCGCACCTGGCTGGAGAGCGAGCAGAAGCCCGGGCAGTACACAGCGCCGGACGCGAGCAAAGAGTACGACCAGGCGATCGCACTGCAACAACGCCTTCATCAGGACGCACCGGCAAATCGCGCCTATCAACAGGAACTGGCCCGCAGCTACTACAACCTCGGGATTCTGCTCTATGATGGCCACGGCGATCCGGTCCCGAATTTACAGCGTGCTGTCGAATTGTTAAAGCCCCTTGTCGTCAATAGTCCGGCCGCGCCAGAGCAGAACGCCAGCAATCCCGATCCAGCGCAGGACCTGGCGCGTGTGGACAACAATCTGGGCGTTGTGTATCTGGGGCAGAAAGAGCTGGAGAAAGCCGCGGACTCATTTGAGCAAGCGATTGCGAGCCTTGCCTCGTTGCGCGCGAAGGAGCCGGCCAATCGCGAGTACAAGGCAGAGGCGGCTACCTACTATAACAACCTGGCGCTGACGCTGGGAAGCGACCACCAGTTTTCACTGGCAGCAAAAGCCAGCGACAGTGCCCGCGATCTAACCGACGAACTGGCCAAACCAAGCCCCGCGCTGGACGATCTGCGGGCCAGGGTGACCACGCTGCGCCAGTGGATCGACAAGCATTAGCCGTTGACAAACTGTGCCAACACCCGAAGACAGATGTGGGCCAGGTGTAGAACTATTCCCTCGCCCAATCAGCAAGAATTGCCTGGCACATCTTCTTGAAGTCTGATTCGATGCTGCCGCCCTGCTTCGCGTTTGAGATCAGGACGCCGATCGCGTTCGCAACCTCGATCTGATTCTCACGATGGAAACCCGACTCGATATGATTCAAGACAATGTGGTAGTCAATGCCTGTTGCATCGATATCTGTATGCCGGGGCAGTCCTTCCCGAAATCCTTCGCCATCTCCAACGACTGGTTCTTGTCCACGTTCAGATTTGTCCCTGAACTCTTTGATTCAATAAACACAATAGGTTGCTTGTGTTGCGAAGCGGCTGGCCGCGCCGAAGCCTGGACGTCCTCCACAGCGGGCGCCGGCGCCGGAGGAGCAGGCTGAACTGGCGCGACCGCGGGCCCATATGTGGGAGCAGGAGCCGCCGCCGGCTTTTTGTTATTGCTGTTTTTTGCGAGGATCGCGCCAATAATCGAATCGCTAATGCTGGCCGCTTTCAGGGTGATCAGTGAATCCGGATTCGTCTGGAGGCTGCCAGCCTCGTTTTGAATTTCTGAAACGATGATTTGATCTCCAAGACCAGCCGTGTGCATCTTGATGACGCCAGCATTGGTCTTTCTCCGATGTTTCAGGACTTGCGTGTGATGCCAGCGTTGAGCTGGGATTCTCTACGTCCAGCGGGGCCGTGGACGTGCAGCTGATCAAAAGGTGCGGCGGTACTCGATCCGGAGAATCTGCTTGTACCAGACATTAGCCGTGGTCAAAGCGTGGCCATAGCCCACATAGAAAGATTGATTCTTTCCAATGGAGGTCCGAGCCCCGCCTTTCAGATTGACGATGTTGGCGCCGTCTGCTGAATCGAGATGCAATCCTGGAACAACTCCGAGGAGTGCTGCGTTGTTCCACTCGCCCCCGAAAATTCTCCAGCCAACGAGTTCGAGCACAGGGGCGAACTGCACCTTGTCGCTCTTATATGCAACGTAGCTTGGCCCGACGCCATATTCAACCACGTCCCCTGCGAACCCCGGAGTATCGCCGCCTATTGGATGAGAATCGCCAAATTGCCCTTCCAGGGAAAACCTTTCGCTCACTTTCCGGTAATAAAGCAGCGAGGGCGCGACGGTGTAGTGGTCGGTTCCCAGTCCCTTGCCGGAACCACCCGAAGGAAAGGTCGCAACAAGCTGGAGCGTGAGGTACTGCTGCTTTGAAGCCACCGCAGCCAGTTTGAATCCCGCAGAGACGTCCGAAACGCCGCCTTGATTGCCGAAGCCTGGGCTGGCACTGGAAACGGTCGCCGGGGCGAAGCTAATTGGCTGAATGAACCGCAACGGCAATTCAAAAATGAACGAGAGAAACTTCTTTGGGGCGTATTCCCCACGCAGGTAGAGTTGCTGGAAATTCAGGTCCGTTGCCAGGCCTGGCTTTGGGCCCGCTGCCGTGCCGCCATCGCAACCGCATTGCGCATAGAAGAACTCGGCTAGGTCAGGTTGACTATCGCCAAAGCCGGCGTCAAACCGCACGCGGACCTCCGAACCGACAACTGCGTTGTCAATGTATCCGACCATGCTGCCCTGGATCGGCGGTCCGTCCGAGGTCGAATCGGCCTTGGATGGCGCGGGCTTCTGGGCGGGAGCATTCGACTGTGCCCCGCCATCTGCGGCACTGAGTGGGTCACTTGGGGTTGCCGGTGCGTTGCTATTGAGAGCGGCAACCTCAGCGGATACCTCTGCTATCTCCGTTGTGGTTGAGCCGTTATCTGCATTCCCTGCGATGGCCTGGGCAAAGAGTGAGACCGGCAATGTTGCGGCAAGCAGAAGAAGCACGCGTGCGCGCTTATATTTCATTGATAAAGGTGTCAAAGAGGCTCCATTGCGGCTCGCATGAGGACTTTGGGGAAGTTTCTAAGGCGAGATTCGTTTGATGCTACGCTGATCTCAAAGAAATCGACAGGCAATTAGTATCATTTACATCAGTTCTTAAAGAAAATGCTATTTCAGTTATTCCAGCACCAGAAACAGAACGTATGCGTGCACTTGTGCAGCCGATTCCAGGGTCCAGGACTCTTTGCTGGTTGTCAAATCGCCTTGCATTGGCCTGACCGATCTAAATTTCAAACCAGTGAAGCGGCAGGCTGAGGTTTTTCGGCTGGTTGTGCCTCGACGACAGCCCAAACGGAAACCGGCTAAGCGGAAGTTGCCATTCGGTCAACACCTTTGACGGCCAGACACATGACGGCAGTCCGCGGATTGATGGTCATTTGGCGATAACTGGGCTTCGCACTTTCTGAGGCCGAATTGCCTGAAGCATCGCAACGCTGCCACCTTGCCGATGTTTATCAACCCGCCGATGCCGATTGGCCGACGATACGCCCGGAACGCGCAATTCAAATCCGCATAGGGTCTGGAAATGAGCATTGGCCTGATATCCCAAACTGAGAACGCCTGGCGATCAATTGCTTCAAAGAGCTGACATTCTCGGTACGAAGCAGTTCTTGACCCAGCAGGCGTTGCCTTAAATGGTGCAGTGGCAGCGGCCCGGGGCCCGAATTGATTGGTATTGCGGGAGCTGTTTTCGATGTTATGATTTTCAAACGGAATTCACCGTTCGCCCCTGCACAGTAACAATGACCGACTTCCCGTTAAGGGCCCCAATGGCGCCAGGTCAGCGAAAGCCTCACCGAATTGACAACATTGGAGCCCAGCAAAATGCCAAGCCGCCTTCGGGTCCCTGTCTGGCTCATGGGTCTCACCAACCTGCCGTACGGTCTCTACGGCGGAGTTGTTGCCTTCGCGGTCCCACAGCTGCTGGGCGACCGCCAAGTCCCCGAGGGCGTGATCGCCGGCCTGACAGCCGCCGCGTTTTCGCCTGGCTTTTGGGCTTTTCTCTTCAGCCCCATCCTTGATGTCCGATTCAGCCGACGGTGGTACGCAGTTGTGTTGGCCGTCTTCGCCGCGTTCACACTTGTAGTGGCTTTTTTGAACCTCGACCACATCGCCCTGCTGGAAACCGTGCTCACCGCCGGCTTCTTCGGCGCCTATCTCTATCAGAGCGCCCTTGGGGGGTGGCTCTCGTCCATCACATCCGGGGAAGAGGAGAAGATCGTCAGCGTCTGGATGACGATCGCCAACGTCGGCGGCTTTGGAGCGATGGCCATTGGCTGCAACCAACTCACGCGCCACTTATCGCCAGTTGCCGTCGCGCTGGTGCTCGGAACGTCCATCCTCATGCCGACGATCGCCTTTCCATTCATGCAGGCGCCAGGCCCTCCGCCTCGCCAGCGAATCCTTCCCGCAGTTTTTCGGCGACCTCATCTCCTTGGTCAAACGGCGTGAAGTGCTCGTCGCGATCATCCTTTTCGCCGCTCCGGCTAGCACGTTCTCGCTTACGAACTTCCTCGGTGGGCGTGGCGGCGACTTCCACGCCTCTCCCGGATTCATTGGCCTGGTCGGAGGGATAGGTGCGGCTGCCGGCGGTATCGTCGGCTGCCTGGTCTTTCCCGGGCTCAGCCGCCTCATGCCGCTGCGGCCCCTCTACCTCGCCGTGGGCGCCTTCGGCGCCATGTGCACACTCTTGCTCATTCTGCTGCCGCACACCCCGGCCTCGTACGCGATCATTTTGATTACAGAGAACCTCTTTCAATCCCTGGCCATTACCACCAGCTTCGCGATCATTTTCGAGACTGTCGGCCGCGACAATCCGCTGGCCTCCACAACCTTCTGCTTCATCGGCTCGGCCTATGGCTTGCCAATCTCGTACTTACTCTACGTTGACTCCTTCGGCTTCGCTCGCGGAGGCATCACTGGCAGCCTGGCCATCGATGCCATTTCGGGCATTCTCACCTGCGCCCTGCTCGCCATGATGCTGCTGTGGCTGGCGCGCAGGTTCAAACCCGCGGCGGTATAACTTCTGGCGGCTTGCGGGCATTTGGAGTATTAGTTCGGCGCAAACCGTCCGTTCCTTCTTACTCGCGAACCGATCTCAGCCCATCTCGCCATTATTCTGGTTGATGCCAAAACGGCAATCCTGGATTCCTCAAACCTGAAGCGGTCCCTTACCCTTCGGAACCCGACACGCAGACCGCATCAGAGATGAGCCATTCACGTGTCGGAGGTGAGAATCATGGCTCCGCGTTATGCCTGAATCACCGCTAGTCAAGATCGGAAACGCCTCACTCGCGATGTGCAAGGATGGCAAGATGCTGGTGCGGGGCGGCGCTGATATGAGCCCTGTCCTAACTCCTTATTCTGTGTAAACCATGGTTTTGCCCGGCAAGCAATGGCCGCCAGGCAAAACGAGGATGAAGTGAATGCCTATTGGCTGATTGCCACGCCACTGAAGGAGGCGACGCCGATTGAGCTAGAAGTCGCCACAGCCGTGAGGTCGCCATGGCCATCAATGGCGAAAACGGCGACATAAGCGCCGCTACCCGCGGCATAAATGACGGCTAGCCACTTGCGGTCAGGAGATACCGTGATGTCCGACGGCGCGCCCGGCAATGGCACTGACTTGTAGAACACACCGCCTTGGCTGTCGCTGAAGAAGATGGAGATCGCGTGACCAGGGGAGTTGCCCGTGTACCAGATGCTCCCCGGTCCCTTTGCCACCCAGCACGGAGCATTGACAGGAAAGGACGGCGTCGGTCCAGCGATCGGGGTGAGGGTCCGGTCCTCGTCCACGATCGCGAAGCTGTCAGGACTATGGGCCGGCGTGAAGCCCAAAACATTTCCCCAGAACGCAGCCCCAAGCGGAACCATATCCGCGTCGCTGGGCAGCGGAATGGCTGTGCTGTTTCCGTTCAACACACCGTCCTCTTGTGTCAGCGGCAATTGAAGTAGCGATCCTGAGCTCATTGTGACGGCCGCCCAGCTTTTGCCCACTGCGATCTGCGCCGCTGAAGGATCGGAGAGACTCACAACGGGTCCATCGGCCGAGCCCGAAGGCCATGCATGGCTCTCGGCACAAGTTGCGCCAACCACAAAGAGGTATTCGCGGGTCAAAGCAACAGAATCCGGTTTCACGCAGTCGGGCGCCAGATGGATCGTCTTTCCAATGGCAATTGCGTTGTCGTACCGCACTAATTGGCTGACGGTGTTCGATCCGTAGTTCGCCACCGCTCCGAGATCGTCGTTGAACTGCAAAATTCCGGCGTTCGTGCTGGCGCCGCCCTTGCCGCCAGTAAGCACCGTTGCCGCCAATGCCAGCGAGGGCGTACCCGCGGTATCCAACTTGAACACTACGACAGCATTGCCAGTTGCGTCATTGGTGCTCGTGATCACCAACGGGATGCGTTCCTTTGGGCCGGCAGCGGCCAGTGCGCCGGTGAGACATAGAGCAACCAGCGTAAAGCCGGTGCGCCACAGGCCAGATTTCTGGTGACTATGAAAATCCATTGCGATCTCCTTGGGGATTGTGTTGAAAGTGGACACCGGTCGCTACTTTGCACACGCATTTCGGGCACGGAGCACTTCCACATATAGGTATTCGATTCGGACCACTGAAAAGTTACGGTTAGCTTCTCCGCCGATGCGGCGGTTAAAAACTCCTGAATTTACTTGGCCTCGCGTAACCTTCAACCACTCTGCGTCGAATAGATCGATATGGGATTGAAAAGGATCCGCCCGTGCACTTGACGGCGTCGAGTGATTTGCGCAAACACACTGGCGCTGATAATGATTGCAAGAAGGCATTCGAACTCATGCGCCCGGACAGCAATCTCGAGACACTGATGACTCGCTATCAACAGGGCGATTTTGGCGCTGCCACGGATCTCATCGAGCGCATCAGCCCGCAGCTGAATCGGTTTTTTCTCGCGCATTCTCAGAGCCGCACAGATGCTGACGACCTGCTGCAGGAAACCTGGCTCCGGATTCACAAGGTGCGGCACACCTATCGCCCCGGCGAGCCGGCGCTTCCATGGTTCTACGCGATTGCCCGGCACGTTCGCGTGGACCACTATCGGAAACAAGTCCGAACCGCTGCCGGCGAGCGGCAGCTAGAGGCAATGTCAAGAGAGGCGGTGGCCGATCCAGGAGAATTCGACTCCACTGACGGTCTGGAGGCACTGTTGGCGCCACTTCCCGAGAGTCAACGTGAGGTAATCGAGATGTTGAAGGTGGCGGGGATGTCGTTGGAGGAGGTAGCGCGTGCCACATCTTCAAGCGTGGGATCCGTAAAGCAGAAAGTGCACAGGGCGTACAAAAAATTAAGAGAAACGATGAGCACAACGGGGTTCAGGAAAGGGCAAAGCGGAGAAATATTGTGAGAGATGAAGAGATTGACGAGGTCCTGAAGAAGGCTGCGCGAGCTCCGGATGACCTGAGGCCGGAGATGCTTCAACGCGTCGCTGACTCGATCAAACCGTCGCTCTGTCCCGTTCGCCCACTGCCGCCAACATGGGTGATGGCGGGCGGGCTGGTCCTGGTTTGCGCAGTTGTTTCATTCGCGGGTGCAGCGCGCGCAGGATTCTTTGGTTTCGAAAAGATGGATCTCCTGGAGCGCTTGCTGATCTTTCCTGCGCTCGTTCTTCTTGCTTGGATGGCGGGAAGCGAATTCGTCCATGCCATGATTCCGGGCAGCAGGCGTCGCATCTCTCCGGGCGCGTTTTTAGGATTTGGCAGCGCGGCATTGCTGGCCGTATTTGCCATCCTGTTCCGCGATTATCGAACTGACCACTTCTTCTCCGTCGGCATCGTGTGCTTGCTCACCGGTTTCCTCCACGCCATCCCAGCCGCTCTGCTCGGCTGGTTGCTGCTCCGGCGAGGCTTCGCGGTTAGCTCCGTATCCGCCGGATTGGTAGCAGGCGTGCTAGGGGGCCTAGCCGGCGTAGGAGTGCTGGAACTGCATTGTCCGAATTTCGAAGCTGCGCACGTGCTTGTGTGGCACACTGCCGTCGTGCCGTTGAGCGGCGCGGCGGGAGCATTGGTGGCGTGGACGCTGCGATGCCGCCACAGAATACGCAAACAGGAGCTGGGTGATTGAGTGGTCAAATGTTGAAAACTGGGCATAGCACTAGTTGAGATAAAATGGCTTCGCTCTTGGCGGAGCGATCCGTTGAGAGCCTGCCCTCGAAACGCGCTTTGGGCTGTTACCGCCAATCCAGACGATCAGTCCGGTTATTACCGTCATCTGTTGACGACCGATAAATGTCTCACCGGTTGCACTCTTTCGTGTTTTGCGATGCAGTTGAAGAACCCGCCATATTGGGGGATTATGAGAACGTCGGCTCGACCATTGTCCTGAATTGAGGCCTGAATCGGTATGACCTCCATCGCTATCGAGGCTGACCTTGCTGTGCCAATGCGAGACGGCGTGCGCCTGTGGGCAAACCTATACAGACCGAAGGCGCGCCGGCCCTATCCCGTGATCATGTCCGTCACACCTTACGGCAAGGACAAGCTCCCGGATCGTCTTGCAAACTTCTTCATGCGCCTTTCGGGGGTCAAGTTCGGCAACCTCAATTGCTCCCAGCTGACGGGTTTCGAATCGCCCGATCCAGTCTATTGGGTGCAGAAAGGCTACGCGGTTCTTCAGGCCGACGTTCGGGGCATGCACAAATCCGGGGGACATGCGGGAATCCTCAGACAACAGGACGCGGAAGATTACTACGACCTCATCGAATGGGCGGGATCTCAGCCGTGGTGCACGGGGCGAGTCGGCCTCATGGGTGTTTCGTATCTGTGCATGTCGCAGTGGTACGCCGCAGCTCTCAAGCCACCTCACCTCCGTGCGATGGTCCCGTGGGAGGGCGTCACTGATCTATACCGGGAACTCGCGTTTCATGGAGGAATACCCGAGACGAAATTCGTTCCCGTCTGGTCCATGCGGCTCAAGCTTGGGCGCAATCGCAGGTTTCCGCCGGCGGAAGATTTCTTGGCCCAGAGAGAAGCCCGTCCACTGGACGACGCATATTGGGCATCCAAACGGCCCGTTCTCGAAAACATCGATGTGCCAGCGTTGGTGTGCGCCAATTGGTCTGATCATGGATTGCATACGCGCGGATCGATCGAAGGGTTTGAGCGGATATCTTCCAGGCAAAAATGGTTGTTCACTCATGGGCGAAAGAAGTGGGAGACATTTTATGGCGAGGAGGCCCTCAATTGGCAGAAGCGATTTCTGGACCATTTCCTTCGAGACCTCGACAACGGATTCGACCGAGAACAGAAGATACGCCTGGAAGTCCGGAAAGGCTATTACAGACAGGAGGTTCGCAGCGAGCAGACTTGGCCACTCCCGTCGGTGCAATCAGCCCCGCTGTACCTCTGCGCGAATACGGGCGCTCTGCAAAGCGAACCTGCCGCTTCCGAAGGAAAGGTGCAGTATCGGCCTCAAAAGCGCAACAGCAGAGCTGCATTCTCTGTTCGATTCGAGCAAGCCGTTGAACTGGTTGGCAGCATGAGGTTGAAGCTCTGGGTCAGCACCTCAGAAGGCGATGATCTGGACCTGTTCGTCGTGCTGCGAAAACTTGACTCCGCCGGCCAGGAGGTCTACTTCTCTGGATTTAATGGATACGAGCGCGATGGGATGGCAAAGGGATGGCTCCGGGCTTCACACAGGGAGCTGGACACGGCCCGCAGCACGCCTCTGCGTCCGTGGCATAGCCATGCACATATTCAAAAACTGCGTCCCGCTGACGTTGTGCCAGTAGAAATTGAGATCTGGCCGTCTGCTACATTTTTCGAGGCTGGAGCCGCTCTGCAGTTAACGATTCAGGGGCGCGACGCAGCGAGATACCCGGCATTCGGCCATCGCGAACTCGTCAATCGTGGATTGCACACTATTTTTACGGGAGGGGCATACGATTCATGTCTGGCTATTCCGCTGAACAAATCCGAAGTTGCCGTCGTTCCTCCCGCCCGCAAGTAATTCTCAGTGTCGGTGAGTGCAAATCGCCAAGGCGCGAATCGAGCGCCTGATTCGCGGTTTCTGAGACTTCAGGCGAGTCACCGGCTCTTCGGCTATTGGGCGGTCAAATGTTGAAAAGTGGGCTTTGCGGCAGGTTGGAGATTAAGCGGGTCAGAGGCTCAAGGCAACTGAACGCGGTAGAGGTTGCGGCGCGTATTCTCGCGGGTGTAGGCGTAGACGGAAGGGTTGATGGCTGACTCCACTTGCCAGGGAATTGCTTTGCTCTCTTTCGGCCTTCCAAAGTCTTCGATGCGCGTGGCTGCTACGGATCGAACCATTGGCAGCCCCGAGTCACGCATCACCGGCAACGCTAAAATCATTCCGCGCTCTGCCGGGTAGCTCAGATAGATGAATCCTCCGCTCGTATCCCAGTTGAATATGCAATATCCGGCACACACCGATACGGATGCGGTTCCATCCACCGCAAATGCCTTGGTTGTGCCCAGATTGATCTGTTCTTTGTCGCCGGAGCCGGGCGTCGCGACAGCAACCCAGCGACCATCGGGGGAGACGTCAAAGATATCCAGAATGCGTTCCGGTGAGATTTTTTGGCGGCCGCTGCCGTCTGTTTTCATGCGATAGAGATAGTTCGAGCCGCCTTCTATCGCGCGGAAGACGAGCTCCCCGTCAGGCAGAAAGGAGGGAGAATCTTCCGCTACCGGAGAGGAGATGCGCACGGGGGGTGTGCGGCGGCTGGTCGGGGCGACCCAAAGGTTCGAGTGGCCGCTCTCGTCATTCATAGTGAAAGCAACCTCTTTCCCGTCTCGCGACACAGAGTACGCCTGCATGGGGTTACCGGGCAGCACGCTGTCTACTTTTCCGCCGGCGAGGTCCTTGATCCACAGCTCTTCGCCCTGGGTTTGCCCGTTCGACATGAGGAAATAAAGCCTGCGCCCGTCGGAAGAGAACGACGGCGATGAAGCATTGCCTTCGGATGATATTTGGTGATCTCCGTCCTTATCGTGCAGCCACACGGTGCGATCCTCGGCGCCAACAGAGGTAATGAGCGACTTGCCGTCGGGCGCCATCGCAACTCCTTCCTGCGAGGTTGGGCCAAAGGTGAGTTGCTCGGGCTCCCCATCCGGAAAACGCTGCCGCCATAAATGAGAGTCGGACGCGGGCTGCCAGCCGGCAGGCCCCACCCGTCCAGGGTCCGCGTTCGACGCGTTCGAAGTGAGGTAGATCCATTTGCCATCCGGCGACCACGCTCCAGAGAGGCATTTGCCATTGGGAGGGCCCACAATTTTGACGTCCTTCCCGCCCTGAAATGGAACAACCCGGCAGGGCACAATCTCGCCTTGACTGTCCATCTCAACCACGAGTACCCAACGACCATCCGGCGAAAGATAGGAATGATGCGCCATGCTGCGTTTTCCAGGGGGCACATAGACGTCACGGCTGTTTCCTCGGTCCTCATCCGTGGTTACAAGCACCAGATGCAGTCCCTCTCTCATCTCGGAGAAGAGCAGTCGCTTCCCTTGCTCGATCCAGGTCAACGACGAGGAGTTGGGCAGCAGAAGATGAGGGTCGCCACCAAGAGCGGAAACTTCCCATGTATCCCAGGGCTCGATGATGCTGTAGACGATGCGTGAGCCATCCGGAGAGAACGAAGGGGCCAGTTTCTCTGCATCGTCTTTGGTAAGCTGGACCGGCTCGCCACTTGGAAGCAGCTTGACGTAGATCTGTCCTCGACCCATAAATGAGTCGCTTCCCCTGATGAACGCGAGCATACGCCCGTCCGGGGACAGCGCGGGATAGACGGCAGAATCGGTGAAAAAGGTAAGCTGCTCCCACTCTTTGTCGTGGGTGATTTGGGTAAGCCGGCGATTTCGAATGAGAAGGAATGCGCCGAGCGCCAGCAGCACAGCCAAAGCCGTCATGGAGAGCAGGAATTTCAGGCCCGCTCCTGGCTTTTGCGGAATCGGAAGCGCCTTCAACGCCTGGTCCCTCTCCGATTCGTTCTCTTCAATCACAATTTGTGTGCGTGTCCGTGCCTGGGCCACCAGGGCCTCGCCTTGGTCCGTTACGGTGCGAACTGGCGCGACAAATCGATATCCACGGCCCGGTAGCGTCACAATATATTGGCGGTTCTCCGCGGTGTCTCCGAGGGCTTTACGCAGCAGGAAGATGTTCTGGCTCAGGTTCGATTCTTCGACAAACGAGTCCGGCCACACTTCCTTGAGGAGTTCTTCCTTAGTGACTACGTCGCGGCTCCGGCGCACCAGGGCGAGCAGCGTCTCGAAGGCTTTGGGAGTAACCGCAACGGGGTCGTTTTCCCGGAGCAGCGTCTGCTTTTCGGGATCCATGCGGAACGGCCCGAATTCGTAAACGATCCTGGGTGCCGTAGCCATATTTTGAGGAGCCAACAGCTCGAAGATTCGAGAATGTACCCTTCGCAGCGGGCCGATTAAGCGTAAGCGCAATCTACCACAGTCTCTACCAACCCTTGAAGCTACTCTTGCGACTACCCCTAAATCTGTCGTAAACCCTTACATTTGTTGCTACAAAACCTCTCTTGAAACTCATTGAGAAATATTGAGGTGCGCATTGAAGACTTTTCCGGCCTGCTCCCTGCAGGATGCGTTCATTACGAAGCAGCCGCAGTAGCGATGTGCTCACCGGAGTGTGGCATGGTGGTTAAAACGACAAGGATCACGATTGAAACCGAAAGCCTGCTGGTCGTGCGCAGGGGCAAAACCATCGTAGCCTGGTGCCCCGTCTGCTGCGCCGATGTGGAAGCGATGACGCTGGCGGGCGACGGCCTTCGCGAAGACCTCCCTTCCGCCCTCTTAAGAGAGTGGCTCGTCACCGGCAAGCTCCATTTCTGGAGCCCCGAAGGCGGTCCGGCTCAGATCTGCCTTACTTCGCTGCTGCACTGCTTCGAATCCGAGGACGCACGCAGACTTCCCACCCCGAAACCCACGATCCCGAAAACAGGAGAAGGAAAATGATATCCATTCAATTCGCACCGAAGTGGCCGCGCCTGGCGCGGCTAAGTCTGGCACTGGCCACACTGGCAGCGCCGGTTTGCGCACTCGCACAATCCACGGATTTCCCGAGGTACACTATCGTGGACTTGGGGCCTGTGGGCCCGTCCTGGTCGCAAGGCCAGCCATTTACCGTCAGCGGCAATGGGCTGGTCAGTGGCGAGACCGTTCTCGCCAACCCCAACAACCCCGCCGAATGGATATCACACGCTGTTTTGTGGGAAGGAACAAACACGAAGGTGATTAGCAGTCCCGGACTGGGGGGGCCAAACAGCGTTGCCTACGGCGTGAACATCTGGGGGCAGGCAGTAGGGCAAGCCGACACGCAAACCCCGGATCCGAATGGCGAAGACTTCTGCGGATCCACCGCGCTTGGTCTTACCCACAGCGGCAACAGCTGCGCGCCCTTTCTGTGGCAAAACGGCACGATGGTCGCGCTCCCGAAACTGCGCAACAGCGCGGGCACGGAGGGCAGCAACGGCGTAGCGCTCGAGATCAACGATTTCGGCATGGCGGCCGGAACGGCGGAAAACAGCGAAGTGGACTCAACATGTCCGGGCGCATCCGTTTCGCCGCAGACCATCGAGTTCAAGCCGGTCCTCTGGATGAAACCTTTCCCTTGGTCGCAGATGCGGCTCCAGGAGCTTTCCACCGTTGATGGCGATCCGGACGGCATTGCGTTCGCGATCAACGATCTCGGTCAGGCTGTGGGCGCCAGCGGAAACTGCGGACCGTTCAATACGATTGAGCAAAACAATCTCACGCCGCTTCATGCTGTTCTGTGGCGGAACGGCAACGCGATCAACCTGGGCAACCTTGGCGGAGACGGGAGGTTTGCCGGGATCTACGCTACTGGCCTGAACGATGACGGGCAGGTTGTGGGAACCTCGGACACCACCGGCGATGCAAGCTTTCATGGTTTTCTTTGGCAGCGGGACCACATCACCGATCTCGGAACTCTGACCGGTGACTCGTACAGCTCCGCCATCGCCATCGGCAACAACGGCCTTGTGCTTGGCGTGTCCATCAGCGCCAGCTTCAGCCCGCGAGCCGTGCTCTGGCGCAACGGAACCGCAACTGACCTGAATACCCTCGTTCCTCA
>OBLT010000693.1_pt1 | contig 21615 bp, 24 predicted proteins | sample 1518721 | NCBI WGS metagenome assembly OBLT01 (sample SAMEA3539307, study PRJEB22396) | soil metagenome | biome: tundra; feature: field; material: soil | place: USA | collected 2010-05 | depth 0.15 m | reverse complement strand
TTGATATTTGATAGCAAATATAAAATTAGTTTACTAATTTAAAGATATTTATACTAGATGCCTTAGATACTGCTTATAAGGAAGTATTAAAATCCAAAACAAAAAGGAAAAAGTAATTTCACCACGCATCATTCAAGAGTTTCAACAAATAGTAAAGGGGTGAAGTCGTTTACTGTAATTTCTTGTAAATGCCACTCTGCAATTCAATTTTCTTTTCATTGATATTTCTTACCAGTCCGGCGAGCATTTCATTGGTGTTTTTACCCATCAAAATATACATGCCGGGACCTGGCGGACCTTCCTTTGCCGATCTTTCTCTCATTTGTTTAAAAAATTGAATTGCCTCCATGGTTTCATCTTTTGCGGTAATTTCCAAAAGGCCCAATTCAGTTAATAATCCGTTCAATTCATTTATAGTCATCAAAAAGCTTAAAGACCCGTTCATGGCCCAGGGCACAGGAAAATAAAGGGTTTCATGATTGATACTAAAAATATCATAGTAAATAAATCTCCCCCCTTTCTTTAATACACGGCATATTTCGGAATAAAATGTCCCTTTATCTTTTATATTCATCTGGGCGTGCTGGGTCCAGACTACATCAAAACTTTCATTGTTAAAAGGCAGTTGAAGCGCGTTTCCGGTTATAAACTCTGTTTGTTCATCCAAACCGGTTTCCCGCGATAATAGTTTGGCTGTCCTGATAAATTCTTCAGTGATATCAATGCCGGTAACCTTACATCCAAATTTCGCTGCAAGCATCCTTGCTGGTCCGCCAATACCACAACCAACATCCAATACCCTTGTATTTTTATCGAAGCCTGCTTCTTCAGCCAATTCTACTGAAACTGCTGCACCGCGGACATGGAATTCATCCACCTGGGTTATATCTTCACGGGTAATCCTTTCCTTTCCCTGCTCTTTGAGAAGTTTAAGAATGTTTTCGAATATGCCATCCTGGTAGTAATGTTCTTCGACCGGCGACTGAAATTGACTCATTGCTTTCTAATTTAAAAAAGATATAATAGCCTTTCTCCCGATTTTAATAGTTTTTCATTCGGGAGGCATTGTCTCCTCAAATTTATTAATTTTTTACAAGCGGGGAAATTTCCGTAATTGCTATTTCTAAAGTGCTGTCCATTTGCTATTAGCAGACAAGGGAAAAGATTAACCTGTAAATTAATACCAGGAATTTCGTTAAAAAATCACTTTTCATTTCCCCAAAGATTCGGACTATTTCCTTTGGATTTTCTCCAGGCGTCCCGCCATAAATGCATATCAACGACGTTAATAACCGGTTTTGGTTTTCGATCATTGACACCAACAATTTCAGGAACTTTCACCGCTTCACTCTGGTACCAGTAAGCAACAGTTGATAATTCCAGGGTAAGGCAATTATTATGACCATGCTCAATGGTAAACCTGCACGATTTATCAAAATAAACAGGATCGTCAATAAAAAAGCGGTAGCAATGTGTGCGGCCTAACCATCCTGATTCACCTTCATTTACCCGGGCATACCCGAAATAAGGATGCATATAAATTTCTTTAGGGCTCCAGGATGAATTGAAAAAATCTTCTGTACCCGTTCCATTAATGGAAGGCAGTTTCTCCCCGTCAATGAAAACCATTTCATCGCCTTCTCCGTACCACATAGGAGAGGGGGAGTTCACATAATAATTTAATCCAACAAATTGCCCTTTACCTTTAATATCGGCAATCAGGTAATTATTTTTCCCATCTTTATTTTTTCCCTGTTCCCCCAATACACCCCATTCGTTTTCACCATCTGGATTAGCATCGGTAACCTTATAATTATACCATGCATGAAAGCGACCCAAATCTGGCGGCAATTTTTTCATCTCGCTGTAATCAATATTAAAATATAATGCGTCAATGTCTATGTTTGCCTGGTTTTCTATTTCAATTCTTGCACCTTTCGCGAAAGGCATTGCAAAATAACTAACCAGTGCATTGCCATCCCTTGGCGCTGCTGCCAGAGGCGCTGATATAAAATGATAACTTTCATCCCAGCCTTGCCCGAAGAAAGGACCCACCGGCGATTCCACAGAAGGAAAGGAATTACCATCCCAATACATGCGGATCACAATATCGTTGCGTGATAATTTTTCATGTGTGGGCGCTATGGTTATCCAGATGCGGGTGATTACACCTGCTCCTTGCAAATCGAGAATATTTACCTTTTCACCTTTTTTAACCTTCCATGAATCGGCATTGCCGCCGGTGGTATCGTAACTGCTGACGTGCCTGGACTTTACATCACTTTTAATCTTTGCCAGAGAAAAAAGATCGCCGGGCAGATCTTGAGTGTATGATGAAGGAATATATGCAATCATCACAAGAAAAGTAAAAAATAATTTCATTGTTTTATAGTTATATGGTTACTTAATTCCGGAATAAATTTATCTATTCAAATACAAAACAGCCGCTGCACTTTTTGCCCTCTCCATGCTTCTGCTGAGCCAACGAATTATAATATTCCTATCCAACAGATCAAGTTTATCATTGATCTGGCCTTGTAGTTTTATAAAGGATTCTTTGCTTTGCTCCAGCCCACTGCTTTTATTGCGGCTTAACCAAGTTGTTTTCATATCAATCAATCCCAATAATTTATACCCCTCCGGACATTCAGCGAGGTCCTTATATTCATCCGTTGCTAACCAAGCCTGCATGTGACCGAGAGAATTTTGATTAGGTACCAACTCAATAAATCTTTCTTTACAATGCTGGTCCAGCTTCCTGATCTCTGCCGGTGTCAGCGGGGTCTCTGTTTTTTCCCATAAGTTTCTAAAGGAAGGGTATCCGAAGGAAAATCCTTCCACATACAATTGTAATTGACTGTATTTAAGGTCAGCTAAAAAATCTACCATGCCAAATAGTGTTTCCATGGTAGGCACTTTCCCCCTGCTGATATCGAGCATAGCTCCACGCGTTTGCATCCTGATCCCGTTATTTTGTACTACGAGGTGATAAGCCTGTGGTTCGAGGGTTTTGTCTATGAAGCAATGAACATTTCCTGAATTGGCGGGAACTCCGACCATCTTCAACTGGTTTTTAATTTTCTTTTTGATGGCTTCCGTATCTTCTGAGGAAGCGAAGAATGAAAAAGTATCTTTTAATGTATAATGTCCATTTTCCCAGGTAAGCTTTTTAGGTACCGGCAATAAAACCGGTTTACTATCCTCTGGAACAGGATTATGAATAACCGCATCAACCGCTACTAGCGGAGATAATGGCGTTTTTTTACAAATGGATTGATAATAGATCTGTAAGCCAATAAATACAGTTACCACCAGTGCGATGATACCTATAAAAAGATACTTTAAGATTTTGAAGATTACTTTCATAAATAACCCGAAATTTTTTCCTTCGAAGATATCAGAATCTAAAATACAAATTACTAAAATATGGATTAGCTAAACATGCAGGTATTTTATAAATAATGCAGGAACAATTGCAAACTGGGATTGGAACCTTTTAATTACAAAATTACTGTCGGCTTTAAATTACTTGCTTCCTGGTGGGGGCCCACACCCGACATTCCTGAGTTTTTCCTTAAATCCCGGGGGATATCCAGGACAAACCAAATTTGGCTTGCTGACAATTTATTAATAGACAGGTCTAAAAACCAGATTTCCTTTCATTTTTACACAAGAAGAGCATAAGAAGAGCACAAGAAGAGTTATATTTATTTTTGATAATTGGGAATCTTATTTTTTAACTCAAATAATTATTACTATGTCTTTCATTATTCATTTTAAACACGGCGGTTTTACTGCTGCCAAATATGCCGATGCAATTAAGAGACTTTCTGCTGCGGGTGAAGGCTCCCCAAAAGGAAGAAGCTACCATGTGTGCCATGGAGACCCCAATAACCTCGAGGTTACCGATGTATGGAACAGTATGGAAGAATTTCAGTCATTCGGAAAAACTTTAATGCCCATACTTGAATCATTAGACCTTGAATTAGGCAAACCTGTTATAAGCGAAGTGCATAATATAATAAAAGTGCAGGGTTAGACCGTCTTAACACCTAAGGAGGTGATGAACTAGCAAGAAGCAGAATAAACTCTTATGAATTGCACGGCGGATGATTATGGGATTATCGGGTTTTTCCTGATGAGATCATGCGACGCCTTAACCAACCATCTCTCGAATAATTGTAATATATGTTCCTAGAAATTTGTAACTTAATATAGGTATAGTTAATCCGCTTTCGGCAGATAAATTGTGATTGCTGGTTAGAAATTATCTACCATGAATATTGAAAAACTTAGGAAAAACAAGAGGAAAATTATTTTATCTGCTTGCATGTTATTCTCTTCAATAAGTTATTGCCAGGTTCTTCTTAATATGAAATATGAGGGAGCGGACGGGGTTCCGCAAAACCTGGAATTTCATGATGCCAGTGGTCAAATTATTCCCATTGGCGACCGTACAGATATTAATGGTTCGCCGCTGTTTAATGACAAGTGGGGTTATGGAATCATACGTCTTAAGAATAGAATTATAATTTCTGATTCTGCAATAGGGTACTCCCTGTATAATGCCGGCTTATTTCTTAAAAGAAATGGGACTGTTTTCGTAATCGATTACCCCGTTAAAGAATTCTCTTTAGAATTTCCCGGTGATTTAAATAATAATAATAATAATAAGATTTATAATTTCCAAAATGGATTTCCGGCAATAGAAGGCTATGATAGCTTAACTTTTTATGAAGTTTTATATGGAGGAAATTCCGTGAGTCTTTTGAAACTGGCGAATAAAAAGGTTGTGGAACCTTATCAATACGGAGTCGGCGGGCATAGAGAATACATTCTTTACCAGGAATATTTTGCCTTCCTCCCGAAAGAAAATAAGATGATTGAGCTCGGTATTAAAATGGGTCTTAATGCTATAAGAAAAAAGCTTCCCGGTTTCGCTTACCAGATTAGCATATTTCCCAATAAATATGATTCAAAAAAGGAAGGTGATCTGATTCAGCTCTTTTCCTACCTTGATACAAAAAACTCCTTGAAATAAACAGGTTCGGGATGAAAAGAATATTATTACAAAAAAGCAAGCCTCTAAATTACTGCCAGCTTTAATTTACCAGCTTCCTGTCGCGGGTCCATACCCGGCACTCATGAATTAATCCTTAAATTCTGAGGGATAATCAAGACAAACCAATTTTGGCTTGCTGACAAATTAATAATAGACAGGTCTAAAAATCAGATTTCCATTTCCTTATTACAAAAGAAGAGTTATATTAATTTTTGATAATTGGGAATTTTATTTTTTAACTCATAAAACAATTACTATGTCTAACATTATTCATTTTAAACACGGCGGTTTAACTGCTGCCAAATATGCCGGTGCAATTAAGAGACTTTCTTCTGCGGGTGAAGGTTTCCCAAAAGGAAGAAGCTACCATGTGTGGCATGGAGGCCCAGTAACCTCGAAATTACTGATGGTTGGAACAGCATGGAAGGATTTCAGGCCTTCGATAAAACTTTAATGTCCATTCCTAAATCATTAGGCCTTGAACTGGGGAAACCTGTTATAAGCGCAGTACATAATATAATTAAGGGCTAGGTCTACCCGCATAACAAGTAACCCTGAGATGAACTAAAATATCCTAACAGGGCCTCCACGAGAGTAACCAGGGTTCGGTTTCTTAAATAATTTGATGCTTTGTTTAAGTCTATCACAACCTTTGTTTAAGTCACCGCCAGGCTTAAATAAGCCTTTCATTATATTCCTGCCGATCCCGCAAAATATTTTTAGCCCTGTTGCTTGACCATCAGCACAGCCTGCCCCGCTTTTTTGCGAGAAACAGAACCGGGGGTGATACAGACCGCAGGTTTTTATTAAATTTGAAGCGGCGACTTCCACAAAGGCTTGATCGATTAACAAAACCAAACAGTTCGACAACGCATATTCTCAAATAGCACATAGATGGCAACAGACGTATTTAAAATAACGATACATATGGTTTCGAGTCTTGACGGCTATATTGCCAAAAAAGACAATAGCGTTTCGTGGTTTGAGACATCTGACAACTACATGAACGGAATTACTGAGCAAGATGCAGCGGAATTTCTTAAAACGATAGACTGCTATATAATGGGTTCCCGGACTTATGAGCACGCGTTGGAGCTTTCAAAATCTTATGGGTGGGTTTATGGAGACGTGCCGACTATCGTTTTAACTAACAGAAAACTGCCGATTGACAGACAGAACATTGAAACTTATTCGGGAGACCTGAACAAACTTGTGAATGAACGACTAAAACCAAACTACAAGAATGTTTGGCTTGTAGGTGGTCCTAAGCTTGCAAAAGATTTCATTCGTTTAAACTTAGCAAATGAAATAAGACAGTCAATTCTCCCCATTATCTTGGGCGGCGGAACACCGTTTTTTGACCAAATAGGAAGAGAACAGGCATTACATCTAAAAAATGTGACAGCCTACAAAAGCGGACTGGTGGAATTATGTTACCAAATTAGAAAATGATAGAATATTCTAACATTTCAAAGGTGATAAATCAGCCGGTTATTTTCCAAAGAGATATTTATTCAGCAAAGCTTTACCGTCCGTTATGGCTTGCCTGCCTTTCGATTCAATGCCATACCATCCATGATAACCTGCCTCCTTACATAAGTTTATCATCTTTGCCGTAAGTTCTTCTTCAGGTTGATTGCGATAGGACATGCCTCTTGCCCAGGGAATAGTCTTTTGGAGGTAAGCATAGTTGTTAAATTCATCCGAAGGCTGGCGCCAGTCAGGAAGAATACCCAATAGTGGATGATTTATTAATTTCATAAATGCTACCATCCAGTCAGGATCATTGGAAACACCACCATGATTTTCTATTAGTATCTTCACCTTTGAATCACCGGCGTATTCCAGTAATGACCCATATGTCTCCGATGCACGATTCAGGGCTTCCTCAAATAAAACATCTGCGGCGCCTATGCAGTTAGTGCGTATGGCATGGCATCCGAGGTAATGGGCTATATCTATCCATTTACGGTGATTGATCACATATTGTTTTCTTTCTTTACTGCTAGCAGCACATCCGTCTCCTTCTTCATCTACCATGATCAATACCATCGTTGTACCAAAATCCGCCGCATTTTGTTTTAACTGGTTAAGGTAACGCTGAGTAGGTGATTCAAAAAGGGTATTGACAAACTCGATACCGTTAAGACCAAAGTCATTTCTTGCTACTTTAGGAAAATCAAGCGTCTTCCATTTACCGGCCCTTATTTCTTCCACCAATGCCCATTGTGCAAGAGATATATCGTCTTTAATCATACAATTTATATACCGAAATGATTGAATAAAAATATAATTAATTAATGAATTAATTCCCTACTCAGCATAATCCTGTATCAGTAAGGATTGCCATATTACTCGAAGCTTCCTCCAAAATGGTTCAGGCATATATAAGTTTCATTATGGCAAGCTTTGTATTATGGTCTTGTGCGTTAGCAATGCTTTCCGAGCCCGTAAAAAGTTGAGCTGAATTTAAGAGATATTTATATTTAGCTCCTTCTATCAGTCTTTACCTCAAACTCTAAAGAAAATGCTATCCAGAATAAGAACCTTAAAGGTTAAGCCTGCTCTAGTTTCTCTATGTCAAATTTTTTCATTTGAAGAAAAGCCCGCATCACCCTTCCTGACTTTTCTTTATCACTCATCAGTTTCCCAAGGATAGTCGGTACCACCTGCCACGATACGCCATACTTATCTTTCAACCAGCCGCATTGGCCTTCGGTTCCGCCTTCAGTAAGTTTGTTCCAGTAGTAATCTATCTCTTCCTGGTTTTCGCAATTAACCACTAAGGAAACTGCTTCGTTGAAAGAATAATCGTGTACTCCCGGTCCATCCATGGCAATGAAACTGTTTTTATTTAAAGTAAATTCTGCGTACAATATTTTATCCGCATTTTTATCTTCTTTAGGATAATGAGCCAACATATCCACCGATGAATTTTTAAAAACAGCTGCATAAAATTGAATAGCTTCTTCAGCCCTGCCAAAATTGTGGGCCGTAAATAAGAATGAAGGAGTTATTTTTTGATCGGCATCTGATTTGTTTGAATAGGATATTTGCCAGGTGAAACCAAACCTGTCCTGCACCCATCCATATCTTTCGCTCCATGCATATTTATCAATAGGCATTAGGGCTTTTCCACCTTCAAAAAGTTTGTTCCAGATTTCATTGGTTTCATCTATCGACTTGCAGGTAACAAAAAAAGAAATGGAGGGATTGAATTTAAATACCGGTCCACCATTTAAGCACATGATCTTCTTATCATTCAGTTCGCAGTTAGCTACTAATGCAGTGCCTTCAGGCATGTGGTGAAATTCAAAACCTTCCTTTCCGTAACGGCTAACTGTTCCTATTTTAGAATTTTTGAAAATGGAAGCATATAACATGGCCGCTTCTTCTGCTTCTTTATCAAACCAAAGGCAGGGAGTAATTTGTTTAGTTGACATAAATAAATATTGAGTTTACGTACATTTTTGATTATGTCTTAAAGATAAGATTATTATAGAAATGAAAAGCTGAGGTTCAAAGCTTGTGTTCAATACAAATCAATGCCAAGCCAATGTTTGTAATAATCCAACTCAACTTGGCCTTTATGTTTTCTGCAATGCTTTAATACTTTGTTTTGCTATTCCAGTCTAAAATTAAGAATCAATCTTAATTCATACTTCTAAATTGATTAATTTCCCGCCTACAAGATATCAAGACATGAAGAAAATAATTATCTCATTCATTACGCTTTCTTTTTTCGCATCCTGCGCTCAGCATCCAACGGCGGACCGTATTTATTTTAATGCTAAAATCTGGACTGGAGATTCAGCTAATGAAAGAGTTACGGCTATTGCAGTAAAAGACAGCTCTATCATTTATATGGGTAATACTTATGAAGATTATAAAGGAAGCGATACAAAAATGATTGATGTAAAAGGAAAAATGATCGTACCTGGTTTTATTGACAACCACACCCATTTTCTTAGTGGTGGATACCAACTTGCAAGCGTGAAGTTACGGAATGCCAAATCAACAAAAGACTTTATATCGACTTTAAAGAAATATGCTGTTGCATACAATGATTCCCGCTGGATACAGGGCGGAGACTGGGACCATGAGGCGTGGGGCGGTGAATTGCCCACAAGATTCTGGATCGACAGCATTACCGGCAACCATCCGGTGTTTCTCAATCGCTATGATGGTCATATGGTGTTGGTAAACTCTATTGCACTGAAATTGGCTGGTATTGATAAGAACACGCCAAATCCTGCAGGAGGAGATATTGTAAGAGATCCTAAAACAGGGGAACCTACTGGAATATTGCGCGATGATGCTATGGACCTGGTAACAAAGATTATTCCTCCACTTTCCCAAAGTGAACTGGATGAATGCCTGCAGCGGGCCGTGCAGGAAGGTTTGGAACACGGCGTTACAGAAGTAAACGATATGAGCAGCTATGGCGGATGGGCCGATATGGAGACATATCGCAAGGCGCATGCAAATAATAAACTGGATTTGAGAATTTATTCCTTTGTTCCCATTTACACCTGGCAACGGTTAGATTCATTGGTGAAAAAAGATGGCCGGGGTGATGATATGCTCCACTGGGGCGGTTTAAAAGGTTTTGTGGATGGTTCTCTCGGATCAACAACCGCGTGGTTTTACAAACCTTACCTGGATGCACCAACTAAGACAGGTTTGCTGGTAACAGATACGACTTTATTACGCAAATGGATACTCGCAGCGGACTCTGCCGGATTGCAGGTTACCACACATGCGATCGGAGACAGGGCTAATGACTGGATATTGGGTGTATATGAAGAAGCTGAAATTAAAAACGGGAACAGGGACAGGCGCTTCCGGGTGGAGCATGCCCAGCACTTGACGCAACAGGCCATTCCGCGGTTTGCTGCATTGCATATAATACCTTCCATGCAGCCTTATCACGCAATTGATGATGGTAAATGGGCTTACAAGCGCCTCGACAGCGCCAGGCTGAAAGGTACGTATGCTTTCAAAAGTTTACTGGCAACCGGCGCAAGGGTTACATTTGGTTCTGACTGGACGGTGGCTCCGCTTGATCCGATTGCAGGAATTTATGCTGCAGTTACGAGAAGGACGCTGGATGATAAGAATCCTGGCGGTTGGTTTCCCGATCAAAAAATTTCAGTGGAGCAGGCGTTGAAGTGTTATACTGTCAACAATGCATATGCGAGCTTCCAGGAAGATAAACTGGGCATGCTGAAAGCAGGTATGCTGGCAGATTTCGCTGTGCTTTCAGATGATATTTTTACCATAGCTCCCGAAAAGATCAGGGATATTAACGTACTGAGAACAGTAGTGAATGGGAAAGAAGTTTATACCAGGAAAGAATAATTGTATCTGTTTTTCTCCGTATATTCTTGTCTTCGGGGCTTAAGATACTAACATAAAAAACTGTTTTCTAAAAATCATTTTTGTGGATACATATCTCCGACACATCTTTGCACGCTCATGCCCGATACATCAAACAAACATGCACCATTAGTTACTGTAATCATTGCATTTGCCATTGTGTATATTGTATGGGGTTCAACTTATTTTTTTATCCAGGCGTCCGAAAGGGATTTTCCACCTTTTATTTTGGGAGCCATGAGATTTTTTGCTTCTGGTTTTATGTTGCTTGGATGGTGTGCAATAAAAAAATATAAGTTAGTGTATCGCCCGCAGATGAAGACTTCGTTCATCGTCGGCAACCTGCTTTTGTTTATAGGGAATGGAGCTATTATCTGGGCCGAGGAAACACTGCCCAGTTCTTTTGTTGCCGTTTTGGTTTCTTCAGCACCGTTATGGATTGTATTATTTGATAGCAGGAACCGGAAAGAGAACCTCAGTAATACTAAAATAGTACTTGGTATTTTGACCGGCTTTTTAGGAGTGGTTTTGTTATCTAGTGAAAAAATTTTTTCGTCTCTTTTCCCGGCAGCAGGCACACTCCAGATCATATCCCTGCTGGTAATTGTTGCCGGAAATATCTCCTGGTGCATAGGAGCATTATATTCGAAATACAATTCCAGTGGAAATACAATGGTGGGCGCTGCATGGCAAATGATTTTTGCGGCGATATCATTTTTAATTGTAGCGTTTTGTACAGGGGAAACCAGCCATTTTCAATTCCAGCAAGTTCATATAAGGGCATGGCTGTCTATTATTTACCTGATTACCTTGGGATCACTGGCAGGTTATAGCGCTTACATATGGCTGCTGCAGGTAAGGCCTGCAACTCATGTAAGCACCAATGCTTATGTTAACCCCGTGGTGGCTGTTCTGCTGGGTGTATTTTTTGGTGGTGAAACAATCAATGGTTTGCAAATAGGGGCTTTGATCCTCATTTTGTCCAGTGTATTTATTATTAATTTTGATAAATACACCGGTAGATAAATGGGTGAATTATTGGAGGAACTTCCATTATACCCTGCCACTTTAAATATTTTATCTTCCCCATCTTCAAAAGACTTTGGGTAATGTAGCCATGACTAAATAAAGGATAAACCGAAAATTATACCAGCCTACATTTATACCGGCATCGAAAGAACAAGGGGATCAATCACTGTGTGCTCTTCCTTCTTTTTTTGAACTTTAGGGTCTTTCATCATTTCATTTAGCTTATCCATATCAGTTACCTCAAGAACAAGAGCAACAGAATTGGGGTTGTCAGTATCCTGGAATTCCTTGAAGGATGATATGACAGGAGCAAATAATTGTTTCCTGTCACCGTGGCCCTTAAGCCAGGTTTTGAAGTCACCTACTTTGTGTCGAATAATTACTGTTGGCATAATTTTATTTTTTTGGTTTAAAATTAATTGGCATCATGTCTCATTCAGGTACATTCCTTTGATTCGACTGAACCATGGCAAGTTCTTTCTTAACCAGAGTATCACAGCCATAATATACTGCACCGCATATCGGATTAAAAACAAAGAGGAATCATTTTCTTCAAAGGGAGGAAATCAACAAAATATTAGTAATGGTGTCTAAGGTAGAAAAAATTAATGAAGTTCTGATCAAATTTTCCAATGATTTTATTTGTTAAACAGTTTTCTATCATTTAAGACGGGAGATTTTATTTTCATTAATGCCCGATTTTACGGAACATGATTTACAGTAGCTTTGAGATTGAAATACTTACTATGTCAAGAACAAATGATATTTCATTAAAGCAAAAATATGGTCAATTAGCATTGGTTGCCGGAGCTTCGGAAGGCATTGGTGCCGCCTTTGCCAGGTATTTAGCGGCATGCGGAATTGATTTAATATTAGTCGCAAGACGAAAAGAATCTTTGGAACAATTTGCTTCTTTATTACGCAATGAATATCATGTTCAGGTGCATTGCGTCCTTTGCGATCTTTCCGACTCAAATGCACCGGTTCAAATTCAGGAAATAGTTGCCGGTAAAGAAATAAATATAATGGTATATAATGCGGCACTTTCTTACATCGGCCCGTTTGAAGAAAATAGCTTGGATAACCATAATGCAATGGCCAGGGCCAATATGATTACTCCTATGAATCTTATACATTTTTTAGCCCGGCCGATGCTTTCAAGAAAGAAGGGAGCTGTTATCCTGATGAGTTCCCTGGCCGGGCTGCAGGGAAGTGGTTTTCTGGCCATGTATGCGGCTACCAAAGCATTTAACCGGATACTGGCGGAAAGCCTCTGGTATGAATGGAAAAATAAAGGCGTTGATGTGATTGCCTGCTGCGCCGGAGCAACAGCTACTCCTAATTTTATAAGGACAAACCCGGAAAAAAAGGATTTTTTTGCCCCTAAGGTTCAGCTGCCGGAAGAGGTGGTGCAGGAATGTTTTAAGCGTTTAGGGAAAAAGCCTTCATTCCTAGCAGGATCAGGCAATAAGATGGCAAGTTTTATGATGCAGCATGTATTACCCCGGAAAATGGCCATTAATATTATGGGAGATACTACGCGCAAGATGTATCGACTATAGGTGACGTGTAGTTATTGCTATCATTTTGTTAATAAATGAATGGGATTATTTTATAGGGAACTTTCTTAACATACTCATCCCAAAGTGGCCCGTATTTAGCTGCACAGCGTTTATTGTCATCTACCTGCCGGGGAAATAAGAGTGCTATGTAATATGCCGGATATAACCAGGGCCAGATTAACAATGGGTGGCCGGTGCAAAGCACAATACCAGAGGCCATAATAATTTCACCCAAATAATTGATATGCCTGCTTATTCCCCAAAAACCATTTACCAACAGAGTTTTATTTCCATCACTGATCGTTTCCGGTTTCATACCCAGGATGGTTCTCGTTGGGTCTTTTTTAAAATAATATTTCTGCAGGTTTGCTCCGCGTGAAAGGCCCCAGCCAAAAAAAAAGATCAAACAATAGATTATTAATCCAAAAACTGGGGTATCGTTTAGCGGCAAGCTAACGGTTGCCCATAGTGGTATAGAATAAAACCAGGGATAAAAGGCAACGCAGCCCCAGCCTAATTTAAATCCCACCCTTTCTGCAAATAAGTCGTAGGTGTATAAGTGTATTTCTTCAAAGGTCAGGTAATCTACTAAAAAGAACATGAGCAGGGAGGCGGATAGGATGATTCCGGCGGAAGAATGCATTCCATAAAGCAAATAGTGATGTGCTGCAAAACTGAGAACGTTCACAGAAAGCATGGATGCTCCGGCCAGGTAAAGCCACATCTTTACATCAATTCTTCCTTTCCATACCTGGATATTTTCTTCCCTTCCAAAATAATAATCAGCCGAAAAAGACTTTCTAACGGAAGGGTAGGGCACTACCATAACAAATGAAAAAATGAGACCAATTATAACAGCACCTGTTAGAGTATACCACCGAAAATTATAAAACCAATCCCAACCAATAATACGATTATAACATAACAAAATCCAGATCAGGATAAGTAGAACCATGACCTGTAATCCATTAAGGTGATAACGAAGTTTTTCGGTGGAGTTCACTTTAGTTACATAACCTGTTACCCATCGCCCCGGCAAGGCTATATTCAACAAAAAAATAACCAGGTAAACAATCAGTGGCGATAAAAGTGCGGCGACTTTCTCCATAAGCAATAGATTCCTTTATTATGAAAGTAGAATTTATTTTAATACGGAAATGCTTTTGGGAAATATCTTAATTAATCTTTTTTCCTTTCAGACCTTCGGAAGGGATGAGTCTTGTTAGAATTATACCGGGTACTTATTTTTTTATCAGGTTTCCTGATTCGTCAGCGTATTCTGTTTTAATTTCTCCATTTTCGCAAACTTTCAGTTTGTATTGGATCTTATTATCGGCAACTTTTATGCTGGTTATTGAATATAAATGCCCTTTAAAAAATTCTGTGAGCTTGGGGATTAATTCCTGCGGAACAAAGTTGGCGAGTACCGGAATGGAACCTGAAAGTGCCGGGCAACGGTCGGGCCAGTCATGATAAACAACTTTTTCTTCTGTCACCGTAGCAGGCGGACGTGATTCCGTATTTTTTTTGTTGCTGTTGTCGGGATAGTGCACATACTGGGCGACTAAAGTATTACCTGAGATGATAAAGAGGGCAGCAAAAAAGAACCTGAGCATAAGCTCTAATTTAAACATTTTATTGCGAAAATATAAGCCTGGGGTTATCTTTTAATGTTAATTTATTATTATTACTAAAAACGGTCGTTCCGCCATTGGAACTATCAAATGATAAATCACTTCACTTTCTTAAAATCCAAATCCTGGAAGTCAAAGCTAAAATCAGTTAATGGTGATATGGCATTCATCTTCATTGACGATGCCTTGCCTTCTTTATCAAGGTCAAATATTACATATGCATCAGCATCCATACTTCTGTCCGTCCATTTTACTATAAACGTATTGCCTTTGTAAGGAAGCATTTCACCATTTAATAAAAAGGATTTTTGTGACCGGAACCAAAGCCTTCCGTTTTCTGAAGATATTACCGCATCCCCAAACCATTGATCATGAAACGTACCTGTAAATAAACTTAGGTCAATTACAACATTATTTTTTTGTTGATCTTCTATAATCTTCCATGTGCTATCAAGAATTTGTTTCTCATTAGCCCGGCTGGCTACTTCCTGCTCACGGTATAGCTTGACCCAATTGCGGCTCTTTATACCAAAATAACTGTCTTTAATAGTATTGCTAATAGCGCTGAAAGCAGCTCCTGATTGCTGGTTGGTAAAGACAATTATACCCAGTTTTATTTCGGGAATAAGGGTGACCTGTGTTACAATTCCGGCGAGTCCACCCGTATGCGTAACTTGTTTATATCCATGCACATCACTTAGAAACCATCCGAGGCCATAGCTTGCAAAATGTGTATTGTAAGGCGTTTCGCCCCTTACAGGAATAATCGTTTGCGGTGTCCACATTTCTTCATGTACCTCGCTGCTGAATAATCTTTTACCCGAATCTTCTCCATATTTACCATTATTCATTTGCATGATGATCCATTTACACATATCGTGCAGATTAGAATAAATACCCCCTGCGGCATCGAGAGTTTCATTATCATCACGGCGAATAACCTTCACAACACCATCTACCGGAGCATGCGGATCTATAACATTTGTTTTATTTTTTAAGAGATTGTAAGAAGGCCCCGAATAGTTCATACCCAACGGATCAAATATTTTCTTCTGAATGAAATCTTCCCAACTCATTCCGGAAACTCTTGCCACTACTTCACCTGCAACCATATATAAATTATTGTCGTAATCGTATTTTGTTCTGAAAGAGGAAACCGGTTTCAGGTAACGCAGGTTGTGAATCATTTCATTTTTGGTAAAGTTGTTCGAGTCGGGCCAGAACATCAGGTCACCGGCGCCGAGGCCAAGGCCACTGCGGTGCGTGAGCAGGTCTCTTATAGTGAATTCCTCTGTTACATAAGGATTGTACATCCTGAATTCCGGAATATAATCGGTAACCTTATCATCCCACTTCAATTTACCTTCATCAGTCAATATTCCCAGAGCGGCTACAGTAAAGGCTTTTGTATTGGAGGCGATACCAAATAATGTAAACTCATTAACCGACATCTTTGTATCCAATGACCTTACGCCATACCCTTTCGCATGAATCACCTTACCGTCCTTCACAACAGCAACCGCAATTCCGGGAACATCAAAAGATTTTAGGGTGAGCTCAGTTAATGAATCAATTTGGGATGAAGAAATTACCTGTGCCTGTAGACTGATTGACAGAAAAAGGTAAGGTAATATTATTGTTTTTCTCATTTAAATTATATTAAGAGTAATATTTGAAATGAAATATGAATGTATAAAATGTTTTGGAAATAAGCATATGGTCAATTGTTCCTCGAAATGCATGATGAGGTTCGTAAAAGAGTTTATTTATTTTCAACTCTTAGAGGACTAATCTCATAAAAATTCATTGCAATACCTATGAATCTCCTGTAAACTATGAATTTTCCGTCTTTTGTCTTAATGTCACTGTAATGCTGGCGATAAATGGAAAAAATAAAATAGTTGTGCGTAAGATTACCTTCGGCGTTACCAAAGAGACTATAGGTCTGTTTAAAAGCAGGATTGGTAATACCCAGAATCCCTATCACCATGATAATTACGACCATGGCGGCTATGACAAACTTTTTCATGTAGGCCCGGATCTTTTACTTTAAAGATAGGTGGAATTTATTTTTCAGTTTTAATAAGATAACATGCCCGGGCAAAAATCATTTTAAAAACTTTATCAAGCTTATAAACGGATGTAATCTTATCTTAAGGGTACCGGGTCTTATTGAAGAAAGGTTACTTAAATAAAAAATTTTATTTTGCACATCTAATGTTACCTAAAAATTGAAATTTATGCCAACTACTGTAGCGGTTACCGGGGCAAGCGGACACATTGGAAATGTTGTTTGCAGGAAACTGATTGAAGGTGGCTACCAGGTGAGAGCATTTTATTATAAAGATCAGAGAGCTCTCGATGGCCTTAACCTTCAATTGGTGCGGGGCAATATTCTGAACAAAGAAGATTTATCGCGTTTAATAAATGGTTGTGAAATTGTGATCCACTGTGCGGCTATCATCAGCATAAACGGCGACCCGGACGGAATGGTTTTCAAAACAAACACGGAGGGTCCGAAGAATGTATTGGCGGCGTCGATTGAACATGGAGTAAGGAAAATTATTCATATCAGCAGTGTTCATGCAGTTACGGAATTACCGCATTCTTTGTCTTATGATGAATCGCGGCCTTACAAAAATTCGGATTCTTTCGCATATGATTATTCGAAAGCCATGGGAGAACAACTTCTTTTGTCTGCAGCCCGAAAAGGATTAACGGAAATAGTAATCATAAGGCCAAGCTGCGCTATCGGTCCATTTGATTTCAAACCATCAAAAATGGGAGCCGCACTGATAGATTTCTATTTACAAAAAATTCCATTCCTGCCGGAAGGTGGTTATGATTTGGTTGATGTGCGGGATCTCGCTGATTCCATAATAAATGCAATTTCAAATGGGAAAGACGGTGATATATTTCTTTTATCGGGGAAATATTACAGCCTGAAAGATCTTGCCAGGGCTATAAAAGCAGTGACAGGAAAAAAAGTTCCGCAAAAAGTTATACCATACCGGCTGCTGAAAATGTTGCTTCCTTTTGTCTCTGCATATGCTAAAATCACTCAATCTGCTCCTTCTTTCACCAGGGAGTCAATTGATGCATTGATCCATGGTCACCCAAATATGGATTGCACGAAAGCAAGGACCGAACTGAATCATAAATGCAGACCTCTGGAAGATACATTAAGCGACTTTTTTAAATGGCAGAAGGAAAATGGAGTAATTTAACGGATTATGAATTTGGAAACTCTTGAGGATATTACCTATGCGTGGATTGCTGTTGCTTTAATAGTACATGTAACCATGTTTTTCATAAAGGCACCTTTCGGAAGACATACTTCGGAAAAATGGGGCCGTTCTGTCGATAACAAATTGGGTTGGTTTATTATGGAACTTCCTTCCCTGAGTATTATGGTTTATTTCCTGTTCAGAGGAATTAATGCTGACAGCTCTTATGTCTGGATTTTATTTGTGCTGTGGATCATTCACTATATTAACCGGACATTTATTTATCCTTTAAGGATAAAGCCAACCCCAAAGAAAATGCCTGTTTTTATTGTTGGCAGTGGAATATTTTTTAATATAGTTAATGCTGGCTTAAATGGATATTACCTGTCTGAACTTGCACCACCGGCATTGTATGATTACCATTGGCTGGTGAGCACAAATTTCATTCTGGGGATTATTTTGTTTTTTGGGGGAATGTTCATCAATTGGAAATCCGACACCATTCTTATCAGTCTGAGAAAAAGGGGGGAGATTGGATATAAAATACCTAAGGGCTTTTTGTTCGATTTTATTTCAACCCCAAATTTATTCGGAGAAATCATTGAATGGACCGGTTTCGCTATCATGGCGTGGAATCTTCCTGCATTTTCATTTATGATCTGGACGTCAGCCAACCTTGTACCCCGATCGAAGAATCATCATGATTGGTATCACCAAAATTTTACAGACTATCCGAAAGAAAGAAAAATTGTTTTTCCATTTATATATTAATTTCCTTCTAATCTGCGACTCTATCAAAGGATTTGTAACCTAGCAGAATTAATCAGCGTTAAGAAATTATACACCTTGTAGCACATGTTCGATATCCCATATTATATCCTGCCAGTTTTCGATCCCTATGCTCAGCCTGACCATTTTTTCTGAAAGTCCAAGCCTGTTTTTTTCTTCAGAAGGTTCATCGGCATGGGTCATGCTAAAAGGATGTTCGGCGAGGCTTTCGGTTCCTCCGAAGCTTACGGCTAATTTAATATGCTTATAATGCTTTAAAAACCGGAAAGCTTCTTTTTCTCCTCCTTTCACGTCAAAGCTTAACATGGTCCCGTTACTAAGATATTGTGTTTCTAAAATAGCCACTTGATTTGGATTATTGGCCTTTGTAAAGCCCAGGCAATACACTTTTTCCACCTTTGGATGTTATAATAAATAATTGGCCACTTTTTCTGCGTTAGCCGCAGCCGCTTCCATTCTGATCTTTAGAGTTTCCAGACTGCGCATCAATAACCAACTGTTATGCGGATCTATCATGGTGCCAAATACAGTGCGGCTTCTTTTGATTATTTGGATAATTTTTTTGTTTCCTATTGCGGCGCCTGCAATTAAATCGCTGTGTCCGCCAATATATTTTGTGGCAGAATATAAAACAATATCGGTTCCATGTTTCAGGGGGTGCTGCCAAAGAGGACCCATGTAGGTATTATCAACGGCAACCAATACTTTCTTTTCGTCATTCGAATACTTTGCCGCGATTTCAGCACACATGCTGATATCAATCAAATCGTTGGTAGGGTTGGCAGGCGTCTCAGCATAAATCATCCTTAACTTTTGACCAGCATTTTTTTCTTCAATTTTTTTAATAATATCTTTTTTAGTGTCTCCTGCCTTAAATCCTATTGATATAACGCCCCAATGATGGAGCATCTGGCAGATAAATTTATAAGTGTCGCCATAAATGGGATTACTGTGTAAGAGAACATCCGCGAGTTTTAAAAAACTTACAAGTGATGTGGCAATGGCGCTCATGCCACTGGAAAATGCTGCAGCAGCTTCACCTTCGTCCCAAAGTTTTAACCGTTACTCAAGAATATCCATATCCGGGTTGTTCATCCTGTTATAAATCAAGCCCATTTTTTCACCCTCTTTTCCGGGATTTCCTTGTGCCATCTCAAAAAATGCTTCGCCATCTTCCGCAGTCTTGAAAACGAATGTTCATGTTAGATAAATAGGGCATTTCACCGCTCCTTCATTCAGTTCGGGGCTGTAACCATAGCCCATCATCTGGGTTTCAGGTGCGAAATTCTGCTTGTCCATATACGATTTTTATTCAAAGATTTATAAATAGTTCCACAAAATACTTGACAATAGTTACACCTTAAAGCAAATCTTCATCATTTGAAATTTGAATAAAGTGTAGTTTTCTATCCATATGCAAATAAAGAAGGTGAGATGTTTTGAATATTATGTGAAGAAATAGCTATTTTTGTATTTAGATATTTGTCTAAATACCTAATTAATTATGAATCATCTTTTCCATGCGCTCAATGATCCGACAAGAAGAAAAATACTTGACATGCTAAAGAAAAAAGATCTTACAGCTGGTGAAATTGCTGACGCTTTTAATATTTCCAAACCAAGTATTTCCCATCATCTTGATATTCTAAAACGCGGAAATCTTGTTGCAGCTGAAAAACAGGGACAGTTTATTACGTATTCTATAAATACCACTGAGCTCGATGAAATGGTCAAATGGTTGTATCAACTTGGAACAAAAAAGAAAAAATAAATCTATAACTGAAATTATCAGCTATGCAAAAAGTCAACAGAAAGAAAGAAGTTATTATTTGGCTATTAATAATTTTGCCATTTATTTATGTGTTAGCAGTTTGGAATAAAGTTCCTGAAATAGTTCCTACGCATTTTAATGCAAAAGGGGTGCCTGATGATTATTCGGGAAAGGCTTTTGCATTGTTATTGCTTCCGGTAATGAATGTCATTATTTATTTTATTCTTTTTTATATACCCCGGATTGATCCGCGCAGGAAGAATTATGCATTTTTCGGGAACTCGTATCAGAACATCCGTCTGCTGATTCACTTATTCCTCGCAGGGATTTTTATTTTTATCACCCAAACTACCTCCGGAGGAGTTCCACTAAAAATGAATGCCTTTCTTTCAGGAATGCTTTTATTTTTTGCTTTGCTCGGTAATTACCTGCGTACGGTGCGCTCTAATTTTTTTGTGGGAATCAGAACGCCTTGGACCTTGTCGAGTGATTTGGTGTGGCGCAAAACCCACGAATTGGCTGGAAAAATTTGGTTTTACAGCGGTATTATTTTAGCAATAGTGGTTTTCTTTCTTCCACCGGTGGCAGCAACAATTGTCATGTTCAGCGGCATATTTATTATGGCTATCATACCAATTGTTTATTCCTATTTTGAATATAAAAAAATAAACAATGATCGGCAAGCGGGAAATAGTTAATATCCAATTTATTAAACACCTGCCGATCTGATAAAGTTCCGGCTAAAACTTGTTCAGAATAAAATCTTTATGCTGCTAAATTCAAAAAAGCCGGGTGAACTTGCCCGGCTTAATTATTCAAATAAAAAGAGTATGTTATTTGTGCAACTTAATCACTCCAATATTAACTGTTTTGCCTGCTACTACATTCACATTATTAATAGTCGAATCCGCATACCCGTTAGAAGATGAAATATTCAAACTATAATTTCCTGCCTGCAACCCTCTGATCATAAATTCCCCATTGCCTGATGGAATGGCTGTAGCCGTGTCTGTGCTGCTTGTTGCGGTGATTGTAGCTTGAGCATCTGTAGGTAATACAAATCCCTGGATACCGCCCGTATTAGCCTGAATGAAGCACCTGAAGTAAGGGTGAAGCCAAAAACCTCTTCCAAAAGGTATTATGGACCGGCTGATGTCAAAAT
>OBLT010000690.1_pt1 | contig 21654 bp, 14 predicted proteins | sample 1518721 | NCBI WGS metagenome assembly OBLT01 (sample SAMEA3539307, study PRJEB22396) | soil metagenome | biome: tundra; feature: field; material: soil | place: USA | collected 2010-05 | depth 0.15 m | reverse complement strand
CCCTTTCCGATATTCCTTTTCTCGGCCCCATCGGCGCCGTGCGCGTCGGCTTGGTGGACGGTCACTTCGTCGCCAACCCCACCTACACCGAAATGCGGGACGGCCTGCTCAACATCATGGTTGTAGGCACCGCCGATGCGATCGTCATGATCGAGTCCGGCGCCAAGGAAGTAAAAGAAGAGACGGTGGTCGACGCGATCGAATTCGCCCACACTGAAATCAAGAAGATCTGCGCCGCCATCAGCGAACTGCGCAGCAAGGTCGGCAAGCCGAAGCGCAAAGTGACCCCTCCGGAGTTCGACGAGACTTATTTCAAAGGCCTGGAATCGCAGATTGGCCTTCGTTTGTCGGATGCCCTTGATACCGCGAAACATCCCAAAGCCGAGAGTTATGAGTTGGTCCGCACCCTGGAGAAAGAACTGCAGGCTGCGTTGCCCGAAGACGACGCGCCCGCCAAGGCAAAGCTGAAAGAGTATTACGAAACCCTGCGCGAGCGCATTTTCCGCAACCAGGTGATCGACCACAATCGCCGTCCCGATGGACGCGCCTTCGACCAGATTCGCGAAATCTGGATCGAAGCCGGTGTGCTACCCCGCGCCCACGGCAGCGCAATCTTCACCCGCGGTGAAACCCAGGCACTCGTTACCGCCACGCTCGGCACCAGTGACGACATGCAGCGTCTAGAAGGCTTTGAAGGCGAAGCCAAAAAGCGCTTCATGCTGCACTACAACTTCCCGCCGTTCTCCGTTGGAGAAGTCGGATTCATGCGGGGCGCCGGTCGCCGCGAAATCGGCCACGGAGCATTAGCCGAGCGCGCCGTTTCCGCCGTCCTTCCGACCGAAGACAACTGGCCCTACGCCATGCGCGTCGTGTCCGACATTCTGGAGTCGAACGGCTCGTCGTCAATGGCCACAATCTGCGGCGCATCGCTTTCCCTGATGGATGCGGGCGTCCCCTTGAAAGCTCCGGTCGCTGGAGTCGCGATGGGATTGGTGAAGGAAGGCGAGAAGTATGCCATCCTGACCGACATCGCGGGCGCGGAAGATCACTACGGTGACATGGATTTCAAAGTTGCCGGAACCAAAGAAGGCATCACCGCGCTGCAGATGGATATCAAGGTTGCCGGCATCACTTCGCAGATCATGCGCGAGGCGTTGGCCCAGGCGCAGCGCGGGCGGCTCTTCATTCTCGGAAAGATGGACGAGATTATCACCGAAGGCCGCACGAAGGTTTCGACTTATGCGCCTAGGATCTACACCCTGCAGATTCCGGTGGATAAGATTCGCGACGTGATTGGGCCCGGCGGCAAGATGATTCGCAGCATCATCGAGCAGACCGGTGTGAAAATCGACGTGGAAGATTCGGGCAAGGTCAACGTAGCTTCGAACGATGAAGTTTCGGCGAACAAGGCTTTGCAGATTATCCGCGATCTGACCGCGTCGGCCGAGGTGGGCAAAACGTATCTCGGCAAGGTCAGCCGTCTGGCCGATTTCGGAGCGTTCGTCGAAATTCTACCGGGCTTGGACGGCTTGCTGCACATCAGCGAAGTCGCCGAACACAGAATCAAAGATGTTCGCGATGAACTGAAAGAAGGCGACCAGGTTCTAGTGAAAGTTCTGGCCGTCGAAGGCAACCGGATCAAGCTGTCTCGGAAAGCAATTCTAAAAGAGCAGCGCGCCAAGATGGGCGGTGCTCCGATTCCAGAAACGGAAACGGAAGGGCCGGCCGACGCAGCGCCAGCAGTTTCGCAGGGCGCACCCACGCAGGGCACGCCCACGCAAGGCGCACCTGCGCAGGGCGAGCCCACAGCGGTGATCGAAGGCGGCGCGGATTTCGACGCCGATGATGAGCCAAACTTCAACCGTGTGGATGGAGTCGTTTCCTCGGTAGAGGCCAGCGTCGCTCGTCCGGACGGCGCCGGTTCACGTGAAGGTCGTCCCAGCGGCGGCAGTGGCGATCGCAATCGTCGTCGTCGCGGTCGCGGCGGTCCCGGTCGCGGCCCTGGCGGCGGTTCGGGAGGTCACGGCGGTGGCCACTCCGGCGGCGGTGGCGGACGCGGAAGAAGGTAGGATCAGTACCCAGTACCCAGTCGTCAGTAGCTTGAAGGGCCGCAGCGATGCGGCCCTTTCCATTTGGGATCGCCTAGCAGCCTGCGGCGCAGGTGCGATTTGTATCAGGGTATGCCTTCAGGCATACCGTAACTTCAGAAAAATGGTTCCGGCCTTAAGCCGCTAAGAAATTGCCATCGCACCAACAGTCCTGAGTTAGTGCAATCGCCGGGCTACGTCAACTATCGAGTCCCAACGTTACCGCAGCACTTGGTCATGCAAGACAGTTCAGAGGAACACCTAGTTTTGATGGCGGATTGATGGCGAGTGTTTCTACCGGTGTTGAGCAAAAGTGAACAGAGTTAATCATCATCTTTCGGCAGAATTCGAATGTGCGATTGTCTCTCAAAGCAGAATGCGATGCCGGTCACGGCGTCGCCTTGGAGCGGAGGCTGGAACCAATGCTTGCCCGTCTCCCGAACGATCAGCCGCTAAAGTCTTCCGCCGACCCGCTGCGCGGTGCAAGGCGTCCATTGTCGGAGACCGCCTCTGCTGTTCCGAATTCCGCAGGTTCTTTGATTTTGCTGCCATCGTATGGGAAACGGGCTTCGGGTTCCGATCTGAACCAATCTGATCTCCCCATCTTTAATCAGGATTGGTGAATCATGATCGCGCGCGGTTCTTCGGATTAGCGGGAATTGAGGATCGTCGACGGGGACGCCGTCCTGGGGAAAATGCCCTATGTCTTGTCGAGAAACCGTGGGTTCTTTCAAGCACGCGATCCGCACTGGTCGCATCTTGGCGGCCCGATTGTTGACGAACGATTGAGCCGCAGAGAACAGGCCGAAGTGGTGCAGCAGTTACTCGCGAAGTTTCCCCGATGGTGCTCCGGGTATTTCGTTTGCAATCCGAATAGGAGCTACGCCGATCTGGTGAGAGATGCTTTCAAACGCGCGGGATTCGAGCATACGGCCCAAACAACTTATGTGCGTTACCCCACAGATGCCCCGGTAACGAATCTGCGAAAAGGGAAACACAATGGACACATCAGGAGGGCGAGCCAAAAGCTAGATTGCGTGGATATCAGCGCCACGGAATTCGTCCGCTTCTACGGGGCGAACTTGAAAGCGAAAACAAAAACAAGCTATGCGCCGCTCGAAATTGTCACCCCCCTCATAGATGAAGCGGTTCGCCGAGGACAGGCGCGAGCCATTGCCGCGAGGCCAAAACATTCCAGTGCGATAGCGAACGATAGTGGGTTTGCGCTTTACGATGCTGCCATTGTCTATGTTTGGGACCAATCTCATTGCTATTACTGGATGTCAACGCACCGTCCTCATTCTTCGGAGAATTCGTGCCCAAAGCCCAATCCGGATGCGATTAAGTTTCTTGCCATGCACGCCATGCAACATGCCCAGGAGATGAAGCTGATTTTTGACGCGGATGGCGTCATCACGCCCGGGGCCGAGAATCTGTACCGTAATATGTTCGGACTCCGGAAAGAGGAACGCCGGGATGTTTTCCAACGGATGACCGCGTTGGAGCGACTTGTCAGAAACGTCGTCCGAAAATCAAAGCGATGGCTGCCAAAAGCCGCGTGGGGCGGTCGGCTCCCTGTGCCAGACGTGTTCAGTGACGCGGCGGAAGTCCGGCGGGAAACACTCCCCGCATCTGCACAGAGCGGGCAACCATCATCGTTGATGTGACGCATTTGAAGAAGTGACCGCACCTGCGGACTAGTTCGCCAAATGGACACCCAGTCTCACATTCCGATTTCAGAATCAAGCGTGTGGCGGCTGCGTCAACATTTAGGACGTGGAAGGCAAAGACGAAGCGTTGGCGGCCCTTCCGCCCAGTATCAACGGGAATAGTGATTGGGTACAGCATGTTGCCGCAAGGAGTGAGTCTAACAAAAGCCAATTCTGTCCTCAGTTGGTGAAATACCCCCATTTCACCAGTTGATCGGTCGTGAGAACGAGTAGCCAGAAGACGGGGCCCCAGGTTCCTCACACTTCGTGCCGTTCGAACGAGGCATTGCTGCAGGCGCCTTTCCTCATCGCGGCTGCCCCTTCCGCAATCTGACGTGTCGGTCCCGCAACCGTGGAAAAGGTACAATGTAGCTCGATTATGCGGACGGTTTTCGACATGTTCACGCAAATCTTTCGCAACTTGTGGGCGCACAAGCTGCGATCGTTCCTGACCATGTTCGGGATCGCCTGGGGCGTGGGATCTTTGCTGTTGCTGGTCGGCGTGGGCGAAGGCTTCCGCTCAGGCAACCGGCGCGAGATGGCCGAGTTTGGCAAGGACATCATGTTCATCTTTCCTGGTCGCGCGCCGGCGGTAGCGGGCAGCATGAACTCCGCCCGTTCGTACTTACTCACCTATCAGGATTACCAGGAGATTCGTAATCAAGCCCCACACGTCCGCAATGCCTGCCCATTGCTTTCTCGCACCGACCTGCACGAGGTGAGCGAATTCGCCAATGCAGGGACAGAGATTCTGGGCGTGGAGCCTCAGCTGAACGAGATCAGTTATCTTCCGCTCAAGGAGGGACGCTGGCTTAATGAAATGGACGATCGGCAGAGACGTAATGTGATCGTCCTCGGAAACGAGCTCCTGAAGACCCTGTTCCCCGGACGCCCCGCGGTTGGGGCATTCGTCCTGCTGAACGGGATCAGGTTCGAAGTCGTTGGCAGCATGCCGCATCTCGGGCACGGCGACAACAATTGGTTGAATATGCGGGGCTACATTCCTTTCCAGGTCATGGCGACGTCATTCCCGCTCAAGGGAGAAAACCACGAGAACTCCATTTCGTTTATTGAATATCAGCCACGCGTGACCGCTGAGCACCTTCTGGCGCAAAATGATGTCCGCAAAATCGTTGCGCGCAATCACGCATTCGATGCCAGCGATGAAAACGCCTTTGACGGTTGGGATACGATTCAGGAATCGAAAATGGTGGGAACGATTTTCGACGTCATGAACATCTTCCTGGGGGCGGTGGGAATGGTGACGCTAGCCCTGGGCGCGATCGGCGTCGTCAATATTATGCTCGTCGCGGTCAGCGAACGCACCCATGAGATTGGCTTGCGCAAGGCCCTGGGCGCTACCAACCGCAGCATTCTGTTTCATTTTTTTCTGGAAGGGTTGATTCTGACACTGGGCAGTGGGCTGGTGGGCATGGGTCTGGCCACAGCCTTGATGGCCATGCTGGGAACGGTGCATGGTCCCGGCGGATTCGATCCGCCGAAGTTGGTACCGATGTCGGCCATGCTGGCGATTGGCAGCCTGACCCTGGCCGGAGTCGTCGCGGGTCTTTATCCCGCGCGCAAAGCGGCCATGCTGCAGCCGGTGGAAGCGCTGCGGCAGGAGTGAAGCCATATGTTCCGTGATCTGCTTCGGGAAGCCTACGACGCCATGCGGCACAATCGCCGCCGCACCGCGCTCACCATGCTAGGCATGGGCTGGGGCATCGCGACGGTGGTCATGCTCCTCGCTTATGGCGACGGCTTTGGCCGGGCCTGCGCCAACATCTTTGCCAATTTTGGCAGCAAGCTCGTGATCGTGGTGCCGGGCACTACCGCCATGCAGGCCGGCGGTCAGAAAGCGGGAGTTCCCGTCCGCTTTACTCAGGAGGATGTAGAAGCGCTCACGACCAACCTTCCCCAAATCAGCCGGATCACGCCCGAAGCGAGCAAGCAGGCAAACATCCAGTATGACACCCGGGTTTTCACCTTTACTGTCACCGGCAACGACCCCAGCGTCATGTCGATCCGCGCGCTTAAACTCGAGCAGGGCCGCTTCTACAACATGGAGGACCAGATCCAGCGCGCCCGTGTCGCCGTGATCGGTTCGGAAGCGAAGGAAAAACTGTTTTCCGGACGCAATGCGCTGGGCGAGAGCGTCCGGGTTGACGGCCTCAGCTTTGAAGTGATCGGTGTGCTGAGCCCCAAAATGCAGGAGGGGAATGACGATATCAACCGCGTGCTTTACGTCCCGTTCAGCACCATGGGCGATCTGAAAGATATACATTACCTCGACTCCATCTGGTTCACCTACCAGACTCCTGAGTACGAGCAACTGGAACAAACGGTTCGCACCATCATGGCGACGCAGCACAAGTTCAATCAGACGGATCGCCAAGCGGTGCGTGTGTTCAACCTCATGACGCAACTCCATCAGTTCGAAATCATTACTCTCGGGTTGAAGGTGCTGATGGGATTCATTGGAACGCTCACGCTCGGTATCGGCGGCGTCGGCCTGATGAATATCATGCTGGTTTCGGTCACCCAGCGGACCCGCGAGATTGGCGTGCAGAAGGCTCTGGGCGCGCGTCGGCGGCACATCCTGCTGCAGTTCCTTGCGGAAGCGCTCACCATTACCTTCATCGGCGGGGTGTTTGGAGTGCTCTTGGCTTATGCCGTGGCGTTTTCCGTTGGAAGGCTCACTTTGTACAGCGCGTTTGCCAAAAACGGCGAAGCCGGTGACATCCGGCTGATCATCGCTCCGGGAACGCTGATCGCGTCCACGCTCATTCTCGGCGCCGTGGGATTGATTAGCGGTATGGTTCCAGCCTTGCGCGCCGCCCGCTTGGATCCGATCGAGGCTTTGCGACACGAATAGGCCGAAATGCCCATTTCTCTAATTGATGGGTCGTGAGAACGAGTAGCCAGAGACCGGTTCCGGAGTGCCCACACTTTCTAAGTCCTTGATTCCAGCAGACCGGGGGAGAAGCGTACCGTCTCCGTACCAATTGGTAAATAGCCCCATCAGGATTGGGCGGGGGCGGCGGCTCGTTTGGGAAAGATGTTGCCGACGCGCCGGATTTCGGCGCCCACAGCTTTTAGTTTTTCTTCGATGTTCTCGTAGCCGCGGTCTAGGTGATACACGCGGTCGATGATCGTCTCGCCGTCGGCGACCAGCGCGGCGAGCACGAGCGAAGCAGAGGCGCGCAGGTCCGAAGCAAGTACGGCGGCCGCGCTCAGCGGTGTTCCGCCGCGGACGATGGCACGGCGGCCTTCGATCTTAATATTAGCGCCCATGCGCACAAGTTCCTGCGCGTGCATGAAGCGGTTCTCAAAGATATTCTCCGTGACAATCGACGTGCCTGCCGCCTGCGTCGCGAGCGCCATATATTGCGCCTGCATGTCGGTGGGGAAGCCGGGATATTCTTCCGTGTTCATGTCGGCGGCTTGGAGCGGCTGATCGCCCATGACGCGCACGGAGTCGGCTTTCACCACCGTCTTCACGCCGGTTTCCGCCAGCTTCTGCAGGATGGCAGTGAGGTGCGCGGGGTCGCATCCGGAGATGTTGAGGTCTCCGCCGGTGAGCGCTCCGGCAATAATAAAAGTTCCAGCTTCGATGCGGTCGGGGATGATGCGGTGCCTGGCGCCATGAAGTTGGGCGACGCCTTTTACGCGGATAGTGGACGTGCCGGCGCCGTGGATCTTGGCGCCCATGGCGTTGAGCAGCGCGGCGAGGTCGGCGACTTCCGGTTCACGGGCGCAGTTCTGCATGACGGTTTCGCCATCGGCGAGTGTGGCGGCCATGAGCAAATCCTCGGTGCCGGTAACGGTAATTTTGTCGAAAACAATTTCGGCGCCGCGAAGGCGGTCGCCTTTGAGCGGATCAGTGACGGCTTCGACGTAGCCATGCTCCTGCGTAATTTTGGCGCCCAAACGTTCTAGACCCTTTATGTGGAGGTCGATGGGGCGGGCGCCAATGGCGCATCCCCCAGGCAGCGAGACGCGGGCGCGGCCACAGCGCGCGATGAGCGCTCCCAGGACGAGCGTGGAGGCGCGCATGGTCTTGACCAGTTCATAAGACGCTTCGGGAGCGGCAAGCGTGCGCGCGCAGATGGTCGTGCGGTGATGGGCGCGTCCGTAGCCGAGTTCCACTTCGGCGCCCATGGCGGCGAGGAGTTTGCGCGTGGTCTCAATGTCGCGCACCTGCGGAATATTTTCGAGGATCACCGGTTCCTCGGTGAGCAGAGCTGCCGCCATGCAAGGCAGCGCGGCGTTCTTCGCGCCGCTGATGCGGACGGTCCCGAGCAACGGGTTGCCACCGCGGATTACGAGCTTATCCATAGCTTGGTGATTCCTGAAAGAATCTGGACGCCGACTTCATTCTAGCGAGGATTCCAGAATGGCGGCGGCTCGAAATGTCCTGTGGAGCCGAAGCGCTTTCCCCCGTGAACCGGAGCCTGCCCTGAGCGAAGTCGAAGGGTGCCCTCTGTGGTCAAGCCTTTTTCGCCGTCACTATCTAAACTTCACTTCGAATTGGCCACCGCGATCGCTCTGCGTACTTGCCCTCGGGATTCTCTCAGAGCAGCGATAGCTTGGGCGCAGCCGACCCCAGCTTTGGCCATCACGAGGGCTACGGGGACGCGACCCTTCGCGGCTGCGAGCAATTTGCCCGCCGCTGCGCGCTTGAGTCCAGCGGCTGTTTCCAGGATGCCCACTCCGCGTTCGGCCAGTTTCGCGTTCTTCGGCGAAACATTCACCATCAGGTTGCCATAGACGTAACCGAGACGGGTCATCGCCCCGGTGGAGAGCATGTTCAGGATCATCTTCTGCGCGGTGCCGGCTTTCATGCGGGTCGAGCCCGCGACGACTTCCGCGCCTACCTCCGCGACGATGGCGACGTGGGCGGCTCGGCCGAGCGGGGATTTGGGGTTGCAGACGACAGCAACGGTTTGAGCGCCGTGCGCCCGCGCATATTCGATGGCGGCGATGGTGAAGGGAGTGCGTCCGCTGGCGGCAATGCCTACGACCACATCTTTCTTCGTGGGTTTCTTTTTCGTGATGCCTTTGCGACCTAGCTCGCGCGAGTCTTCGTCGGCTTCCACGGCTGCGCCCAGCGCCCTTGGGCCGCCGGCGATGATGAATTGGACCAGGCGCGGGGCGACGTCAAAAGTGGGCGGACACTCGACGGCGTCGAGGGCGGCGATACGTCCGCTGGTGCCGGTGCCGACGTAAATGAGGCGTCCGCCACGGGAAAGCGCCGCTGCGATCAGGTCGATCGCGTGCGCAATTTGCGGGAGTGCGCCCTTCACGGCTGCGGCCACTTTGGCATCTTCGCGGTTGATGATGCGAGCGATTTCGAGCGCGGACTTGCGATCGAGATCAGCGGAGGCAAGGTTCGATTTCTCAGTACCGAGGCGGCGGAGTTCTACGCTTCTTGTTTTACGCATCCGGGCTTTGCGCTTCGAAACTCGGCGTTTCAAGCTTCCTTCCCCACTGCTTCGATCACCGCGTCGTGAAACGCTGGGCGTACCTGCTTGATTGCCTGGTTTTGGCAGTCGGGCCAGGTGCGGTTGGTTAGCAAAATTATCGAAAGTTGGCGGTCCGCGTCGATCCACAGGGATGTGCCGGTGTAACCGAGGTGTCCAAAGGAACGGGGCGAGAAGTATTTTCCGGACTGCGAGGGCGCCGAGGGTGTGTCCCAGCCCAGCGCTCGGGAAGTGCCTGCGGGGGCGGATTCTCGGCGCGAAAAAAGTTCGACGGTTGAAGAGCGGAGGATGGGGTGTCCGCCATTGAGCATGGCGTGGGCGAAGATGGCCAGATCTTCGGCGGTCGAGAACAGTCCGGCGTGTCCGGCAATGCCCACAAGGACACTCGCGTTTTCGTCCTGCACCTCGCCTTGGATAATGCGGTGGCGGAAGGTGCGATCGTCCGCGGTGGGCGGGATCGAGTCTTTCAACGCCGGCGCGGGATTGAAGGTCGTGCGCGTCATGCCCAGCGGACCGAAAACTTCGCGCTGGCAGAATGTGGCGAGAGATTCGTCGGCGAGGCGTTCGAGGACAACGCCGAGAATGATGAAGCCGATGTCGCTGTATTCGGCGCGTGTGCCAGGAGTGGCGGCGAGCTGCGTCGTGAAGGCGTCGTTCAGAAGGGCTTCACGCGTGTTGGCGCGCAGAAAAAGCTTTTCGTAAGCGGGCAAGCCGGAGTTGTGCGCGAGCAACATGCGCAGAGTGACGTCGCGGCGGCGCGCGTCATCGTCAGCCAGTCCGCTGGCGAATTCGGGGACGATGGCGGTGACGGCGGCTTCGAGATCGAGCAGGCCGCGCTCGTAGAGGATCATGGCCATCGCGGTTGTGGCCACGACTTTGGTGAGCGAAGCGAGATCGAAGATACTCACGGTGGCGACTTCGGGTGCAGCCGGATCGTAGGTAGCGCGGCCGAGGGCCTTGTAGGCAACGAGTTCTCCGCGGAAGGTGACGGTCAGCGCGCAGCCGGGGAAGGCGCGGGCGGCGATGGCCTTTTCTAGGATGCCGAAAGCGCTGCGGAAGCAATCATCCTGCGCGGCAATATTGCGCGCGAGAAAGGAAAATCCAGATTCTCGATTAGGGAGCGTCAGGTTCAAGGTTGTTTTGTGAACTGATGGGGTTATAGCAAAGGCGGCGGGTGGACGCAAACGGGGGTTACTCCGAAGGCATCGTTGATACGGTTGAGAGTTGAGCCGCATCTCCGGGTCATGTAGAGTCACAGCAGACGTGAAACACTTAACGAAAAATCTACTCCTCTTCGCTTTCTTGTTCTCTGCCGCAGCGTTGTCCCAGAATCCGCTGGATTCGCGCCTTACCGTTCTCGATCCCATCATCAACGACGCCATCGCCCAGCAGCAGATTCCAGGCGCAGTGCTCGTCGTAGGCCACGACGGGCAGGTGGTGTACCGCAAGGCGTATGGCAACCGCGCGCTTGAGCCTCGGCGGGAGGCGATGACGCTCGATACGGTGTTTGACTGCGCCTCGCTTACCAAAGTTCTCGCGACTACGACGGCGATCATGCAGCTTTGGGAGCAGGGAAAGTTTCGCATGAACGAGCCAGTCGCGAAGTACCTTCCCGAGTTTGCGCAGAACGGGAAGCAGGATCTTACGATCCGGCAGTTGCTGGTGCACTACTCGGGACTGGCCGAGGATCTTGATTTAACGAAGCCGTGGGAAGGCAAAGAGACGGCGTATCGGATGGCCTTTGAAGCGGCTCCGGAACGGCCTCCGGGAGCGGCGTTTGTTTATAGCGATATCAACTTTGTAGTGCTGGGAGCGCTGGTGGAGCGGCTCTCGGGCGAGTCGCTCGATGGGTATGCGGCGAAGCATGTGTTTGGACCGCTGGCGATGAAAGAGACGCGATTCCTTCCTCCACATTCGTGGGAGCCGCGAATTGCTCCGACTGAAGAAGACGAGACCCATCATCTGCTGCGCGGCGTGGTGCATGATCCTACGGCTCGGCGGATGGGCGGAGTAGCGGGTCATGCGGGAGTATTCTCCACTGCCGGCGACTTGGCGCTTTTTGCGCAGGCCCTGCTCGATGGCGGGCGCGGCGTGCTGACACCGGCAACGATTGCTAAGATGACCGCGCCGCAGCAGCCCGTGAACGGGACGGCGGTGCGCGGATTTGGCTGGGACATTGATTCTCCTTTTTCTACCAATCGCGGCGAACTGCTGCCGGTGGGCGGCTACGGACACACGGGATTCACGGGCACTTCGCTGTGGATTGATCCGGCGACGAAGACTTATATCGTGCTGCTGACCAACGCGGTGCACATGAACGTCGTGCACAGCAACGTTCCTACGAACCTGCCGCCCAAGGAGAAGGGCAGCGCGGTGGCTCTGCGGACGAAGGTGGCGACGGCGGTAGCGGCGGCGCTGGCGCTCGATCCGGCTGAGGCAGAGAAAATGCAGGTGGCCACCATCACCGGCTACAACGAAATGCAGAGCGCGGCGCGCAAGCTGGCGGTGCGGAATGGAACGGTGAAGACGGGAATTGACGTGCTCGAGGAGACGAAGTTCGCGGCGCTGCATCCAGGCCGGGGCGGCGCCCCGCGAAGCATCGGACTGCTGACGAATCAGACCGGCGTCGACTCCGAAGGGCGCCGGACGATTGACGTGCTGGCGAATGTGCCGGGCATCTCGCTGGATGCGATCTTCAGTCCGGAACATGGAGTGACGGGCACCCTGGACACAACCGATGTCAAGAACGCGAAAGACGCGGCCACCGGAGTTACGGTTTACAGCGTGTACGGGGCGAGCGACGCGGCGCGCCGTCCGCCGCTCGACGTGCTGAAGCGGTTGGATGCGGTTGTGATTGACCTCGCGGACGCGGGCGTGCGCTTTTACACTTACGAAACAACAGTGGGATATTTTCTGGAAGCAGCCGCCAAGGCGGGAGTTGAGGTGGTCATTCTGGATCGGCCGAATCCGATTACGGGATCGTTCGTCCAGGGGCCGGTCTCCGATGAGGGTCGCGAAAATTTCACCAACTACTTTCCTGAGCCCGTGCGCCATGGGATGACCGTGGGTGAACTGGCGAAAATGTTTAATGCCGAGCGTCACCTTGGGGCGCGGCTCGACGTGGTTGCGATGGAGGGTTGGCAGCCGGGGGACTGGTTTGATTCGACTGGCGTTGGCTGGGTGAATCCTTCGCCTAATTTGCGGAGTTTGAACGAGGCGACCCTTTATCCGGGGGTGGGGCTGATTGAAGGAGCCAACATCTCGGTCGGGCGGGGCACGGACACGCCGTTCGAAGTTGTGGGCGCACCCTGGATCAAGAGCAGGGAATTGGCCACCTATTTGAATGCTCGCGGGATTCAGAGCGTGCGCTTCGTGCCGATGGCTTTTACTCCATCATCGAGCAACTATGCCGGCGAACGCTGTGAAGGCGTTAATTTGATCGTTCTGGATCGGAATACTCTGGATTCGCCAGAGCTGGGGATCGAACTGGCGGCGGCGCTACATAAGCTGCATCCGAATGACTTCAAGCTGGAGCGGATGGCGGATCTGCTGGTGAATCAGGCGGTGTTCGATGCGATCCGGGCGGGAGAGGACCCGAGACGGATTGCCGAAGACTGGCAGGATCGGCTGGAACAATTCGTGCGCCTCCGGGAAAAGTATTTGTTGTACAAATAGCGGGCCCTTCGCGGCGATTGCTCTCAAACCCATGGTCCCGCGCGGACTCCTCAGCTACAATGACCTCGGGGTACGCAGGCAGGCCATGACCGATAATCTACTTCTCATTCCGAGTCCGTTTTACCGTTGTGCCGGCCCCAATTGCGGGGTGCTAAAAGGCGCGAGCGACCGCTGGTGGGTGATGTGGAGCTCGTTTGGCGACTACGAGGTGCCGGTGATGCATCTGGCCCCGTGGGAAGAAAAGCTGGCAGTGCAGGAAGGTGCGTTGCATGTTTGCGGCGAGGGGTGCGCGCAGAAACTGCAATCGCAGTTCATGGGCAATGTGATCGAGAATCGGACTCGCAGAAGCGGCGGGTAGGTTGGTTGATGGAAGAAATGACCTCCACTGGCGCTCAGCCAACGTTTCTCAGCTAACCGGTACTCCACTGGGCGCATCTGAGATTGCAAGGGTATCGCTAAATTATTTTTGAAGAGGTAGGGTTTCGATGAAGATGCGTACTGCTTGTGTGTCGGCTCTGCTCTTGGCGGGAATCGCGACGGCACAGTCTTCGTCCGCCCCGACCCCGGCTGCGCCTTCGGCGGAGTCTGGGAAGGCTACGCTGACCATTCCAGCGGGAACTAGGGTTCCACTGTCGCTGAAGCAGGCGATTTCTACGAAGACAGCCAGGGATGGTGATCCTGTATACGCGGAGACCGCGTTTCCGTTTGTGGTCAACGAGCGGGTCGTGATTCCGGCGGGGACGTACATTCAGGGGAAGGTCGAGCGTGTGAGGCGCGGTGGGCACGTAAAGGGGCGCGCCGAATTGCTCATCCACTTCACCTCTATGATTTACCCCAGCGGCTATACCGTGATGCTCGGCGGCTCAGTGGAGAACACGCCCGGGGCGGAAAAGACGTCGATGAAGGATTCGGAAGGGACGATTCGCCAGGACAGCGAAACCGGGAGAAAAGCTAAGAGCGCGGCAGAAGGGGCAGGCACCGGAGCGGTGATCGGTGCGGTGACCAACGGGGGTAAGGGAGCCGGCATCGGAGCGGGAATTGGCGGAGTGGCTGGGCTGGCGATCGGAATGCTTTCGCGGGGCGCCGACGTGAGGCTGGAGCCGGGAACCTCGATCGAGATGGAGATCCAGCGGGAAGTTACAGTGGATGCGAGCCGGGTCTCCTCACGGCGTGAGGTCATTGTCCGCGACTAGTTAATGGAGCGACGGGCGTCTCGCCCGTCCGGCCCTCCACCAGCTACTTCAATACAAACATAGCGTTCACGTGCGCGGTGACGGTTACGTTCTGGGGAGAAAACTCCTCGGTCGGGGCGGAGCCTTGTGCTGCCATCGCCATAGGCACTGCCCGGCGCTGCATAGGCGCGATTACGCGAATGTTCTCGAAGGTATCGACGGAGGCATACGAGAGTTCGCCGAGCGTGCGTCCGCTGGCCGTGGCGAGCGACTGCGCGGAAGCCCGAGCGCGCCGGTAGGCGTCGGAGACGGCTTTGCCCTTGGCCTCGTCAGTCGAATCCAGCGTGTAGCTGAGCGACTGGCTTTCGCTGACGCTGGCGTCGGCAAGCTGCTGGGTGACCGGGCCGATCTTCGAAAAATCCCTGAGCTTCAAGCTGACGCTGGTCGTGACCTGGTAGCCGATGACCTTATGCTTCGCGTTTTTCCAGTCGTACTGAGGATTCACCGAGAAGAATCCGATTTCTGCGGACTTGGGATCGATGCCGTTGGCGCGCAGAACCTGGCGCGTCGCTTCGGCTTGTTTGGCGGCTTGGTCGTAAGCGTCTTTGGCGCTGTCGGCCTGCGCCGAGATGTTGAACTGGATGAGCGCGATGTCCGGTGCGGTTTCAAATTTGCCATCGGCGCCAACGAAAACGGTATTCGGCAGCGCACTGAGCGTGGGATTTTGCCCCATCGAGAGAGCACTCAGAATAAGGACGGCGCAAACCGTGAGGGTAGCTTTCATCGGATCTCTCCTGGTCCTTGATGGATATCGAAAATCCGCATCTGGGGAGCTGGATATCTTAGGCGAATCTAACGTCTTCGTTATACACCTCTGACGTTAGAACGCGACCAGCTTACGAGTTGCAATCGAAAGAAGGAAACCAGAAAAAGTTGCGGCAGGAAGGACACCACCGAGGGAGACCCGGCAAGCCACGCCTCTACCGGGAAATTGAGGAGCAAGTCGTAGGTTTTCAGTGTTAACCGGTGCCCGCCAGATGTGAAACAGGCACATTCTGGCGGGCACCGGTTCATACCCTGGCACGGCAGTACACCGCCGCGCTGGGGGCCGTTTGGATTGACTTCACTGTCCAGTTGGATGGGGCAATCAGGGTAAAACGATGCCTGGCGCCTGGCGGGAAAGGCTGGCGCTGTACCTTCCGCCAGACGGTCTCGCCAGCTAAATCCTCGGGAAAGACGGGCTCGGCCCATTCGGGTTCTGCCCATTGATATCTTTCCGCAGGTCTTGCCAGATATTGTCCGGCATTTCGAGAAATACCTTGACGATCTGCGGATCGAACTGGCGGCCCGACCAGAGTTCGATTTCCTTGCGCGCGGCCTCAAATGATTGTGCGGGACGATAGGGTCGGTCCGTGGTCATGGCGTCCAGGGTGTCGGCAATCGAGAACATGCGTGCGCCCAGCGGAATCTCGTCGCCCTTCAGTCCACGGGGATAGCCAAGTCCGTCGTAGCGCTCCTGATGGGAGTAAACGATCTCGGCGGCCTCCGCCAGAAAGGGGATTCGGGAGATGATCTTGTAGCCGCGGTAAGAGTGCTCGCGCATGATAGCCATCTCGTCGTCGGTGAGTTTGCCGGGCTTCAACAGGATGGCGTCGGGAATAGCCATCTTGCCGATGTCGTGCAGGAAAGCTCCGCGGGCGATCACGTTGATCTCTTCTTTGGTCAGGCCCATTTTTCGCGCAATGGCGATGGTGAATGCGGTGACGCGCCGGGAGTGGCCTTCGGTCTCGGCGTCTTTGAGGTCGAGCGCATCGCCCAGGGCCTCGAGCGTGATGTCGTAGGACTTCTCCAGGTTCGAAAGCGCGGTCTTCCACTGCTGGGTGCGGGCGGCAACCAGGGCCTCGAGGTTGGTGCGATAGGCATCGTTTTCCCGCTTGAGGCGGCGGTGCTCCAGGGCACGCCTAACCGTGGCCAGCAGTTGCTCGCGCTCAAAAGGCTTGGGCAGGTAGTCGTACGCCCCATTGCGCAGGGCCTGCAAAGCGACCGAAATGTCGTGGACCGTAGTGACCATCACGATCGGCATGTCGGGATAACGTTCCTTGGCGCGTTCCAAAAGGGCAATCCCATCCATTTCGGCCATCATCAGGTCCGAGAGGACCAGATCGAATTCGTCCCCGGATTCGAGAATGGAGAGGGCTTCGATGCCATTAGCGGCCTGGCGCGTTTGAAAATGGGCCAGGCTGAGCGTTGAGCAAACAATCTCGCGGATTGTTTCCTCATCGTCGACTACGAGGATGCGGTCATTAGGCATGGCGCGGAGTGGCTATATCGTCCATTCTAGGCCACCACTTCACATTCCGAAAGTAACCAACTGGACACGAAAATCCGGTAACGATGGGGGCCGCGCGTGATATCTAGAAGCTTAGGTGTTCGTGCGCCTCTCTATGGATCTTGCCGGACTATTTGGGAATTCGGTTGGCAGGTTGACCTTCCCCTGGTTGACGGCACGGGAAACGGCCGCCCTGATCGTGGTGGTGGTCAGTCTGCTTTTCTTCCGTGTTTTCCGGGAGCGATGTTTGCTGGTGTGGGGAGCGGGCTGGATCGCATACGGTGCGTTTCTGTGGGCAACGGGCGCGGGCGAATTGCACGGTTCGAAGGCCATGGCCGCATTCGTGCCGGCCGGCTTTGTGTTGGCGGTGGGGTTGTTTGCGGCGGCGGCGCTGATCTCGGCGCAGGCCCGGCGAGCCCTGACGGCGTTGGTGGCGGTCGCCTGGGTGATGATGGTCTGCGCCGCCATGCAGCCGCTCTATTTTTCCGATGCCAAGATGCTTGGGCCGGGGTTGGATGTAGCCTGCCGGCTGCTTGCGGCTGGGGCTGCCATTGAACTGTTGCGCTATCGCTTCGGGCGGATTGGGCTGGGGCCTCTCCTGTTCGGCGCCGGGCTGCTCACGTTGAACTTGCACTGGCCTCCATTTACCAGTCGCATCCCGAGTGTTGCGTACCTGCTGGCCGAAGTGCTGTTCGGTTCGAGCCTCCTGCTGGTGGTCTTGGACGACGCGCGGCTGCGCATGCGCCGGCTGGCAGTGCTGAACGAGTTGACGGCCACCATTGCGCGCGGCCAGAATCATGCTCCGATGATGCAGACGGCGCTGGAGAAACTGAAGACCGTAGCCGGGGCCAAGGCAGCGTGGTTCCAGTTGATGGAAGACGAACATCTGGTGCCCACGCAGCACGCCGGCCTCTCCCCGGAATTTCTGCGCGCCCTGGGCCAAATCGGCACGGATGAAGCGCTCACCCGCGTTCTCCACGAAAACCGGGCTGTGGTGATGAAACGCTCGAAGATGTCAGCGCCGGAACGGCAAGAACTGGGCAAGTACGGCATTCATCACGTGGTGCGGTTGCCGCTTGCGGGCAAAAAGTCGGTGATCGGAATGATGTCGCTTGGTTGCTCAGGCAGCCGAAGCCACACCCGGGAAGAACTGGAGTTTCTGGAAACGGCGGCGCAGACGCTGGGGATTGCGGTGGAGAATCTGCGCTTGCTGGAGCAGGTGCTGCGCTCGCAGCGGCAGTGGATGAATACCTTCGATTCCATCCAGGATCTCATTCTGGCGCACGACGCGGACTTCCGCATCCTCAAGACCAATCAAGCCCTGCTGCAGCGGCTGGAGCAGGCTCCCGCCGATGTACTCGGCAATCTGTGTGAAGACGTTCTACCGCAAAAGCGCGCTTGGCGCGGATGTCCGTACTGCGAGCGCGGCTCGGGGCTGACGGAAGGAATGGATCCGTGTTTCGGTGGGCAGTCGGTGGTTTCGACCTCGTCGTACGCCGAGCAGGGCAGCCAGCTGAAGGGCACCATCCACGTGGTGCACGATACGACCGCGCGTCAGGTGGCGGAAGAAAAGTACCGCATGCTCTTTGATCAGGTGCAGGAAGGCGTATTCGTGGCCACGCCCGATGGCGAGTTGCTCGACTGCAACGACGCCTTTGTCACCATGCTCGGTTACGCCAGCCGGGACGAGTTGATGGCGCTCGGCATGGGCAGCGTGCTGCACGCGGTTCCCGAGGAGCGCGAGGCTTTCCGCAAGGAAATCGAAGCGCACAACTACGTGCGCAACTTTGAAATTACGGTGCGGCGCAAGGATGGCACGCTGCTGGTGGTAGCCCAAAGCTGCTTTGCCACGCGCGATTCCGGCGGACACATCGAGCGCTATCAGGGTTTCGTTCTCGATATCACGGAGAAGAAACGCTCGGAAGACGAGATGCGGCGGCGCAATCGCGAGTTGAACGCGCTCAACGCCATGGCCGTCATCGCGACGCAGTCGTTCGATCTGGATGAAATTCTGAACCTGACCCTGCGCCAGGTGATCTCGCTGTTTGGGGCGGAGACCGGCTCGGTCTACCTGGCAGCGGAACCGGAAGGCACCTTCCGGCGGCGCGCCGGCTGGGGCCCTCGAAGCGAGGCCCGTGTACGCATGGCCGAAGTCGTTTTTCCGGAAGGTCTGGGCGACCTGGTGATGCGCTCCCGAGCGGAAGTGGTTACCCAGGATTTTCTGCCGCATATGCCCCCGGCGGTGGTGGAGTTTGTGTGTGCCGACCGCTTGCCTTACTGGATCTGGGTTGTGCTCTGGAGCAAAGACAAACCCATCGGCATCATGGGCATTGCCAGCAAGGATGACCGGCACTATTCGAGCAACGATGAAAACTTACTGGTCGCGATCAGCCGGCAACTGGCGACGACGATCGAAAAGGTCCAGCTCTACGAGGAGACGTGCCGGGCCTACGAAGACTTGCGGCGGACGCAGGAGCAACTGCTGCAAAGCGAGAAGATGTCCGCCGTCGGCCAATTGATTTCTGGTGTGGCGCACGAGCTGAACAATCCGCTGACCGCCATCCTCGGTTACGCGCAACTGCTGGAAGGCGCGGGCCTTGATCACCGTTCCGCCGACTATGTGCGCAAACTGTTCAAGCAAGCCCAGCGCACCCACCGTGTAGTGCAGAATCTGCTTTCTTTCGCGCGCCAACGCAAGCCGCAGAAGCAGGAAGTGGACTTATGCAAGGTGCTGGAAGAGTCACTCACCCTGCGCGAATACGATTTGAAGGTCAACAACGTCTCTTTGGAACGCGAGATCCCCGAGGACCTGCCCTCGGTCGTGGCCGATCCGCATCAGTTGGAGCAGGTCTTCCTGAATATTATCAACAACGCGCTCGATGCCATGGTGGAGGGTGAGGGCAGCGGTGTATTGAAAGTTCGCGTGTTCAAGAAAGACGCCTTCGTGTGTGTCGAGTTCGATGACAGCGGTCCGGGAATCAAGGACCCCAGCCGGATCTTTGATCCCTTCTATACCACCAAGTCGGTGGGCAAGGGAACCGGCCTGGGACTCAGCATCTGCTACGGGATCGTCAAGGAACATGGCGGGGAAATCGTGGCGCGCAATCGGGAAGAGGGTGGGGCAACGATTGAAGTCCGATTGCTGGCGAGCGAGAAGCGAGCGCTGCCCGAGGTCGCGGCGTCCACCCGGCGCGAGTCGGTGCTCGCGGGGCGCGTGCTCCTGGTGGAAGACGAAGAAGCGGTGCTGGAATTTGAACGCGACGTATTGGTCGGTGCGGGTGCCGAAGTCGCTACATCGATGAGCGTGGAGGAGACGCAGCTTCAGCTCCGCCATGGCTGTTTCGACGTGATCGTGATGAATGGGCGTATGCCGGGCGGATTCAGCGCGCGGGAAATGTACGAGTGGATCGCGACCAATTGTCCCGGCATGGAGCACGGGTTGCTGCTGACGTTTTCCACCGTGACGGACCCACAGACGCGAAGCTTCCTCCAGGACCACCACGTGCCCATGCTGGCGAAACCGTTTGAAGTAGCGGACCTGATCTCACAGGTACGTGCGCTGAGCCAGAGGGAAGGCAAGCCTGCCATGAAGGCAAGCGACAAGAACGAGGAAAAAGCCTCGCTGGCGGGCGCGGGCGCATAGCCGCAGCCTGATCCGCCGAAAGTTGCCCCTGCTAGAGCTGTCCCTTCAATCCTCGCATCATTTCTGCAATCAGTTTCTCGTTGCGCCGGTACCAGCGCCAGTGCCCCTCTCGCTTGGCTTCGACCAGGTTGGCCTTTTCCAGGATCCGCATGTGATGCGAAACCGTGGGCTGCGCCAGCTTTACCCGCTGTTCGATATCCGCCGCACAGAGTCCGGTTTCCTTGTCCAGAGAGCAGCCGCCTTTTTCTTTCAATGCGCGCAGAATGCGGCGCCGAGCGGGGTCGGCAATGGCCTGCAAGAAGCGATCAAGATTGGGAGCGGCACTCATTTTTTCACAATCGGATTGTAGCCATCGCTGATCAGGCGGGCGCGCATGGCCTCGGCGTCTTTCAGTTCGCCGTAGGGTCCGACCTGAACGTGATAGAACTTGTCGGCGGAAGTATTGCTAGCGGTGAAGGCTGGATACTGCTTTTTCTTCAGAGCCTCGACCAGCGCATCGGCGTCTTCCTGCCGGCTCACGGCGGCAACCTGTACGTAGTAACCACCTGCCGCGGCTGCGGCGTCCGTGGCCGTCTGTGGCGGCGCTTCTGCGGCTGTGGTCGCTGGTTGCGCCTTCGAATCTTGAGGCTGAGGCGTGAGCGCGGCGTCGGTATTCTTCTCGCCTACCGCCTTGTAAAAACTAAAATCGCCAGACTGCGGCGTGGGCTGGGGAGCGCCGTTCTTTGCGGCCGAGGGCCGAACGATGGTCGCTGGCGCTCCAGCAGAAGCGATCAGCGAGTTGCCCGCGCCTGCGGCGGTGGTTCGCCTGCCCAGCGAAAAGCCGATCGCAAAGAAGAAAGCGCAGACCAAAACAAAGCTGAAGAAAATGGCCAGCATGCGGCCGGTGCCGAGGGTAATCTCCGTATCCTGCTGCGCCGTAGGCATGGAAAGTGGTGATGACCTCTATTTTCCTGCCGGCGCGGCGGCCGTGGGCGCGCCCGCGAGCAACTTCTGCAGGCCGGAGAAGAAATCGATCGGCACGGGGAACACGACGGTCGTGTTTTTCTCGACGCCGATTTCGGTGAGCGTCTGCAGATACCGCAACTGGATGCTGATCGGTTCGGTTGCCAACAGGTGCGCGGCGTCCACCAGGCGCTGGGCGGCGGAGAACTCGCCTTCGGCGTGGATGATCTTCGAACGCTTTTCGCGTTCCGCTTCGGCCTGTTTCGCCATGGCGCGCAACATGGTCTCGGGCATATCCACCTGCTTGACTTCCACGTTGGTGACCTTCACTCCCCAAGGCGAGGTGTGCGTATCGAGGATGCTTTGCAGGCGCAGATTAATTTTGTCGCGATGCGCCAGCAATTCGTCGAGTTCCTGTTCGCCGAGCACGGAGCGCAAAGTAGTCTGCGCAAACTGCGAAGTCTGGTAAACGTAATTCGAGACTTCCACCACCGCCTTATTAGGATCGATCACGCGCAGGAAAATGACGGCGTTGACTTTCAACGTGACGTTGTCGCGCGTGATGATGTCCTGCGGCGGAACTTCCAGCGCTTCCTGCCGAAGCGAAATCCGCA
>OBLT010000689.1_pt1 | contig 21661 bp, 4 predicted proteins | sample 1518721 | NCBI WGS metagenome assembly OBLT01 (sample SAMEA3539307, study PRJEB22396) | soil metagenome | biome: tundra; feature: field; material: soil | place: USA | collected 2010-05 | depth 0.15 m | reverse complement strand
CGTCGTGGTGCCGCTGGCATCGGTGGTGGTGGCGTACTGGCCGGTCGCCGTGTAGGTGTGGCTGACTGTGGGCTCACCGGGCGCGGAGCGGGAAAGGAGCCGGCTGAGCGCATCGTAGGTGTAGGTGGTGGTTGCGCCGTTGAAGTGGGTGACTGTGGCTAGGTTGCCGTTGTTGTCGTAGACATGCGCTTCCGTCAGCTTGCCGTCGGGCAGGGTCGTGGAAGTTTGCTCGCCGAGCAGATCGAAGCTCTGCGCGGTGGTGTGGGAGTTTGCGTCCTCCGAAGTGATGACGTTGCCGTCGACATCGTATCCGTAGACGGCGGTATTGGCAGGCGAGTTCGGGCTGTCGACCTGGATTACACTCACTTGCTGATTAGCCGCGTCGTAGTTGTACTGCACCTGGTTGCCGGCTTGGTCTGTCGTCAAGATCAGGTTGCCCGGACCGTCGTAGGCGCGGGTCTCGGTAGTCTGGTCGGGATAGGTAGTCGCCGTAAGCCGCTTGCGCGCGTCGTATGCGAACTGCGTGGCGTTGCCGTTGCCGTCGGTCATCGAAATCTGGTTGCGGGCGTTGTCGTAGGTATAGCTGGTCGGGCTGGCGTTGGCCGTGCCATAGCCCATGGTAGCCGAGATGACGTTGCCCGCCGCGTCGTAGGTGGTATTGGTAACGTGACCGAGTGCGTCGGTCTGGGCGGTCACGCGTCCTGCGGCGTCGTAGGTGGTTGTGGTGGTGGTTGCATTCGCCGTGCCGTAGGCTTGGGTCACCGAGATCTGCCGGCCGGCAAGGTCGTACTGAAGCAGCGTGACGTGGCCGCCCTGGTCGGTGTCGGTGACGACGTTATTGCGGAAGTCGTAGGTCCTGGTGGCCTTCGTTCCATCGGGATAATCGGTTTCGATTAGGCGATTGAGGGCGTCGTACTTGAACTGCATGCTGTTGCCGCGTGCATCGGTGTCGCTGGTTTTGTTGCCGTTGCCGTCATAGGTGGAACTGGTGGTGCGGCCGAGCGGCGCCTGAGCCTGGATGAGGTGGCCAAAGGCGTCGTAGGTGTAGGTGGTTGTGGCAGCGGCGGCCGAGCTGCCGCTGGGCACAGGTTCGGTCATGGTGAGCTTCTGGCCGAGGGCGTTGTAGGTGTTGGAGGTGGTGCGGCCCAAAGCGTCAGTATTCGAGGCCATGTTGCCATTGGCGTCGTAGGTGAATTGCGAAGCGCGGGCGGGGTTCAGGGTGATGTCGTAGCCGATGGCGCTGGCGGCCATGGTGCCGTTCGTGTTGAAGGTGGTGCTCATGAGCGTGCCAATGGAGTCGGTGACGGACTGGGGGTTGTAATTGGCGTCGTAGTTGAAGGTGCGTACGTTGCCGTTTTCGTCCGTGGTCGAGGTGGGCTCACTGTACTGGTTGTAGTTGGTGTAGCTGGTGGTGTTGGTGCTGGTGGCGGTAGCTGGATAAGTTATGGAGGTCTGGTTGCCGTTCGCGTCGTAGGTGTAGCTGGTGGTGTGGCCGAGCGGGTCGGTCGTCGAAAGCAGGTTGTAATTCGAATCATAGGTATGGGTGGTCGTGTTTCCCAGCGGGTCGGTCAAGGTGAGCACGTCGCCATGGCTGTTATAGACAATTGTTGCGATGTCGGGCAGGCCGTTGCCATCTGCTGGATCCTGCGGATAGGTGATCGTGGTGGCATTGGTGGCGAGATTGTAAGCGTAGCTGGTGGTCTGGCCCAGTGCGTCGGTCCCGCTCTTCACGCGCCCGTTCAGCGGAAGCCCATTTGGATCGGTGTCCCCGGGTCCGTAGTACGCCGTCACCGGAAGCGGATTGCCTCGCGCATCCGTGCCGCTGGTATATAGGTGATTGGCGTCGTAGGTGTACGTGGTTTGAGTCGTATTGGGATAGGTCACCGTCGCCAGGTTTCCGTCCTCGTCATAGCCGTAACTATAAATGTTGCCCTGAGGATCGGTGATCTGGGTAATGCGATTACTCGAGTCACGCACGAAGGGCACGTTGAGGCCGGTGGTGCTGGTGATGCCATTCGCAGTGATGGTCAGCCCGTTGCCGCTGCGATCCTGAATGGACTGCAAGGCTCCGCCTGCGCTGATGGTGTAAGAAGTGCCGCTGGGATCGGTGTAGATGTAGCCAGTGGGAATATACTGCCCGCCGCCAATGGCTAACATCCATATTCCGCCGTCGGGAATCAATAAGTTAGTAATGCAGCTATTCAAGCAGACAACCCCGTCATCCGTTAGTGTACCGTGGAGGCCCGGCTCAGGAGTAAAAATTGGAAGGTACCACGGCAAGCAACCGGCTATTCCACAGGCCTGCTGCGGCGTAAGATAGAAGGTTCTGCGCTGCCCGCCCAGCGTGAACGTGACGTTTCCCAATGGATCTACGGTGAGATCCACATTGATGCCAAGCGACCAGCCATAGCCGAAATCGCTGCTCGTGTTTGCGTTTAGACTGTCGTAGCTGCGCTGAATGTTGATCGGCAAACCGTTGGAAGGCACCACTAGGTCGGTCACCGTTGTCGTAAGCCTGCCGGGCTTGTAGTTGCCAGTGACAGTAACGAGCACTAGGCTGTATTCGGAGTTGCCGTTGGTGTCGGTGGCCTGCATCTGGATCCAGTAGGGGCCGTTGGCAAGCGTTGTAGTATCGAGCATGCCGATCTGACCGGATCCCGACACGTTCGCGTTCAGCACCGTTGCGCTATTGGGATTGTTTGCCGGGCAATAGGTCAGCGTGCCGCTGGCGAGTGTAACGCCCGGAGCGAGTGTGATGGGTACGACGCCGGAGACGGCAGAACCGTTGACCGGCGAGCCGATCCAGCCCTGCGTTTGTGAGGCAAAGGAAGGCGCAATAACGGAGACGGCAAACTGCACCGAGCCCGAATTGAAGGTATCGCTGGCAGAGAGCTGGAGAACGTAGGCGCCGATCTGGCTAAAGGTTGCCGTGGTAACCGGCTGATTGGGGTTGGCAAAGGTCACGGTCCCCGGGCCGCTCACCTGGGTCCAGGTAATGGTCGGAGTCAGTCCGGAATTATCGGTCACTGTGCCGTTGAGTTGGAGGGCATTCGGCATGGTGTCGGTGGGGCTGGCCGAGATGCTGATCGTTATGACAGGGCCGGTGGAGCTTTGTGTTCCTGTGGGAACCGTCCACGTACCGGTATATGCCGGCGTGACAATGACGTTTCTGTCCACCGAGTCGACGGCGATGATGCTGTAGTTGCCGGACTGGGTGTGGTAATAACCGAAGCCGGCTTGGCCGATGTTGTTGGTGCTCGATGAGCTCTGGAAGTTATCGATACCGGTGACGTAGAAGCCCACGTTTACATTTGGCAGCGCATTGCCGGAGGCATCTCTCGCGAACGAAGAGAAGCTCTGAGAGTTGACGACGCTTACGATGTAAGTAAGCGAGAGCGAGCCCACCGGAGGCGGTGTCGGGTAGTTAGTCCAGGCGATGGTTGTCTGGTTCGATGTGAGCGTCCCCGGTACGCTGAGCGCAGCTTGCGCCTGCAAACTGTCGTTGCCGGCGTACTGACCGGCATAGAGGAGCGATGCGGTGCCGGTTGCGTCGGTGGTGGCCTGGTACTGGCCGGGGTTGGCTCCGGAGATGGTGAGCGTAACCGGCGTGTTCGGAATCGGTGCGCCGGACGCATTAACCACCACCGCAAATACGTTGATGGGCTGGTTCTGCGGATAGGCGGTTCCGGTTGTGTAGAGCGTTGGGAAATAGGCGCCCTGGTAAATCTGCGTGCCTGTGATGAAGTTCGAGTCGCCGCTGGCGTTGACGAGCGGGCTGAGGGGGTAATTAGTTGAGATGGCGCCGCTCTGGTACGCGATGGTGACCGGCTGACCGGCAGTCAGGCTGGCAGCGGCGATCACCGGACTCGAACCGTCGTTGATTCCATACTGGTAGTTATTGTTCAGGCCGCCGGGCTGCCAGTTCCACGGCATAGCCGTCGGCGGGACGGTGACGTTGACGCCGTTGACGGCAACCACAAAACCCGCGCCGCCATTGTCTTCGTAATAGGTATCGTTGATGCCGAGTTGCAGTTGAGTTGCACCGGCGGGAGTGATGAAGGTCCGGGCTGCAGTACCGACAACGATGGGCTCGATCAGATCGCCGTTGTTGTCAGTGAAGGCGCCCATGAGCACGCCGCGCCCCGGCGACGGCTGTGGCAGCAGCGTGAGAGTGGGCGCCTGAGCCGGTGGCGGAGTGAGCCAGGCCGCGGTGAGGGAGTTCGAAGTGAGTAGCGCACCGTCGACACTCGCGGTGGCTTGTATGGTGTCGGTCCCGCTGTTCGAACCGGTATAGGAGAACGAGGCAGTTCCAGAAGCGCTAGTGGCGGCGGTGCCTACGGTTTCGTTCGGTCCGGCAACCGTGAAGTTGACGGTGATGCCGATGCGCGGGTTGCCCTGCGGGTCGAGCAGCGCGGCGGTGAAGGATTGCGAGCTGCCTACCTGATAAGGAGACGGGCTGGAAGCGACAAGGGTGAGCGGCTGAGGCGCAGGCAGCAGCGTAACCTGGGCTGAACCCAAGCTGGAGCCATTCGATTGGCTCATGGCGCTGACGGTTACGGTCTGCTGGCTGGAAACGACTGAGGGAGCCGTGTAAAGACCGACGGGCGTGAGAGTGCCGGGAGAGCCCGCAGACAGGGACCACGCGATGGTCGCATCGCACGTGCCGGGAACGACGAACAGTTCGCTCTGCGCCGCATAGAGACTGATCGCGGACGGAGCTACCTGGATGGCGCTCGGCGAGTAGAACTTGTAGAAGGTGGCTGGCGAACTCTGGTTGTTGAACTGAGTCTGAATCCAGTCGCCGGAGCGCGCAATGCTCGACACGTTGATCTCGTCGATCTGCCCGGGCAGATACTTCCAAGGCTGGAAGTCGAGCGAGGAGGTATCCGACTCTGCGTCTTCCGTGCCAACGAAGTAGGCGTAATTCGGACTGAAACCGAAGGTACCTCCTCCGCCACTTCCAACTAACTGGCCATCGGCATAGAGGTTGTTGACGCCGTTTCCAAAGGTAATGGTGGCGTAGTGCCAGTTGTTGTCGTTGTAGACTTGCGTCGATGGACCGACGCTTCTGCCTTCGAGATAGCCATCGAAGTTGATATCGAGTAAACCGCCCCAACTTCCAGATGGGTTATCGCCGGGCTGCTCAGACGCGTAGATGCAATCTCCCCAAGAACACCCGCCGGTTTGGCCTGCTGTCTGATCCAGCAATCCGCCCCACGAGGGTGTCTTGAACCAGATGCCGTAGGTGGCGTCGAAGCTCGTATTCTGCCACGTGGTGTCCACGCCTATGTTGCTATAAACGCCGGTTGGGTAGTTCGGGAATGCCGTCGAAGGAATCTCAAGGTAACTCGTCGCTCCGTCAAGGCTGGCAGCGCCATCGATCTGACCGGGCGCGGCCGTGAAGTTGTAGAACGACGAATTGTTAGCGTAGCTTGTGGAGTCAGAGGCAATCTCAGTTGCGGGCAGATTGCCGAGGTGGTAGACGGCCTGGTAGTTGCTGTCCCACACACCGGTCGGGTTGGCCTGCGAGATGGTGATTGCGGGATTGCCATAGAAGACGTAGATCACCGTGTCAGACGAGTGCGAGAGCGTCGGGATCCGCATCCACGCTACCAGTTGGCCGGTTGCTGGATTGTACTGCTCGACTTCGAAGTCGAGCCTGGTTTGACCGTTGGGGTCGGTGCTGAAGATGATGTCGTAGCCGTTGGAATTGGCCACGTGTCCGCCATTGTCAACCGTCGCCAGACCCGGATCGGTCGTGTTGAAGAGGAACGGGAAGTTGATCTGGTCTGTGTTCGGAACCCTAGTGTGATCGATGACAATCACACGCTGATAACCGTAGCCTGTGGAGGCGCAGGTGGAGGGTGAAAGCGTAACCATCGCCGACGCTGACTTGGTCGGATCGGTCACGCTGATAGCCGTAATGGTCACGGTCTGTTGCGTGGTGATCGACGACGGCGCAATATATCCGCCATTCTGGTCGAGCGATCCAAGGCCCGCCGGGCTCATCGTCCAGGTAACGGCAGGGTTGGTGCTGTTGTTCACCGTCGCAGAGAACTGCTGCGTTTGATTTTGATTGAGCGTGACGCTGGCCGGTGACACGGAGACTGACACGGGAGGCATGAGCGTAACCGTGGCCGACGCGGACTGGCCGGGGTTGGCCTGGCTGGTTGCCGTTACCGTGAGAGTCTGCTGCTCAGTGATGGCGCTGGGCGCGATATACAACCCGCTCGATGTGAGGGTTCCGAGAGCGCCGTCTGCAAGCGACCAGGAGACGCCGGCGCTGCAAAGAGACGGAGATGCGAATTGCTGGCTCTGGTTGGCGTACAAGACGGCTGCAACGGGTGTAATGCCGGTCCCGTCTTCTGGGGAGAGCGCGAAGAATGTTGAAGGCGAGTTCTGATTCGCGTATTCGGCGGCGACCCAATCGGCGGAGCGGGCAATGCCGGAAACCCTGGCTTCTTCAATATCTCCGTTAAGTCCGGAACCCAACATCAGGTCTCCTGAGGGACTTGCATCGATCGTTTGAGCCGTGCTTGAAACTAATGCGCCGTTGACGTAAAGCTTGACGAAAGAGCCATCCCAGGTCCCAATCAAGTGATACCACTGGTTCAGACCGAGGTTACCACCGCCAACCACATTGAAAGAGTAATCGCCATTGTCAATTACGAACCCGGGTTGTCCGCTCGAGAATTGTCCGTTCGAGAATATAACGAGCGTCGAGCCGAGTAAGAATTGGTTTCCTATTGGAACGGCTTGGTTTTCGAACTCATTGGTATTGACCCAAACGCTCATCGTGCCGGTGTGAGTTGGCTGAACAGTAGGCTGGTTCCCGGCGTCGAAATAGGAGCTGCCGTTGAGCGAAGCACTGTTGCCGATCTCGCCCGGGGCTACCGAGGCTGAGCCTACAAGGGTGGCATTATTTGCATTGGCAGTGGAATCGGCCGTCGATACCGTAGTACCGTTTCCGCTCAAATGCCAAACTCCACCATAATTACGGTCCCAGGTTCCAGCCGCGTTCTGTTGCGAAGTCGTGATGTTGGAGTTTCCGTAAAACAGATAAATGGTTGTGTCGGTGGTGTGCGAGAGCGTTGGAATCTGCACCCAGGCGATCACCTGCCCTGTGGCGGGGTTATATTCCTCCATCTCATAATTCAGCGGAGACTGGCCGGCCGGGTCTGAAGTGAAGATGATGTCGTAACCGTTGGGATTGGTGACATGGCCTCCATTCGCAGTCGTGGCCAAAAGTGGATCAGTGACGCTGAAGAGGAATGGGAAGTTCGTCTGGTCGGTGTTCGGGATCTTGGTATGGTCGATCGTGATCGCCCGTACATAGCCATATCCGCTCGAGATGCACTGCATCGGTGTGAGCTCAATCGTGGCAGTTGCTGTCACGGCTGAATTCGCCTGGCTGGTGGCGGTGACGATGACCGTTTGCTGGGTAGAGATGGTCGCTGGGGCCATGTAGAGACCATTGGCATCGATGCTTCCCGAGCCTGCAGGACTTACGGACCATGCGACCGCAGGATTGGTTGTGTTGGTCACCGTAGCCGTAAACTGCTGCGTCTCGCCAGCGTAAAGCATTGCCGTCTGTGGATTGATACTGATCGCCGATGCGGGCGCAGCGGCCACACCGAGGGTAACCGTGGCCGAGGCCGATTGCGTTGGATCGGCTAGGCTCGTGGCAATCACGCTGACCGTCTGCTGTCCGTTGAGCGTAGAAGGCGCGGTGTAGAGTCCGGTTGGACTGATCGAACCTACGCCAACAGGGTTGAGCGACCACGTGACGCCCGTATTAGTTGTGTTATTGACCGTTGCAGCGAATTGTTGAGTTCCACTGGCAGGCAAAGAGGCCACGCCTGGCGAAACTGTAACGGCCACAGGAGGCATCAGTGTGATAACGGCGTTGAGCGGTGTGGAATTGGCGCCAAGCGTCGTAGCCGTGACGGTTACTGTCTGTTGCGAATTGATAGTTGACGGCGAGCTGTAGAGGCCCGTTGGGCTGAGAGTGCCCGGGCTGCCGGAGGGCATGGACCACACGGCATCGCCGGCGTTGCACAAGCCAGTCTGAAGGACGGTGAACTGCTGGCTTTGCCCTTGGTAGAGCGTGACCGCGAGCGGATTGAGGCTTGGCGTGGCGCCGGCTTCTGCCCCCAGCGCAAGGAACGTCGACGGCGAGCTCTGGTTGTTGTACTCGGCCTGCACCCAGCCACTAGAGCGCGCGATAGATGAGACTTCAACCTCATCCAGCGATCCGTTGAAGTAGAACCAGCCGTTGTAGTTGTTGGTTGGCCAACCCCAGGATCCGCCGTCGCCGGTTCCGAGAAAATAGGAATATGCAGAGCTGAATCCGTCGGGAATGACTCCGCTCTCGGAGCCAATCACCTGCCCATCGACGTACACGGTTTCAATGCCGCTGGTGGTCGAGTTTACCGTATACCATCCGAACGTGTTCTGAACGGCATTCGTATCGAAGGTGAGAACCGCGTAATGCCAGTTGTTGTCGTTTAAAGCAGTAGCTGAGATGATCTGCTGGGCATCCAGGAGTTCGAAGAAATTCGCTCTCAGGTAGCCGTCCGTACCGATGTAAAGCGCAGGGATGGAGCCGCTGGGATATCTGTTTGGAGCCGTTCCGTCTGTTTGATCCAGGATCGCACCGGACGACGTAGTCTTGAACCACACCGCGAAGCTCGAATTGAAAATAGCCCCGTTGTCTTCCCAGTACGCGGCGTTTGGGAAGGAAGCAAAGTCATTGCTGGGCAGATTGATGTAGCTGGTTGCTCCATCGAATCCGCCGGCCGCGCCGGGCTGGCCTGGAGTTTCCTGCACGTTGTTCGACGATGCATTGTTGCCGTTGATGGTGGAGTCGAGCAAGGTTCCGTTCTGGAGGTCTTCAAACTGATAGACGGCCGTGTAGTTCGCGTCCCAAACTCCGGCTGGATTCTGTTGCGGTAGGGTGATGGAGGAGCTGCCATAGAACATGTAGATGACCGTGTCCTGAGAATGGGATAGGACAGGTACCTGCACCCAAGCCACAATCTGACCGGTGGCCGGGTTGTACTGTTCGAGATCGAAAGCTAACGGTTGCAGGCCAGCCGGATCGCTGCTGAAGACGATATCGTTTCCGGTTGGGCTGGTCACATGCCCGCCATTGCCCGTGGAAGCCAACAGCGGATCGGTCACTGCGAAATAGAACGGGAAATTGGGCTGGTCGGAGCTTGGCACCTTGGTGTGGTCAATCACAATTGGGCGCATGTAACTATACGCCTTGGCAGGGCATTGCGCAGGCAAAAGCGTAATTACTGCTGAGACGGTGACGGACGGGGTAGACTGACTACTGGCCGTAATCGTTACAGTTTGCTGCGATGCAATGTACGGCGCTGTGTAAACACCGGATGAATCGATGGATCCTACTCCTACCGGGCTGATCGACCAATTGACCGCGGTATTGCTGCTGTTTTTCACAACCGCGGTGAACTGCTGCTTTTCTTCCGGATACAGCGTTACCAATTGCGGCATTAAGCTAACCGAAGGCGGAATGAGCGTGATGGTCCCCGTGGAAACTAAGGACGGATTCGAGATACTAGTGGCCGTCACGGTGACGGTCTGTGAGGTCGGAATCGATGTAGGCGCGGCGTACACGCCTGAAGCTGTGATTATGCCAGCGTCGGCGGGGCTGATGGACCAGTTAGCCACTGTTCCCCCGCAACTCACGGCATTGGGGCCCGTAGCGAAGCAAACACTGAAGCTCTGCGATTGGCTGCTGTAGAGTGAAACCGGCGAGGGAGTAACAGGTTGGACGATCGGCGACTGTACCTGGAACAAAGCTGTTACGGAGGCATTCGGGTCAGCCTGGACCGTTGCCACTATCGGGAACTGCTGCCCCTCCGTATTGCCGTTAGACGGTGCAGTGTAGAGCCCAGTTTGGTCAATGGTTCCTATTCCGCCCGGGCCAATCGACCAAACGACCGGGACACTGGCGGTGAATTGCACCTGCATTCCACCGTATAGAGTGCCGCCAGATGGGTTCAGGATAACCGGTATTAGGGTTAAAGTGGCAGAAGCGGACTTCGTTGGATCCTGCACGCTGGTTGCCGTGATGGTAATTGTCTCTGGCCCGTCGAAGTAGGGCACGGTATAGAGCCCGGAGGCCGTAATCGTACCGGCCAGGCAGCACCGGTTTGTGCTGACGGTCCAGGTCACTCCGTTGAGAATGGCGTTGCTGACCGTGGCGGTGAATTGCAGCGTTTCACCGGGAACGTAGAGTGTTGACGCAATGGGGCTCACGCTTACCGACACTGGGGGCGACAGCGTGACCACCGACGTACCGATCGTGGATCCATCTGCCTGACTCGTCGCTGTGATGCTTACATTCTGTTGTGTTGCGATGCTCGATGGCGCGGTGTACAAGCCACCAGTGGTGAGTGTGCCGGGAGATCCGGCGGGCATGGACCAGTTGGCCAATGGGGCGTTGCATTGAGGAATGTTTGCAAACTGCTCGGTTTGCGAAGCATAAAGCGTGGCCGTCAATGGGACCGAGCCTACGAAGTTCTCCGGATAAATCCCATAGAAAATGGATGGGGAACTCTGGTTGTTGTATTCGGTGGAGATCCAGTCAGCAGACCGCGCGATGTTGGAGATTCTGAACTCGTCTTCAGATCCGTCAACACCGTTAGCCAGATACGACGGGGTACTTGTATCATCGGCGGGATTGTTGATTGTGATGGATCCGGTTCCACTGGGCAAGCCGTTCACGTAAAACGAGATTTGGCTTTGCTTAGGATTTGAGGAGCTTTGCGAGATGGTTGCGGTGACGTAGTTCCATCCGCTGCCGATCGAAGACGAACTTAGGGACGAAGAGTAGTATTGGTCGCCAGTGGAATCGTAAACCAGCAGTTGCAGTTGGTTCTGATTGTTCAGTTGGAACGTCCATCCGCCCCAGGAGAAACCGCCCTTACCCAGGATGATTCCGCCGTTAGTCGACGGGTTTACCCACGCCGAGAACGTAGCGTTGCCGTGTGCCAGATTTGCCAAATTCGCAGGTGCGTCAATCGTTGCATATGTGCCACCGCTGGTTGCCATCCCACCGTCTATTTCGCCTGCCGCCGCCGTTGCGCCATTATCAGTGGCATTGTCTCCATTACTCGTGCTGTCGGTTAGAGACAGTTGACCATTTGGATTTGCGACATGCCAGACCCCCATATAATTCGCGTCCCACACCGCGGTTGGATTCTGCTGCGAGGATGCGATGGCAGCATTCCCATAGAACACGTACAGCACGGTGTCAGTCGTGTGCGATAGGTTAGGGATGCGGATCCAAGCGACGATCTCGCCAGTGACGGGGTTGTACTCCTCGAGTTCGTAATTGAGCGGATTCTGCCCGGCCGGATCTGTGGTGAAGATCAGGTCGTAAGCATTCTCGTTGGCCATGTGGCCGCCGTTCGCGGTGGTTGCAAACGTCGAATCGGTGGAGTTGAACAGGAACGGGAAGTTCGCCTGGTCGGTATTCGGAATCTGGTTGTGGTTGATAACGATGGCCCGCGCAAAGCTGTAGCCGTTTGAGGCGCAGATGGGCGGGGGAATCACAGGTGGAACGAGCGCGACAGTGGCCGTGGACGACTTGGTGGGATCGAACTGGCTGGTGGCCGTGATGGTGACTGTCTGCTGGCTGGTGATCGAGCCCGGTGCGGTGTAAAGTCCGGTTTGATCGATTGTGCCAACGCCTGACGGGCTTATGGTCCATGTGACAGCGGTGTTGCTGGTGTCGATGACCGTGGCCGCGAACTGCTGCTGCTGGCTGCCGTTGGTGAGCGTAGCCGTTGCGGGAGTGACACTGACCGCAACCGGAGGCATCAACGTGACCGTCGCCGATGCGGTGAAGTTCGAATTTGCCTGGCTGGTTGCCGTGACCACGACCGTCTGCTGCGTTGTAATGTTGGCCGGTGCGGTATACAGGCCGGTCTGGTCGATGGCACCGGCGCCGGCGGGCAAGATCGTCCAGATGACGGTGTTCGAGCAGTTATTCAGTACGGTGGCCGTGAATTGCTGGCTTTGCGAGTTATACAACGTGGCCGAAAGAGGACTGATCTCGACCCCCTCGGGAGAGAGGCTATAGAACGTGGCGGGCGAATTCTGATTGCTATACTCCGTAGCGATCCAATCGGGAGAGCGCGCAATGTTCGAGATCCTGAATTCGTCGGAAGATCCGACGAGCGTATTGCAGATCCAGGTGCAGTTGGCATTGGCCAGTTGGGCGACTTCGCCCGTATCGTCACCCGTGGCAACATTCACGCCGCTCTGGCTTCCATTCGGCACGCCATTGATGTATATCGTCGCGAGTCCGTTGGGTCCGGCATTCTGATCGATCGTAACGGTGACATTAGACCAACCTCCGTTCGCCGTCTGGTTGTTGCCGATGAGCGCGTAGTTCCATCCACCGATGGTGAACCAGACATTGTTGCCGGAATCCAATCCGAGCGACCAGCCCGCGGCTCCATCGGTTCCGTCCTTGCCCAAGATCCAGCCGCCATTGCCGTAAGCCGAGTTGACCCACGCAGAGATGGTGGCATTGCTCTGCATCAAATTTGCCAGGTTCGACTGAGTGCCGATAGTGGCGTAAACATTGCCGTCGGTGAGCATTCCGCCGTCAATCTGGCCTGCGGTTGCGGTGGCTCCGTTGTCTGTGCCGTTATCGCCGTTGGCCGTGCTGTCGGCAAGCGAGAGTTGCGTTCCGTTGGCAACGTGCCAGACACCCATGTAGTTGGAATCCCACACACCGGTTGGGTTCTGCTGCGAAGTGGTAATACTGGAATTTCCGTAGAACAAGTAAATGACAGTGTCTGTGGTGTGCGAAAGAGTCGGAATTTGCACCCATGCGATGACCTGCCCGTGGACTGGATCGTACTCTTCCATTTCATAATTCAGAATGTTCTGACCGGCAGGGTCCGACGTGAAGATAATGTCGTAGCCGTTGGGACTCGTCACATGGCCGCCGTTGGCTGTTGTCGCAAGCAGCGGATCGGTGGTGTTGAACAGGAACGGGAAGTTGGTCTGGTCGGTATTCGGAACCTGCGTGTGGTCGATGGTGATTGCGCGTTGGTAGCTATATCCGTTCGATGCGCATTGCGTTACTTGGCTCACCTGGAAGCTCTGCGGAACCATGGTGGCCACCGCGTAGGTGCTGTTGCCCGCCTGGTTGGCGTCGATGGTGCAGGTACCGGTGGCGAGGAAGGTGGCCGTCGCGCCGGAGACCGTGCAGATGCTCGTGGTGGCCGATGTGAAGCTGACCGCCAGGCCGGAGCTGGCCGTGGCCGCGAGCGTCAGCGGCGTGCCCACCGTCTGCGCCGGGACCGCCGGGAAGCTGATGGTCTGCGCTTCGCCGTTGACCTGGAAGCTCTGCGGAACCATCGTGGCGGCCGCATAAGTCGAGTTGCCCGCCTGGTTGGCGTCGATGGTGCAGGTACCGGTGGCGAGGAAGGTGGCCGTCGCGCCGGAGACCGTGCAGATGCTCGTGGTGGCCGATGTGAAGCTGACCGCCAGGCCGGAGCTGGCCGTGGCCGCGAGCGTCAGCGGCGTGCCCACCGTCTGCGCCCCTGGGTTAACGAAGGTGATGATCTGCGTTGACTTCGGCATCAGGGTGACCGTCGCCGAAGCGGACGAGGAGCTACTTGCTTGACTGGTCGCGGTGACGGTCACCGTTTGCTGCGTTGAGATCGTTGCCGGAGCCGTGTAGAGGCCTGACGAGCTGATCGTGCCCGTCCCAGCCGGACTGATCGTCCAGGTCACGGCGGTGTTGCTGGTGTTGGTCACGGTAGCGGTGAACTGCTGCGTCTGCCCGCCATAGAGTGTTGCAGTAGCCGGAGTAACGCTCACAGTCACGGGCGGCGGCGGCTGTAGCGGTGAACCGCCAGAACACTTGTTCCCGAGCGCCGCCGCGCCGGTCAGCGAGATGGTGTCGGCGACCAGGATCAGGCAATTACCCCCGGACTCCGCCCCTGAAAGCGTCAGCGCGGTCGTTGGAAAGTACAGTACGCCCGACAACGAAGAAGCCGATGAGCCAGTGACCGTATTCGCCGCTTGCCCCGTGCCGATGGTCCGATCCTGATAAAAGAGGATGCCGTAATAGGGGCCGCTGGTGGGAGCCGACAGCGTCGCGACTACCGCGCCGCTGACCGACAACGGCCCATAGTTGTAACCCAGCCCTTTCGTCAGAAAGAACGTAACGCCGGTTCCCTTGAGAATGCTCGCCTCCGTCACATTCAATCCACCGCCCATCAGAATGTAGGTTCCCGGATTGAAGGTCACAGTCGTAGCGCCGCTGATCGTGATGCCGTTGCAGTAGGTGCCAGGATTCAGAGTGGACGAGCCCGTGGTTGCCTTGAAGTTCGTGTAGGTACACGCGCTGCTGACGGGTGGAACGAGAAACGTCAACGGATCCGCCTGGGAAGCGGAGCCGGTCGATGGCTTCGGCGAAAGCGTCACCGCCCCCGAAGTGGAATATCCCCCGACCACGTCGAAATACTTGGCGGTAAAACTTCCGCTGCCGGAGAATTTCAACGCCGTGCTGCTCGATGAATCCACAACCACGCCGCAACTGGGTGCGTTGATGATGATCGCGCCATTGAGATACAGAGCATTCGCCGCCGTCTGATCCAATGCATAGATGCACTGGTCGTAGGCTGGCATCGAGGCCAGCGCTTGATGCGGGTGGAACAGGAAGGCGATCGAGATGGCGAAAAATATCCTCGCTACGTGCCGAAAATTCATGTCGGGTCTCCACATCTTTACGTCAAAACTTGTCTGGGGAAGGCGCATCGAAGCTCGCTTAGTCATCACATGCCTGCCTGGCAGTAGTCGCTGCTGGAACTCGCAATGGACTCAATCGTCGCGCTGGGGCTGGAGCCGAATTGCACACTGACGATCCGGATTCCGGCGGCTTTAGCAGCATTCGCGGTCGCGCTCGGATTCGGGGCTCCGAGATCCGCGCCGCCTGAAGGCATGGCCATATACACCGGCTGTGCGCCCGCGATCTGAAATGCGCGGTCGGCCGTTGGGTCGAGAGCATAGAGACATGCACCCGGCGGTACGGTGGCCGCTGAGGCCATAAATCGATCTGTTCGAAAGAGGAATGCGGATAAAAACAGAAACGCAATCCGGGCAGAGCGGTGGACTTTCATTCGACTCTCGCAGCCTGGGTTCTGGAAGAAAAACACATCATTGGTGGAACAGTGCGCCGCTTAAGCAAACATACCCGCCTGCGGCTCCGAATTTCAATCGGCGCGGACCACTGCACTTCCGCGTCGGCATTGAATGTTGTCGATTGAACAACGAAAGCGCCAAGGTCTGCATCAACATCGAAGTGTTTCAGGGGTGTTTCATAAGAAAAGACGCCGACACAACCTGACAGCGCCGTAGGCTCAAACCTGAGACCAGTTCCTGGAATTGAAAGAATGGCATCATTTGTCGCACAGACCACATCTGGAAGTCAAAGGAAAACTTGTAGTGTGATGCTTATCACATGATAGTAACCTCAATGTTAACTCTTAAGTAAATAAGGACATTCCCCGCCAACAGCGTTGCAAGATCAGCATAGGTACAATAGAATGTGCGTATTAGCGTCGCAAGTGAAGCCGTATTCGCTCGGGTCAGATGCAACGCTATCCAGCCTTCGTGCCATCGTCTCCCGTACCTCAAGCACTTTCGTATGCAGTCCGCAGTCTTTGACTCATCTACGCTGAAGGTCAATCGCAATGAAAGAAGGTACATAGCGTTCGCATCGTTCGGAATGTCGATCACTCGGCGCGCAATTCTCATCCTAGAGATGCTGGCGGAGATGGATGTGTTCTGAAAACATCCGCGCGCGGCTAGTTCCCCGGCGCGGTGACAGTGGGGCAACGTGCCATGGGTTGGGTCGAAGACGAGGTATCTGGCTGGCTCCAGCGGCGGATCGCCGGTCGGCAGAGCCACGAGCGGAATGACACACACCCTGGCAGGGTTGCCGCTGAGATACCGCGAGTATCTGCGGAACAACCAGACCAGTTCGCATTCAAGCGCAACCGGGAGAGGAGACCATTGCCTACTACGAGTCGCCGCGTGCGACGAAGCTCTACGACGCGCGCCAGGATGAGATTTCGATCGATGAGGTCGAGCGGATATTGCTCTAAGCGGTAGCTCGGCCCCCTTCATCACTGATCGTGAGCGAGTACACCATGTCGCCGACGAAACGCTTAAAGGATTCGTTCTCCACGAACTGCTTGTACACTTGCGTGTCGTCCTTTAAGAGGTGTTGCATTACCTTGGCCAGCGCCAGGTCGTGTGTCTTGCGCGCGGTGTGCGGCGTATTCTGCTTGGCATTCTGGTAGGCCACGTCGGCGCCGACCTTGGGAGCGATGTCGTCTCGGATTCGCCTCGCGACCCGGTCGGAATCCGTGAACAGCGTGCCGAACTGCTCGTTAAACGCTTTGAGGATGTTGCTCAAGCGGTCCAGCTCGGGTTCGCTTTTCCGGCCGCCAGCGTCCGTTGGTACGGGCTCGATCTCCGCGTCCGTATCCGCAAGCGCTATCTTCATCGCCGCTTTCTTCTCGACGCGATAGCTGTCCATATCGATGGCTTCGAGAATGCCCTTGGAGAGATCCTCCTCCTTCGGAGCGGGCAACTTTGGTATAAGCAGATTAAGGAGGATTGACAGCTTCTCCCACTCCGCGTTGCTATATGGAATAACCGACGAGAGGAAGCTGTAGGTGCGGCAGAACGCCTTGGCGTTGCCCTTGAAGTCCACCTGGCCGTCCTCATCGAGTCTGACCGCATAGGCCGCTACACAAACATCTAAGATCGGGTCGAGTTTGTCGCGCTCCGCGCCGCCGAGAAACAGCTCCACCACCTGCTCCACCTGTTCGGGCGAATAGACCTGCGCGTTGTCGAGAACCGCCTTGAGGTCGTGCAGCTTGTTGGGGTCGGTCTCCTCCGCAAGCAGGGTCGTCCGGTAGTAGTCCTGAAACGCGAAGGTGATCGCCTCACTGTTGTTCTGGAAGTCGAGCACGAAGCAGTCGTGTTTCTGAGGGTGCGCGCGGTTGAGACGCGACAAAGTCTGTACGGCTTTGATCCCCGAGAGCGGCTTATCCACGTACATTGTGTGCAGCAGCGGCTCGTCGTAGCCGGTCTGGAACTTTTCGGCGCAGATGAGGAAGCGGTACGGGTCGTTCTGAATCTTGCTGGCAATGTCGCCACTTGAGAATCCGTTGAGTGACGTCTCGCTTACATTGGATCCGTTGTATTCGTGCTCGCCGGAGAATGCGACGATAGCCTGATACGGGCTCTTGCGCTCGGCGAGATACGTCTTAAAAGCATAAAAATACTGAATTGCCCGCTCGATACCGCTGGTTACGACCATCGCCCGCGCCTGGCCGCCGATCTTCCCTGCCCCGAGAACCTGCTCGTGAAAGTGGTCCACCATAATCTCAGCCTTCAGCAGGATCGCGTGGTCGTGGCTCTCGACATACCGGCGCAGCTTCTTCGTCGCCTTCTTGGTGTCGAACTCCGGGTCGTCCTCGGTCTTCTTGACCAGCTTGTAGTAGCTGTCCACCGGCGTAAATCTCTCAAGCACATCAAGAATAAAATTTTCCTCGATGGCTTGTTTCATGGTGTAACTGTGGAACGGCTGGTGCTTGACCTTGCCCTCGGCGTCGGGCGGGAGGGCTTCGCCGAACATCTCCAGCGTCTTGTTCTTGGGGGTCGCGGTGAACGCAAAGTAGCTGGCGTTGGTCAGCATCTTGCGCGCCGCCATGCGTTTTTCCAGCGTCTCGTTGACCGTGTCTTCAGGGTCGGTGCCGGTGTCCTCGTCCTCCGGCGCAAGCGCCTGGCTCATAGCCGCTGAGGTCTTGCCGCCCTGGCTTGAGTGCGCCTCATCGATGACGATTGCAAAAGTCTTGCCAGCTTCGGTGGCGATCTCGTCGAGGATGAAAGGGAACTTCTGCACCGTGGAGACGATGATCTTCTTGCCTTGTTCGATGAACTTGCGCAGGTCACCCGAATGCTCGGCGTGGCCAACAGTTGCGCCCACTTGCATGAACTGCTTGATCGTCTTCTGGATCTGGTCGTCGAGCAGGCGCCGGTCGGTCACCACGATCACCGAGTCGAAAACCTCCTTGTCGTTGCGCTTCACCCCAATCAGCTGATGCGCCAGCCAGGCGATGGAGTTTGACTTGCCGCTGCCCGCCGAGTGCTGGATGAGATAGCGCTTGCCCGCGCCGTGGGCTTGAACATCGGCCAGCGCCTGCCGCACCACGCCGAGCTGGTGATAGCGCGGCCACACCTGTCGGCGCTTCTTCTTGCCGGTGCGCGGGTCCTTTTCTTCGACGATCTGCGCGTAGTTTTCCAGGATGCAGGTCAGACCCGCCGGTGTAAGCACCTCTTTCCAGAGGTAGTCGGTTTTAAGGCCGTTCGGGTTGGGCGGATTGCCCGCGCCATCGTTGAACCCCTTGTTGAAGGGCAGGAACCATGAGGCCTTGCCCTTGAGCTCGGGACACATGCGGACTTCGCTGTCGTCCACCGCAAAGTGGACTACACAGCGGCCAAAATCAAAAAGGCGCTCGCGCGGATCGCGGTCGCGGCGGTACTGCTCCACCGCGTCCTCCACCGTTTGCTTGGTGAGGCTGTTCTTCAGCTCAAAGGTGGCGATGGGCAGGCCGTTGATGAACAGGCAGAGGTCGAGCGCGCGGCGCGTCTCGTCCGGGCTGTAGGCAAGCTGGCGCATGATGGAGAAGCGGTTCTGGGCGTGCAGAGCCTCGGCCTTGGCGTTGCCCGGCGAAGGCGTGCCGTAAAACAGGTCGAAGTGCAGCGGCCCGTGTGCCACGCCCCTGCGCAGCACGTCGATGACACCGCGCTTGCCAATATCCGCAGAAAGGCGAGCGAGAAATTTGAGGCGGTTGATGTCGCTGGCATCCCCGGTCATTCCCAGCTTCTTGAAGGTTTCGGGCTGGGTGGCGCGCAGAAAGGCGAGGAGCTGCGGCACGTCAATCGCGTGCGCGCGGTCATAATCCTTGGGGCATCCGGCAAAGTAGCCCGAGCCGGCCGCGGCGGGATTCCCGGCTACGGAGTCTGGAGGGACGGCGAAGCCGTCCGTGCCCGTCATGTGACGCATGATGAGCGTTTCCAGGCCTTTTTCGCTGGTGTCTGTGGTCATACGACTGCCTCCTCTTCGGTGGCTTCGATCTCGTCGCCAAGGCTGGTCTCGTCCTCGGCGATCTCAGGTGCGGCCTCGTCGGGCAGCCGCGCCGCTGCCTCGCGTACATCCAGCTTGCCGGTCACCACGTCGGCGACAAGGCGGGTTCGATACTCGCGCAGAAGGTCTATCTCGCGTTCTAGGCGGGAGATAGCGGTGATTAAGGGGCGCGTCTCTTCTGAAATGTAACAAATGATCGTCTCTTGCTCCACTGGTGGGGCTATGGCGATGGAAATGGCCAGCAGCCGGTCCTTAGTGAGTTTTGGTTGTGCCGCTCCCGATACCCATGGCGCGTAGTTCAATGTCTCAAGAATGTGTGCAAGATATGCAATACTGCCACGCTTCGGCTTGAGAATGTGGGCGTGGTTGTTCACCCAGTACTTGCCTTTTGCGATTATTGCGAGTGGCAGGTTGCGAAGCACGAGGTTCGCTCCGTCTTCGGCAATAAGCAATAGCTCATCATCAAAGATGTAGTCGTCCACTTTATCGATTACCCCGGATGCGCCGTAGTAGTCGTATTCCCTAGAAGTCATTGCTCCACGCTCTACCGAATTTAGAGGTACTCTGCGTGTGTTAAAGCAGTGAAACACGTTTTTTATCCTTGTCAGAGCCCAATGTTGCGGAATATCGCCGAGCCAGGGGATGCCGGAGGGTTTGAGGGGGACGGAGGGGTCGAGGCCGCGGGTGACTGCGCGGTGGATGATGGCCTGCTTCTGCTCGTTAAGCAGCGCGATCACCTTCCGCTTCGCCCGGATCGCCCGCTCCAGCCGCCCATTCGCCCAGTCCAGAAACCGCACAATCGCCGCTTGCTCGTCAGGCGGTGGGAGCGCGACAGGCATTCTCTTAAAATGCGAGAAGTCGAGGTTTTGGCGAAGCCCTGAGCCGTAACCATAGATCGCCTTGCTGGTGTCCCAGACATTGAGGCATTGAAAGCCAAAGTCTGGGCTGACACCTACATTTACACGCAGAGCCAGGTAGGCGGAGGTGATAATCCCGCGATTTCGCACCATTCCGACACGCAGGCTTGTGTGGTCATTCTGGAGATCAGTCGTCCGAAGCACTATGTCGCCCGGATTGACGATCTGATATGTCTCGAATGACTCAGGAACGAGCCCGTGGAGTTTCTCCGCTGGTTTGATGACGATGCGCCCGTAGCTCAGCGAGAGGACAGTCTTCTCCTTCATGCCTTGGTTGCGCTCATGGTTCGGCACAAAGGCGCCAAATGCGGGTCGCGTATCCCAATGCCCCGGTACCTGCCCGAGCCAAGGTAGCCCCGACTCTTTGTATTCCGCATACGGTTTGAGGTCCGCGATCACGGCTGGCCTCCGTCGCCCACCTTGAGCAAGCCGTCCAGCAACCCCTCGGCTTCTTTTTCGATTGCCAGAATATCGGCGCTGATTTCTTCGAGCGTGCGCAGCGGCTGCGGCTTGTAGAAGTGGCGCGTGAAGCTGATCTCGTAGCCGATCTTGGTGGCCTCTTCCTTGATCCACGCGTCGGGCGTGTAGGGCAGCACCTCGCGGCGGATGAAGGCTTCGATGCCGCCCGCTTCCAGCAGCGGCACCTGCTCGGTGTCGCGCAACTCGGAGTCTGGCTCGTACTCGACGATAACCTGCTTGCCGCCCATGGCTGCCGGGAAGAGGCCGCGCATTGGGTCGGCCATGGCCTTGCCGGGCTTCTGTACTTTGGCGATGACCTGCGGAGCGCTCTCGACGCGCCAGCTCACGGCCTTGAGGATCTGCTTCAGGTCGGCGGCGGAGAGCCTGATATCCGCTTTCCGGAGCGCCGCTTCCACACGGTCGCGGAAAACATTGTAGTCCTCGAAGAGCGCCTCGCCCAACGCCGAGCGCAATGTCGTGGCGACTTCGACCAGGCGGCCGTCGCGCTCCCAGCTTTTGGCGTCGAGCAGCTTCTTTTTCTTCTTCTCAGGCAGACCCTTCTTGGCGCCGCCCTCTTCGTCCTCGGTCTCCTCCTCGTCGCCACCCCAGTCGGCAAGACGCTTCTCCAACTCTGCCGAGACCCGGTCGAAGTTTGCGAAGAGGTCGTCGCCGAACTCCTCGTAGAGCGGGCCGCGCAGCTCTTCGTCGCCCGATGTGAAGCGCAGCGTCTCGATGGCCTTGAGGGTGAACTGGCTATGTAGGCGCAGCGGGCGCTCGACCGTGACCTTCCAGTAGCCGAAGGCGGCATTGGGAAAGATCTTCGACTCTGGCGTCTCTTTGAATTCGAGGAAGGCGCGGCTTATGCGCTCGGTGTCCTCAGGCGAAAGCTCGCAGTTCTTCTTGCCAAGGTTCTTGCGCAGCGGCTTGAACCACTGGCTGGCGTCGATGAGCTGAACCTGCCCCTTGCGGTGGGCGGGCTTGCGGTTGGAGAGCACCCATATATAGGTGGCGATGCCGGTGTTGTAGAAGAGGTTGAGCGGCAGCGCGACGATGGCTTCGAGCCAGT
>OBLT010000685.1_pt1 | contig 21732 bp, 22 predicted proteins | sample 1518721 | NCBI WGS metagenome assembly OBLT01 (sample SAMEA3539307, study PRJEB22396) | soil metagenome | biome: tundra; feature: field; material: soil | place: USA | collected 2010-05 | depth 0.15 m | reverse complement strand
GGCCAGGAGGGACAGGCAGCACTTCGATTGTGCAACCTGGTTGCACAAAGCCCGGGTGATGCCGAAAGAAGAATTCAAGCAGGAGGTCGAGAAGGAACTGACGGGAAAGGAAACGGAACCGTGGGAGATCATCTACTTCAAGCTGTACCAGAGCCAGATGCCGGTCATTGAGAAAGCGATCGAAACGGCGGCTCTGATGCTGGGAAGCGACCGATCCCGCGGTTACTGCTTGGAAATGATCTGTGCGGACTTCCTGGCCGGAGCCAACCTGGACAACGGAGACGCGGAAACACTGCTGTTCTCGATGACCAGGTTCTTCAAGTTTCTGCCCGAAGAGCAGAAGCAGGCATTTCTTGGAGGCCTTGAAGAGAAGGCATCATGAGTTCGATTGGGCCAAGACTCCCGCGCGTGCGACTAGATGCTGCGTCTTATGAGAGCCTCCGGCAGCAGGTCCTGCGTCGCGATGGCTGGAGGTGTCAATCGTGCGGCAGGATGTCGAACCTTGAAGTTCACCACCAACACTTTCGGAGCCGTCTGGGAGATGACTCCGAAGCGAACTTGATCACACTTTGCGCGGTCTGTCACGCCGGCGCGCATCGAGTGTCTTCTGTGTGAGCCTTCGTCCCTTCTCCTCTCCCAGGACTGTCACGCCTTAGATGCCTCCAGTTTCCTTCTGTTCCAATTCTTGGGCTTGGGGTCCGCGTCAATCCCACGTTCCACACTAGGAATCCGTTAAGCATCACGAATGTCTCCGGGACATCGGCCACGGGCGGCGGCTTTTATCAGCTACAGATCAACAGCCGCCGATGCGGTGAGCGCGCCGCAGAGTGCAGGGAAGAGGTAGGTCGGAGGCGCCGGTCCCAGGAGGTGGGCAGCCGCCCCTGAAGAGTACCTAAGTGCTCATGGAGAGACGGTCACATTGACGGTTCCGTTGATGCCGCTGGCATCGAAGATGCTCGCGGATACGGTCTGATTGCCGGGAGTCGTCAGGATGAAGCCGTTGGTCCATGTATGGGAACCGGTCCGCCGGAGTAAATGTGTAGTCACTCGGAAGCACGGCGGCTGGATCGGAGCTGGTGAAGTGTATGGGGCTGTTGATAATCGTGTCGCGCTTTGCGCCAAGATCCTGCCTCTAGAAGCCTTTTCGTGTAACAAACCGTGTTAGGGGTGTTCACATTTGACGATTCAAATAGAAAGACCGTTTTTCGGTGATCGCGTGTACGCCGAAAACGGCCCTCGATCTTGTTCTGGGACAAACTTATTGAGAGACTGAAGCGAATGTGGTGTGTTGAGCACGGCGAGCGGGCCTGCTGAACAACTTCCCCAAATCTCGAAGCGACAAATTCACCAAGTTAGGAACCACGTGTTCGGCCCCAGCCTTAATTAATGGATCCGCATTCTCAGGGACGGCGATCCCGATACATCGGAAACCTGCCGACTTTGCCGACCGAAGTCCAGAAACAGAGTCTTCAATCGCGAAAAGGAACTCTGGAGAGAGCGAGAGACGCTCGGCCGCCACTCTGTAGATCGCAGGATCCGGCTTACCTTTGACTACGTCATCCCCGGTTACTACGACTTCAAAACATTCTTCTACATCGAGCTGTTGAAGCGTCCATCGTGCGCGTTGTCGGCTGGCGGATGTTGCCACTCCCATGCAGAACTCAGCCCTCTTAAGATTTTTGATGAATTCAACACTACCGCTAATCGGTTTCAAATCGGAAGATACCTGGCGAAAGAACTCGTCCTTCTTGTTTCCGTATTCCTGAATTTCGGCATCTGAGAGTTCGCCCAAAAAGTAAATAAGGATTTCACGCCGCGGTCGACCTTCAAGGATGAACTCAAGTTCCGATTCCGTGACCTCCTTCCCGACATAAGCGAGAAATGACCGCCAGGCACGTTTGTGTAGCGGATGGCTATCGACAATGACGCCGTCCAAGTCGAAAATAACTCCACGAAACATAGAGTCAGTCAATGGCATATGTTTTATACCCAGGCCATGTAGCCTGCGCTTTTTTGTAGTTCTCCAATGTTCCAACATCAATTAGGTAATCCCGTATCCGAAAGGCGACCATCTGATTCTTGAGCTTGGGCAACACGTCGAATCCGATGTCCGAAGGAATGTGATCGGGAATAGCGTCCAACAGGGCGGGAGTTCCAATCATCAGCCCGGAAAATGCCAAATTGCTTTTCGGAGCCTTGGGTTTTTCAACGAAGTTTTCGATAATGTCCTGGGAATTCGCGGTAACAATTCCGCAACGAGAAGGGTCAGGAACCTCGTAGACACCAAGAGTGGCCGTCAATTTGCGCTGGCGATGCATCTGCAACATGGCCGGGAGATTGGCACAGTGAAGAACATCCGCATAAAACACCCAGAATAGATCCTCTCCTTCGACCCATTTTCGATTCGCGCGCAACGTCCCGGCACTCCCCAGCAACTGCTTCTCTTCAGCCACGTGCACGCGCACATCGTCCTCGCCGCATTGTTGCAGAAACGTCCGAACTACGTCCGCGTGGGCATGAAGATTGATCAGAACGTCGGTAACCCCAAGTGTCTTGCACAGTCTCAACCAGATTGCCAGCATCGGCATGCCCTGGATCGGCACTAGACACTTAGGGATATTGTCCGTGATGGGTCGCAGTCGAGTACCGTTGCCCGCCGCCAGGAGGAAGGCTTTCATCGAAACTCCAAAGTGTCCGACGGGAGACTAAGCAACCGGCACGCCTGTCACGTTCGGTACGAACGTCCAGCTACATCCCCTGCGTTCGTCTCGGTTGATGAAGGGATCGTTCACGATCGCCTGTGCACCCTGCATATCAAAGCCGAAGGTCATTTCTTGGATTCCATGCAACCGCATCGCCTCTCGGACATCGGGTTGACGGTCAGGCTCGCAGTACAGAAGCAGAAATCCCCCGCCGCCAGCTCCAGTGATCTTGCCGCCCAGGGCGCCGTGCTCCCGCGCAAGAGTGTAAAGTTCATCGATGTGGGGTGTCGAGATTTTCGTCGAGATGCGCCGCTTTGCCTGCCAACCTTCGTGCAGCAGCGTGCCTATCTCCCTGAGATCCCCTTGCTGCAGTGCGCTGCGCATGCGAATTCCTAATGCTTTCACCTCGTGCAGGGCTTCGAGGGCGCCTCCTGTCTGGTTACGGGTCGAAGATTCCTGCTCTTGCAATATGCTCCACGAGTGATGGGCCGAACCAGTAAAGAAAAGCATCAGATTCCGCTGCAGTTCGGCTAATACCGCGGGGTTCAAATCGATGGGCTCAACCAGCGCGCTGCCATCCGGATGGAATGTGATGAAGTTCAGGCCTCCAAAAGCAGCCGCGTATTCATCCTGTTTGCCGACGTATTTGCCGAGAAGGTGCCGTGCGATGTGGAAAGATCTTTCTGCAAGATCGTACTTAGAAATCGGCTGGTGCAGGTATGTGCTCAGAGTGCTCAAAATATTGACACAGACGCTCGCGGAAGAGCCGAGACCTGTGCCGGGCGGTATCTCTGAAGCCAGGAAAAGATCGACCGCGATATCACAATTCATCTCCTTCAAGACTGCTAGCGGGATTTCCAGCGAGCTTCCCCGCAAGTCCGCATTGGCGATATCGTGCCAAGACTCGAATACCCGCAGGTCGGAGGAAATTACTTGAATCCGGCCATCGGACCGGGTGGTGAGTACAGTGTAGAAATACTTATTGATGGCGACGCTGAGCACCGACCCACCGAACTGCTCATAATATGCCGGCAGATCGGTGCCCCCGCCACCAAAGCTAATCCGCACTGGACTGCGCACTATGAGCATGAACCAAATTCTCCTCGAAGTTTATATCCGTTCCTGCCGTTATCCCGGGTTCTGTCGAATCCATTCCTGGCGGATGGAATAGCCTGACTGTAAGTGTCCATGCGGTTTGGAGCAACAGAGAGATGTCTTGGAATGGAGACCGACGAAGGATGTATTGAAGATCGTATAGGGTTTTGTCCTCGGAGGAGTTTTGATCCCGGAGACCGTGAACCTGCGCGAGGCCGGTAATCCCTGACTTCGCTTTGAGCCGTTGGCGGTGCCAATCGGTGTAGCGCCTGGCGCGATCGACGCCTTCCGGGCGAGGCCCGACCAGGCTCATCTCACCGCGCAGGACATTGAACAACTGGGGCAACTCGGTGATGCTCAGTTTTTGAAGGATTCGTTCGTAAACGGGAAGGTCGATCCCATTGCGAGGCGAATTTAGCCGGTATATCCCAAATTCCTTCCCATCTTTCCCGGAACGCCGCTCGCAACAGAAGGCTTTCCCTTTCTTTAGTTTTAGAAGTGCGGCTCCGGCAAGCATCGGAGGGATGCAAGCCGGAAGCAGTGCGAGCGTCATGGCCACATCAAAGCCGCGTTTCCAGAAGGGCTCACCATCACCTAACGGAACAGTTTGCAATTCCAGCAGCGGAAGACCATCGAGGTCGGTCAGTTCGGGTTTCGTGAGATACATCTCATAGGGTTGTGGAACCATGCTGATCGCGATCCCCTGGCTGCCACACCGTGACGTAAGGTCCAAGATCTCCGGATGCCCGGGTGCCGAAACCGTCAAAATAATCTCGTGCACCGCCTTCGACTTGAGCACGTCAGCGATATCGAGAGTTCGGAGAGTGACCGCATCCTTGCGATTTACTGACGAAGCGGTTTGGAAGGCGTCCTCACCAGGGCTCAAGAAACCAACGACTTTGCGAAGCATTTCCGGATGACATTCGATCTTGTGGGCCATTTCGCGAGCCAGTGGACCGTTACCGAGGATCACGACGTTCCGCACCAGACCTCGGGCGTTGCGCGAAGCCATAATCGATCGCGCAATCACCCGGATAGCCAGGAAGCCCAAGAAGACCAACAGACCAAAATATCCGAGGGCAAGACGAGAAATGAATTGACGCTCCAAGTAAGCAATCGTAAAGAGCGCACACATCAGAGCCAAAACCGCGAGGAAAAGTTGAGAGATGACAGCGGGGAACATCCAACCGGCCCGAAAGCCATCCAATCGAACCCAAGACGACATCACACTCCATAAAAGGAGGGCCGCCATGAGTGGGGGAAGAAAGATTAGGGCGGAACTATCCGTTGGGCCGTGCCACACCCAACCATAGCGCATCAGGTATGCGAGAGGCATGGCTAACATGCCCCACATAAGGTCAGCGGTCAAAATGGTATTACGCAGATTGCGAGGAGTCATCATCGAGCACTTCCAAATCTGGAAAGAAACGTCATGCTTGTTGGCGGATCAAGTCTTGTGCCGCGGCTTCGAGCATCCGCGATCGCAACGAAGTAAAGACCGAGTGATTTACGGAAACGTGTAGATCCTCGATAACTTGCATGTTGTCGGAGGGGATGATTACGCACAGGTCGCACAGGAACTTCATCTTACCGCCTTGAAACCCTGTTAGGCCGATCGTTAAAGCACCGGCTTCCCGAGCGACATGAAGAGCTTTCAGCACGTTCGGAGAGTTACCGCTCCCGCTGATCGCGAGCGCAATATCGCCTTTCTCGACGAGCGGCGTCAGTTGCTCGGCAAAGATGCCGTCGTACGAAATATCATTCGCCAAGGCGGTCATCAGTGCGACGTTGTCAGTAAGCGCTAGCACGCGAAAGCGCCGGTTGCCGTTGATCACCGTGCCCTTGCCTAGGTCGCAGGCGCAATGTGAGGCCAACGCAGCGCTCCCGCCGTTACCAAACACGTAGACCGTTTTGCCCTCGCGGTAAGCGCTCCACAAAGCGTCCGTCACGCTGTCGATCAGAGCAAATGGTAGGCGTCGAAGAACGGTTCCGACGCCCAGGAAATATGTCTTCGAGCGAGTAGCCTCAGGCGAAAATGGAGCAGCGGCAGAATCAGTACTTCGCTGGTTAGGTACGGTGCTCATGTCAGGAATGACCTCGATTGTAGGATTGGAATAGATAGGGTGTGACTTCGACGTTAAGGGCGAACTTAGTGGCCAGCAGACAGGACCACGCCTGCTTGCTTCATATTGAGGTAAGCGTCTTGCACCTGCTCCGGAATGCCGCCATTGAGTTGAATCCAGTCCAGAAAATCATCAAGAATGTTCGACAAGCTCCGCTTAGGAGTCCATCCCAAGGCCTGCAGTTCCGAAATGGACGACACGCTGTGACGGTTATCGCCGGTACGATATTCTCCTGGAATAAGAAACTCGACCTTGCTCCCGATCTTCTCTCGGACGTGCTGAGCATACTCGATTACTGAGGTGGGCCGTCCACTCCCGACATTAAACGCCTGAGCATTGGCTGCGTCCTTTTCCAGAACAAGCATGTTGGCGTTCACTACATCTTCGATATGCACGAAATCGCGGGTCTGGAGTCCGTCTTCGTAAATGACCAAAGGATCCCCAGTCAAGGCGCGGCTCACAAAAATCCGGCAGACTCCCGAGTAGTGGTTGAATAGGGATTGGCGGGGTCCCTGGGTAATGGAGTAGCGCAGGGCAACGGTCGGAATCCCATGGATCCACCCCAACCCGAGGGCTGTCTTCTCTTGGGCGAGTTTGGAAACTGCATATTGGTTGTAGGGATTGGTGTGCTCCTCTGTCAGCAACGCGGGTGTCGCCCGTTGGCCACATTGCGAGCAGGAGACCTCCCACTCTTTTCGCTGCAACTGCTGCGCACTCCGAGGGATCGGAAGAAACGGGCCGTGCTCCTGGCAAATATACTGTCCCTCGCCATAAACTGCTTGCGAGGACGCGACGATGACTTTCCGGATCTTCATGCGATCCTCGACGATCAACTCATAAAGAAGAGCCGTACCCACGGCGTTCACAGCGAGGAACCGTGAAAAGTCAGGCATGTAATCCTGGTAGGCCGCTTGGTGCGAGACGATGTCCACGCCGCTCAGCGCATAACGGAAAGCTTCGCGGTCGGTCACGTCTCCTCGAATGAATTCAACTCCATGAGGGAAATGAGGGGGCTTGCCGCTGGGATGAACTTTTGGATCCAAGCTGTCTAAGACGCGAACCTGAAACCCCTCCCTCAAGAAACGATCGACTAGATGGGAGCCAATAAATCCAGCACCGCCTGTAACTAATACACGCATAATTGGTCCTTTTCAGACATCATCCTAGCTACAGAACACGAACGCGTCCCGTCCACGCATTCACTTGCCAGATCCAGCAAAGACTGCTGCCACCGTTTGCAGCATGATCTTGAAATCCAAACCGAGAGACCAATTTCGGATGTAGTCGAGGTCAAGTGCTACCCAGTCATCGAAGTCGCAGACTTTATTTCGCCCATTGACCTGCCACAAACAGGTGATTCCCGGTTTGACGACCAGTTTTTGCTTTTGGTAGGGCGTAAAACTCTCGTATTCCGTGCCCAGCGGCGGCCTAGGGCCGACCAAACTCATGTCGCCCTTCAGAACGCTGTAGAGTTGTGGCAACTCATCCAGGCTGTAGCGGCGCATCCAGGCGCCCACTCTTGTGATGCGCGGGTCCTTGGTGAGCTTAAACACCGGTCCGATCATTTCGTTCTGTAACCATAGCTGCTTTTTCAACTCATCGGCATTCTTCACCATGGAGCGAAATTTGTAACTCATGAAAGGAACAGCATCTTGTCCAACAACGTGCCAGCGGTACAATACTGGGCCCGGTGAGCTAAGCTTAACTCCAAGTGCTAGCAGGCAATAAAGCGGTGAGAGCAACATCAACGCAGTCAACGACACAAAGACGTCTAAGACACGCTTGCAGCTCAGTTGAAAGCGGTTATTCCACGCTGGCGATAACTCCACACTCGGCTGGCGGTTGACGGCTTCTTCTGATTGGAAATAAGAAGTCATGCTTTTCGACAAATTAGGTGATCTGTTCCCGGTTGTATTTCCTGATCCCCAAAAGCTGGAGCGTGATTGCGAGAATAAAGCGAGAGTTCGTTCTTAGATAGCGTTTCCATAACCTTCGGGGCTCCTGGGCCAAGCGATGAAACCAGGCAAATCCGACGCGCTTCACCCATTGTGGTGCATCCGTCGTTCTGCCCGTATGCATATCGAAAGCTCCACCGACTCCAATCATAATGGTGGTATCAAGTCGACCCAGATACTGAGCCATGAAGAGTTCTTGTTTGGGGGCACCCAGACCAATCCACGTGACATCGGGCTTGAGGCTTGCAAATCGGACGCCCAACTCTTTTTCTTCTTCTTCGTGGAGAGGACGAAATGGAGGATTGTACGTCCCGACTACCTTTAGTCCGGGATAGCGGCGACACATCTCATCCCGCAATTGCTCTGCCACCCCCGGCTGTCCCCCATAGAAGAATTGGGTGTATCCATTGCAACTGGACATCTCGCAAACCTTAAGAATGAGGTCCGGCCCGCCGACCTGATCTATCTGTGAGTGTCCCTGAATACGACCAATCCATACGCCCGGTCGTCCGTCGGGAACCGTTAGGAATGAATTATTGAGAACGTCTTTGTAGTAATCGCTGGTTTGGGCTTCCATCACAGCGTGGACGTTCGTCACGCAGACGTATCCTCGTCGATGCGATAAGATCGCTGATTCAATAAGTGCGACTGCAGACTCGAGGTTCACTGCATGGATTCCGACGCCGAGTACATTCACTCTGAGTGGTTCAACAAAATGTGCACTAGAGATACTAGAGATACAAGTTGTATGCGGGTTCTGCATAATTAAAAGCAACGCTAAGCGGTCCTGGTGAGTTGATCAGCCTTTTAGATCGAAAATGAAAACCATTCCTGGGGTCCTTGGTCGTATCGCCTGGACTGATGATTATTTACCTATTATCCGGAATGAGCGATTGCTTGTTGCTGCAGGTTCGCCCGCGATCTTTCGTACCATTTGATCGTTTTATCGAGGCCAATTCGCAGAGGTGTTGTTGCATGGAACCGGAACTCTTGTTGTGCGCGGCTTGTGTCTAAACAGCGGCGGGGTTGACCATCGGGTTTGGTCGAATCCCATTCGATGCGCCCTTGAAATCCAGATAGCTCTCGGATCGTCTCTGCGAGCTCTCGAATCGAGACCTCATGGCCTGATCCCAGGTTAACCGGTTCTGGTTTATCGTAGTGTTCTGTTGCGAGCACGATCCCTTCCGCGGCATCCTCCACATATAGAAACTCCCTTGAAGCTTTGCCGCTCCCCCACGCAAGAATTTGCGGCGATTGTTGATCCCGAGCCTCGATGCATTTTCTGATCAGCGCCGGAATGACATGAGATGATTCCAAGTCAAAGTTGTCGCCCGGGCCGTATAGGTTTACGGGTAAGAGGTAGATCGCATCAAACCCATACTGCTGGCGATAGCCCTGACCCTGTACAAGAAGCATCTTCTTGGCGAGGCCGTAAGGCGCATTCGTTTCCTCAGGATAGCCGTCCCAAATCTGCTCCTCCTTGAAGGGCACCGGCGTAAATTTAGGGTACGCGCAGACTGTGCCGAGTCCAACGAATTTTGTGACACCTGACTGGCGAGCCTGCTCCATCAGCTGAATTCCCATAATGGCATTGTCATAGAAAAAGCGCCCTGGGTTCTTGCGGTTTGCACCAATGCCCCCGACAACGGCCGCCAAGTGAATGATGACGTCAGGCCGACTGTCAGTAAGAACACGCTGGATTGCATCGAAAGAGCGCAAGTCATAGTCGCGGCTCCTAGGTACAAAAATGTGCTCGCAACCCCGCTGCCGGAGTTTCTCGACCACGAACCGGCCTAAGAACCCAGCTCCGCCGGTCAACAAGACTCGCTTCGAACTCCAGGAATTCATTTTCAGGTTAATCTGCCACCGCGCTGCCGGACGCAGCATTGATAACGTCGGTCACGGAATTCGACCAGTGGTGCCAGTTTCCGAATTTGGCCTGCAGTATTCGGTGTCCCTCACCAACGGGAGTCATCCCCGCCTCTTCCAGGTCCGCATCGACCATAACGCGAACGAGTTCGCTAAATTTTATGCATGGTTCCCAGTCTAGCGCCTGGCGCATCTTGCGGGGGTCGGCCAGAAGACAATCAGCCTCTGTTGGCCGAAAATACTTGGGGTCAATCTTCACGTGATCATGCCAATCTAGATTGACGTACCCGAAGGCCTCTTCGAGAAATTCCTGGACTGTGTGATTTTCGCCAGTGCCAACCACATAGTCTCCGGGATCTGTTTGTTGCAGCAGACGCCACATCGCTTCCACGTACTCGGGTGCGTAGCCCCAGTCTCGCCGCGCCTTCAGATTGCCCAAGTAGATAGTGCTCTGTCTACCGGACAAAATACTGGCAACGGCTCGAGTGATTTTCCTACTGACAAACGTTTCCCCACGCCTGGGGCTCTCGTGGTTGAAGAGTATCCCATTGCAGGCGAATAGGCCGTAAGCTTCCCGATAGTTCGCGGTCATCCAGTAGGCATACACCTTAGCTGCAGCATAAGGGCTACGCGGCTGAAAGGCCGTCGTTTCGTTTTGAGGTGCCGGGGCGTTGCCGAACATCTCCGAGGAACTCGCCTGGTAAAACCGCGTTTTGATGCCACTCCTGCGTATTGCTTCCAGAATGCGGGTCGTACCGAGTCCGGTAATGTCGCCAGTAAACTCCGGAATCTCGAAGCTGACTTTGACATGGCTCTGGGCGCCCAGATGGTAGATCTCGTCAGGTTTGACGTTGTAAATCAGATTATTCAATTGCTCTCCGCACGAAAGATCGCCGTAATGGAGAAACAGCCGCACTCCTGTGTTGTGTGGATCCTCGTAGATGTGATCGAGACGGCGAGTGTTAAAGCTGCTGGCGCGACGAATTACTCCATGGACTTCATAGTCCCGCGACAGGAGCCACTCCGCCAAGTAAGATCCATCTTGGCCTGTGATACCCGTGATTAAAGCTCGCTTCGGCATTATTGCTCCTCCAAAATGTGACCAGAACTAGGTCTTGGTGTTCCAAGTATGTCGTCTGCTGCGATCGATCTCCGCGCGGTTCGAGATGGAGGGTTAGCTTTTTCGTAATTTGGTTGAACGGTGCGATAGATGGCCATCAGCTGGCAAGCTGCCGATGAAGGTCAATGGCATCGCCCATAAGCTCATCTGGTGGCAAGAGGTGCTCAGGGTTTCCCATCGCTGGTGTGCTTTGCTGCAGATTGTTGACCGAGCTGATACGCCCGACAAACTACCGCGTTTTCACTTGTTTTTGATTGCGATGCCCAAAAGGGTATCTTTCTCTTGCTCTTCCATTACGACAGTTGCGGCGATGTCTGGCATCGCCGCCAGCTCCAGGAACGCCACATTACCTTCTACATCGTCCGAAATAAGGACTCCCCCCGCACGAAGAAAAGGCCACGCAGTGGCAAATTCATCGCGCATGTTCCGGTACGTGTGCTGGCTATCGTGGACGAAAAGATCGATAGAGCCTAGCTGGTTCAACAATGGGCGAAGCAGCCTAGAAGATGCACCCCTGTGCAAAGTCCAGCGACTTCGAAGTTCCTCGGGGATAAACCGCCCAATCTGTCTATCTGGATCCTTTCCGAGAGGAGGCAAGTCAATACTGTCGAGATGTCCCTCGCCATTCATTTCCATGGCCTTAAGGATGTAGCTCGAAGTCACGCCGTAACACACACCGGTTTCGACTACCTTCCTTGGCTGCAGAGTGCGGGTAACCGCATAACAAAAACCGGCCAGCGCAGAATCACCGCTGTAGCTTGCGCGAAAGGCGCCATCGGAACAGGAGGCTTGCTCACGGCACACGTGAGCGCTGATTTCCGTCAGAGCAGGCTCCAGGAATTTATCGTCCAAGGTGAATTCCAGGACCTCGCTGAGCACACGTTTGGCATCCCGCGCATTAGTCTTCGTATACCACTCCCGCGTTGGTCTAGATGCCTCCCACCGGCTTGAAGCGATTGCGGATGCGCGATCCCAGAACTCCCGGGGACTGGTGGGCAGCATCGCAACTAAACGGAGTGGATTTGCAAGCGCACGAAGCATAGAGTTAGCCTACTATCCGGTGTGTGTCAGAGCCGCGCACAGCTTATCTGTTTGTCAGACGTTCGAGGTACAACTCTCCCTGCATCGTCCAGACTTTTCAACCGGTCGTAAATCTGTAGGGTTCGGTCTGCGATAACCGAATTCGTGAAGTTATCGAGTACCCGCCTCAAACCCTTGTTCCGCAACGTGGATCGCAGGCCATCACTGTGCATACACGATCGGAGGCAACCGAACAATTGCTCGTGGTCGCGCTCGTGAAAAACCAGCCCTGCGTCTCCGATGACATCGGGAATTGCGCCGGAATCAGAGCCGATTACAGGTACTCCGCAGGCCATTGCCTCAATCACCACGTGCCCAAATTGCTCTTTCCAGAAAGGCCGGCTCTGTGAAGGAAGTACGAACACGTCCAGTGCGTTCATGACTTCAGCCACGTCTTGATAGCTGCAGGGCGGCACTCTAACCAGCTTGAGATGAAGATCTGCGCAGCGCGATCGGACAGCCTCCTCCAAGTTACCGCTTCCGGCAAGAACGATAGCGGGTGCCTGCTTACCGCCGAAACGCAGTCTCTCGGTTGCACGCAACAAATCCAGGATCCCCTTTTCTTCTACTAGCCTGCCTACAAAACCGATCGCGAATTCTGATTCTGAAAGTCCGAGCCGAAGACGGCAAGCTGCTCGCTGTTCCGGGGGATAGGGGTAGAACACCTCCGGGTCGATACCCCACTGCGGCACAACATCGACCCTTTGAGGGGGAATCCCTCTGGCCAGCAGAATATCCCTCCCCGCACTATTGCCGCAGATGAAGAAGTCGACCAAGCGGCGGTTATAGATCGACAGATACTCCAGGAGGCGGGCTTTGGTCCCTTGCCCTTCGACAGCAAGATTGTCCCATGTGAAGACGACAACCTTCGACCTTGGAGTAAATAGACCCCGATATAGCAAGACTTGGGAGGTAATCCAGCTATGTGGTTCGTTTTCCACATGAATAATATCGGGCTGAAAACTAGCGAATCCTAAATCTCGGCTCCTTAAGAACCAGCGAGTTGAGGTTCGTTTGAAATGGAGAAAATGGATGGGATAAGTCCAAATGTGAGGACCCGAGTTCCCTGTGATATCGAGGTCCCGCCAGCCATAAGACGTGGGATAGGAACTCGGTGCGATGAAACGGACATTCTCGCGTTTGGCCATGTAGACAAGCTTGGTCCGTGTCGCCGGCTCCATATAGGTGTGGCTCACGAATGCAATTTTCTGGCGCATTACTTTGACTCGCTGCGAGAACTGTCCGGCTGCATACCTGCTCGCCTGGTTATAACCAAACTAGTGAACCATAGTCTCGGCAAACACAAGCCATCGCGGTTTAAACAACTGGCAGCGTCGACTCGGCGTCTATGTCCACATATCCCTTTGAATGTTTCTTCTTCCATTCCCAGGCACTGCGGACAATCGAATACAGATCGGAATGACGAGGGCTCCAGCCAAGCTGCTCGATCAAACGACGGGGACTGGCACACAGGACAGCAGGATCTCCCGGGCGGCGCTCAGCCTCCCTGATATTCAACCTCTGGCCCACTACCTCTCTAACCACCGTGCAAACGTGCCGTACGGAATAACTGGTACCCGTTCCTATGTTGTAAGCTGACATACCCGAATCATGTACCTGCAACGCAAGTAAGTGGGCCTGAGCAATATCGGAGACGTGCACGTAATCACGCAGGCAGGTGCCATCCGGCGTGGGATAGTCAGCACCATAAATCTCAAAGAAGTCGCGTTCACCTGCTGCCGTCTGTAGCAGTAGAGGAATGATATGAGTCTCAGGACGATGATCTTCACCGACCGTCGCTGTCGCTCCACAGGCGTTGAAATAGCGAAACGCCACCACGGTCCAGCCATAGGCGGACGCATACCACTGGAGGACGCGCTCTAACATCAGCTTAGTTTCCCCGTAGGAGTTCACTGGTTCCTTCGGCCAACTTTCCTCGATTGGTGTTGAGTGCGGATTTCCATAGACTGCGGCCGAAGATGAGAACACGAACTTCCGAATATTCGCTGTACGGACAGCCTCCAAAAGGGTGATGCTGCGAGCCACGTTTACGTCAAAGAAGAAACCCGGATTCGACACAGATTCTGGAATCAATGCTTTGGCGGCGAAGTGAAACACTGCGTCGAAACGATCGCCAGCCAGGATCTCTGCCACCGCTGGGCCATTACCTATGTCGACTTGGTGCAGTATTGTTCCGTGCGGAATCGCCGCGGCATGCCCGTTAGAGAGGTCATCAATTATGACAACGCGATGGCCTTGCTCCAATAGCTGCCAGCAGCAAACAGACCCAACGTATCCAGCGCCACCCGTAACTAGAATCGTTGCCATATCAGCGTGCCATTCTCCCTGACATTCATTGACAAGAAGGCTGAAGCCAGTCCCAAAGAGTTCAAGATTCCTCTCTCCCCGTAAAAACTGCGGGTGGGACCAATAAACACGACAGCCGGTTTTTTGGATTACTTCAGAGATCTATCCCCGGTTGCCTGGTTGGTCCCCGGTTTACATGCCACAATGCGGATTTGTCGGGTCCAAGTCACCCATGCCCAAGCCTGGCAGCAGAAGTGAAAGACACTGTCGGGTATCCATCCGTACAGCGTAGAGGTCTTGGGCAAGAGTCTGTGCCCCAGCAGCTCTACTCGTCCGACAACAAGGCCGGCACGGTCAAAAAGATTGCCCAGAGTCAGCGGGGTCCACGTGTAGAGATGTTGGTTAATATCTCCGGGCAGGTACACTCTTTGTTTCGGCCAAAGTTCGGAGGGAACCACGAAAACCATCTTCCCACCGGGCTTTAGTCGGGACCTGAGCTGTTCCAGTTGGCCCAATGGATTGTCGAGATGCTCCAGAGCGTGGTGGGAGATGATGACGTCGAACTCGACATCCGAGGGCAGATCGTCAACCGTAGCTTGGACCTTGAGCGCCCGTGCCGCCTCCATCCTGGCGACCGGGTTGACTTCAACGCCGTACCGTTCGCTGCAAGCTAGCCCTGCCAATATATATCCACCACCACAGCCGAAATCCAGAACAACGTCAGCAGGCTTGACAAACGGGGCGAATTTCCACCGCTCAAGCTTTGCCACAAGCTGTCCATTAGAACTCTGCCACTCGAAATAAGAGTGGTCGTAGTGAGAATTGCACGTCTGTGCTATGGTCATACCCCTCCGAAAGAGCTCAAGATTCCGCCCTCGCCTGCAAAAACTGGCCAGGCATTTGGGGCGTAACGCCCAAGACTTGATTGAAGGCGGCGCCGAGATTGGTAGCAAACTTGTCGACCGTATAGCATTCAAGAAAACGCAACCGGTTTTGTCGTCCCATCGTTGCGCGCCGCGCCGGGTCCTTTAACAACGTGATGAGCTGCACGGCGAGATCTTCGGGGTCTCGCGGACGTGCATAAAGGGCTCCGCTTTCTCCCAGCGTATTTTCAATTGCGGCGTGACGAGTACTTACAGCGGGCAGCCCCGCTGACATGGCCTCGATCACGACCCGCGGCTGCCCCTCATACGGATACCACGTGGGAAAGGCGAGCACATCAGCGTCCAGCAGCGCCTGATTCTTCTCTTGACCCCATTTTGGTCCGACAAACTTGACATGGTCCAGCAATCCGCGCTCGGCAGCCCATGCGCGTGCCCTTTCAAATTCCGGATACCCTGTACCGTCTCCAACAAACATGAACTCGACGTCGGGGATTTGGCTCAGAACCGTAGGGACTGCATGCACCAGATCAACAAAACCCTTGGATTCCACAAGAAGGGAAAGGAAGAGGACGCGCAAGCGTTCTGTCTTCGGACGCTGGCGGATCGTACTGGTGTTTGCAAACTCGTCTACGATACCGTTCTCCACGACCGTAACACGAAATGGAGGAAGAAGATTTCCGAAACTACCACGGAACTTCCCGTGTAGAACGATCGCCAGGTCGACTCGGGAGAGGCACAATCGCACAAGGAGCCGGACAAGAGAGTTGGTTGACTCATAAAATTGGGCGAACCCACCCCCGTGCAGGTGAATCACGAGTCTTGCCCCCAGCCATCGTGCGGGAATCATGAAAAGACTATCGCGTAGAAAGCCTAGGGTATTCTGCGCAATCGGCACATAGACAATGCTCGGCCGCTCGGTCATCAGCAGCGTCCAAAAACGTATGCCGTGCACCACTGCCAAATAGACATTCCTCAAATCGAGGTGTCCTGAATTGTCCATAGGCCTTCGGTCGGTGGTGTCCAAATGGATGAGCCGAAAGTTATCCGCGAGGCCGGAATGCAGGAGGCAGTCCGTTGTCACCGCGACACCCTGGAGAGGGGGTGGCGTCGGACCAATAAACACGACCGATGGTTTTGTGGATTGTTTCAGAGGTACCTCCACGAATTGGGAACCTGTGAGGACTTCGTGCGTCGTCAGAAACACACGCGTCGAGTCGCCCTTATAGGCGACGCATTGAGCGATACTTTAGATGCAGAGAGGCGCCACGTATGATCGGGTTAGAAGTCGGCAATAGAGTCGTCGTGCTAAATGGCCGATATGGAGTTGCCGCACCCGAGCTGTGGGGTTATACGGAAGCTTTCGAACTGCCGTAAGTAGCATATAAACCTCACTTTAGCGAACGTATATCATGAGTGTAGGGGAACTCACACTGAGGCTGAAAACCGTGATCGTGTAAAGCAACCATGGGAGATTGTTGCTCTTCATTAAGGTACCTTCCAGAATATTCGAGAGAAGAAGGTATAAGAGTAGTGCCCACGGCCACATGGCCATCAACCCCTTCTGGGTCTGCATTACGCGCAAGGCACTCTTACCGAAGAGAAAAAGAGCAATCAGAACTGCGACTAAGCCCACTAAACCCAGAGCCAACGAAATTTCAAGGAAGCCGTTGTGAGAGTAGTAGAAATATGCTCCTAGCTGGGTCCAAATGTCTCCCCCGGTTCCCTCATAACCGCGCCAAAATGCTTCGTATCCATGCCCCACATATGGCTTCTCCAAGGCCGCCTGCGAAGCAAGCGCCCAAAGAATAGTCCGTCCAGTCAGATCCGCGCTCCTCCCCACGGCGTCTAGGACGCGGTCGAACTCCAAGGCCAACGCCGCCGCCAGCAGAACCACCGGAAATCCGAAATACAAAATTCGTTTGGCAAGGCTCCCTGTTCTCGTGAGTGTTTTGTGAGAAACCCAAAGCAGATACGGCATCACACAACAAATGACCAACGAAGTCATCGAATCTGCTTTGACGATGAGAAGCACACAAAGAGAAGACAATCCGAGCCAAAGTATCCGGACAGATTGCTTATGCCAGAACAGAAACAGATAGACTAAAAAAGCGGTGCTCATCATAATCCCGAGTTCGTTCTTTTGCGCAAAAGCACCGAGCCAAAGACCCTCATAAGCATCGGTGCCGAGGCCAAAACCCGGGAAGATGATCGCAGCGATTAGACTCCCTACGGCAGCGAGTCCTAAAGCACACCCAGCGAAATGTATGATCTCGCTTATAGAAAAGCGAAGTGCAAGGTAGAGCGCGAGCACTGTGGTCCCGATCAGCGCACCGCAACGCAAGAAAGTAAGAAGAGGAGCTTCCGACCACATCAAAGATGCAACAGCAACCGGGACCGGCAGCAGTAAGAGTGCCGGTTTCTTCCACAATCGCCAAGGCACCGAGCAGCGGGTGAATAAGAACCAGGATGCAGTCAAATATACCAAGACCCACATGCAGTTAGTGACGAGCGCTCCTGTCCACTCGCCGGTTTCAACTTCGCGGCTACCCTGAAGCAAACGCCAGAATGCTCCCGTCGAAAAGAACAACACAGCAACGGCGAAAAACCTTTCCACAGCTGTGGGCGGTGTGCTGGAGGGTGACGTGGGGTGGCCGTAAAGTCCGTCCATGTTCAGCCAAACAACTGATGGTTGTCACTTACTGCATTCAACATAGAGAGTCTCATCAGGACGATTGTCCAGGCGGTCGAGATCCGGTACGCGCCCACAGCGATAGTCGCACCTCTCCACTGAATGAAAGCCTACTGCAGACAGAAGACTGGAAAGTAAGTCGAAGTCATACATGTACCGGTGCTGGTGGTGGGCGCCGTCTGGCGGTTCAAAAAAATAAGACAGTGCTTGTTCTTTGCTGCCTTGCTGGTACAAACGAAACGCATGCTGCAGATCGGGGACGCAGATGCGGCAGCGGCCTCCTTTTTTGAGAACTCGATATGCGTCTGCCAGAATGCGTTCAGCGACGTTACGACGAAAATGTTCGAGCACATGAGAGGAGAAAATGTAATCGACAGAATCAGTTTCGAAAGGCAATCCGTACTCAAGATTGTGATGAATGAAGCGATTTTGAGACAATTGCCGGAAATACGTGTCGCGTTCGCCGCACCAGTTTGCCGCATTGGAAGCTTTGTACATAATCGCCAGAAACGGCTTGGGCCACTGGGCGAACAAAACGTGGGGACTGGCGTCAACATTGAACCAGCCGTCCACGACGACCAAAGAGGAGCCGAAGTTGACCTTTACGGTCTCCGCTTCGGGACGAAGACGGCGCGACTTCTTCGTCCAGGCAATCAGGCCATTTGCCTGATCGATGCCCCATCTAAGCAACGCTGACCTCACGTTCAACGGCTCGCATTATTTGCGCTTCCTCAGGCAACGGCATTCGCAACAACCGGTGTCTTGGACCATCTTTGAAACAAGAAAAAGAAAACGAAAGCGTAGACGGCAAATCCGATGATCATGCTGATCCCCGCCCCCGCCACTCCCCAGATCCGAATCAGAATGAAAGCGGAAATCAATCCCGCCGGGGCCGATATCGCATTGGCAAGCAGGTCAACTTGAGGTTTCTGTGCTGCACGAAGTGCCATGGAGAATCCCGTACCGAAGCCGGTGAATACTGGAATCAACCCGAAGGCGGGAATCAGCCAGCCGTCCGCCGAGAATTTGTTGTGAAATAAAAGATGCTCCAATGGTGCCGAGAAGACAGCAAGCGCCGCAGCATAAGCCAGGGCCAGCCCCGCCAGGAAAATACTTACCAGCAAGGCTTTCTTTCGCAGTCTTTCAAGTTTCCCGGAGCCAAAATCACGCGCCAGCGAAGGCAATACCAGCAGACCAAAGGCAGTTACGATCTGCAACATAACCAGCGATGGTATTTGCAAAGCACGCAAGGTTCCTGCTGCAACAAGTCCAAGAAATACAGCCGCAAGGTAGGTTTGGATCTGGGTCGTCACGGTGAACAGGACGGTGCCAGCTACCAGCCACCGGCCATACGCCCAGTTTTCGGACGCTACCTGCCTCCAGGCCGGCCCTTGTCGAAAGCTTTCTCCGATAATGCCTAATCGGCGAAGCAGGACGACTACGGCGGGAACGCTGGCGGCGCCAATCATCAAAAAAGCCGAGAACGGACTTAGACGGTTGTTACCGTGCAGGAGGAACAATCCCACTACAACAAAGATGAGGTAGGTGGCACTTCCCCAAGACGCCATAGACGGACGATGTACCACGTAACACATCCGTCGGACCAGCCAGAGCAGTAGTAGAAAAGGAAGTGCGAGCGCGCTGCCGCCCAGTGCCCAGGCCAGGTCGTGTGCTCGCCCTCCCAGAGCAAACGCGACAGCGACGCCCCCCAGAATCGCCGACAGAACAATGACCAGCCCGGTGTGCAGCTTCAAATAGGTTCGAAAATACCCTGCCATGTCCGTCGAATAGCAAGCTGGCCCCATGACGCTCATCGGCTCGAGAAGAAGAGCGGTATGAAATCCAAACAAAAACAGCAGTGTCGCAAACGCAACCGCAAAGGCTCCGTATGCTTCCTTGCTGAGCCAACGGGCCAGCAGAAGGTTCAACACCAGGCCGGCCCCCGAGGTCAGGCCCTGATCCAAGATGGACAGCGCGGAGCGAATCCCCCAGACACGGAACCGCCCACTGGTTCTGTCCGATGTCAGCAGTTCAGTTGTTTGCAAGAGCGAACTCACGAGTCGTGTGTCACCGATTCTCTCCGCGAGGACGATCGGTTTCCATTCATCGGCAAGGCCGCAAGGAGACGGCGAGTCTGAGACGATACAGCCTGCCAGACAGTCTCCGCAAGCACTTTTCGCTCGTCACTTGCACTAATCTGTTCCCATCGACTGGAAGCCACGATCCACGCCATGGCAATGATCAAGGAAGCACAGGTCGACAGCAACACAATCAACGTTCGCGGCGGGTACGATTTCTTCTCCGGTACGTCGGCAGCATCAAGCATCTTGACTACCGGGATTTCCTTCGCCTCTTGGATCTTAGCCAGTTCGTACTGCTGGGTGAGAAGTTCGTAGACGGTTTCCTGGATTTTGGTCTCGCGGTAGAGTTCAGCCCACTTGACGCCCAATAAGGGCAGTTGGCGGATCGAGGGAAATTCTTGTGAGGCGGACTTGCCGCTAGTAGCGTTCTGGTTTGAGGAAGGATCGGATGTTTCGCCCCCGATCCTATGTAGCTGGCTGCTGAGTTCATTCACGGTCGCCTGTAATGAACGAACTCTCACACTGTTCTTTGCGTAGATTTGCTCGAGTCCCTGGAGTTGCGATTTCGCCGCAATGAGTTCTCCCTCCAGTCTCGCGGCCGCCTCTACCGTTGCCTTGCCCTGGGCGGTGATGTCGATGGCCGTGTTCTGGCTGGCGTATTCGCTGAACAGCCGGGAGGCGTTATCCAAGTCTTGCTTCACGGTTTGCAGCCGCTGCTCAATAAACACGCGCTCACGGCGGGCCGATGAGGTCGAGACCTCGGCCACCAGTCGGTCGAGTTCCTCTACGTAGGCTTGCGCTAGCTGCGAGGCGCGTCGGGGATCGTGATCGGTGATGGTGATGGTGATGACCCCGCTTTTGCGGTCTTCGTATAGCGAGGTATATTGCGCCAGGTCCTTGCGTGCATCTTCCCAATAGCGCTCGCGGTAGGCCTTGCGCAAATCGAAGCGGTCGATAATGCGGTCCTCGACGGTACGGCTGCGGAGAATGTCGATGAAGAGCGCACCGGAACTTTTCATGCCCAGCAAATCGCCCGCCATCGAATTCAGGCCGAGACCTCCTTTACCTGCAAGTGCCGCCATCATGGCCATGCCCGAACCGGATTGCGAGTCGGGTGGCATAAGGCGCGTGGTTGATTCGTAGCACTTGGGAATGAGGAATGCGATGATCGCGGACAGAACCAGCCCCCACACGGTTAGCCGCACGAGGAACCTGCGCCCCTCCCAGAGCAGACGCAGCCACGCGACCGCATCCGTCTGATTTGCCGTGCCCTGGAGTTCAAAACTGGTGCTGTGGGGTCCGACTTCGTCTGGGATTTCGATCGGTTCTGCGACGGTTTGTATGGATCGTTTCACTGAATTATTCGTCGAAGCCTAAAGCAAGTGCGCGGAATCTGTTCTTTCTTGACACCAATTCAAAAATAAAGAATCAGCTTTAGCTGGCGCCGTTACGTTGCGGTGTGGGTGATACATGCCAGCAGCAGGGTCCCGTGAGACCGCGCCGATCACTTATTGGTGGTGTGCGACCGGCCAAAAGCCGAACTCGAACGACGCCGCCACATTGGATTGACGGTTTGTAGCCAGCATTGGAATCTGCCAACGCTCATACTGCACATTGCCCGAAAAGCGAAAACCGGGGCCCGAGAAGATATCCGCATTAACGGCGACGTCATTTTGACTTCCGCCCTGCGGAAGAAACTGACGATCGACCTTACGATGCCGAAGTTCCAGTCCGATCTTACTTTTTCCTGAAAGCCAATAGTTCGTCCGAATGGCTTCCCCTTGTGCGGCGCGCCCCAACCAGGAACCGATGAATCCGCCGTTGTTC
>OBLT010000684.1_pt1 | contig 21760 bp, 21 predicted proteins | sample 1518721 | NCBI WGS metagenome assembly OBLT01 (sample SAMEA3539307, study PRJEB22396) | soil metagenome | biome: tundra; feature: field; material: soil | place: USA | collected 2010-05 | depth 0.15 m | reverse complement strand
GCTCGGACCCGATCCGCAAGGCCTACGTCGACAAGATTGTGGTCACCGAGACCGGCAACGAGCCGAGCGTCCAGCAGCAGCTGCAGACCAACACCGCGGCCGCGGGGATGGAGTTCGACGCCTTCCCGCCGATAAACGCGGTCCCCGGGCTCCGCAGCCAGATGAACGCCGGTCTTAATCACAACTTCAACCTCGGGCCGGAGTTCTCGTCGAACCCGTACCTCGTCTACAACGAGATGTCGCCGAACAACACGGGCGCGCTCGGCAAGGTCGCCGTCCGCCAGGCGCTCAACTACGGCATCGACCGGTCGCACCTGACCGAGGACGCTGGCGGGCCGGCGGTGGGCCTGCCGCTCACCCACATCCTGCCGCCGGGCATCAACGGGTCACAGGACCTGCCGTCCGGTTACGACCCGTACCCGTACAACGTGAGCAAGGCCAAGTCCATGCTTGCCTCGGCGGGGTACAAGAACGGGCTGAACCTGACCCTGCTGTACCGGCCGTCGAGCACGATCGAGGCGAAGATGGCGCCGACGCTCCAGTCTGACCTGGCGAAGATCGGCGTGAAGGTCAAGCTGCTCTCCGCGACGAGCTCGGACTTCTACGTGAAATACATGGAGGTGCCTACCGCCGCGAAGCAGGGCGTGTGGGACATGGCTTTGGCTGGGTGGTCGCCGGACTGGTACGGCGACGCGGCGGCGTCATTCTTCGGGCCGCTGTACTCAGGCCCAGCCTCCTACCCGCCGGTCGGCAGCAACTTCGGGTTCTACAACGATCCCGCGGTGACCAGCCTGATCACCCAGGGCGACGAGGCAGCCTCGGCCTCCGCCGCCGCGACCATCTGGGCCCAGGCGGATCAGAAGGTCATGCAGGATGCGGCGATCTACCCGATCGCCGCCCCGCAGCAGCCGCTGTATCACGCGAGCTACGTGCACAACGCGGTGTACATCCCGGCGGTCCAGCAGTTCGACCCGACGAATGTCTGGCTGTCCACTCCGTAACCGGCGGAACTGAGGCTGAAGGCCTGACATCCCGCCGCCGCCCCACGGTCTACCGTGGGGCGGCCGGCGGGATTACAGTCGGCTTACCGGGTGTGGGCTGCGCAAATTGGCGTTATGTCCAGACCGGACTGTGCGAAGGGTAGGTAGCGTGGCGCTCCTCGAGGTCGAAGACCTGCACGTGTCGTTCCGTACCTCGGATGGCGTCGTGCAGGCGGTTCGTGGCGTGTCGTTCCAGGTCGATACCGGGCAGACCCTTGGCATCGTCGGGGAGTCCGGCTCGGGTAAGAGCGTGGCCACTCAGACGATCATGGGCCTCACCCGCGGCGCGAGGATCGAGGGCCGCGCGATCTTCGAAGGCAAGGATCTGCTGACTCAGACCAACAACCAGCTACGGACGGTCCGCGGCGCGAAGATCGGCATGATCTTCCAGGACCCGTTGTCGAGCCTGCACCCCTATTACCGGGTGGGCTGGCAGATCGTGGAAATGATCCGTGAGCACAATCACGAGATGTCGAAGGCGCAGGCGCGCGCCCGGGCCATCGAGTTGCTTCGCCTGGTGGGCATCCCGCAGGCTGACCGCAGGGCTGACGATTTCCCGCACCAGTTCTCCGGCGGCATGCGGCAGCGCGCGATGATCGCGATGGCCATGGCGCTGAGCCCGGAACTGCTCATCGCCGACGAGCCGACAACGGCGCTCGACGTGACCGTGCAGGCCCAGGTCCTCCAGGTCATCCGCACGCTGCAGGACGAGTTCGGTACCGCCGTCATCCTGATCACCCACGACCTCGGGGTGATCGCGGACGTCGCGGACGAGGTCGTGGTGATGTACGCCGGTGCGGTGATGGAGCAGGCCGCCCGGCGGACCATGTTCTTCGCCAACCATCATCCCTACACCGAGGGGCTGCTGCAGTCGCTGCCCGCCTACGGCGGAGAGCGTGAGCGGCTCCGGCCGATCCAGGGGCAGCCGCCCAGCCTGATCACCCTGCCGCCGGGCTGTCCCTTCCACCCCCGGTGTCCGTACGTGATGGACCGGTGCCGCACCGAGGTGCCCGCGCTCGCGGCGGTCGGCGGGGACGAGCGGCACCTTTCCGCCTGCTGGCTTCCGCATGACTCCGCGGCTCGTGATGCCGTGCGCCGCAGAGTCGTTGGCGAGAGCCTCGCCGCGCCGGCTGGGGCGTGAGGGCGTGGCCACGGACGCGGGCGTCCCCGCGACGGCCCCGGTGAGCGACAGCGATGTCCTGCTCCGGGTGGAGAACCTCGTCAAGTACTTTCCCGTGCAGTCGGCGTCGGTGTTCCAGAGGCAGCGGGACGTCGTGCACGCGGTCGACGGCGTGAACCTGGAGGTACGCAAGGGGCAGACCCTCGGTCTGGTGGGCGAGACGGGGTGCGGGAAGTCGACGCTGGCCCGCTGCATCGTCCGACTGCACGACATAACGTCCGGGAAGGTCACCTTCGACGGGCACGACATCACCACGCTGTCGCGCCGGAGCATGCGGCCGTTCCGCCGCGAGATGCAGATGATCTTCCAGGATCCGTACGGGTCGCTGAACCCGCGCCGCCGGGTCGGGTCGATCATCGGGGATCCGTTCGCGATCCATGGCATCGCCAGCGGCCAGGACCGCAAGCGCCGGGTCCAGGAGGTCATGGAGCTGGTCGGGCTCAACCCCGAGCACTACAACCGGTTCCCGGCCGAGTTCTCCGGTGGCCAGCGGCAGCGCATCGGCGTGGCGCGCGCTCTCGCGTTCCGGCCCAAGCTCATTGTCTGCGATGAGCCGGTGTCGGCGCTGGACGTCTCCATCCAGGCGCAGATCATCAACCTGCTCGCCGACCTGCAGCGGGAACTCGGGCTCACCTACATCTTCATCGCCCATGACCTGTCTGTCGTGCGGCACGTGAGTAACGCGGTCGCGGTCATGTACCTCGGGCAGATCGCGGAGTTCGCGCCGGTCGAGCAGCTCTGGGCGCACCCGCGGCACCCATACACGGACGCGCTGCTGTCGGCGGTTCCCGTCCCCGACCCGGACGCCGCCGACCGGCGCGAGCGGATAATCCTGGTCGGCGACGTGCCGTCGCCGATCGCCCCGCCGTCCGGCTGCCGGTTCCACCCACGGTGCCCGAAGGCTGCCCCGACCTGCGTCTCCGACGTGCCCGTGCTGGAGCCCCGGCTGGGCGACGCCCCTGAGCACCTGACCGCCTGCCATTTCCCGGTCGAGGACGGGGAAGACATCTCGCTGGCCCGGCCGAGCATCGGCGCCGACGATCGCATCATCGAGACCGGGATCCTGGGCGGCTCCGCAGCCGGCCTGCTCGGGTCCGACTGAAGGGAGTTCTGATGAGCGTCGGCGGCCTGGGTTTCGGCAGTGAGCAGGCAGCACCCGGCGGCCTCGTGGCAGAACCTGTCCATGAGGTTCCCGAGGCACCGGCGGCCCGCAAGATTGAGGGCCGCAGCCCGCTGCGGCTGGGCATTGAGCGGCTGCGTCACGACCGGGCATCGATGATCTCCCTGGGCGTCATCGTGCTTGTCGTCCTGGTGGCAATCTTCGCGCCCGTATTCGGGGCCATCACCGGGCATGGAGCGGACCAGCAGTTCTACGCGCCGGTTGGCCTGACGCCGGACGGCCAGCCGCTGGGGCCCTCGGGCCATTTCCTGCTGGGAACGGACCCCCTGGGGCGTGACATCCTGGTGCGGATCGCCTACGGGGCGCGGATCTCGCTGATCGTCGGCGTGGTCGCGACCGCTTTGACGGTCGCGGTCGGCGCCATCATCGGCCTGGCCGCGGGCTACTTCGGCGGGCTCACCGACTCGATCCTGGCCCGGCTCATGGACGTGCTGCTCGCGTTCCCGTTCCTGCTGCTCGGTATCTCCCTGGTCACCGTCATCGGCCCGGGGTTCGCCGTCGTCATCATCGTCATCGGGCTCTTCGGCTGGGTCGCGGTCGGCCGCATCGTGCGCGGCCAGGTCCTGTCGATCAAGGAGAAGGAGTACGTCGAGGCAGCCCGGTCGCTCGGCGCCGGACCGTGGCGGATCATGTTCATCGACATCCTGCCGAACGTGATGGCGCCGATCATCGTCTACACGACCCTGCTTATCCCGCTCACCATCGTGACCGAGGCGTCGCTGTCATTCCTCGGCGTCGGCATTCCACCGCCCACCCCCGACTGGGGGCAGATGATCAGTGATTCGCAGAGTGTCTATCAGTACGGGGCATGGTGGTTCCTGGTGTTCCCCAGCCTGGCGCTGCTGATTACGACGGTTGCGTTCAACATTTTCGGAGACGGTGTCCGCGACGCGTTCGACCCGCGCGGCGACCAGTTGTTCGTCTAGGAGCCCAGGTGACGCGCTTTCTGATCCGCCGGATCCTTCAGGGGATCCTTGTCATGTGGCTGGTCACGGTCAGTGTCTTTCTCATCTTCTTCGTCGGGCCGGGCGCCGGATCCGTGGCCCACCGGCTGGCAGGAAAGCAGGCGACGCCGGCGACCGTCGCGGAGGTGGCACACCGGCTGCTGCTCGACCGGCCGATCTACGTGCAATACGGCCACTTCCTGTGGCTGCTCCTGCACGGCAACCTGGGTTATGACTTTTACCACAGTCAGTCGGTGAACTCGATCATCGCGGCAGCGTTCCCGATCACCCTCTCGCTAATCGCCGGGGCCGCGATTCTGTGGGTCGTCATGGGCGTGCTGAGCGGCGTGATTTCCGCGGTGCGCAGCCGGTCGATCTGGGACCGCATGTTCACCGGCCTGGCGCTGCTCTTCTACTCGATGCCCAGCTTCGTGCTTGGCCTTCTCTTCCTCCTAGTGTTCTATTACGAGTTCACGATCCACGGCATCCACGCGTTCCCGGGGGCCGGCTTCACGCCGATCACCCAGAATCCGTTCGAGTGGTTCCGAGGTCTGATCCTGCCCTGGTTCACGCTGGCCCTGGTGTCGGCCGCCGCCTACACCCGGCTCACCCGGGGATCGATGCTCGACGTCATGGGTGAGGATTACATCCGCACCGCCCGGGCGAAAGGCCTGTCCGAGCGGCGGGTGATCTTCCGGCATTCGCTTCGCGCCGCGCTGACTCCGGTCGTCACCCAGTACGGCATCGATGTCGGGGTGCTGCTCGGCGGCGCGATCATCACCGAGTCCGTGTTCGGCATGCCGGGCCTTGGCTTTACCGCGGTCCAGGCGATCACCCAGTCCGACCTGCCCGTGATCATCGGCGTGGTCATCGTGGCCGCCGCCGCGGTGGTGACCGCGAATATCGTGGTGGACGCGTTCTACGCGGTCCTCGATCCACGGGTCCGCCTGCACTGACGGCGCGCGGTCAGGCCTCCAGGGCGAACTGCATCGGCCGGAACTTTGTCTGCGCCTCGGCGAGTTCGGCCGCCGGGTCGGAGCCCGCGACTATTCCGCAGCCGGCGAACAGGCGCGCCCGCGGCCCGTCGAGTTCCGCGCACCGCAGGGCGATGCCCCACTCGCCGTTGCCCTCGGTGTCCACCCAGCCGACCGGGCCCGCGTAGCGCCCCCGGTCCATGCCCTCGAGTTCGCGGATCAGTTCCATGGCTGTCTCGGTCGGCGTTCCGCAGACCGCCGCCGTCGGGTGCAGGGCGTCCACCAGCGCCAGGACGGAATGCACGGCGCCCAGCGGCGACGCCGTGGCGAGGTGCCCGGTGACGGCGGTCGCGAGATGCTGCACATTGGCCAGCCGCAGCAGCGACGGGTGCCCCTCGACCGTCAGGCGGTCGCACAGCGGTGCCAGCGCGTCGCGCACGCTGGCCGCCGCGTACTCGTGCTCTTCGGCGTCCTTGGCCGAGGCCAGCAGCGCCGCCCCGAGTGCCGTGTCCTCGGCCGGATCGCGGCTGCGCGGCATCGTGCCGGCCAGCACCAGCGAGGTGATCTGCCGGCCTTGCCGCCTGATCAGGAGTTCGGGGGTGGCACCGATGAGCCCGGCGCAGGCGAACGTATAGCAGTCCGGGTACCGGGCGGCGAGCCTGCTGAGCAGCAGGCGCTCATCGACGCTGACCGAGGCCGTAGCGTGCAGGTCCCTGGCCAGAACCACCTTGCGCAGGTCCCCGGCCCGGATCCGGGCCACGGCCGCGCCGACCGCGCGCTCCCATTGCGGAGCTGACAGGCTGCCGTCGTGCCAGCGCACCACGGCGGGACCGGTTACCGGCAGGGCCCGCCCGGCCGGGGCGGGTGCGTCGCCGATCGTGGTCAGCCAGGCGCGGCCCGATCTCCTGCCGATCACTGTCTGCGGCACGACCAGGACCGAGCCGTCAGAGGTGGGATCGAAGGTGAAGCTCCCGAAGGCCACCGGCCCCGATCCGGGCAGGCCGACCTGGTCGTCGATCCGGGCTTCGTCGAACAGGGCGCGGAGCCACTTCTCGCCAGCGGTAAACCTGTCTTCGCCCGCAGGCAGGGTGACCCGGGCCGCTTCCCCCCACCCCACCAGTCCCTCGCCGCGGTGAATCCAGGCCACGGCCTCCGGGCCTGGGAGCCGGCCCACCAAGTCGCCGGGGTCGGCGATGGGGATGGTGCGGACAACCGGCATGTCCGGCACCTGCTGGCCCGCGTCGCCTGTGCCTGCCTCCACGGCAGACATTTTACGTGCCGGTGCGAACGTAACCGCCCCCGGGGACTGGCGCGGGCGCCGTTGCGTCAGCAACCGCTGGTCACGTCACGCCGGACACGGCGAGCACGATCGCGATGATCACCTTCAGATCGCGGTGGGCGTACCGCTCGACATCGAGGGCCCGGGCCGGCCCGGGGGGCAGGCCTTCCGGCAACGGAATCACCCAACAGGACCGGCATGCCCCGCCGTGCGGGAGTGACGTGCTAGCCTGCTGGGCAGCCAATTTGCTATCAAGTCGATCGGATAACTAGCTTGTCTCTCGTCGACGTTACTCACCCGGCCGCGGGCCTCGCCTCGCTGGCTCAGGTTGTGCGATCCGTCGCGGCCAGCCCGCAGCGATGGGCCGGCCTCGTGCGCTACCGTTCCGGGGAGCGCTGGTACCGGCGCCTGGACCAGGCGGAGAGTCATGAACTATGGCTGCTGAGCTGGCTGCCTGGGCAGCGCACCGGGTTTCATGATCACTTCGGATCGGCCGGCGCGTTCGCGGTGGTCAGTGGCGAGCTGCAGGAGCACACCGTGATCGCCGCACGCGCTGCTGGCCACGGGATGGCGCCCGCTGCGGATGCCCGTGTCGCCGTGGCCACCTTTGCCACTGGGCAGGTGAGGGCATTTGGGCCGCGGCACGTGCACGAAGTGGTCAACGGCTCGGCCGAACCCGCGGTAAGCATCCACGCGTACTCTCCCTCGCTGGCCGGGATGCGCCGCTACGAGCTGACCCCGGCCGGCCTCGTGCTCGCCGCAGTCGAGATGGCGGAGGAGGACTGGTGACCGGACCAGCGCAACGCGATGGCGGCCGCCCGGTCGGCGAGATCCTGGCCCAGGCGCGCGGCCGCCTGAAGCGCCTGGGACCCGAGCAGGCGTACGACGCGATGCGTGCCGGGGCGCTGCTGGTGGATATCCGGCCACAGGCCCAGCGCGCGGCGGAAGGGGAACTGCCTGGCGCGCTCGTGGTGGAGCGCAACGTCCTCGAATGGCGGCTGGATCCCGCATCCGATGCCCGCCTGCCCGATGCCGGTGACTACCGCCGGCCGGTCATTGTCGTCTGTTCCGAGGGGTACGCCTCCAGCCTGGCGGCGGCGTCGCTGCAGGATCTCGGGCTCGTTAACGCCACCGATCTCGCGGGCGGATTCCGGGCCTGGGCCGGATCAGGGCTGCCGGTCACGCCGGGCCCATGACGGATGTCATGGGCGGGGCACGACATACGGCAGCGGCCGGCCGTCCGCCCGGCCCGCATGATCAAGAGCATGGCGAAGGCTCTGCTCGCAGCCACCCTGCTCGGCACCGGCTGGCCCCGCGTGGTGCGTCGGCCAGGTAGCCCGCAGCCCGCTCTTCCGTCAGACTCTTACCATGCGCTGTGCTGTGCGCGGCCAGGGACGGGGGCACGGTCGCCGACATCGCCGCCGAGCTGCACCTCTCGGAGGGAACCGTCCGCAACCACCTCTCGGCGGCGATCGGCAAGACCGGCGCGCGGACCCGCGCCGAGGCCGTGCGCCTCGCGGGCAGCAACGGCTGGCTCCTCGGAGACCGGTCAGAGTAGCGAGAGCTGGACCGGCCCCGCATCGCCCGGACCGTCCCCGCCGGGGCGGCTGCGCGCCGCGCCGTCCGCTGCGGGGGGAGGAACGGGCGGTGACCGCCAGGCCCGGCGGCCTGGCCCGGGCCGGCCCAGGCCGTGCCGCTCCGCCAGGGCACGGACCTGCTCGCCGATCTGCCGCTGGTATGCCTTGGGCGCGTAAGCGCCCCGGCCGTAGAGCTCGCGGTAGCGGGGGACCAGCGAAGGATGGTGCTCCGCCAGCCAGGCCAGGAACCACTCCCGCGCTCCGGGGCGCAGGTGCAGCACGATCGGGCTCAGGCGGCTCGCGCCGGCCTCGGCCGCTTGCCGCACGGTGGCATCGAGCTGCGCCGGAGAGTCGGAGAGGAACGGGACGACCGGGCCCATCAGCACGCCACAGGGCAGCCCCCGCGCGGTGAGCGCGGCACACACGCCCAGCCTGCGCTGCGGGCTGGGCGTCCCCGGTTCCAGGGTCCGCCACAGCTCTTCATCCGCGCAGCCGACCGACACGCTGAGCCCGACGTCGGTGACCTCAGCCGCCTGCTCCAGCAGGTCGAGATCGCGAAGGATCATGGTCCCCTTGGTGAGGATGGAGAACGGGTTGCGCGCGTCGAGGAGTGCCTGGAGGATCCCCGGCATCAGGCGGTAGCGGCCCTCGGCCCGCTGGTAGCAGTCCACGTTCGTGCCCATGGCGACGTGCTCGCCCTGCCATTTGCGGGCGGCGAGTTCCTTGCGGACCAGTTGCGGGGCGTTCACCTTCACCACGATCTTCGAGTCGAAGTCATGCCCGGCATCGAGGTCCAGATAAGTGTGCGTATTACGGGCAAAGCAATAAACGCACCCATGAGAACAGCCCCGGTAGGGGTTGATGGTCCAGCGGAACGGCACCCGGGAGGCCTCGGGTACCCGGTTGATGATCGACTTGGCGTGCACCTCGAAGAAGGTCATGCCGCGGAATCCCGGGGTATCGAATGATCTGGCGACCGCGCTGCGCTCGAACAGCGCAGGTGCGCTGGCCGCTCCCTGATGCCCGGCTGACGGCGGCTGGGCCGCCTCGTCGGCCTGGATCCGCATGGCATCCCATCGCATGTGGCGACTATAGAATTACCGTTCGATAAAAGCAAACACATGTTCGATTGACTGGCACCGGATCCGGCGCGCCAGCTGATCCCACATCGACAGAAACCCGGCAGGCGCAGGCGAACGAAGGCTAACGATCTTGCGGTGGGGGATAGTAAGAGAAAGTTGCCACCGGCCTGGGTGGAGGTGACGCCATGGCGCTATCCATGGATGAGCAGCGCATCCTGGATGAGATCGAGCGCGGGCTCGGCAACGCTGATCCGCGGCTCGCCGCCCGCCTGTCGTCGTTCGGTTTCAAGCGCACGATGTTCACGCTGCGGACCCGGCGGGCGAGGGTCGTGGTGTCTTGCCTCACCGTGATCGTGGTCGCTGCCCTGTCACTGGTGGTGTACTCCCTGGTCCCGTTCCGCACCGGGGCGGACAGGCATGCGACGGGGCGGTCCTCTGCCGCACCCCGCCACCCGACGATGACCGTGCCGCACCATCCGTCGGTCAGCCCCTCCGCGTCGGCCCCGGCGGCCAGCAACGCTGGCCAGTCGACCGCGCCATCGACGGGGGCGGCACGCCCGGTCTCGCCGCCCAGCCGCGCACAGTAGCGCCTGTCAGCGCTCGCGACCGCCTGTCAGTACTCGCGCCACAATTGCAGCAGGTACTGCTCGAGTCCCTCCAGGTTCTTCCGCGCCTGCTGGAATTCATCGCTCAGCGGGTCGACGCCACGCTCGAACATCTCGTCGTAGAGGCGCATGACCTCCCGGCGATTCCGTGCGTAGACGCGGACCACGTAGTCACCTATACCTCCGGCGAGCCGCAGGTTTTCCACCGCACGGCCCGCAGACCCCATATCGACGCTGAGCTGGCCACGGAGGTAGACCGTGCCCTTGGCCTCGTCCTCCCACTCGTCACCGAACGCGGGCGGCGCGGTGTCCCACTCCTCGATGGTGACGCGGACGCCGATGTGCTCCTGAAGGCTGCCCACCCATACCTGCTCACGGTTCACGCTGACCAGCGTCCCCACCGGTGCCAGCGGCCCGCCCGGCGCATCGGGGTCGACCTTCGAGTCATGCAACCGGAACATTCTCCGGTCCGGGAAGACTGGCATCTCCAGCCGGACTAGCCTTCGGCTCACATGCCACCCCTCAGCCCACGACGCATCTGTGACCACTAGCATGCTCCGTGGCGAAGGCTCACAGGTCAGCAATGAGTGACAAAGTGGCATGTACTGTCCGTGTCGGGATGACTGCGGTCACCGTGCGCACATGGGAGGAGTCATCTCGTGCCGGATGACCTGGCCGGGATCCAGCATCGTCAGCTTGACGCGCGCGGGCTGCGGATGCACATCGCGGAAGCGGGCACCGGGCCGCTGGTGCTGCTGTTGCACGGCTTCCCGGAGTGCTGGTACTCGTGGCGTCATCAGCTGGTCTCGCTCGCCGCGGCGGGATTTCACGCGGTGGCTCCCGACCAGCGTGGGTACGGCCGGACCGATCGCCCTGAGTCGGTCGGTGCCTACAGCATCTTGCACCTGACCGGCGACGTGATCGCCCTGATGGACGCGCTTGGCGAGGAGTCGGCCGTGGTCGCGGGTCACGACTGGGGCGCTCCGGTGGCCTGGCACGCGGCCCTGCTGCGCCCCGACCGGGTGCGCGGCGTGATCGGGCTGAGCGTGCCGTACCGGCCGCGCGGGAGCACCCCGCCGCTGACGGTGCTGCGCGCCGCGCTGGGCCAGGGCTTCTACATGCTCTACTTCCAAGAGCCAGGGAGAGCCGACGAGGAACTGGCCCAGGACGTCCCCGCGACCTTCCGTAAGGTCCTCTACGGCGCGTCTGGCACGGCACCTCCGCTGGTACCCGTCGTCCAGCCTGGCGGCGGCTTCCTGGACCTATGTCCTGACCCCGCCGCGCTGCCCGGCTGGCTGACCGAGGGCGATATTGGCGTATTCGCTGCCGAGTTCGCCGCCGCGGGATTTACCGGCCCGCTGAACTGGTACCGCAACCTGGACCGGAACTGGGAACTCACCGCTCCCTGGCACCACGCTCCGGTCATGGTGCCAGCCCTGTATGTCGCGGGGGACCGCGATTTCGTGCTCGGCCAGCAGGGGCCGGATGAGCTGGTAGCCCGGATGCGCCAGACGGTCCCGCGGCTGCGCGAAGCCGTCCTGCTCCCCGGCTGTGGTCACTGGACCCAGCAGGAGAGGCCCGGCGAGGTCAGCAGGGCCATGATCGAGTTCGCCCGCGCGCTTGGCTGACGATGCCGCTGTCAGAGAAAGCGCGTCCGCACTTCCTCCCACAGCTCGGCATAGCACTGCGCGGCCCGGCTGCGCGGCGCGAACGCGGTCACCGGGGCGCGTTCCAGCGCCATCCGCTCGATCAGTGACAGTGCCGGGATCACCGTTTTGGCCACATCGGGGCGCTCGGCCGGCAGCCGCTCCGCGATTTCCAGGTGCAGGCGCTTGCGCCGGTCGAGCATGGAGAAAAAAGCCAGGATATCCGGGCGGCGCCCATCGAAGCCAGCAACGAACTCCGTGAGCTGGTCGAGGGTGCGCACCGACAGCGTGGTCGGAATGAGCGGCACCAGCAGGGTGTCGGCGGCGTGCAGCACGCTCTCGGAGAGCAGCGAGATGCTCGGCGGGCAGTCCAGGAAGATCACGTCATACCCGGCGGCGAGCGGGTCGAGCAGGCGGGCGAGCCTGCGCGTGGGATTCTTGGTGGCATCCAGCATCAGGTCGAGGTTCCGGTAAGTGAAGTCGGCCGGAAGCAGATCCAGGCCCTCGTAGTCGGTGCCCTTGATCGCGTCGTCCATCTCCCGGCTGCCCTTGATGAGGGCTTTGCCGCCGCCCTTCACCCTGGGCCGGATGCGGAACACGTAGCTGGCCGCGGCCTGCGGGTCGAGATCCCAGAGCAGGACGCGCAGGCCGTCACGCGCGGCCAGATGGCTCAGGTTCACCGCGGTGGACGTCTTGCCCACGCCGCCCTTGATGTTGTACGTAGCGAAGATCTTCATGAGGGCAGGCCCGTGGTGAGGGTGCGGAACCGCTGCTGGGTTCCCGCGCTGGCGAACTCACTGAACCGCCCCGCGAATTTGCTGCGGGCCGCTCGCTCCCGCAGGCCGACCCGTCCGGCGAGTTCCCCCATCGCGAGCAGGGCCGTGGCGGGGACATCGCGGTCGTTCATCATCTGGGCGGCGAACATCCTGATCTCATGCTGCTGTACCTCGCAATCCTGGAACTCCCCGAGGCAGTCCTGCAGGCCTTTCAGTTCCTTGACCGCCCGCTGGTGCGTGGCCGGATCGTGCAAGGACGCGAAGGACTCCAGCAGGTAGCGTAGCTCCTTGCACCTTTTCCGAAGGTCGTGCAGGTCCTCCGCGGGGGAACTCGCCGTGATGGCGCGGCCTTGCCGCAGCACCCGGCGGTGCACGCGGCGGATACGTTCCGCGGCCAGGTCCGCGGCGGCCGGACCCCGCGGTGCCGCGGGCAGGCCCTCCAGTTCGGCCCGCCACTCCCGGATCAGGCGAGCGAAGCGCTGCGAGCGGAGGCCCCGCACCAGCCGCCGTCGCTCCGCGGCGCGGCTGCGGATCAGGTGGGCGTGGAACGGCCGCAGTTCCTCCGGCGTGGCCGCCACCAGCCCGGCCGCGATGTCCGGATACTTCAGCAGATAGACATCGAGATCCCTGGTGGGTGTGGTCAGGTCACCCAGCCACTTGAACTCGGGACGGAACTTCTGGGTGAGCTCGGCCGGCAGGACATCGCCGACCAGCTTCAGCACGGACCGGGTGCGGCGGACCGAGACCCGCAGGTCGTGCAGGAACTCGGTGTCCACGTCGTGGATGGTCCCGGCCACGTTGGCCTCGAGCATGCCGAGCAAATACAGCAGGACCGCCGTGACCGCGGCGCGAGCCGCCATGCCCGGGGCCAGGTGCACGTCGAGCTGGCTCGTGTAGTCACCGGGCCGCCGGCCCGCTGCGGCCAGCGCGGCGTCCAGTGGGGAAAGGCCTTTCGCCTCGACACCTGGGGTGCCCGCCAGGACCTGCGCTACCCGGTCGGCCTGGGCCTGGTAGCCGCGGACCGCGGTCACCTTCAGCCGGGACGGCAGATCCGAGGAAGCCGGGTAGCTCACTGACAGCTTGTCCGTGGTGAGCCAGGCGACCGTCTTATCATCGCCGTTCAGCACCCGCAGGCTGTGCACTGCGCTCTCGCCCCGGGCCGCCGGCAGCAGCGCCCGGACCCCGGTCACGGGCCGCAACCGCGCCCGCAACGGCCCGTCCGGCAGCGAGTCGGCCAGGGCTGGCCAGGCCAGCCTGCCTGGCCGGGCAACGATCCGCTCCCCGTCCGGCCCGGTCAGCGTCAGCTCGCCGGGCCCGGCACCGGTGGTGTGCTCCAGCGTGAGGCCAGCCCGGTGCAGCCGCCAGTCGAAGGTATCCAGCCAGGTCCTGCGGACCGTCCGGGACCTGCCTCCGGGCATCCAGGAGAACCGCGGTGCCATCGCGTCCAGCACGCCATTGCCCGCAGGCTGGTCATCATCGTGGCCAGCCAGCACAAACTCGTAGGAAAACGCCTGAACCACGAAAGCCCGCCTTGGTCACCGGGGCAGGGATATGACGACGAGCGGATAAGCGAACTGCCCTGCATTCCGTACGAATCAGCTTAGCGGGCATCGACCTGGCGCCCCGAGACGCACAGGGGGAAATGTACCCCTGAGCGGTGGCTGGCAGCCTCGGCCGATTAGCCCGCGGGCTCACGCCCGGGCCGCCCGCGAAGGAGGGCGGCCTGCTTAACGCTGCTGCGGCTGCCGCGGTCTGGTGGCGTGGCCTGGCCGGCTGGGCCGCTCGGCAGAGCGCGGCCGCGGGCGGGCGGTGGCCTCGCCGCCGTGAGCCTGCCTGTCGCCGCCGTGAGCCTGCCTGTCGCCGCTCTGAGCCGGACAGGAGGGGGTGCCACGCCGTGGCTGCTTGGTCATGCCGGGCAGCGTCAGCGGCGGCCGGTTGATGGCCGGCATGACGGAGGTCAGAGCGGTGCGCGCCGCTGCGGCCGTCTTTCGCTGCTCCTGCTGCACCTCGGATCTCGCTGCGGCGGCGTCCAGCCGCTCGCTCATGACGCGGTACCGGCGGACCCGGGCAAACGCCTTGAGAACGCGATCGGTGGCGTACAGAAGGATCATTACGGCGACCGCCGCCGCAATGAGCAGGAAAGTCATGGTATTCCGCCGCTCAGGGGGAGTGGATCAGGGGGAGTGGATCAGGGGGAGTGGATCAGGGACAGTTCCAGGGTATGCGAGCGGGGCCCGTGGAGGCCGACCCGGTCCGGCGCGGCGCCACCTTTCCGGGACCCGCCGCACGTGCTTTCTGGACCGCGCTCAGGCTTTCTGGACCCGCGCTCAGGCTTCCCGGACCGCCGCAGGGGGCAGAGCCCACGGCGTCATGCCCGCCGGGTTACCTCCACGATCACGTCCATCGTGCTGCTGGGCGCGCCGTTGTAGATGCCCTTGAGCGGCGGCACATCGGCATAGTCCCGGCCCCGGGCCACGACGACGTGGCACTCGCCGACCGGGGCCTGGTTGGTCGGGTCGGTGGCCACCCATTCCCCGGTCCAGTACTCCACCCAGGCATGGCTCTCCCCGGTCACTGTGTCCCCGAGTTCCGCCTCCGGGGACGGGTGCAAGTACCCGGAGACGTAACGGGCAGGCAGGCCTACCTCCCGCAGCAAGGCCACCGTGAGATGGGCGATGTCCTGGCAGACACCCTGCCCCTGGTTCCACGCCTCCTGAGCGCTGGTCTGCACCTCCGTCGATCCCGGCACGTACTCGACCGTGTCCTGTACCCAGGCGGCGATGTCGGCGGCTGCCCTCAGCGGATCCGCGCCCGCGGTGCGCTCCCTGGCCGCAGCGGTAAGTGCCGCATCGAGGGTAGTGCGCGGGGTTGGCGACAAGTACTCCAGAAGGCGCCCGCCTTCGGCGATCTCGCGCAGCCTGGCCCAGCTGAGCGGGGCAGACGGTGCGGGCGCGAGGCCCGTCTCGACCACCGAGCGGGCGGTCACCGAGAGCTCGTGGTGCGGCGCCTGGATGTCGAACGAGCTGACCAGGGTTCCCCAGTAGTCGCTGTAGGACGACGAGACCGTGGTTCCCGCCCCGGTCCACAGCTCGGTCTCCAGCGCTGTCTGGGTGGGCAGCGTGACCGGGGTCATCCGGGCCTCGTTGTAGGAAGCGCGGGCCGTGCCCTCATAGACCACGCGTGTCTTGTGCACGATTTCCAGCCGCCAGCTCACTCCTCAGCCCTCCTGCTCCCACGTGACGGGCTGCTCGTACTTGAAGTACCGCTCCGTGATGGCCTCGCTGGCCTCACGGCAGGCGCGCTGCAGGATGCCCAGGAGTTCCGGAAGCTGATCGGGGAGCAGTTGAGGGTCGGTGTATTCGAGGCGTGCGCGCAGCCGCCCGATGGGCCGGCGGGCTGGGTCGCCCATGCCTGACCGGTTCGGGCCCGGATCCAGCGCGGCGAGGATTTCCTCCGCGGTGGACAGGGTGTACACCACGGATCTCGGGAAGAGCCGGTCCATCATCAGGAACTCGGCCACCTGATGGGAATCGTCGGTCCAGCTGTGGGTGCGGATGAAGGACTCGTAGGCGCCGCACGCGCGGAGCAGCATCGGCCAGCCGATCTCGTGCGGAGTGGCCGGCATCCGCGCCAGCAGCAGCCTGGCTGTCATGTCCGCCCGCTCCAGGCTCCGGCCCAGGATCAGGAACCGCCAGGCATCATCATGGCTCATGGTGGATTCGGCGAGGCCGAAGAACAGCGCCGCCCGTTCCCTGATGAAACGGAGGTAGACATGTGGTCCCAGCCGTTCGGCCGTCCGGCGCTGCCCTGGCAGCCCGTGCCCCGTCACATTCAGGCACTCCCACATCTCGCCGGAGATCACTTCGCGCACGCTGCGCGCGCCGTCCCGGGCGGCCATCACGGCGCCGGCGATCGCGCTCTGGCTCTTCTGGTCGTAGGCCAGCTGGTAGAGGGTCGCCCCGATGTCCAGCTGGCTGTCGTCGGCGGCCGGGATGCCAAGCACCGCCAGTAGTCCCCGGCAGCCCGCGTCCTCATCGGCCTGCGGCTCCTGCAGCATGCGATGCACGTACACGTCCACCATGCGCGCGGTGTCGTCGGCTCGCTCGATGTACCTGCCGGTCCAGAACAGGGTCTCGGCGATCCGGCTGAGCAGCCCGGTGGTCACTGATCCTGCTCCCGGCCCGGTCCGGTCTGCCTGCCCTCGACAGCTATCGAGGCCTGGGGAACGGGAATCTGCCCTGCCGCGGGGGATGGCCGGGGTGAAGGGGGGGCAGGCAGCCCCTCCGGGGCCAGTATCCAGGTGTCCTTGGAGCCACCGCCGTGGCTGGAGTTGACCACCAGCTCGCCTTCGGGCAACGCCACCCTGGTCAGGCCGCCAGGCAGCAGCCAGACGTCGTCGCCGTCGTTGACCGCGAACGGCCGCAGGTCGATGTGGCGGGGGGCCAGGCGCTCGTCGATGAGCACGGGAGAGGTGGACAGAGCGACCGGCCGTTGCGCGATCCATCCGCGCGGCTCGGCGGCCACGGTGGCACGTAGTTCGGCCAGGACCCGCTCATCGGCGTGCGGGCCGATCACGATGCCCTTGCCGCCGGCTCCGTCCACCGGCTTGAGCACCAGCTGGTCCAGCCGGTCAAGAGCCCAGGCGAGCACGTCCGGATCGTCGAGGCGGTAGGACTCCACGTTCTGCAGCAGGGGCTCTTCGCTGAGGTAGTACCTGATCAGCTCGGGGACATAGGTGTAGAGGAGCTTGTCATCCGCGACACCGTTGCCAACCGCGTTGGCGATGGTCACATTGCCCTCGCGGGCCGCGTTGAGCACTCCCGCGCAGCCGATCACCGAGTTGGGCCGGAAATGCAGCGGATCGAGGAAATCATCACCGACCCGCCGGTAGATCACGTCAACGGGTCGGCGTCCCTGGGTGGTGTGCACGAAAACCCGGTTGCCCGTGCAGAACAGATCGCGGCCCTCCACCAGTTCCACCCCCATCAGGCGGGCCAGCAGCGTGTGCTCGAAGTACGCGGCGTTGCCCACGCCGGGGGTAAGCACGACTACCACCGGGTCCCGCGCCGCCTGCGGCGCCGCGGACCGCAGCGCCGAAAGCAGGCGCGCCGGGTAGCCGTCAACCGGGTGCACGTGCTGTTCGGTGAAGAGCGCCGGGAACGTGCGCGTCATGGCCAGCCGGTTCTCCATGACGTAGCTGACCCCGGACGGGATCCTGACGTTGTCCTCCAGCACCCTGAACCGGCCCGCCTCATCCCTGATCAGGTCGATGCCGGCGACATGGACGCGGACCCCGTTCGGCGGGGTGAACCCGGCCACCTCACGGTGGTAGTGCTGTGAGGTGGCGACGACCCGCCACGGGAGCACCCCGTCGGCGAACACCTGGCCGGGGCCGTAGACATCGGCGAGAAAAGCTTCCAGGGTGAGAACCCGCTGCCTGACGCCCCGCACCACGAGATCCCATTCGGCGGCGTCGATGACCCGGGGGATCAGGTCAAGAGGGAACGGGCGTTCCTCACCGGCGAAATCGAACGTTACCCCGCGGTCGGTGAAGACGCGGGTCAGCTGGTCTGAGCGGAAGCGCAGCTCGCTCGGATCGAGCGGCTGCAGGGCGGCGAGCAGCGCGGCATAAGGAGCCCGCGGCTCTCCCGGCTGCTCAAACATCTCATCCCAGGCCTGGGCGAGCCGGTAGCTGTCGAAGATGTCCGCCACGACCGCAGCGTAAGCGTGCTGTGTTCCGTTGTCATTACCCACGATGACGTGTGTGTTTCCACCATGTTTCGCTCACAACCCTCTGGCGGGGCATTGTGGACACGGCGGCCTGACGCACACTGGAAGCATGCCAGCGTCTCGGCGCCCCGCGTGGCCCAGTGGCCGCGTGGTCCAGCGCCCCGTCCTCTGAGGAGGCCCTGCGGTGCTGTATGTCTTCGGATTCGAGCGGACCGGAGTTGTGCTGAGTGACCTGTACTTTATTGACCCACATCCGCTCGAAGGCCAGGAGAGCCCCGAGCGGGGCGTCCGGCTGGAGGTCCGGCTGCTCGTCCGGGGCGAGCTGAAAGGCTCCATCTACTCGGCCCAGCCGATCGAGATCGGCCAGCCGGTCTGGCGGGTCGACCTGCTGGAGTCGGCTGACGGCCCGCCCGGAAGCTTCGACCGTACCCACCATCACCCTGGGCTGAAGGGATGGGAGGTGGGCACCCGGGTATTCGACAAGGGCCTCTCCGCCGATCCCGTGGGCTGGCTGGGGTCACGTCTGACCGACCTGGAGGGACTACTGGAAGCGGTGGGCCTGGGCGGGGATCCTGCTGACCCTGGTGACGCGGAGAGCCTGCGGCAGTGCCTGCCTGAGGTGCTGGCCGCCGTCAGCCGCCTGCTGGAACGGGTACACGCGGGGGAGCTTGGCCGTGCGCCAGACGCCGAGCCGCTGGCGAGTGCGCGCGCCGGCTGGCTCTAGGGTGTCTCCCGCGGCGCTGGTTTCCGGCCCGGCCGGAAACCGGGCCAGCCCCGGGGTTCAAAAGGCTGGGCTTCGTCGTCACACTGGTGGTTGTGCACGATTATGACCTGCTGGTGATCGGCTCGGGCCCAGGCGGCCAGAAGGCCGCCATCGCGGCGGCGAAACTGGACCGCCGGGTGGCCGTTGTCGAACGGCCGGACATGATCGGCGGCGTGTGCCTCAACACCGGCACGATCCCGTCCAAGACCCTCCGCGAGGCGGTGCTCTACCTCACCGGCCTCGATCAGCGCGAGATGTACGGGCAGAGCTACCGGGTCAAGGACGACATCACGATCGCCGACCTGGCCGCACGGACGCGGCATGTGGTCGGCAAGGAAATCGACGTGGTCCGCAGCCAGCTTTCGCGTAACCGGGTCGCGATCCTCAGCGGCACGGCGCACTTCGCCGGCCCGAACGCCATCGAGGTGATCGACGGGGATGGCCGCGTCCGCGCGGTCAGCGCCGAGAAGGTCGTGATCGCGACCGGCACGAAGCCGGCCCGGCCCGCCAGCGTCGCCTTTGACGAGCGCACCGTTATGGACTCGGACGGGATCATCAACCTGGAGCGCGTTCCGCGGTCGATGGTGGTCGCCGGCGCAGGCGTCATCGGGATCGAGTACGCGTCGATGTTCGCGGCCCTTGGCACCAAGGTGACGGTGGTCGAGCAGCGGGACCGGATGCTCGAATTCTGCGACCTCGAGGTCGTCGAGGCGCTCAAGTACCACCTCCGCGATCTCGCCGTGACGTTCCGGTTCGGCGAGACGGTCTCCTCGGTCGAGGCGAGGCCCGAAGGGGCGATCGCGTCCCTGCGCAGCGGGAAGAAAATCCCGGCCGATACGGTCCTGTACTCGGCGGGCCGCCAGGGCGCCACCGACGAGCTGAAGCTGGAGGCGGCCGGCCTGACGGCCGACGCCCGCGGCAGGATCGCGGTCGATGAGTTCTTCCGGACCGCGGTGCCGCACATCTATGCGGTCGGCGACGTGATCGGGTTCCCCGCCCTCGCGGCCACGTCCATGGAGCAGGGCCGGCTCGCCGCGCACCACGCATGCGGCGAGCCTGTGCACCACGCCACGTTGCTGCAGCCGATCGGGATTTACAGCCTGCCCGAGATCAGCTTCATCGGGAAGACGGAAGACCAGCTCACGGACGACTGCGTGCCATTCGAGGTCGGCGTGTCGCGCTACCGGGAGCTGGCCCGCGGGCAGATCATCGGTGACTCCTACGGCGTGCTGAAACTGCTGGTCTCTCCGGAGGACCGGAGCCTGCTCGGCGTGCATGTGTTCGGGACGGGGGCCACCGAGCTGGTACACATCGGCCAGGCCGTGATGGGCTGCGGAGGTACTATCGACTACCTGGTCGACGCCGTTTTCAACTACCCGACGCTGGCGGAGTCTTATAAGGTCGCCGCGCTGGACGCGACCAACAAGATGCGCCAGGTCGCCCGTTTCGCCGACTAGGGTTCCCGCGGCGGGGGACCGCTCGGCTGAGGAAAGGCTGATTGCTTGATGTCTGAGCCTGTGCCGGTGGCCGGCGCGGTTGCTATCAATGATCCTCTCGCCGAGCTGGCGGGACCGCTCGCGGGCACGACCCGGATGCAGCTGGAGGTCGTCAGCAATACCCTGCTCACCCCGCACATGCAGCGCCTGATGCTGACCGCGCCGGAACTCGGTGAGTTCAGCTACCGGCCGGGGCAGGATGTGATGCTCATGGTCGCGGTGGACGGTGACCGCCCGGTGCGCAGGCGCTACACCATCCGGGCGGCGGAGGCGTCCCGGCGGCTGCTCACGCTCGATGTGGTCCGGCACGGGGAGGGACCCGGGGAGAGCTGGGTGCGCTCGGCCCGTCCCGGTGACCGGATCGAGGGCATCGGGCCGCGGGGGAAGATCTTCCTGGCCGAGGGCGCCGACTGGCATCTGTTCGCAGGTGACGAATCCAGCCTGGCCGTTGTGTTCGCGATGGCCAGCGCGCTGCCAAGCGGCACGCCCGGCACTGTGATCCTCGAGGTTCCCGAGCCTGCGGACGAGCAGGACCTTGATGTGGCGGCCGACGTGAGCCTGCACTGGCTGCAACGCGCCGGAGCCCCGGCGGGCGACCCGCCCGCGCTGGCGGCCGCGCTGTCCAGCGTGTCCCTGCCGCCCGGGCCGGGACACGTCTACCTGTTCGGGGAAGCCAAGGTAGTGCTGCGGCTGCGTGAGGTGGCTGCGGAGCGCGGGCTATCCGGCGATCAGGTCTCGGCCAAGGCGTACTGGGGCCGGGGCCGCGCCAACGCCAGCCATGGCGAGCCAGCCAAGGACCCCTGACTCCCGCCGCGCCCGGCCGGGTTCTGCGGTCACCCCCGGGCGACGCGCAGCCCGTTGGTTTCAGAACGGCGTGGCCGCCAGCCAGCGCTCCAGCACCGCGCGGTCACCGATGATCTGGACCGGGGCGTCATCCAGGGGCAGCCGCCGGACCAGGACCAGCAACAGCGCTGACGCCGGCCCACGGACAGCGGCGTCGCCCTTGCCGTGACCGTGCTGCACCGCGATGCGGTCGCCAGTGCGCCGGACCAGCCACTCACCAGCCCCGCCGAGGCCCTCCTCGGTGGCGTGGAAGTGCAGTACCTGGCCGTCCGCCAGGGCGCCGAGGCGGCCGTCCGGGCTGCCGTCGCCTGGCTGGTCCTCGAGCCACTCGTCGATCCCGTCCGCGGCAATGCCGGCGTCGATGACCGGTGCGCGGCCCGCGGCGATCTCGGCGTCGGCCCGGTGCACGGCGGTCTCGTGCGCCATCCGGCGAGCCCAGAAGCTAGCCGGCCGCAGCCGGGTGAAGGTCCAGACGAGATCGGTGCCCGCCGCATGGACGGCGTCGACGAGCCGGGCCGCGCCGTCCCGCAGCCACCCGACATGCCGGCCAGGATCATCCGGCAGCCTGCCGTCGGGCACCGCCCGGAAGGGGATGAACTCCGCCGACCGGGTGGCCACGATCTCGCCCGCCCACCGGTGGGCCCG
>OBLT010000683.1_pt1 | contig 21772 bp, 23 predicted proteins | sample 1518721 | NCBI WGS metagenome assembly OBLT01 (sample SAMEA3539307, study PRJEB22396) | soil metagenome | biome: tundra; feature: field; material: soil | place: USA | collected 2010-05 | depth 0.15 m | reverse complement strand
GTGGCGTAGCGCCGGTGGCGCTACCCGAGGTCGACGTCAGCCTGACGATCCCGGCTCACAACGAGGCGGAGAACATCGGGCGCGTCCTCCAGGACGTCATGGGCGTGCTCGCCGAGGGCGGACGTACCTACGAGATCGTGCTCGTCGACGACGCCAGCCACGATGACACCGTCGGTGCCGCGCGCACTGCGATGGGGGAGGCCGCGAGGAACCTCACGGTCGTGACCCACACGCACCAGCGCGGCTACGCGGTCACGGTCTGCGACGGGCTTCGAGCCTCACGCGGCAAGGTGCTCGCGTTCATGGATGGCGACGGCCAGTTCGACCCGCGGGATCTGGGGCGCCTGATCGCGGCGCTCGATCACGCGGACATGGTCGCAGGCATCCGCAAGCGACGCGCCGACCCGTGGTATCGCTCCTTCGTGAGCGGGGTCTACAACCGCGTGGTCCGGATCGCGTTCGGGATCCGCGAACAGGACTTCGACTGCGGGCTCAAGACCTTCACGCGCGAGGTCTGGAATGGGGTGACCCCGATCCGAGCCCGCTCGGCGGTTTTCAATCCCGAGATGTTCTTCAAGGCCCACCGGCTCGGTTTCCGGGTGATCCAGATGCAGGTCGAGCATCTTCCCCGCCTCGCGGGGCGCCGTTCCGGTGGACGACTCATCCCCGTTGCCCGCGCGGTCCGCGATGTCATCCGCCTTCGTATCTCACTGGCGATGAGCTGGCGACCGGAGGGCGCCCGCCGGGAGCGAGTCTAGGTGCGCAGAGCCGCGATCCCAGGACTGGCCACGCTGGTGGTCCTCCGCCTCCCGTCGCTCATGGAGCCGCACTGGTACACGGACGAGGCGGGCTACGTCAACGTCGCCCGGGAGCTGCTCAAGGGCAAGGTCCTGTACTCGCAAACCTGGAACAACAAGCCGCCCGGAATGCTCTGGACGATCGCTTTGGAGGTGCAACTCTTCGGGTCGAGCGAGATCGGGCTGCACGTGCTGACGCTCATCTCCGGCCTCGCCGCGGTCGCCGCAATCGTCTGGGCCGCCGGACGTCTGTACACGCCACGGCGTGCGCTGCTCGCCGGGCTGATCGCCGGGGTGGTCCTCGGTCTCCCACTCGTCGACGCCGAACTGGCTGTTCCGGAGAGCCTGATGATCGCGCCACTTGCCTGGGCCGGTGCCATCGTCCTCGTCCGGATCCGCCGCGGCGATCCCACCGACGGCCCGCGGAGCATCCCGCGCTGGCCGTTCGCGGTCGGGGTGCTGATGGCGGCCGCGATCTCGTTCCAGCAGACCGCGGTCGCGGAAACCTCGGCGTTCTTCTTCGCGATGCTCCTCGCGCCGAGGCTGCCCCGCCGCGACGCCTTCATCTTCCTCGGCACCGTGGCCGCGATCACGGTTGCGTGGCTGTCCGCCGCCATCATCACCGCCGGCGCCGGCACGGTCGCCTTCGCACTCGCCGGCTTCTACGTGAGCTACACGCAGAAAGCGCTTCCCACCAGCGCTGTCGGCGGGGTCGCGCATTTCGGCCTGGCTCTCGGTGCCGGGCTGCTGATCGCCGTCGGGGCGATCGCCAACCGCCACCGTCCGCGTGTGGACTCGGTGCTCGCGCTCTGGGCCGGCGCGACCCTGGTGGTCACGGCCGTCGCGGGGCAACCTTATCCACACTTCCTCGCACCCGCGGTGGCACCGCTCACGTTGCTCGTGGTCGGGATCTCGGTGCCGTCGGCGAGCCGGTTCCACGCCGGTGGCCGGCGTTCGCTCGTCGGGCCGGGGCTCCAGATCGGCGGTCTCGTGATCGCCATCCTGACGGCGAAGGTCGCCGGCATCGACTGGCTGCCGATCCCACCATCGGCGACCAACTCGCACACCCTCAGCGGCTACTACGGCGGCGCCGTTGCCGCCGCGTTCGACTCGACATGGCGCACCACATGGCTCAACGACTTCGACTACCGGGTGAAGGGGGACGCAGACGCCGCTGCCTGGATTGCCGCGAATGGGCTGAAGGGCGAGACCGCCGTGGTCTGGTCGTATGACGCATGGGTCTATGCGCTCGCCGACCTGCAGATCGACATGCCGACTCCGCCCATTTACAACGACGAGGTGCTCCTCGGGTTCGGCGGTCCGGTCGAGGTGTACGTGGCCAGCAAGCGTCCGGTGGTGATCGTTGTCGACTCGGTTGCTCAGGCGCTCTACCCCGAGATCGGCACCCTGCTGGCCGGCGGCGAGTACGTTGACGAGTACCACAGCTACCCGAACACCGTGTGGGTCCGGGCCGACAGGGCGAAACACCTGCCGTGAGCTCGCCCGGGTTCCCAGCGCGCGCTGAGCGGCACCACCTCGACCGATGGTTGCTTGGTGCGGCGTTGGCCGTGTTCGCCGGGTTCGCGGTCGCGTACACCCGGGTCACACCGATTGGCGCGTCACCCGACGAGCTCTCGCATCTGCATTACATCAACGGCATCGCCGACCACCTACGCCTGCCGCCGGCCGGCGAGCCCGAGCGCCAGCAGCCACCGCTCTACTACCTGCTGGGGGCGATCGTCGCCAAGCTCACCGGGGACGATGCTCGTCTGATCAGGTTGGTGTCGGTGGTCCTCGGCGTGCTCACGATTCTCACCGTCTATGCGGTGGCGCGCCGCCTCTTCCCGCTCCGGCCGGCGCTGGCCGCCGGCGCCGCCGCGCTGGTCGCGCTCCTTCCCGAGGCCCAATACCTGGCCGGCGCGATCAACGACGACAACCTCGCGTGGCTCGCCGGTGCGCTGCTCGTGCTCGCCGGAGTGGTGGTGATGGAGAGCGATCGTCTGAACCCGCGGCTTGCCCTCGGGTCCGGCCTGACGGTGGCGCTCGCCGTGCTGGCCAAGGAGACGGTGTGGATCCTCGCGGCGCTGCTCCTCGTGGTCGTCTTCGTGCGGTTCGGACGCCGGCTTCGCGCGGTCCACGCGGCGTTGCTGCTGGTGCCGTCGATCGTGCTCGCCGGCTGGTGGTTCGTCCGCAACGCTGTGGAGTTCGGGAGCCCCCTGCCCCCGTTGCATCCGATCACCGCTCAGCGGCAGGTGTTCGACTCGCTCTCGCAAGTTCGCGGGTATATCGCCGCCACGGCGCTGAGCATCGTCGGCATGTACGGCAATGGCGCTCACTTCGTCGCGATCTCGATCCTCGGGAGTCGACCACTGCCGAGCACCGTCGCTGTGGCGATGATCGTGGTTATCACCATCGCGGCGTGCGTCGCCGTGTTCCGCTCCTGGGCACGATGGGATCGAGGGCGCCGCCAGGTCGCGATCCTCCTCCTCGTGGTGCTGATCGTCGCCGCTGTGCAGTCGGTCCTGAACTCGGCCAGCTTTGACCTCCAGCCGCAGGCGCGCTATCTCCTCGTCGCGGCTGCAGCGGCCGCGCCCATCACCGCGTGGACGATCGCATGGCGCAGGACCGGTCGCCTCTCAGTCGTGCGTGGCTCGGCCATCGTGGGTCTGGTCGCCGTCGCGCTCCTGCTGGACGTGTCAGGCCTGATCACCGCGGCACACACGGCCGCCTGATCAGCGGACCTGGGCGCGAAAGCTTTCGAGGGTTCGAGCCAGCCCGTCGGCGAGGCTGACAGCAGGCGCCCATCCAAGGCGCTCGGCCGCACGCGAGTTGTCGAGCGCGCTGCGTGCCACCTCCCCGGACGGGAGCGGCTCACGTTCGGGCGCTCCGTGAAAGCCCGCGAGCTCACAGAGCCGGCGGACGAGGTCACCGATCGCCGTTTCCCGACCGGTGCCGATGTTGACCTCGCCAACGATGTCCGAGGCCAGGCCGAGCAGGTTCGCGGCCACGATGTCGCCGACGTACGTGAAATCGCGCGTCTGGGCACCATCGCCGCGGACGACGGGCGCTTTGCCGTCGAGGAGCCGGTGGCTCGAGATCGCCACCACGCCCGCCTCGCCGGTCCCATCCTGGCCCGGACCGTAGACGTTCCCGTAGCGCAACGCGAGGGCGTCCAGCATGCCCGCACGCGTGAAGTGGCCGAGGTAGTGCTCGATGCTCAGCTTGGCCGTGCCGTATGGCGACCGGGGCTGCGCAGGCTCGTCCTCCGGCGTGGGCAGGCGAGTTGCGGCACCGTAGAGGGCGCCGCCTGATGACGCCACCACCACTCGCCGGCACCCGGCGGCAATCGCCGCGGCAAGGATGTTCACGGTCCCGAGCACATTGATGTGCGCGTCGGCCGCGGGCTCGCGCCACGATCGATTGACGCCGCCCTGGGCGGCGAGGTGCAGGATGGCGTGGGGCCGCCAGGACTCGACGGCCGCGCGCGCCGCGGGTCCTGCGACGTCGGTAGCCTCCAGGCGGGCCTTGCCCGGGAGCGGTCGGTACGAGGCGTGACGAAGGTCGTCGATGACCAGCACGTCGGCTCCGGCGGCGTGGAGCGCCTCGACGCTGTGAACCCCGATGAAGCCGGCCCCGCCGGTGACGACGACTCGCCTTCCCGCCATCTCCGTGGCCATCAGTTCCTGCTCACGAGCGCGCGCAGGAACAGGGCGGTGTTGGCCGGTCGCTCGGCCATGCGGCGCATGAGATACCCATACCACTGCACCCCGAACGGCACGTAGACACGCACCGTCTCTCGGGCGGCGACGAGGCGGCGCTGCTCGTCGGGACGAATGCCGAAGAGCATCTGGTACTCGTGCCGGAACCCCGGACCTCCGATGTCGCTGACGAGACGGCCGGTGGCCTCGACGAGCTTCGGGTCGTGGGTCGCGGCCATCGGGAGCGCGCTACCTCCGATCAGGATGGACAGGCACCGCAGGTACGCGTGGCGAATGTCGTCAGGGCGCTGCCACGCGAGCGACGCGGGTTCCTGGTACGCGCCCTTGCAGAGACGGACACGCGACCCAGGCACCCCCAGCGCCCGGCAGTCGTCCGCGGTTCTATGGAGCGAGGCCTGGAGCACTGCGCCGGTCGAGGGGAAGTCCTGACGGATCAGGCTGACCACCCGCAGGGTCGAGTCGGTGGTTGTGTGGTCCTCCATGTCGATCGTCACCGACGATCCGGCTGCTCGCGCCGCCTCACAGATCAGGCGGGCGTTGTCCAACGCCAGGGATTCGTCGAGTGCCTGGCCCACCGCGGACAGCTTCACCGACATCTCCGCCATCGGCGCCAACCCCTCATCGGCGAGACGACCGGCGAGCGAGCAATACGCCGCCACGGCCGCGCGTGCCGTCCTGGCGTCGAGGGTGTCCTCGCCGAGGTGATCGAGCGACACCGTGAGGCCCTCCCCAGTGAGAGCACGGGTGACCGCGACCGCATCCTCGATGGTCTCGCCGGCGACGAACCTGCGGACGACGTCGCGGGTCACCGGGGCCGACGTCACCGCTCGCTTGATCTGACCGCGCCGCGAAGCCCAGAGCAGGATGTGCCGGAGTGCGGCGGACGGACTCACGCCGGACGTTGAGGAGGTCGGCTGCGATCCCCACGCTTCGCTGGTCACCGGGGGGATTATGTCCCCGGCCCCGGTGGGTCTGGTCAGGCCGACCACCGGGGTGCCCGCCGCTCGAGGAATGCGGTCATCCCCTCGTGCGCCTCCTCCGACGCGAAGAGCCGTGCGGACAGCTCGACCATCTCCTCGCCGTGGCGCTCGATCGCCTCTCGGACCTCGCGGTTCGCCAGGCGCTTGGATGCAACCAGACCCTGCGGGGACGCTTTGCGCAGATCCGCGGTGAGCGTTGCCACCGCGCCGTCGAGGTCGTCGGTGGCGATGGTCACCAGGCCGATGCGCTGCGCCTCAGCGGCGTCGAAGGTCGCGCCGGTCAGGTAGTACCGCGCGGCGGACCGCTCGTCGAGGCGGGGCAGGACGGTCACGGAGATGACCGCCGCGGCGAGCCCGAGCCGCGCTTCGGTGATGGCAAAGCTGCTCCGCGGGCCCGCGACCACGATGTCGCACGCGCCGAGCAGGCCGACGCCCCCGGCCCGGACGTTACCGTCGATGCTGGCAATAACCGGCTGGGGCGTCTCCACGATCAGACGCAGGAGCGCGAGCAGGCCGCTCGCTGTGCCGGTCATCGGCCCGGTCGAGGCCTCGGACAGATCGGCGCCGGCGCAGAACGTGGTGCCGGTGTGCGTGAGCACCACAGCCCGAAGGTCCGGAGCCGTCGCGGCGACGTGCAACCGGTCGGTGAGCTCTGCCACGAGCTGGCGCGAGAGCGCGTTGCGATTGCGTGGTGAATCAAGCGTGATGGTTGCGATGCCCCCGTCGATGGCGAGGTGGACGAGCTCGGTGTCTGTCATAGGAGGTCCTCGGGTATGTCGATGGTGCGCGACCGAAGCCACTCGCCGAGCGCCTTGGCCTGCGGGTCGAAACGCGTCGACGACGCGACGCCTTCGCCGAGCATGCCCGCGATCACGAAGTTCAGGGCGTGGAGGTTGGCGAACACATGGCGGTGCACGGGATATGCCGCTGTCTCGGGCAGGAGTCGCTGGAGCTCGTCGACGGTGAGCGTGTGTGCGAGCCAGCTCCACGACGCGTCGCTGCGGGCCCAGACGCCCAGGTTTGCATCACCGCCCTTGTCACCGCTCCGCGCTCCGGCGACCCGGCCAAGGGGAGCGCGGCGCGTGCGCGTCTGCGTCGCTTGCGGCGGCGGCGGTGGCCCTGGCGTGTTCGCGGGGTCGGCGGCAACCCGTTGCGTCGTACGTGCCGGTGCAATCGGGATGCGCGACCCATCATGGAGCACCGCGACGTGGTCGACCGCGTCGCACGCAATGAAGCCAGGATGGTAAACGCCCACTGGCGACGCGTCACCGGGTGGAGCGGTGAGGTGAAAGCCCGGGTAGCTGCTGAGGCCGATCTCGACCGCGCGTGCGCTGAAGGCGCGGCCCGCGACCACCGGGTCTGCATCGCGGACCATGCAGTGCAGGAAGGCGCTCGCAATCTCCTCCTCATCCGCATCCTCGTGGTCCGTTCGCGCCAGTGTCCAGCGGATCTGAGCCGGCGGAGCGCCGCCAAACGCAGCATCCATCTGCTCGCGAACCAGCGCCGCTTTGGCGTCGATGTCCGGACCACAGAGGACGAAGGTCACGGAGTTCCGGTACCCGCTCAGCGTGTTGCAGCACACCTTGAGAGTCGGTGGTGGCGGCTCACCGCGCGCGCCGGAGATGCGCACCCTGTCGGTGCCGTCCGCGGCGAGGGTGATGGTGTCGAAGCGGGTCACCACGTCTGGTCCGAGGTATCGGGGCGTGTCGATCTCGTAGAGCAGCTGCGCCGTGACCGTCTCGACGGTGACCGCCCCGCCGGTTCCCGGGTGCTTGGTGATCACGCTGGTGCCGTCGGGATGGACTTCGGCGATCGGAAACCCCGGGTGGCGGACGTCGTGCTCGTTGAAGAAGCTGTAGTTGCCGCCAGTCGCCTGCGCACCACATTCGAGAACGTGACCCGCGACCGTCGCCCCCGCGAGCGCATCCCAACTGTCCCGCTGCCAGCCGAAGTGCGCTGCCGCGGGGCCGATCACCAGGCTCGCGTCGGTGACCCGCCCGGTGACGATGACATCGGCACCCGAGCGGAGGCACTCTGCGATGCCCCAGGCGCCGAGGTATGCGTTGGCGGTCAACGGGGTGCCGAGGCCGAGTTCGGAAGCGCGGGCGGTCACGTCGTCGCCTTCAACGAATGCGATCGCGGCGTGGAGCCCCAGACGCTCCGCCAGCTCGCGCAGGGCCGACGCGAGGCCGGCCGGGTTGAGGCCGCCGGCATTGGCGACGATCGTGACGCCACGTTCGAGGGCCAGTCCGAGGCAGTCCTCCATCTGGCGGAGGAATGTGCCGGCGTAGCCGCGCTCGGGATGCTGGAGGCGCTGGCGCCCGAGGATCAGCATCGTGAGCTCGGCGAGGTAATCGCCGGTGAGGACGTCGAGCTGACCGCCCTCGAGCATCTCGCGGAACGCCGCAAAACGGTCGCCGTAAAAGCCGGAGGCGTTGCCGATGCGCAGAACCGTATCCACAGGGGCGCCAAGGCTACCGTGACCGGCAGTCGATGCGAGCGGCGTCCCTCAGAGCTGCAGTTCCATTCGCTTGAGGAATTCGTCGAAGAGCGGGACCGTGAACGCGGCGTCCCCATGCGCAGGGCTGTAGATGATGCCCTTGGCGATGAGCGCGGAGCGGCGTGGGGCGACGGACTCGACGCGCACGCCGAGCGCCGCGGCGATGTCCCCCGAGCGGTGCGGCCCCGGGCCGAGCGATGCCATCGCGACCAGGTACTCACGCTCGCGAGGCGTGAGCCGGTCGAGACGGACCAGGAAGAAGTTCTGGTCAAGTTGGGCTTGAACTCGCGGGGCTGCGCGGTCGACGTCAGCGACGGTGATCGGGCTCTGCGCAGCCGTATTCCAGACGTGGTAGCCCCATTCCTGGAGGAAGTACGGGTAGCCGTGGGATCGTTCCACCATGATGTCCAGCGCGTCGCTCTCGATTGACGCGCCACTCTCCTCTGCGGGGACCTCGAGTGCCGTCGCGGCGTCAGCGGCATTGAGCGACCCGATCTCAGGGAAGTCGAAGAGGCGCTCGGCATACGACTTGGCCTCGCCGGCGAGCGCGCGCAGCTGGGGCAGCCCAGCGCCGGTGAGGATGACCGGCAGGTTGAGTTGATTGGTCCGGTGGATCGCGACGATCAGAGCCGAGAGCTCTTCGGGCCGCACATATTGGAGTTCATCGACAGCCAGCACGATGCCGGTCCCGCGGTCCCGCGCCGCCTCGCCGCACGCGACGAGCAGGTCGGTGACATCGTCTGCGAGGTTGCCGGAGTCGGCGACCCCGCGGAGTGCCTCGACGTCGACGGAGACGCGTGTCCCGTCCGGAAGCTGCAGGGTGAAGGTTTTGAGCACGCGCAGCGCGCGGGTCACCGCCGTCGAGACGACGTTGCTGCTCAGGGGAAGGAGGATGCGGCGGAGCCGGGATGCCAGGAGCGTCGGAAAGTGGCCGTGCTCCGGCGCTTCGATCAAGCCGACCCGGAAACCCTCCTGTTCGGCGATCTCGGCGAAGCGGTTCAAAAGGACCGTCTTGCCCGCGCCGCGCAACCCGATCATGAGCAGGCTCTTCCCAGGTCGCCCGGCGACGGCGCGGCGAAATGCGATCCCGAATCGGTTGATGAGCTCGTCACGCCCGGTCAGCGCGGGTGGGGGAGTGCCCGCCCCAGGGCGGTATGGATTGGTCAGCTCATCCATCGGTTCAACGGAGCTTACAGTAGCTTATGAGGTTTACTGAACTTACTGACCTTATTGGCAGGCTCAATAACCAACCAATAAGTTGATCGAAGATTGGCTTGAAACCGGGTCTCGAGCCAGATTGCCTTGCCTGCCCCGCAGTGCTGCGCCCTCGGAGGCTCGCGGCGGCCGATTCCCGGGCGCAAGGGCGCAGCCGGCCCCTACGCAGCTGCCGGGGCGGGAGTCCGCTGGCGGTGGCGCACGCCGTCGAAGCCGAGGATCGCGAGCGCGATCCACACGAGGGAGAACCCGCAGAGCAGGGCGAACGAGGTGCTCTCACGAAGGATCAACACGCCGATGGCGAACTGCATGACCGGGGTCACGTACTGGAGCAGTCCCATCGTCGATAGCGGCAGCCTGGTCGCAGCGCCCGCGAAGAACAGCAGCGGCACCGCCGTGACCGGTCCGGCCGAGATGAGCAACAGGATGTGGCCGGCGCCCGCCGCGTGTCCGACGAACGTGGCCTGGCCGGCGAGGGCGAGCGCGGCGAGAATGATCAATGCCGGGATGCTGGTGACGGCCCCTTCGATGAGCAGGCCCTCCGGTGGTGAGGCCCGAACCCCTTTCTTGAGGAAGCCGTAGGTGCCGAATGAGCACGCCAGGGCGAGCGCGATCCAGGGCGGCCGCCCGTAGTCCACGCTCAAGACCACGACCGCGACGACTCCCAAGCCAACCGCCGTCCACTGCACCGTGCGGAGTCGCTCATGCAGGATCACGACCCCGAGAGCGATCGTCACCAGCGGGTTGATGAAGTATCCGAGGCTCGTCTCGATGACGTGTCCGTTGTTGACGCCCCAGATGTACACGCCCCAGTTGATCGCGACGGCGATCCCGGCGGCGCAGAGACGCAGCACCGTGCCGCGGTCCAGGCGGCGCATGCCCGCAAGCTCGTGGCGCGCCGCCAGCAACACGGCGATCACCACGAAGCAGAACACGATTCGGCAGGCGAGGATCTCGAGCGGATTTGCGGGCTCGAGCAGTGGCCAGAACAGGGGGAAGAGTCCCCACAACATGTACGCGCTGAGCCCGTACAGCAGACCGCTGGCGGCGGGGGTGCGTCTCTGGTGTGTGCTCGCTTGCATATGCTCGGATCCGGCTCCGAAGGATATGCGTGTGCGAGTCGATCACCGCCCGGCCCCCAATCCAGGAGGCGTGCCGAATCGCCTAACCCTCGAGTCGCTCCTGCAGACGCACCGTCACCGAGGCGCCTGCCTCTTTGCCGAGCGCCTTGCGAACCTCAGCCTTGACGGGAAGCTTGTGCGTGCCGTCGCCCATTGCCATGAAGGCACTTCGGAATGGATGTCCGTCGATCGTGCCGCGCACCTTGACGAGGCCGCGAGTCCTGAAGTACTCGACAGATCCGGGCAGCACGACGTACGTCCAGCCGCCCGGGTTCGGGCTCTTCTGCAGGACCGCGTCGAAGCGCTTGTTCAGCATCGACGCGAAATGGTAGGCACCGTGGCTCTCCGCCGGCAGCCCCTGCCCGGGCCCGAAATCAGTAGATGAATGTCTCCACGTCGTAGAGCGACCCGATGTGGCGCTGATCGACGACACCGAGACCGAGCATATTCGCCTCATCAACCGTGAAATTGGTCGGACCCTGGACGGAGACGACATAGGCGACGTGTCCGAACTGGCTGTACCCATGGCCCGGCCCGAACACCACAAGGCCTCCAACGCGCGGCCGCATCCCCTCGGGCTGACCGTATGCGCGCGCCGAGCTCGCCCATTCCCAGGCGTCGCCGCTCCAGTAGACGTTGCGCAGCGACGCCACGTACCAGGTGCACTGTCCCCATGGGTAGTCATCCATACGCGGACCGAACGCAAACGGGCGCAGCGCATTCCCGACGACGTGTGCCGCTCCTGCGCCCGCCGCCGCCGCGGCGGCGGCTGCCGCAGCTTCCTGCTCGCGACGAACCTCCACGATTCTCGATTGCACACCTTGCAGCTGGGCGAGCAGGCTCGCGGCCTTGCCCTTCAGCGATGACGCCTGCTGGCGGTAGGCGACCTCCTCGGTCTGCTGCTGCGCGGCCAGTGTCTGGAGACTGCCGACCAGCGCATCCGCGTGTTGCTGGTCCTGCACCTGCTGTTTCTGCAACGCATCGAGCTGGTCGCGCTTTCCCTGGATCTGCGTCACCAGCTGCTGCACGCGAGCGCTCACCTGATCCGCACTCGTCAGCGCGTCCATCGCATCGATGAAGCTCTTGCTGTCGACGAGGATTGCGGTGACCGAGCCGTCGTCGGTGAGCTCGTACACATGCTTGAGGATTTGCGCCAGCTGGCCCTGGTCGGCCGCGTATTCACTGTGCACGATCTGCAGCTGTGCGCTGGTGTTGGCGAGGTTCTTGTTCGCCTGGTCGAGCTGCGACTGCGCCTGTGCGAGTTCAAGCTGCGTGTGGGCGATCGCTTGCGAGGATGCAAGCGCGTCACCGAGTGCTGCTGAGCTCGCGCTACTCAGGGACGCGATGGCTCGATTCAGCGCGCCCGCCTGCGCTGAAAGCGATTGGATCTGCTGGGTAAACTGATCGGCGAGGACCTTCCCTTGGCTGAACGGGGCGCCGGCCACCAGCAGTGCGATCGTGCCGGCAGCGGCGACGAGGGACACGCGGCGAGCGAGCAACAAGGGCCTCCGTGAGTTGGACGCGAACTGGATTCGACCGGTTCCCGACCGTAACAGGCATGCTCCGAACGGTCAACCCCATTTCGACGTATTTGTCGATTGCACAGCACGAATACGGCTTTCGACACTCCAGACGCTGCATTCGCGTCGCAACTGCGAGGTAGACTGAGGAGCGGAATGGATATCGGCGGACATCTCCCCGAAATCATCATCGTGCTGGTGATCATCCTGATCATCTGGGGACCAGGAAAACTGCCCGACGTCGGCGCCGCGATGGGCCGCGGCATTCGCGAGTTCAGGAAGGCTTCGGCCGAAACTCGCGATGCGGTGCGGCACGCGACAGCGCCCGAAGAGCCGGCTGCGCCGACGCCTGCACCAACGGCGCCGCCTCCCGACCCGGCGCCCGCCTCACCATCAGGGGGTCCGTCGAGCTCCGATCCCGGCTGAGATCCGCAGTCAGGCCGGGGTGGGCGCGGGCGCCTCGGCGGCCAGGAAGGCCGCATGGCGGGTCGGGTAATCGTCGATACGGGCGATCGTTCCCCCGCGCACGGTGAAGACCATGAAGATCTCCCCGTGGAGGAACGGGATCTCGCGGAAGCGAGGGCCGGCGATACCGACCACGACGTTCTCGCCGGCCGCGTTCAGTTCCAGCCGCTCGACGCCGGTGTCGTGACCGGCGAACGAATCGCCGATCCGCTCCAGCACAGCCTGGCGGCCGTTGCAGACAAGGTCGGGGAGGACCCCCTGGTGCACGACGTCAGGATCGAGTCCGGCCTCGATCGCGTCGAGATCGCGCCGGCGCCTGGCATGGAAATGGTCGAAGACGATCTCCATCGCAGCGTCACTCATGGCCATCTCCTTCGTCGCGGCGTGCGCTTGGTCCTCCACTAGTATCCAGCTCAGCCGTGCTCATGCAAGCGATTAGAAAGGCGCGAACGTTCACCATGGTGTGCCATGAACGATGACCGCTGGGCGTTCCCCCCGCAGCCACCGGCCTGGCCACCTGCGCCGGCGACCCTCCCGCCCAAGCGCGGCTCGAGAGTGCCGGCGGCGATCGCTCTCTTCGTCGCCACCGGGATCGTCGCGGCTGGGATAGGGGTCGGCGGAGTCCTCCTCGTCCGTCACGTTCAGGGGAACCAGCAGTCCTCCGGCGCGCCGACCGCAGCGCCCGGCACCACGTCCGGCGCCGCCGAGGCGAGGGCGCTCTACCAGCGGGCAATCGCAGCCACGCGGGACGCGAGCGGCTTTCACTACACGGCGGTCTCGACCGGCGTGGACCAGACCATCGTCGGCGATGCGGGTCAGACGGGGGGCCGCCAGGCGATCACGTTCGATTCGAGCTATGGGACCGAGCAGTTCACGCTCCTGCTCGTCGGCGCGACCGTCTACTTTCAGGGCAACGCCCCGGCCTTGCAGGATCAGCTCGGCGTGGCCGCGGCCACAGCGCCGAGCCTCGTCACCAAGTGGGTGTCGGTGGTTGCGGGCAATGGCCCCTACACCGTGCTGCAACCTGGGATCACCACTGGTAGCCAGGCGTCGGAGCTGCTGCTGACCCCAGAGTCGAGAGCCGGGATCACAGCTGCCGGCGGGGTCGCGGCGACGAGGATCACCGGAACCGTCCCGGCAGCCGGCCAGCTCCCCCCCGGAACGGGACAGCTCGACATCGCGGCGAGCTCCGACCAGCCGATCACGTACTCGTCGGCGGTATCGGGCGGCGGGGTGGTGCTCACGTTCAGCACCACCTTCAGCGCCTGGGGGACGGCTCCCACGGTGAGTGCCCCGACCGGAGCGGTCGCCTGGTCGAGCTTGACGACCGCTCAGCCTCCGGGTGGGTATGGCAGCGGCGGTAGTGGGTCAACGCCGGCCCCGACAGCCACCCCCGGCGCGATCTAGCCGGGCAGTCGCCCGCCGAGCGCGCTGGTGCCCTTATGCGACGAAGCGCTCGGCGAGCAGATCCTCGAGCACGGAGCGCCCGATCTCGGTAGCGGCGTGGTCGTTGACGGCATGCGGATCGAGATCGGGGAAGAAGCGTGCGACGCCGGCGGGATCCTCGTCGGTCAGCCACCGGATGAAGGTGTGCCCGAATTCCGCTGCCTTTTCGTCGGTCAAATCTTCGATCTTTGCCATCGCTCTGTCCTCGCGTGTCATACATGGCGGCGTCGTGCGCCGGTCGCCGGATTATCCCCCGTTGGCGATGGCCACGATCAAGGCATGGCCGCCCGGAGCAGGAGGGGGAGAGACGCTCCTTCGGCGGCCATACCTGTCAGATCGTGGAGCACACGCGTGGCTCCGTCGCTTCCCGAAGGCCGATCGGCGCCGTGCGCGAGTGGGGTTGGGAACGCACACCGCCGTGTCTCCGAGACTGCGAGCTTGCATCGCAGGCGATGGCGGTGTCGGTCCGCGAGCGCACACCTCGCTCCGCCGCAACAACGGCGTGCGCGAGCCCGCTTTGGCCTCGCTTGACTCTCCAGTGGCTGGAGGCCTCAAGGTCGGGCCATGGACCTCTCCATCGGCGAAGCGGCACGGCTGACGGGGCTCCCCGTCAAGACCATCCGGTACTACTCCGACATTGGTCTGGTGCCCGAGGCCTGGCGCACGGATGCGGGCTATCGTCGGTTTGACTCCGCAGGGCTCGCTCGACTCGAGCTGGTGCGGACCCTTCGCGAACTCGGGATCGACCTGGCGAGCATTCGCCTCATTGCGCAAACGCGAACGTCGCTCGAGGCAGTCGCGAGAGCCCACGCCGAAGCCATCGACCTGCAGATCCATCGCCTGACATTGCGTCGATCAGTGCTCCGAGCGATCGCTCGGAATGGCGCTCACCCAGAGGAGGTACAACGAATGACCGCATTTGCCCGCGCGTCCGCCGATGAGGCCAACCGCATGATGGAGGCGTTCCTCGCCGCTGTCTTCGCCGATCATGAGGACGACCCGTTCGCGGCTCGGATGCGCGCGGCCTTGCCGGTGCTGCCGCCCGAGCCGTCGGAGACTCAGATCGACGCGTGGATCGAGCTTGCAGCGCTCGTTGAGGACCCGACGTTCCGAGGGCGCGTCCGCGAGATGGTGGTCGCGGGACTGCGTGGCCGGTCGTCGTCCGTTCCCGATGAGCCCGATGCGGCGGCTCAGGCAGCCAACCAGGCGGTCGCCGAGCGCGGGGTCGAGGCGGTACACCGTGGCATCACCCCAGGCTCACCCGAAGGGGTGGCCATCGTCGACGAGCTGGTCGGCCGATTCAGCAGCGCGGAGGGCCGGAACGATGACGCTCCGTACCGCTTCGAGCTGGCCGAGCGGCTCGCGACCTTCAGCGACCGGCGGGTGGAACGCTACTGGCAGCTGATCGGGGCGATCAACGGGTGGCCGCCCCAGCCGAGCATCGTGCCCGCCTACGAGTGGTTCGTCGCGGCCCTGCGGTCCTCATAGATCGGGCGCCGGCGATGTCGCGCGGCGCGGCGGGGACATGAGCGCAGAGTGGAGCGCATGACCTCGAAGCGGTGGGCCGCCGCCGACCTGCCGGACATGGCCGGCGCGACCGTCATCGTCACCGGCGCGTCGAGTGGGTTGGGCGCCGAGACGACCCGCCAGCTGGTGCAAGCCGGTGCCCGAGTCGTGCTCGCCGTGCGCAACCTGCACAAGGGTGCGCAGGTCGCGCGAAGTGTCGGCGGGCACACCGAGGTCCGCCACCTGGAGCTCACCGACCTGGCGTCGATCCGCGCATTCGCGCGGGGCTGGTCAGATCCAGTGGATGTCCTCATCAACAATGCGGGCATCATGATGGTGCCGATGGGGCGGACCGCCGACGGGTTCGAGCTGCATATCGGCACCAACCACCTGGGCCACTTCGCCCTGACGAACCTGCTGCTCCCGGCGATCACCGGCCGGGTGGTGACCGTCTCGTCGCAGCTCCACAGGGGCGGCCACATCGACATCGGCGATCTCAATTGGGAGAAGCGTCGCTACGACCCCGGCCGTGCGTATGCGGATTCGAAGCAGGCCAACCTGCTCTTCACCTTCGAGCTGCAACGACGGCTGGAGGCGGCGGGGAGCGGCGTGCGAGCCGTGTCCGCCCACCCCGGGATCGCCAGCACCAATCTCGCGGCCCATCTCGTCGGCTTCCGCGCCATGGTTGCCGAGGTTGGCATGCGCGTGGTGGCGCAGGACGCGGCTGGGGGTGCGCTGCCGTCACTCTTCGCCGCAACCCAGGACATTGCCGGCAATGCGTATGTCGGGCCTGCGGGAATCGCCCACATGCGCGGCTCGGCCGTGGTCATGGCGCCCTCGAAGGAGTCACAGGATCCGGTGCTCGCTTCGCGCCTGTGGTCGCGATCGGTGGAGTTGACCGGGGTGGACATGCCGCTGCGCGTTGCAGCCTGATCGCGCCGGGCTCGGCTACGTTTGGGCCGACGCCCCAAACCCCGGCTGAACACTCAATCCGGACGGGACCATTCAGATCTAACGGCGCGGAGTGGCGGCCGGCGACGGAGGCGCCCAACCACTACTCGCCAGTGGAGTGCCGCTCGCGAGGCTCAGTTGCACCAAAGAGGATGGCCGCGTAACAGACGATGGCGACTGCCGTAGCCAGGGCCATGATCAGCGACGCCTCATTGCTGGAGTCCCCGACGAACCTGGTTCCCGAGAGCCACGCGAGCAGGACGGCCAGCAGGGCAACCCCGGTGACCGTGATGAGCGCCCCTCCTCGCAACAGACTCGCGCGCACCAGCGCGGAGATGCCCGTGATCAGCAGCAACGTTCCCACGAGTGCATGCAGCGTCAGCGCCACGGGCCCATCCGTCACCGCGGCACCGAACGCGGCAATGAACGTCTTGCCGGCATCCGACGCGGGAAGCGTTGCGTAGAGATTCACGATCGCACCCAGAGCAAACTCGGTGACAAGCATCACAACCGCTGCAAGGGAGTTGGCGCGCAACCCGCCAATCCCCGTTCTCTTGTTTGACGTGGGACGAATCGTGCTCATAGCATGACCTTCCCGCCGGCGACATCGAGAGTCACGCCGGTAATCCACGACGATGCGTCAGATGCCAGGAAGAGGGTTGCTGCCGCAACATCTTCAGGCTGGCCGATGCGCCCCAGAGGAAATGAACCGCCGAGGGCGATACGTTGCTCTCCGGTCATCCACGATCGCATCCTGTCGTTTTCGACCGCTGATGGTGCGATGCAGTTCACACGAATCCCGGCGTTGCCGAACTCGCCCGCGAGATGGCGAGTCAGCGCAATGACGCCGGCCTTCGCGGCCGCATACGCGGCCGAAGACTTGGCGGCCTGCCGTGCCGCCGACGAGGCCATGGTGATGATGACGCCGGAAGTGCGTTCAAGCATGCCGGGGAGAAACGCCGACACGGTCAGGAAGGTGGACGTGAGATCCGTCTCGACGACCTCGCGCCAGTGCGCTCCATGTTCCTTGTCTGTGGCAACCGGCATGCCATTCCCGCCGGCAAACGCGGCGAGAATGTCAACGCGTCCGAAGGCTGCACTGACCGCTTGTTGCAGCGCATCGAGCTCAGCGTCAACAGTGCAATCGGCAATCACACCGAGTGCTTGGGCCCCCATGCCGCGCACGGCTCCAACGCTGTTGTCGATAGCAGCCTGGTCACGTCCGACGACGACCACGGAGACGCCGTTGGCGGCCAGAGCCAGAGCGGCAGCGGCGCCGATGCCCCGAGAACCTCCGGTCACCACCGCGACTTTGCCTGCCAGGTCCGGGTAGGTTGCCGTGGCTGTCGGTCGCGGCGCGGCCACGGGCGTCACCGCTTTGCTCCGCTCGTATGGAGCACAGCGATGCGATCTCGGTATTCCTTCTCGGTGATCTCACCCCGAGCGAAGCGTTCGGCAAGAATGCCCTCAGCCGTGACGCTCGCGGACCAATGCCCGCGATGCCGGCCCCAAACCCCGAAGCGAAGGACCAGTGCCAGAACGATCCAGAACCCGACGAACCAGAGTGGCCAGAGGAACCACCAGCCGCCTCCTGCCCATGTGCACATGTCAGACCTCCAGTTTCATCGGGATGCGCTTGGGGCCGAGTTCAGCCTGGAAGCGTCTCTGCGGCCGGGGGGGCATCTCGTCTATTCCATCGTTTACAGTATACACAGTGTAAGGTAGAATACAAACATGTCGCCGCGCCCGTACCGGATGACGCGCCGCCAGGACCTGATGGATTCCACCCGCATCAGGATCCTGACCTCCGCCCTCGCGGTCCTCGTGAGCGGCGAGCGCTTCTCCATCGACGCTGTCGCACGGGAAGCCAAGGTGACCCGGGTAACCGTGTATGACCGCTTCGGCACACGCGAGGCGTTGGTGGAGAGCACCTTTGACCACCTCGCGGAGACCGGAGGGCTCACGTCGCTGCCTCGAGCGTTCACGCAGTCCGATCCGCTGGACGCGCTCAACGAATTCGTGATGATCTTTTGCGGCTTTTACTCCATCCACCGTGTCGCGCTGCGACGTCTCCACGCTCTCGGTGTCCTGGGACGAGCAGCCGAGGAGCACTCGGATCGGAACATTCGCCGTCTGCGCGGCCTCGAGGTTCTTCTCGGACGAATCGCCGACGCGGGGTTTCCCCGAGCGCGTGACCCAGAGGTAGCGCGCGTCGCGTATGCCCTCACCAGCTTTGCGTTCGTCGACGAGCTCACCGGACTCGAGCGCGACCCTGTCGCGGTGGCACCGACGGTGGTCGCGCTAATCCACCACGCGGCTCACATGCAGCGGTAATGAAAGGAGACTAGCCACCCCTTCCACCTCAATATATTACCCCGCATGGCACTTGCGGCAAGACCCGGGCCATGCTGCAGAATCTCCGGCCGAACCAGAACCCGCGGAAAGCGAAGGGGTTGCGTATGACCGGACATGCTGTGGTGATTGCCGGGGGCGGTCCGACGGGCATGATGCTGGCGGCCGAGTTGGCGTTGGCGAAGGTTGACGTTGCGATCGTCGAGCGGCGTCCCAATCACGTGCTCGCCGGCTCACGAGCCGGCGGGTTTCACTCGCGCACGATCGAGGTGCTGGATCAGCGTGGAGTCGCCGAACGGTTCCTCGCGGAGGGACAGGTTGCTCAGGCCGCGATGATCGGCACGACTGTGCTGGACATGAGCGACTTCCCGACGCGTCATCCGTATTCGCTCGGCATCTGGCAGAACAACATCGAGCGGATCATGGCCGCGTGGGTTGCCGAGCTCCCGGTACGCATGTATTACGGATGTGAGGTGACGGGCTTCGCGCAGGACGACACCGGCGTCGACGTCGAACTGTCCGACGGCCAGTCGCTGCGGGCGCAGTATCTCGTTGGGTGCGACGGAGGACGGAGCGTCATCCGTAAAGCAGCCGGCGTCGAATTCCCGGGATGGGATGCGACGCGAAGCAACCTGATCGCCGAGGTCGAGGTGACCGAGGAACCGCCGCGGGGCATCCGCAACGACGCCACCGGTGTCCACGGCCTCCACCGGATGGAGGACGGCAAGACCGTGCGGATCGTGGTGACCGAGCAGCAGCTCGGCACCGGCAGCGACCCCACCCTGCGCGATCTGAGCGACGCGCTCATCACCGTCTTCGGCACCGACTTCGGGATCCACAATCCCACGTGGATCTCCAGGTTCACCGACATGACACGTCAGGCAGCAGCCTACCGCGCGGGGCGAGTCCTGCTCGCCGGCGACTCGGCGCACGTGCATTACCCGGCGGGCGGACAGGGCCTCAGCCTCGGCGTCCAGGATGCGGTGAATCTGGGATGGAAGCTGGCACAAGTGGTCAACGGAACTTCCCCGGAGAGCCTCCTGGACACGTACCAGGACGAGCGTCACCCGGTCGCTGCCCGCGCGCTGCAACACACGATGGCGCAGACGGCGCTGCAGCGTCAGGACGTGCGCATGAAGGCCGTGGTCGATATGGTGTCGGATCTGGCGAGCATGGACGAGCCTCGCAAACGGCTCGCCGGGATCGTCTCCGGACTGGACATTCATTACGACCTCGGCGAGGGACATCCGCTGCTCGGGCGCCGCGCGCCCGATCTGGACCTCGTTACCGCAGACGGCCCGATCCGAGTCTTCGAACTTCTGCACGGCGCCAAGCCGGTGCTGCTCAACCTGGGTGAGCACGGCGGCTTTGACATTACGCCGTGGGCGGAACGGGTTCAGCTGATCGACGCTACGTACGTCGGTACGTGGGAGCTTCCAGTACTTGGCGAGGTCACTGCTCCCGGTGCTGTGTTGATTCGCCCCGATGGATACGTCGTGTGGGTAGGGGACGGCGCAGACAGTGGGCTGCGCGAAGCGCTGACTACCTGGTTCGGATCACCATGACGACGCGATGCCTGGCAGGCGAGTCCGGGAGCGACGGCTGCGCGTGGTGCGGGGGTTGTCATCGCCTCGCAGTCCGGGCACCGGCTCGGCGCCTTGACCACGAACAGGATGCCGCGTTGGCGACGACCCGGCCGACGAAGTTGTTGCAGCTCGCCATGCTCCAACGTGACCAAGTAACCGACCCTCTCAACGCGTACCAACTCGCAAGCTGACGTGCCCTGTCCGCTCCGAGGAGCTGGCATCGCCGCTATTCAGTGCTACTATGTACTAGTAGTCAGTAACGCCGAGTAGTCCGAGGAGATGTTCCGTGGGCAAGCAGATGACGGAGATGCTCAAGGGGACGCTGGAGGGCATCGTCCTCGCGATCCTCTCCGTGCAGTCCGCGTACGGCTACGACATCACCGCACGGCTGCGGAAGCAGGGCTTCTCCGACATCGCCGAAGGCACCGTCTACGCCCTGCTCGTCAGGTTCGAGCAAAAGGGCCTCGTCGACGTGGAGAAGGTCCCGTCCGAGAAGGGGCCGCCGCGCAAGGTGTATTCGCTCAACGCGCAGGGACAGGAATATCTCGAAGAGTTCTGGAGGACGTGGAGCTTCCTCGCGGGACAACTCGAACAGCTCCATGGAGGAGGCAGATGAACAAGTTCATCGAAAAGGTGATCGGCGAGAAGGGGCAATGGCGGCAGCACAAGGCGCGCACGCGACAGCTTCCCGCGAGCTATCGCACGGCGGTCGAGGCCCTGGAGCGGTACCTGATGTACGCCGGGCCGGGGGGGGACGGCGCCGACGCGGCTTCAATGTTCGAGGACCTCCTCGACCTGTTCGAGCAGAGCGCGGCGAACCGGACCCCGATCCGCGAGATCGTCGGGGAGGACCCCGTGGAGTTCCTCGAGGCGTTCGTTCGGAACTACCCGGATGGGCACTGGAGAATCCGGGAGCGGGATCGGCTGATCAGCGCCATCGAGCGCGCCGAGGGAGAAAACACCGGAAAAGAAGAGCGGGCGGACTGATGACGTCACAGCACGTCATCCATGTGCAGGGTCTGGAGAAGTCGTACAAGACGCTCGAGGTGCTGTGCGGCGTGGACTTCGACGTGGCGCGGGGCAGCATCTTCGCCCTGCTCGGCTCGAACGGGGCGGGCAAGACCACGGTCGTGAACATCCTGTCCACGCTGCTCAAGGCCGACGCGGGGACTGCCAGCGTCAACGGCTTCGATGTCGCCACGCAGGCTGCGGACGTGCGGGAGTCCATCAGCCTCACCGGACAATTCGCGGCCGTCGACGAAATCCTCAGCGGGCGGGAGAACCTCGTCCTGGTCGCCCGGTTGCGGCACCTCAAGGACCCGGGCACGATCGCGGATGACCTGCTCGATCGTTTCTCGCTGACCGACGCGGCCGCGCGGAAGGTGTCGACGTATTCGGGTGGCATGCGCCGCCGCCTCGACATCGCGATGAGCCTCATCGGGAATCCGCAGGTCATCTTCCTCGACGAGCCGACGAACGGGCTCGACCCCCAGGGGCGCATCGAGGTGTGGCAGGCCGTCAAGGAACTCGCCGGGCATGGCACGACGGTGCTGCTCACGACGCAGTATCTGGACGAGGCCGAACAACTCGCCGACCGGATCGCGATCCTCCACG
>OBLT010000682.1_pt1 | contig 21778 bp, 16 predicted proteins | sample 1518721 | NCBI WGS metagenome assembly OBLT01 (sample SAMEA3539307, study PRJEB22396) | soil metagenome | biome: tundra; feature: field; material: soil | place: USA | collected 2010-05 | depth 0.15 m | reverse complement strand
TTGTTCACGTTGCCTGGTTCGGAGGCGGATTCCGGGTAGGTGCTGGTAATGGGACAGTTTTCGGGTAGGCCGTGGGCCGACCAGGGTCCGGATTGCCTAATCCCGATCGTGAGCGCAAACGCCTGGTTTCGGCAGTCAAAGCTAAACTCTCAACAGAATCGATTCACTTCTGGACCGATACGGGATCGCGGCCTTGCATAATTGCTGCGCTCAGCATGGCAGTTAGTGCTGGTCACTCATTCCTGCCGAAGGGGCGGCGGAGAGAAATCGTGCGTATGAGGAGCGACCGCCATAATGTTGGGCGGGTCCCTCACACACCTGCGTTGGCCAGGTAAAGCATTCGGCCAAAAGCGCCGATTACGATAGTGGGTGTTGAACGAACCTCGGGGAGTAGTGTGTTATGAGTCAAGTCTTAGAACCGGCTGATGAAGCAAATGGTCATCGGGCAGCCATGCCCGCTGGGGCGGCGCCTACTGCGCAGGAGACAAGTAGTCCGGCGCAGGAGCAACGGACCGTTTCAGCCGTAGAGACCAGCGCGAGCCGTTTGCAGAGCAAGAAAATCGCCAAAGACAAGACGCGCGTCCGGACTTTGGCCCGGGCTCAGGCAGTTGCGGAAAAGCTTTCCGCCGCGACCGAACAGGTGGCCAGCGCTATCCATGAGGCCACCAATACTGTTGAAGATTTGAGCAAGTCGATGCAGACTATCGCATCCGGAGCAGAAGAACTGGGGAAGTCAATGCAGGCAATCGCTTCCGGGGCGGAAGACGCGGCCGAGGCGGCCGCAGAGTCTCGCACCGCGATTAACCAGATCGAAAAGGCCTCGGACGAGGCGAACGCGCAAGCGAATGAGATGGAACGGTTGGCTTTTCTCGATCCAGTCACGCGCCTGCCCAACCGCCGCTACGTGGAAGCGTCCCTGACTACCGCATTGGATCAATTTCACATCCATAAGGAGCCTTTTGGGCTGTTGCTGATTGACCTCGACCGGTTCAAGGCAACTAACGACGAACTTGGTCACATCAACGGCGACCGCGCCCTGCGGGAAGTTGGGAAGATCCTGTCAGGAGAGTTGCGCGCCACGGACATTGTTGGGCGGTGGGGCGGCGACGAGTTCATTGCGGTCGTTCCTCGCGTGGACAGCAAAATTCTGAGAGGCCTGGCGGAGCGATGCTGCGTCATGACTGCGCAAACCGTAATCCCGAACGGCGCTGGCACCCCAATATCCTTGTCAGTTTCTATCGGCGGAACGCTTGCGCTTCCAGAGGACACCGCCGTTGGACTCATCGAACGGGCGGATCGGCTAATGTATCAGTGCAAGACGTGCGGACGTGGCCGAGCCTTGATCGACGAATCAGATCCGGTCGCTGAGACTGCGATGAAATGCACTGTGTAACGAACTCATAGTCACAGTTTTTCCGCTGAAGCCGAATGCGCGGTCAACTGCGGTCAACCAACGTAGTATCCCGATAGCACTCATAACCGCGAAATCGGCTGGTCACTAGGCGAGTGTTCGCCTGCTCGACAAGCGAGCCGTTATCTGACTTTTTCATTCGGCGAGAGGAAATTTACCGGGTTGTAACCTACTTTGTAACCGCGCCAATTATGCTTTTTCTGGGGTTGTGTGCCACACTCCGGATGGTTACCGCTTGCGTCCACCAGAGCGGATCCAGCATCCAAGGAAGTGGGGTGGTCTTTGGTGTTTGGTCTTACCCTATGAGTACAGCCAGCGTGAAAACACCTTGGCCTGAGCCCTCGCACTCGGGCCTGGTGCAGCGAACCGTCGAAGCGTGCGAACTGGCGCGCGAGGCCGCGGCCATCGCGGCCGAGGGCATTGCTACCGGATCCATGTCGCGCCTGAACGCTATTCGGGAGTGCGAAAAAGAACTCGATGCCATTGACCTGGAAGTGGACTCGGGTGTGACCGCTTGCATCACCCGCGTCCCGGAAGCCGAAACCCGGCAACTGCTGGGGTGTATGAAAGTCATGATTGGACTGGAGCGCATAGGGGACCTGCTCTTGAGTTTTGCCACCAGCGCCCAAGCTGTGGGAGGCCGAATCGACTCGCAGGATGCTCGCGACTTGACCCAGATGGCTACGGTTCTGGAGAAAATGCTGTCCGATGTCGGCCAATCTTTTTCCCAGCGCGACGTCAAGAAAGCGATTGACGTGCTCCGCGCCGATGCGGAGATGGACCGGCTGCGCAATATCATCTTTTTGCGGCACATCGAGAATCCGGAGAACGTTGCGCACCACTCCAGCCTGCAGATTATCTTCATGACGCAATCTCTCGAACGGGCTGGCGACCATGCCAAGAACCTGGCGGAAGAAGTTTGCCACTTTGTCAGCGGACGCAGCATCCGCCACCTGCTCATGGCCTACGACAAACCAAAAGAACAGATGTTTATCGAATGGCTGCGGCATAAGGACGAAAAGTCGCAGTAAGTCGAAATTCCGCACTAATCGCTTGCCTGGCAGACTCCTGAATCCTTTTCCGAAGACTACCGCTCTTCCCTAATGTAGGAGGAACTTTGGATTCCGCCGTATCGGTCTCTCAATTGCGAAATCGCCCGTCTGGCGTGGCCCTGCTTGTGGATGTGCGTTCCGGCTCCGAATTCGCTTCCGGCCATATTCCCGGCGCCATCAACATCCCGATGGAGGAGATCGAAGCGCGCCTCGACGATCTCGATGTCAATCTTCCCATCATCCTCATCTGCCAGTCAGGCAAGCGGGCACGCATGAGCGCCAGCCTGCTTGAGCCATGCCAGCGGCAGATCACGGTTCTCGAGGGCGGCACGAAAGCATGGATCCAAGCCGGCCTCCCCGTCGTTGCCAGCGTGAGGACGCGTTGGTCCCTGGAGCGCCAAGTCCGTCTGGGCGCGGGGTTGCTGGTGCTGGCGGGCGTTATCCTGGCACTGACCGCCAATCCGCGCTGGGTCTTTCTCTGCGGATTCGTCGCTTTGGGCCTAACCTTCGCCGGACTCACGGACATCTGCGCGATGGGGATCATCCTGGGAAAAATGCCCTGGAACAGGCGGAGGCAGTGCGCGATCGGCGGTCCTCCGGCGGAACAATCGGAGAGTCGTCCGTGACGGTGTGTTATGTGTTAGAGCCTCGGCAATGCCACAATGGGTCGTTGGAAAAGGAACTGGAATTGGACTTGGACTTCGACGCACTGGCCAAGCAGCACAAGGATGCCGTCTATCGCCAGATGATTCGCGTGTGCGGCAACCGCGAAGATGCCGAAGACGTGCTGATCGAGGCCTTACTCAAGGCGTACCGCCATCTCGATCAATTGCGCGAATCGGCAGCTTTTCGAGCCTGGCTTGCGCAAATCGCGAAACGCGTCTGTTGGCAATTGAAGGAGCGCGAAGCGTTGCTCCCGCTCTTGCAGCTCTCGACATTAGAGGACGAAGGCCGCGAGTTTCCCGGATCGGAGCCTCCTCCGGACGCGCAACTTGCCCGACAGCAGATGAAGGGATTGCTGAACGAAGCGATCGACGCGTTGCCCGCACTGTACCGCCCGGTTTATGTATTGTGCGATGTCGAAGATCTGCGGGGCGACGAGGTCGCGCAGAAACTGGGAATCTCGCGAGCCGCCATGAAGTCGCGGTTGCACCGGGCCCGCGCTCTGATGAGGACTCATCTCGATGCTGCGCTCACTCGTCAAGCTTTGAAGTAGCGGTTGGTTGAGTTGGTCTCGTCGATGTTTTGATAAGTGTGTTTTGATAAGTATGTTTTGACAAGTATGTTGTGATAAGTATGGTTTGATAAGTATGGTTCGATAAGTATGGTTCGATAAGTATGGTTCGACAGGTTTGGGGGCCTTATGGAAATCACGGTGGAACATCTCGGAGCGTTACAGTTTGAAATCAAGGCACGTCAGCACGCCATCGTAAGCGACCAGCCGCCGGAGAATGGTGGTCACGACGAAGGCATGACACCGCCGGAGCTGCTGCTCGCTTCGTTGGGCTCGTGTGCCGGTTTCTACGCGGCGCAATATCTGCGCAAGCACAAGCTGGCAACCGAAGGCACGCGCGTCCGCGTTACCGCCGACAAGCTGAAGGATCCCGCGCGCATCGATAACTTTCATATTGAAATCGAAGCGCCCGCAGCGCTGACCGAGCAGCATCGGGCCGGCGTCGAGAACGCGGTGCATCATTGCCTGATTCACAACACACTCCTGCATCCGCCGAGCATGGTGGTCGAAATCACGGATTCCGTGCCAGTAGTCCCGTGAAACGCAAAGCAAGCTGCTGGTTTCCTTATCGTTGACGATTCCGCAGTATCTCCGATCCCAGCCCCTTGACAGCCAAGGTCTCCAAGGCGAGACTCGGTTCAGCCCTTTCGGTGTAATCCTTGGCTGTTCTAGCTGGGCTGTTCTAGACTGACGAAAATTGGCTACCGAAACGTGGCTTGACAGCAATTCCATGCACGGACCCTCCGAACCCGAAGATCCATTTCTGTCAGCGAGCGCGGAGGATACGATCGCGGAGACGGATCAGTCGTCTACTGATCAGTCGTCTGCAACGGGAGCGGTCGGCTCAGTCGGCGTAGTGGCCGATAACTCCAATGGGAGCCACACGCTTGCAGAAACGGAACTGGACTCCGCGCTGCAGTTGTTAGTGGAACGCGCGCAGTATATCACTGGCGCGACCGGAACTGCCCTGGCTCTGCCCCGGGGTGAGGAGATGGTTTGCCGCGCCAGCACTGGTCCTTCGGCGCCGGCAGTCGGGGCGCGACTGCAGGTTCGTTCCGGATTGACCGGCGAAAGCATTTCCCGCCGGCAGTTGCTGCGCTGCAACAACGCGGAAACCGATCCGCGCGTGAATCTGGAAACTTGCCGGGCGCTGGGCATTGCCTCCATCGTCGTTTTGCCGTTGGTGCGGAGTACGGGAGAGGTTCGCGGCCTGTTCGAACTATTTTCCGATCACCCCTACGCTTTCGAAGAGCGCGATCTGGTCGCACTCGAGCGCATGGCCGAGCTCACATTGACGGCCCTCGATCTGGCCGAGCAGCGGCAGAAGTCCGCACCTGCGCCGGAGCCCAGGCAAGAACCGGAAAAGGCCGCCGAACCTTTATCGGAACTCTTGCCCGACCCTTTGCCCGAACTTTTGCCCGAACTCTTGCCCGAACTCTCGACGGCAAGCAGCGCGCCGGAGGCCTCGGCGAACCCCTTTAGCATTCCCGTTAACATTCCTCTCAACCCAGAATCAGCCGAGCCTACGGTCCCTCCCGCCGAGGCGCGCGGATTTCCGTCGGCAGCGCCCGCTGCAGTCCCCGAGACCATGCTACTCTCGCAAAAATGTGCTTCCTGCGGATTCCCCATTTCCGAGGGAAGAACGCGCTGCCTGGATTGTGAGACGAAGGAGCGCGAGAAGCAGGAGCGCGAGCAGGAGCGTGGCGCCGCGGCCGACTCCGCAGTGCCGGCGCAGGCGGAATTCGTGCCGGCCTTCCTCGCAAACTCGGTGCCAACACAACAATCCTGGCTGGCGAACCCCATCAATCTGTTGGCGATCGTCGTCCTGATATTGGGCATTCTGGTCGCCATCGTGGTCTTTCGATGACCAAACTTCGATAACCACTCATGCACCGCCGGGTGCCGTTTTCCTTGACAAAAGGCCGGTGGAACCATAGTCTGCGCTTAATCGTTGTTCCAACACACAGGTGCCCAAGCATGAAGAATGTCTACGAAGTTTTGCGGCAAAAGGAACTTGAACTGACCAGGCTGGAAAAAGAAGTTGAGGCCTTGCGCATCGCCGCGCCGCTGCTTTCGGAAGAAAAAGAGCAGCTGGCTGAAGCGCCGAAACCGAGCTTAGCTGCCAGTGCGCCGCCGCAGCCAGTCCGGATTCCGCAGGCGGTTGGCGCCCAGGCTGCAAACCCACCGGCACGCGCCGCCGGATGGGAAGATGCGGCTAAGCGCTGGCCGTAAGCCGGTTCTTTTCTCGCTGTAGAGACGGGGCTTGCCCCGTCTGCCCGTGATCGTCATATAAGCTGCAGGTTGGCAGCGGTCCAGTTCAATCAAGGCCACTTACATAGCTCGGTCAGCATGACCTCAAGATACCTTACGGGAGTTCTGGCTATCGCGCTCAGCAGGCTGCGGGAAAAATATCTTCTACGCCTCAGTCTGACCGCAGCTGCTTAAAGCCGGAGCTGAATACGAGCCAGTTATCGCAGCGCTGAAGTGTGTGCGTGAGAACTGGGTCGTCCCTCCGGGACTTAGGTCATTCTTCCCACTTTTCCCAGCGCTGAAGCGCTGGGCTAAGTTAGTTCGCCCCTCCGGGGCTGCATTCTCGAGCTCTTCGTTCCACCGGATCGCCAAAACGTCAGTTCTCACACACACTGAAGCGCTTGCGGAAAAAGTCGATTCTCGATGCCCAGCCCCTAAAGGGGCGTCTGATTTCGAAGGATTTGCGGTATCGCTAAAGCGATACCGTGATACGAAACCCGAGTTTTTCCGCAAGCTGTGAAGCGCTGCGCCACCCAAAATCAGGTGCTAGATAAATCAGGGGCTAGATCGACTTTTTCCGCAAACTGCTACGTTTGATCTCGATGCTGCGCAGGTTTTCAGTCCCCCGTGGTGAACGCCAGTGCCAGCAACGTCTTCTGCTCGACCTCGTGCGCCTTTGCCGAACCGGTAGCCGGACTGGCACTCGCGGAACGTTTCACCGAAATCACTGGCCGGTCATTTGCGATGCTCTTTAAGCGAGGCAGCATGTAGAAAAGCGCACCCATGTTGGAAGGCTCTTCCTGCACCCACACAATATCTCGCGCCGCACTGTGACGCTCCAGTTCTGCCGCGAGTTCCGCCTCGGGGAACGGGTACATCTGCTCGATGAAAACAATGGCGGTGCTCACGTCTTTCTCCTTGCGCTTCTGCCGTTCGGTGCGCAGTTCGTGTCCGATCTTGCCGGTGCAGACCAGAATCCGTTTGGCGTCCTGCGCATCTGTGTCCGGCAGCACCGGCAGAAACCGTTGGTGCGTCAGATCTTCCAGGGGAGACAGGGCATCCGGATGCCGCAGCATGCTCTTGGGCGTGAACACCACCAGCGGCTTCCTCCACTTGCGCAGCGCCTGCCGCCGCAGCAGGTGGAAATACTGCCCCGCATTCGAGGGCTGACAAATCTGGATATTGTCGCGCGCCGCCAGTTGCAAGAATCTCTCGATGCGCGCACTGGAATGCTCCGGTCCCTGCCCCTCGTAGCCGTGGGGCAACAACAGAACCAGTCCTGACAACAGCTTCCACTTCTCCTCGCCGGCGCACACAAACTGGTCGATCACGGCCTGCGCCACGTTGGCAAAATCGCCAAACTGCGCTTCCCATAGAACCAGCGCTTCGGGATAATCGCGGCTGTAGCCGTATTCAAATCCCATCACGCCCGCCTCCGAAAGCGGCGAGTTGTAGATGTCGCACGCCGCCTGGCCCTGTGCGATGTGGCGCAGCGGAATGTATTCCGTCTCATCCTCAGTATCCAGCAGCACCGAGTGCCGCTGATTGAAGGTCGCGCGCCGCGTGTCCTGCCCGCTGAGGCGCACGGGAATCCCCTCCTTTACCAGGCTCGCAAAAGCCAGCGCTTCCGCCATGCCGTAGTCGAGCGGCTTCTTGCCCGTCCCCATTTCCTGGCGCTGCTCGAGTAGCTTCTTCACTTTTGGATGGATGCGGAAACCCTCCGGATACGTGGTCAAACGCTCCGTGAGTTCCGCGAGTTCCTCGCGCGCTATGCCCGTGGGCTGTTCGTAATCCGGTTTGTAGGGGCCCCCGAAATAGTCGTCCCAGTACTTGGGCAGATCGCGCATCAGCGGCTTCTTGGTGACTTGCGTCGCGCTCTTCTGCGCGGCCTCGTACTCGCTCTTGACCGCCTGCACTCGCTCCGCGATATTGTCGTCATTCATGCCGAGTTGTTTGGCGTAAATCTGATACAAGGGCGGATGCTGTTTGATCGCCTTATACATCAGCGGTTGGGTGACGGTGGGATCGTCGACCTCGCTGTGGCCATGGCGCCGGTAGCCGATCATGTCCACGACCACGTCGGTGCCGAATTTGTAGCGGTACTCGGTGGCGATGCGCGCGATGCGCATCACGGCATCCACGTCTTCACCATTCACGTGAAAGATGGGAATCGGCTGCCGCCGCGCGAGTTGCGCGGAGAAGCGCGAGGAATGCTCGTCGCGGGCGTTCGTGGTGAAGCCGATCAGGTTGTTGACGATTACATGGATCGTACCGCCCACGGTGTAGCCGGCCAGGTCCGCATAATTCATCGTCTCAGCCGTGATGCCTTGCCCCGCGAAGGCGGCGTCGCCGTGCACCAGCAGCGGCAGATACTTTGCCGTGCCGCCTTCACCGGCGCGGTCCTGCTTGGCGCGGGTGCGTCCCACCGTTACCGGATCGACCGCTTCGAGGTGGCTGGGATTCGACGCCAGGTGGATGTGAATTTTCTTCCCGCTCCTGGTGACGTACTCGCCGGTCGCGCCCATGTGGTACTTCACGTCGCCCGACCCCAATACGCTGCGTGGATCCACATCCTCAAATTCGGCAAAGACCTGCTCCGGCGGGCGGTTGGCTAAATGAATAATGACGTTCAGCCGGCCGCGATGACTCATGCCCATGACCAGTTCCACCGCACCGCGCTCGCCGGCCACGTCCAGAACCTGATCCATCGCCGGCAACAGAGACGTGCTGCCTTCGAGGGAGAAGCGTTTGTTACCCAGATAGCGCTGCTGCAGTGTCTGCTCAAAGAGCTCGGCGCGCACCAGCAGGTCGAGCGCGCGGTCGCGATCGATGTCGACGGCGGCCGGTTCAGCGCCGATCCGAGCTTCGATGCGATTCTGGATCCAGCGCCGCCGCTCTGGGTCGGCGATGTGCATGAACTCCACGCCTACGCTTTCGCAATAAATGCGCCGCGCCTCCCGCGCCCATTCGTTGTCGTTATTGTTATCAAACCGCAGGTCGGGATGCGGTTGCGGAGGCAGCAGGCCGAGCGGGTTCAGTTCGGCCTCCAGATATCCAAATTGCCGGAACAGCCCAAACACACGTTCCCGTTCGTCGTTTTGAATGATTGGAGGGGCTGCGCTCTTGCTACTATTTCGAGTTGAAGTCGCCATAGAAGGTCTCTTATAGAATAAAGGATGATCGGGATCGTGGGGCCGATTCAGGCAGAAGTCATGCGCTGGAGGGACGGGCGTATGCCCTGAGCGCAGCCGAAGGGTCCGGCCGGGCGGGGACGCCCGGCTCTCCACTTTCATAACCGGAGGTGCCGACATGGACGGAGGAATCATTGATGTGCGCAGTCGCTATTCCGTGCCCGACACTCTGGCGCGGTTGCAGTCGATCCTCAAAGAAAAAGGCATAACGGTGTTTGCACTCATCGACCACAGCGGTGAGGCGGAGAAGGCTGGCCTCAAAATGCGGCCGACGCAGTTACTGATCTTCGGCAGCCCAAAAGGTGGCACGCCTTTGATGGTCGCCACGCCCAGGATCGCTATCGATCTTCCGTTGAAAGCACTCGCGTGGCAAGACGAACAGGGCCAAGTGTGGCTCTCCTACAATTCACCCGAATATCTGCAGGAGCGGCACGGCTTTCCCGCGGAACTTGTGAAGAACATCGCTGGGATCGGCGCGCTGATTCAGAAGGCCGTGGAATAATGAACAAGTCAAGAGCTTTACCACAGGGGGCACAGAGGAACACAGGGGAAACCGGCCTTCCCTGTGCTCCTCTGTGCTCCCGGTGGTAAAGCACTTTCTCTTCGGTGAGGCATCTCTCGGCGCCATCACATGCCCGATAATCTCAATCCCAATCGCGCGCGCGATCACCTGGCCAACGAACGCACCTTCCTAGCGTGGGTGCGAACCGGCGTCGCGACCATCATCTTCGGATTCGCCATCGGACGCTTCTCCATCGCACTGCGCGAATTCATGAAGCTTCAGGGATACAAGTCGGTCACCCCCGGCTTCACTACATGGCTGGGGATTATTTCCGCGGCCGGTGGAGTACTGCTTATCCTTGCCGGTCTCGGCCGCTACCGTAAGACCAGGATGCAACTTGATTCGAACACTTTCGAGCCCGCCGGATTCGTGGTCGACCTCGTGTCTTACCTGCTCGCTATTTTCGGATTGGTGCTGGCGGGCTATCTTGCCTACATAGAAATTTTCAATAAGTGAGTGAGTCATGAAACGAGTGAGTCATGGCAAATGAAGAAGAAAAAGAGGCCGCCGGCCGCGCGGGCGCCAAGCTGGTGCGCGATGGCGATGTCGTTGGATTAGGCACTGGCTCAACCGCCTACTTCGCGGTCATCGCTCTTGGCGAGCGGGTAAGAGCGGGGCTGAAAATCATCGGAATCCCAACTTCCATTCAGACCGCCGATCTGGCGCGCGCAGTGGGCATTCCGCTGACCACGCTCGACGAACATCCGGAGATCGACATCACCATCGATGGCGCCGATGAGGTCGATCCGCAGTTGCGCTTGATCAAAGGCGGCGGCGGTGCGCTGCTGCGCGAGAAAGTCGTCGCGTCGGCTTCCAAGAAGGTGATCGTGGTTGCGGACTCGGGAAAGATTGTTTCCGTGCTGGGGAAATTTCCATTGCCGGTTGAGGTAATTTCGTTTGCTCTAACCGTGGTCGAGAAGAAGATTGTGGCGCTCGGTGCGTCGGCCAAATTGCGCACGCGGCCCGACGGCAGTTCTTACCTTACCGACAATGGCAATCCGATTCTTGATTGCAGTTTCGGGAAGATCGACGATCCGCCGGCGCTGGCGCTTGCACTTAGCAATACTCCCGGCATCGTCGAACACGGCTTGTTCATCGGGCTGGCGAGCGTGGCTTTGATAGGACGCGGCGGGCGTGTGGAAGAACTGCGGTCGTAGCCCAGAAAATCTCACGTAGGGACAGCCGCCCCTTCGGCAAGCCCAGGAGGCTCTCGGCTGTCCAGTCGGGCAAAGCCCTACAGTGTGCGCGTGAGAGCTTCGGCCGTCCCTCCGGGACTTGAATCGCCATTCCTCTTTACGCCGCGCTGAAGCGCGGGGCTAAGCTAGGCCGCCCCTCTGGGGCTGTGTTATTCCAAGCTTTGTTCCACTCGGTCGCGCGAAAAACGAGTTCTTACACACACGACAGCGTTTTCGTCAGATCAACCCACAATCTCCCGCAGCGCCGCCAGCAGCCGCTCCACTTCCTCCATCGTGTTGTAATGCACCAGGCCTATGCGCAGAAATCCTCCCAGGCGCTCGACGTCTAACTGTTCGGTTAGGTTCAGGGCATAGTAGTTTCCGTCCCAGGTGAAGAAGCCGCGCTCGCCGAGCTTGGTTGCGAGTTCCAGCGGCGTGTGGCCTTCGATGCGGATGGCGAACGTTGCGCCCCGATTCTCGAAACGCTGCGGGTCGGTGATGCCGTACAGCTTCAATCCAGGGATCGCTAGCAAGCCCGCGATCGTCTTCTCCATCATCTTCCGCTCGTGCCGATGAGTCGCTTCGTGCGCGGCCAGGATCGCGGCACGCCGGGTGGTGACGGCGGGATTCGCGCGACCTTCCTGTAGAGACGCGGCTTGCCGCGTCTCAGACGGGGTAAGCCACGCCTCTACACGGCGGCCTAATTCCTCCCAATAACCCACGCAGGGTTTTATTCCCGCGATGCCTTCGTGGTTCAGCGTTCCCCATTCCCAGCAGTTAGGAATGTTGTTGGTGTTGGGCCGGACTTTATACGGATGCAGGCGCTTCAGGTGCTCGCGCTTGCCGTAGAGAACGCCCAGGTGCGGACCGAAAAATTTGTAAGTCGAGCAGACCAGGAAATCGCAATCGAGGGCGCGCACGTCAATGGGGCCGTGCGGAGCGTAGTGGACGGCATCGATGTAACTCAGCGCTCCCGCTTGCCGCGCCAGTCGCACGACTTCGGCGACGTCGTTGATTGTCCCCACCGCATTCGACGCATAACCAACGGCCACGAGCCGCGTGCGATCCTCAGGCTTAATTTTGGCTGCTAGGTCGAGCATGTCGAGCGTGCAATCGGCTTGGTTGAACTTCACCGTGCGGATGACTGCGCCTTTTTCTTCCAGCGCTTTCCACGGCGAAAAATTGGCGTCATGGTCGAGCAGGGTGAGCACGATCTCGTCGCCGGGGCCGAGTTCGCGCCCAATTGCGCGGCTCATCGCGAAAGTCAGCGACGTCATATTCGCGCCGAAAACGATTTCATCTGCATCGCAATTTAGAAAATCGCCCATCGCCGCGCGCGCTTCCGCGACCATGCGGTCGGTGTTGCGGCTGGTTTGGTAAGCGCCGCCGGTGTTGGCATTGTTGCGCGCCAGATAATCCGCGATGGCATCGATCACCTGCTGCGGCACCTGCGTGCCGCCCGGTCCGTCCAGAAAGACGGCAGGATGCCCGTTGACAGTTTGCGCGAGCGCCGGGAACTGCGAGCGAACCCAAGCGAGGTCGAACGCGGTAGATGAAGAGGAAGAAGAAGTCTGTTCAGCGATGGGCATAGCAGACATTCTAATTCGCGCCCGCGCCGCGTCGGCGGGAACTTTCGCTGGCGGGGGTACTAGAGCGCGGATGAAACCGTCTGGAGGGGCGCGGTTAGGCGATGCGTTCGCTGGAATTAGGATTGGGTTGCTTGCCCTTTCCTTTGTTGGCGGCGTCCAGTCGGATGCGCGTGACTCGTGCCGTTTCCTGGACTAAATCGCCGGTGACGCGAGTTCCATCTCCTGCCATTACCGAACCTGCGGCGAGGGCGAAGCGCAAGGCGTCCGCTTGGTCCTCAAAATACAAAATGACTTGTCCTGACATAGGTACCTCTCCCTGAGTCTGAGCTCGAAAAACCCGCCTTGGAGCAAGCGCGGGCACATCTGAGAAAGATCAAATTAAGACGCAGGTGGCGCTGCAATTAACGACCGTTGGCGGTAACTCCAATTTCTATTGCAATGATTGTCGGAGAATGCCTTCGCCGGTGATAGTGCTATTGTTGGTTCCCGGCCAGGGGCGGGATTTGGGTAGGAAATCGGCGAGAAGCCGGGCCGCCGATCGCGCCACGCCTTCTAAGCTATTATGAGAGAGCAGTTTATGAGGGGGGATTCACTTCGACTGGCTAACGCAGCAGATTTATTTTTTGCGCGTCGCCTATCCGTGGACAACCATCTAAGCATAGAATCGTCTAAAAGTAATTGGGTCTGGATCATCTACATCGGGGCGGCATGCTGAGGGTATCGGCAAATCGGGGCATATTGGTCAGAGCTGTGTGTGTGCTCTCGGTCGCCCTGGTGTGCGTGATGGGGACGGTGCAGGCGACCCACTCGCATTCCGAGAACTCGACCACATCCCGCCACACCTGCTCGATTTGCGCGACCGCTCATGCCGGAATTAGTACCCAGACGCCTGCCTCCGCGCCGGTTCTGGTTACGGCAGTCCTGGCGATTCTGGTGGCGGAATCTTCCCCGATCTTCCGTCCCGCGACTACCCAGTTTATTCGTCCTCCACCTGCGTCCTGATCCTGCGCCCAAATCCAAATAAGTATTTCCCAGGACCGCGAGCTTCGATCTTCAGGCTTTGATCTTTGATCCGTGATCGGACTCGCTCGAATACTCATTCTTGGAGGAATTATGCATCCGTTTTACAAGAGTTGGCTGGCTGCGGCTATGGTTGCGGTCGCTGTGGTGTTGAGTGCTGGGACTGTGAATGCGCAGTCGGGGGGAACGTCAGCATCGATTAGCGGTACCGTCATGGACCCTTCAGGCGCGGTCGTGCCCAATGCCACGGTGGAAATTCATAACCCGGTCAGCGGCTATGACCGAACCACCACCACAGACAGTAACGGGAAATTCAGTTTCCCGAATATTCCATTCAATCCTTATCACCTCTCGGTCCTCGGGAAGGGTTTCAACGCTTACTCACAAGACATCGACGTACGATCGGTGGTTCCGTTGAGCCTCAGCATCGGGCTGACGGTAGGCACGTCCTCAGAAACTATCACGGTTGAAGGGGGCGCAGACCTGGTGGAGAACGATCCCATCGCTCATACCGACGTAGATCGTGCATTGTTTGATACGCTCCCTCTGGAAAGCCAGTCGTCGTCGTTAAGCTCGCTGGTCACGCTGGCGACTCCCGGCGTCGCGGCGGATTCCAATGGGCTCTTCCATGGTATGGGCGACCATGCGGAGAATTCTTTTTCCCTGGATGGCCAGCCCATCACCGACCAACAGAGTAAGGTTTTTTCCAACCAGGTTCCGCTCGACTCGGTCCAGTCGCTGGAGGTTATCGCCGGCGCTCCCCCCGCGGAGTACGGGGGCAAGACGAGCTTGATCATCAACGTCACCTCGCGGTCCGGCCAGGGCATGACTACGCCCCATGGCGTCGTAACCAGCTCCTATGGCAGTTTTGGCACAGCCAATGTCGGGTTTAACCTCGGGTACGGCGGCGAAAAGTGGGGCAACTTTATCTCGGCGAACGGACTCAACAGCGGCCGGTTTCTCGACCCGCCCGAGTTCGCTGTGATGCATGACAAGGGGAACGAAGAAAACATTTTCGATCGAGTCGACTATCAAGTTTCAAGCAAAGACTCGATTCACTTGAACTTTGGTTTCACGCGTTCCTGGTTTCAAAATCCCAATTCGTTCGACCAGGAATTTCATACCTGCGTTCCAGGGTATCCTTGCAATTCCGCCGGTCAGATCATCAATACCGCGACGGGTAATCCCCTGGGGTTGGCGAACCAGGTTTCGCAGATCAAGACGTTTAACATAGCGCCAACCTGGACGCGGTTGATCAACAACAACACGGTGTTTACTCTGGGCGGTTTCGTAAGAAAGGATCTATACAACTACTACCCGAGCGCCGACCCTCTCAACGATTTGGCTCCGGACCTGCAGGGCGAAAGCGTCAGCCAGAACCGGAAACTTACCAATGCGGGCCTTCGGTCGAATCTGTCCTACGTGAAGGGGATCCACAATGTGAAGGCGGGAATCGTGTATGCGCACACATTCCTGACGGAGAATGACACCGTTGGCATCATCGATCCGACGCTGGTTCCCTCACTCAACCTGCTGGATGCAAATGGCGTTCCCATCCCCAATGACCCGTGTTTGGTGAATGGGGTACTCCTGGGCCCTCCGTGCACAGTTCTGGCACCCCATGACCTGACCGGCGGAGGGGGACAATTTGCAAGAGGAGGTCTGTTCTCCTTCCACGGGCACACAGACGTGAAGGAACTCGCGCTCTACCTCCAGGATGCGATCACGACGGGAAACTGGTCGTTCAGTGCGGGCCTGCGCGGCGATTTCTACAACGCACTCACCCGAGACCGGCAAGCGGAGCCTCGTCTCGGCGCCGCTTACAACATTAAATCGACGAACACGGTGCTGCGCGTTTCCTACGCACGAACCCTGGAGAGTCCATTCAATGAGAACCTGGTGATTGCCAGCACAGGATGCAGCATCCCGTTTCTTGCTGCGCTGGTGCCACCACCGGGCGTCGGCTGCAACACGGGGCCGATTGCCCCGGGCTATCGCAATGAATTCCACGCCGGCCTGCAGCAAGCGTTCGGGCGCTACCTTGTCGTGAGCGGCGACTACATTTGGAAGTACACCCACAACGGCTACGACTTCGGAATCGTGGGCAGCACGCCCATCTACTTCCCGATTGAGTGGCACAGCTCCAAGATTCCTGGTTTTGCGCTGCGCGTGAGCGTGCCGAACTATCGCGGGTTCTCGGCGCAGGTGGTGATGTCCAGCGTGGCCGCGCGCTTCTTCCTGCCGCAGGTCGCGGGGCTGCCGATCATCCCTCCGGCAACGGGCGTGTTCCGTATTGACCATGACGAGATCTTTAATCAGACGACGCACGTGGAGTACCAGCCATGGAAGCCGGGCCCGTGGTTTGGATTCAACTGGAGATATGACAGCGGACTGGTGGCAGGCGCGACGCCGTGCTATAACCTGCTCACGGCAACGTGCGCCGGGTCATCAACCGCACTGCCTGACGGCACGCCGGCCGTGAAACTGATCAACACCATCACCGGTGCGAACTTGACTGCCGATCAGGAGTTCGAGGCCGGGTTCACGTGCAATGGCGTACGCGCGACCATCACTCAAGCTCTGCCAAACCCGTGCCCGGCGTCGCAGTTCGGATCCACGCTGATAAAAATACCTGGGCCCAATACCGAGAACGACGATCACAATCCGCAGCGCATCCAGCCGCGGAGTCTCTTCGACCTTTCCCTGGGCCACGACAATCTCTTCCGCGGCGATAGGTACAAAATCAGCGCCCAACTTACCGTTATCAACGTGACCAACAAAACGGCGCTGTATAACTTCCTTTCGACCTTCAGCGGGACGCACTATGTGACGCCGCGCGCGCTGACGGCTCAGCTCGGGTTTCACTTTTAAGCTGATTCGGTGGAGCGCCGGGGACGGGCGAGGGCGCCCGGCGCTCCACTGCAACCTGGGGTGGCGCCGCTGGCTCGATCCGCTTCAGTCTGGCGTTAGGCGCGGCGACAGTCGAGTCGCTAGGATGGAGGCGAGTTTGTCGGGTTCGGCCAGAAAGGCGTCATGGCCGTGGGAGGATTCGATTTCACGGTAGATGCAGTCCACCCCGCAGCTTCTAAGCTCACCCGCCAAGGACTGCACCTCGGAGGCTGGAAAAAGCCAATCGGAGGAGATGCCCACGAGGGTGACGCGGGCTTTGATGCGGCTATAGGCGTGGATGGAGCCGTATTTCCGGACGGGGTCGAAGGTGTCCATGGTTTTCGTGATGCAGAGATACGAATTGGTATCGAACCTTTGTACGAATTTCTCGCCCTGATGATCGAGATAACCGCTCACATCGAAGCGAGCGTTGGGCTCCGCCCATGGATTTTCGCCGTTCCGGTTGGGATTTCGCCCAAAGCGGGTGCTGAACAACTCCGCCGACTTGTAAGAGCACATGGCAATCTTGCGTGCCAGGGCCAGGCCGAGAGCCGGCGGCTGGTCGCCGTAGTCTCCATTCTTCCACTTCGGGTCAAGCCGGATGACCTGCCGTTGCATGTGATTGAGGGCGAGTCCCATAGGCCCCAGCGGCGTCGCGGCGATGCTTACGCAGTTATCGACGCGGTCGGGGAAATCCATGGCCCACTGCAAGGCCTGCATGCCGCCAATCGAACCACCGATGACTAGTTGAATGCGATCGATTCCGAGGTGATCGAGAACCTCTCGTTGCGATCGGACAATATCGCCGACGGTGACCAGCGGGAAGTCCGGCCCATAGGTCCTCCCGGTGCTGGGATTGATGGACTGTGGACCGGTCGAACCGTAGCACGATCCCAGAATGTTGATGCAGATTACGCAATAGGGGTCGATGCTGAAGAAGTCATTGTTGGCAAACAACTCGGGCCACCAATCGGCGACCTCGGCGGAGCCCGAGAGCGCGTGACAGACGAGGACCACGTTGTCGCGCGCCGCGTTGAGTTCACCGTACACGGCGTACTGAAGCGTCACGGGGCGGAGTGCGCCACCGCATTCCAGGGCGAAGCCCTCCTTTTCAGCAAAAGAGTGCTTGGCGCGGACTGACGGAATGATGGTCGTCATTCTTTGTTGTTCCTACTTTGTTGCCCGTGGTGAAACTACAGCGCCAAAAACCAGCGCCTAAAGGCGCATTCGTAACACAACGTTTACGGTATGCCTAAAGGCATACCCTGATACAACATACCCTGATACAACATACCCTGATACAAGCATACCCTGATACAAATCGTACTCGCCCCACGGGCTGTTAGTCGTACTTACTTTGTCGTCCCTGCCTTTGGCGACAGGCCAGTTGCCTTCTCCAATCCCTGGGTTAGGTCGTCGACGATGTCGCGAAGGTCTTCGATTCCTACCGATAAGCGTACCAATTCTGGGGTAACCCCGGTATCCCTCCGTTCGGTTTCGGAGAGCTGTTGGTGGGTGGTGGACGCGGGGTGAATGACCAGCGATTTCGCGTCGCCGATGTTAGCCAGTAAGCTGAACAGGGACAGAGAGTTGATCAACTTACGTCCCGCTTCGTAACCGCCCTTGATTCCGAACGTGACCAACGATCCCGAGCCATTCGGCAGATATTTCCGCGCCCGCGAATAGTACTTGCTGGAAGGCAGGTCGGGATAATTGACCCAATCGACGCCGGGGTGGGTTTCGAGGAACTTGGCTACGGCAAGGGCATTCTCCGAGTGGCGCTGCATACGGAGATGAAGCGTTTCGGCGCCCTGCAGCAACAGGAAGGCATTGAACGGCGAGAGCGCCGCGCCGGTGTCGCGCAGACCCTGCACCCGGGCCTTGAGAATGAACGCCAGTGGTCCAAACGCTTCCGTGTAGGAAATTCCGTGGTACGAGGGATCGGGTTCCACGAAGTCCGGGAAACGCCCCGATGCCTTCCAATCGAACTTCCCGGCATCCACGATCACGCCGCCGATGGACGTGCCGTGCCCGCCAATAAACTTGGTCGCCGAATTGATGACAATATCGGCTCCCCACTCGATGGGACGAACCAGCGCCGGGGAGGCGGAAGTATTGTCGATGACGAGAGGCACGCCGTTTTCGTGGGCGATGCGGGCCAGGGTCTCGATCTCCGCCACGTCGAGTTTCGGATTTCCGAGCGTCTCGGTGTAGACGGCCTTGGTCTTGGAATTGATCGCTTTCTTCAGGCCGTCGAAGTCGTCCCCATCGACGAAGCGCACCGCGATGCCCAGCTTCGGCAGCGTGTAGTGAAAGAGATTGTAGGTTCCGCCGTAAAGCGATGTGGTGGATACGAGCTCATCTCCGGCGGAGGCCAGAGTAATCGCAGTCAGGGTCTCGGCAGCTTGGCCGGAAGCGGTTGCCAATGCCGCAACTCCTCCCTCCAGTGCCGCGATTCTCTTTTCGAGCACATCGGTGGTCGGATTCATGATCCGGGTATAGATGTTTCCGAATTCCTTGAGGGCAAACAGGCGCGCCGCATGGTCGGCATCGTCAAACACGTACGAGGTGGTTTGGTAGATGGGCACGGCGCGAGACTTCGTTGTAGGGTCAACTTCCTGGCCAGCCTGAACGGCCAAAGTTGCAAAGTGCTGCTTTTTCGCGGCGTTATTGTCCTGTGACATTCCGGCTCCTCAGTTTTCAATGATCCATCATTAATGCAAAACGAAACGACCAGCGATTGTAAGAACCGTGGTGAACTCTGTCTAGCCCGCGTTCGGCTCTTCACGGCTCGCGACCAGTCCTGGTTCACAATACGATAAAGTCTATCCACTTAATATAGATTATGGATCGCAACAGCATATCATGCCGATTGGCCGCAAGGCACGGGGACCAGGCCGCACCCCCCTTGTGATGTTGTTACAAGTGGCATCGCCCAGACGGCACACTATGCGATGCGGCAGGCTGTCCAGTTCGTGTTCACCTTGGCGGTGGTTGGGATTGTCTTTTCTTTGGCTTAAGAACTTATCTCTGGTGCTGGGAAGGCGACGTACAGCCAAAGGTCACTCGTCCACCGTTACGGAAGTTTATCTCCAAATAGCCTAATCCTTTCCTGCCCCTCCCGTGCCTGTTATCAATGAATATCCCTCGCTTTTGCGCCTGGGAATTTCAACCCGTGCGCGGGGAGGAGTCTCGTCTGGAATGAAATCTGGCCCTCAATCTTGGAGGGACATGAGCGCGGCGCCACGCTTTCTTGTTGCCGGGGTCATGCTCTGCGGGACCGCCGTCCTGACCTATTCGGTCATGCACGGCAGCAGTGAGAATCCGCTCAAGTTTACCTGCTATCTCGTGATTGCGCTGGCAGTCTCGCGGTTCAAGGTGGATCTGCCTGGAATGGCCGGGACGATGTCGGTGAACTTTCTATTTCTCCTGCTGGGCGTGCTGGAACTGAGCTTGTCGGAAGCGATGGCGCTGGGCTGCGCGGCGGTGGTCATGCAGTATTTAGGAGACCATGCGACTCCGCTTCAAGTCGCCTTCAACGTTAGTTCGACGGCACTGGCCATCGCAGTGACCTTCGCCTCGTATCACTATTCCCTGGCGCATCGCGCCGTGGATAACCCTTCTACGTTGCTATTTCTGGCGGCGTGCGTTTACTTCGTGGCCAACACGGTTCCGCTCGCCGCCGTCATCTCCTTGACGGAGCGCAGGTCGCTGCGAAAGGTGTGGGCAGAACGCTACTTCTGGAGCTTCCCCTACTACCTGGTGGCCGCGGGCCTGGCCGGCGCGATGAGCTGGCTGCACGGCTTCACCGACTGGCAGACGTCGTTGCTGACGCTTCCGGTGGCGTACCTCATCTACAGTTCCTACCGTCTTTACCTCGGCAAACTGGAAGACGAGAAGCGGCATGTGCAAGAGATGGCCGACTTGCATCTGCGCACGATCGAGGTACTCGCCCTTGCCATTGAGGCCAAGGATCAGACCACTCACGACCACTTGCAGAGAGTTCGCGTCTACGCCGTCGAAGTTGCGAAGGAACTCAAGGTCGACCGAATTGAAATGGATGCCTTGCAGGCCGCAGCCTTGTTGCACGACATCGGCAAGCTGGCGGTTCCCGAGCACATCATCTCGAAACCGGGCCGCCTGACGCCGGAAGAATTCGAGAAAATGAAGATTCATCCGACGGTGGGAGCGGAAATCCTGGAACGCGTGCAATTTCCCTACCCAGTTGTGCCCATCGTACGGGCCCATCACGAAAAGTTCGATGGGACCGGCTACCCGCTGGGACTGAAAGGGACCGAGATTCCGATTGGCGCCCGCATCCTATCGGCGGTGGATTTTCTGGACGCGCTCGCTTCCGACCGGCAATACCGGCGGGCGTTGCCGCTGCATGAAGCGATGGCGCGGCTGGTGGAGGAAACGGGAAAGGCATTTGATCCGCAAGTGGTGAGGGTGCTCGAACGACGATACGTGGAGCTGGAGCAACTGGTTCACCAACGCACCGACGGCCTCGGCAAGCATAAGCTATCCACGGAAGTCAAAGATGAAGACGCGAAGGATGAGCCGTCCATCAAGCCGGCAGCCGGGTTCGCCGAGCAAGGACGGCAGCAATTGCCGGAGCGCAGTTTTCTGAGTTCGATCGCGGCCGCGCGCCAGGAAGCGCAGACTCTTTTCGAACTCAGCCAGGATCTGGGAGCTTCGCTCAGTCTGGACGAAACCCTCTCGGTGTTTGCGGTGAAGCTGCGCCGGGTTGTCCTCTACGATGCGATTGCGATCTACATCTGTCAGGGCGATGAACTTGTGCCGGAGTATGTGAATGGCGACAACTTCCGGCTGTTTGCTTCGCTGCGCATTCCGATTGGACAAGGGCTGTCGGGATGGGTAGCGCAAAACCGCAAACCGATCCTCAATGGCAATCCTTCGGTCGAGCCCGGTTACTTGAACGATACTTCGAAGTACAGCACGCTGATGTCAGCGCTCGCCGTTCCGCTCGAGGGCTTGCAAGGCGTGGTCGGCGTGGTCGCTTTGTACCACGCGGAAAAAGATTTCTTTACCTCCGACCACCTGCGTATTTTGCGGGCTGTAACTTCCAAGATGGCGCTCGCCATCGAGAACGCGCTGAAGTACGAGCAGGCGGAGAGTTCGGCGGTTACCGATTACCTCACCGGTCTTCCCAATGCGCGCTCGCTATTCTTGCAACTCGACCGGGAAATGGCGCGCTGCAAACGCGACAACAAAACGCTGACCGTGATGGTCTCAGACTTGGATGGGTTCAAACAGATCAACGACCGCTTTGGACACCTGGAAGGGAATCGCGTACTGCGGCTGTTTGCGCATTCCCTGAAGGAAACCAGCCGTGAGTACGATTATGTCGCGCGCATGGGCGGCGACGAATTCGTGGTCATCGC